>Ga0209070_100791_pt1 | contig 10472 bp, 10 predicted proteins | sample SynthPrep_5_END__FD_187205 | JGI IMG/M metagenome (GOLD analysis project Ga0209070, IMG submission 187205) | Synthetic microbial communities from Ohio, USA - SynthPrep_5_END_DS10_MetaG (SPAdes) (version 2) | ecosystem: Engineered > Bioreactor > Aerobic > Activated sludge | place: USA: Ohio... | reverse complement strand
ACCGGTCGCGTCAAAGGTTATTTCTAAAGGCCGACAACGCGGATATCGCCGACATGGATGCCGTTCCAGTTGCGCATCTGCCGGTTCGCCATACCCAGCAAGGCCTGCTGCTCGGCGCTGCCTTCCTCAAAATGGCGGGCGAGCAATGCCGAGATCATCGCTTCGGCCGCGCGTGTCGTGCCGTCCTCGCATTTTACCGCGATCGCGACGCCCTGCTCCGGCAGCGCCGCGACGAAGACGCCTTCGGCGCCGGTCTTGGCGAAAATCTTTCCCGGTGCGATCTGCATCAGCTTCGTGCAGGCGCGGCCGGTGCCCGCCACGTAAAACGGTTCCGCCATGCAGGCCTCCACGAGGCGGCGGGAGGCCTTGGCACGCCCCTCGTCCAGCCCCCTGCCCGTTACCATTTTGGCAAAACCATGCGCCAGCCCCTTCAGCGGCACAGCATAGGTGGGGATCGAACAGCCATCCACGCCGCAATTGTCATGGCCGATCGCCGCGCCCGTCAGGCTTTCCATCGTCGCGCGGATTTCCCGCTGCAGGGGGTGATCGTAGCCGACATAGCCCTTGGGATCGGTGCCCGTGTGGCAGCAGGCGCAGATGAAGCCGGAATGCTTGCCGGAACAATTATTGTGAAGCGCCGTCGGCTTTTCCAGCGTGCGGACCTGATGAATGATGGTTTTCTGATCGGAAGACCAGTGCGCGCCGCATTCCAGCGTATCGACATCCCTGCCTGCCCTGGCAAGCATGGAGGCGGCAAGCTCCGCATGGTCGTCTTCGCCGGAATGGGAGGAGCAGGCAAGCGCCAGTTCACGGCTGCCGAAACCATAGGCGTCCGCAGCACCGCTTTCCACCAGCGGCAGGGCCTGCATGGCCTTGCAGGCGGAACGCGGGAAGATGCCACGCTCGATATCGCCGGCCGAGAACAGAACGTCACCATCGCCATCCACCACCACGGCAAGGCCCTGATGGCGGCTTTCGACAAGGTTTCCACGGGTGACTTCGACGGTAACGGAATTGTTCATGTTCGCAGCCTCAAAAAATTCTGATTTCATGCCGTTGATAGCGCGATTGATTTTCCGATGCACGGGGCTATCAGTGAAATTTGCAAAACGTCTGCTGCTGGCGATTGCCGTTATCTATCTGCTTCCCGCACTGGCCTCAGCCGGTTTGTGGGCCATGCGGGAGCATCCGCAGGGCTGGCGTGATGCCCGCTGGTCATCTTCCGGCGCCCTTCCGCAAGCCGACGCCGACGGTGAGGCCGCGGTTTATGTGTTCTCCGCCATGACCGGCGGCTTCAAGGGCTCCGTTGCCAGCCACGCCTGGATCGTGCTGAAAAAGCCGGGCGCGACGGCTTATGACCGTTACGACAAGGTGGGCTGGGGCACGCCGATCCGCCGCAACGGCTATGCCGCGGATGCCTTCTGGTATTCCAACACCCCGCGTCAGGTCGTCGCCATCCATGGCGCAGAGGCGGAAAAGCTGATCCCGAAGATCGAAAAGGCGATTGCCGATTACCCCTATGGCAAACCGGGCGGATACCGCATCTATCCCGGCCCGAACTCCAACACCTTCGTCGCCCATGTGCTGCGCAGCGTGCCTGAACTGGGAGTGGTATTGCCGCCCGACGCGGTTGGCCGTGATTATCTGCCGAACGGCGCTTTTTATCATGTCGCCGATGACTGGAAGGATGCGAGCATTTCGCTTGGCGGGTTGTTCGGCATTTCCGCAGGCGCGCGCAGCGGCTTCGAGGTCAATTTCCTCGGTCTGGTTGCGGGTGTGGATTTCAGCCGGCCCGGCGTGAAGATACCGGGGCTGGGTTATTTCGGGGTGGCGGATACCCGCATCTGACGCCATCAGGCATTGGAGGTATGACCTGCCCTTCTTGCGCGGATGACCTGCGCGATGAAAACGCGCGACAGGCCGTGATAGAGCGGCTCGCGGGAAAACAGGCGGGACGTCAGATATCCCAGCATCGAAGCGGCCATGATGGGAATGACCCCCTCATGATTACCGGTCATTTCGAGAATGATGACGAAGGCCGTCATCGGCGCCTGCACGACGCCCGCAAAATATCCCGCCATGCCGACAATGGCGCCGAGGCCGATGCTGGTGCCAAGTAAATTGGCCATGGTGCTGCCAAAGCCCGCGCCCACCGACAGTGACGGCGCGAAAATACCGCCGGGAATACCCGACATCATCGCGAGGAAAGTCGCAGCCAGCTTTTCGATAAAGAAGAAGGTTGGCGCAGCCTGACCCTCGATCGCCGCACGCGCCTGTTCGTAGCCCGTTCCGAAGGTCGCGCCACCCGTTGCAATGCCGATAATAGCGGAGGCAAGACCACAGGCGGCGGCAACCGCAAGCATCCGCTTCAATGGCATGGTCTGCGCAAAGCGGCGGATGCGGGCGGAAAGGCGCAGTGCCCCGGCGCTGAAAAGCGCGCCGAACGCACCGCCGCCGATGCCGCAGATCACCACCAGAAGCCAGTCCTTCACCGTTTCAGCGAGTACCGAACTCGCACCGAAATAGGTATAGCTTCCAACCAGCGCCAGCGAGGCAAGACCCGACAGGATGACGGCGGTGAGGACGAGACCGTTGGCACGGGATTCGTAGGTCTTGCTCATTTCCTCAATGGCGAAAACGATGCCCGCGAGCGGCGTGTTGAAGGCGGCCGCAATGCCCGCCGCCGATCCCGCAAGGATGAGGCCTTTCGCCTGCGCCATGCCGCCCCAGCGCGCGGCCTGCAGCATGATCGAGGCGCCCACCTGAACGGTCGGGCCCTCACGGCCGATGGAAGCACCGGACAAAAGACCAGCGACCGTCAGCACCACCTTGCCGAAGGCGAGTTTCAGCGACAGAAGCCGCGAGCGATCCGCATCGTCTCGCAGGTGCCGCGCAGCGATGGCCTGCGGGATGCCGCTGCCGCCTGCATTGGGAAAAACCGTCAATGCCAGCCAGGCGCAAAGCGTGAAGCCGAGCGGCGTTATGACGAGCGGCAACAGGAACGACCATTCGCCGGAAGAGGTGGCGGTGAAGAAAAGATGCTGGGCGCGATCCGCCGCCCATGCGAACCCGACGCTGATGATGCCTACCGCAAGCGCGCCAAACCAGAATACGGCTCTTGGCTTCCACACCCGCCACGATCCCCAGACAACACGGGAACGGCGAAGCATCTTCAGCTTTTTGTAGTCGGCGGGCATGGCGGTCCAGATCAGTCTTTGGTAGGCGGGATGCCCGTTTATCGGCCTCCCGGGCACTGATTGCAAGTTTTGCATTTGACTTTGCGCGGTTCGTGATCGAAGCTTCGCATCGCAATTGCAACGCACGGAGAACCAATATGAAAACGGCGACGATCCCTTCGTTGCGGGTGACCGCGGATTTTCGCGAAGCTGCTGAAAGCGTGCTGAAGGAAGGCGAGACACTGTCCTCCTTCGTTGAAGAGTCCGTGCGCAGGCAGGTGGAAATCCGCAAATCGCAGGCGGAGTTCATTGCACGTGGGCTCGCGTCACTCGAAGACGCTGAGCGCACCGGCGTTTATTATACGACCGACGATGTTCTTTCGATGATGCAACGAAAGCTTGATGCTGCGAAAGCCGCGAAGCGAAAATGACATATGAGCTTCGCTATACCGAAGAAGCACTGGCGGATTTTGATCGCATCTATGACTTTCTGATCGCCTACGACATCGATGTGGCTGAGAAAGCGATCCGCGCCATAAGAGCAGGACTGGAGATTCTCGGTGAGTTTCCCTTCAGTTGCCGCAAAGCATCTGCGGAAAACAGCCTGATTCGCGAACTCCTCGTACCGTTCGGGTCATCCGGCTATATCGTGCTGTTCCGCATCGACGGCCCGGAAACAGTCACCATCGCCGCCGTCCGCCACCAGCGCGAAGACGACTATCATTGATCCTTACCGGTCGCTGACGGCCGCGCGCGGGTTTACCCACGGCTCCTGATTGGAGCGCGGCAAAGGGGCTTTCCCGAGAATATGATCCGCCGCCTTTTCGCCGGTCATGATCGACGGGCCGTTGAGGTTGCCATAGGTCACATGCGGGAAGATCGAGCTGTCGGCGACCCTTAATCCCTCCACGCCGATCACACGGCATTCGGGATCGACCACCGCCATCGGGTCGTTGCGATCACCCATCCGGCAGGTGCCGCAGGGGTGATAGGCACTTTCCAGATGCTCTCGCAAAAAGGCGTCGATCTGCTCGTCCGTCTCCACCTTTTCGCCCGGCTGGATTTCCGGTCCGCGAAAATCGTCGAAAGCTTTCTGGCTGAAGATTTCTCGCGTCAGGCGCACGCAATGACGGAATTTTTCCCAGTCTTCCGGATGGCTCATATAGTTGAAGCGGATGACCGGGTCGTCATGCGGATCGGCGGAACGCAGGGTGACATTGCCGCGCGATTTCGACAGGTTGTAGCCCACATGCACCTGAAAACCATGGCTTTTCGCGGCGGCCTTGCCGTCATAGGAAATGGCGACGGGCAGGAAATGATACTGGATGTCAGGCTGTTTCAGACCGGCTGCAGAGCGCAGGAAGGCGCAGGCCTCGAACTGGTTGGAGGCCCCTAACCCGCCCTTCGACAGCAGCCATTGCGCGCCCGCCACGCCCTGCCAGAACCACGGCAACCAGGAATAAAGCGAGACCGGCTTGGTGGAGACCTGCTGGAAATAAAACTCCATATGGTCCTGAAGGTTTGCGCCCACGCCCGGACGATCCACCTTCACCTCGATGCCCATTTCCGCCAGATGGGCAGCAGGCCCGATGCCCGAAAGCATCAGCAGTTTCGGGGAATTGAAGGAAGATGCGGAGACGATCACCTCGCGATTGGCCGTGATGGCTTCCACGACACCCTTTCGCTCGATCTCCACCCCCACGGCGCAGCCATTCTCGATGACGACCTTGCGGGCAAAACCACTCACCAGCGTGACATTGCCGCGCTTCAGCGCCGGCCGGAGATAGGCATTGGCGGCGGACCAGCGGCGGCCGTGATGGATGGTCTGCTCCATGAGGCCGAAACCCTCCTGCTTGGAGCCGTTATAGTCGTCGGTGAGTTCAAAGCCTGCCTGTGCGCCGGCCTGAATGAAGGCATGGAACAGCGGATTGTTGACCGGTCCGCGCTGAACGTGCAGCGGCCCATCCGTGCCGCGCCAACCCTCTTCACCGCCATGGCTATGTTCCATGCGCTTGAAGTAAGGCAGCACATCCGCATAGGCCCAGCCCTGCGCGCCAAGCTCCTCCCAGCGATTGAAATCCTCCGCATGGCCGCGCACATAAACGAGACCATTGATGGACGACGAGCCGCCGATGACTTTTCCGCGCGGCGCTGTAATTCTGCGGTTGTCGAGGTTCGGTTCGGGTTCGGAGAGATAACCCCAGTTGTAGCGCTTCATGCTCATCGGCCAGGCGAGTGCTGCCGGCATCTGGATGAAGGGGCCGAAGTCCGAACCACCCGCCTCGATGACGATCACCGAATAGCGGCCGTCTTCCGACAGGCGATAGGCGATGGCGGAGCCTGCGGAACCGGAACCGACGATGACGTAATCTGCGTGCATGATTTGCTCTCTCCGATGAGCGTTGGTTCCGATTGGTTGTGGCGGGCGGGGCTTCACCCCCCTCTGTCCTGCCGGACATCTCCCCCTCAAGGGGGGAGATCAGCAAGACGCTGTTTCGTCATTTCATTCTCGAACGTTGAGATTGGCGAGACCGTGCCTCAGGTCGATCTCCCCCCTTGAGGGGGAGATGTCCGGCAGGACAGAGGGGGGTAAGCCCCGCCCGCCAAACCGAATTAATAAGGCGCGTCCACTTTCCCCGTGCTCACATACACCGTCTTCAACTCGCTATAGTGCTCCAGCGCGGCGGCCGAATTCTCCCGCCCGAAACCAGATTGCTTCGACCCGCCAAAGGGGATTTCCACCGGGCAGAGATTGTAGGTGTTGATCCACAGCGTGCCCGCCTCGAGTTGGTCAACCACGCGATGGGCGCGGGCGAGATCGGCGGTGAAGACGCCGCCGGCGAGGCCGAATTCCGTGGCGTTGGCGCGAGCGAGAACCTCGTCCTCATCGTCGAAATCCAGAACGCACATGACCGGGCCGAAGATTTCTTCGCGGGCGATGGTCATACCATCCGTCACATCGGCGAACACGGTCGGCTGTACGTAAGCGCCCTCGCCCGAGACGTTGTTGGGAATGCCGCCGCCGGTGACGAGCGTTGCTCCCTCCGCCTTGCCCTTCTCGATATAGGAAAGGACCTTCTCCTGCTGCGCTTTCGAGACCAGCGGGCCGAGATGGGTGGCGTAATCCAAGGGATCGCCGAGGATCATCGCTTCGGTGCGGCGTTTCAGATTTTCGAGGAAGCGGTCTTTCGCCTTTTTCTGCACGAAGACACGCGTGCCGTTGGAGCAGACCTGGCCGGAGGAATAAAAGTTGCCGAGCATGGCCCCGCCGACGGCGCTTTCGATATCGGCATCATCGAACACGATCAGCGGCGACTTGCCGCCGAGTTCCATCGTCACGTGTTTGAGATGCCCGGCAGCGGCAGCGGCCACCTTGCGGCCGGTCGGGACCGAGCCGGTAAGCGAAACCTTGGCCACATCCGGGTGATTGACCAGCAGCGGGCCGGTGTCGCGATCGCCCTGAATGACGTTGAACAGGCCCTTCGGCAGACCGGCTTCGATCAGGATTTCGGCAATCTTTAGCGCGCCGAGCGGGGTGTTTTCCGAGGGTTTGAAGACCATGGCGTTGCCGGCAACGAGCGCGGGTGCCGCCTTCCAGCAGGCGATCTGCTGCGGATAGTTCCACGCACCGATACCGACGCAGACGCCGAGCGGCACACGCTTGGTATAGGCGAAATCGCCGCCGAGCGGGATATAATCGCCGTTCAGCGCGGAAGGCGCGATACCGCCGAAAAACTCGAAGGCATCTGCGCCGGAGGTCGGATCGGCGACGATGGTTTCCTGAATTGGCTTGCCGGTATCCAGCGTCTCCAGCGTCGAAAGCGCGTCGTTGCGCTCGCGCATGATATCGGCGGCGCGTTTGAGGATGCGGCCGCGCGCCATGGGGCTCATCGCCGCCCATTCCTTCTGGGCGCGTTTGGCCGAGGCGATGGCGCGCTCGACAATGGCCGGCGTTGCCGCATGCAGTCGTGCAATCACCTCGCCGGTTGCCGGAAAGATGCTTTCGATCACCGTGCCGGTATTGTCTTCGACATAGTCCCCGTCGATGAAATGCGAGGCTTTGGGCTGCGCCTTAAGCGGCGTCGCGATGGTCATGTCGAATACTCCTTAGAGAACACAGATGGACGGCTTCGGGCGCTGTCCATCGGGAAAAGATTTGAGCTGCATGTCGAAATAATCCTCGACAAGCGCCGGCGCTGAAGCGAGACCGAGGGGCGCCGAACGCAGGCTGTGCCTGATATAAAGCCCGTCGATAAGGGCCGCCGCCCCTTCCGCAATGCGCGCGGCATCATCGGGCGGGCAAAGCCGGTTGAGGCTTGCCATGAGATTGGACCGCAGACGGCGCGAATAGAGCACGAGCAGGCGGCGCGTTTCCTCGGAACGCTGCGCCTCGACATAAAAGGCAAGCCATGCCGACACTGTCTCGGGCGTGAACTGGTCGCTCTGAAAGGACACGTGGACGATGGCGCTCAGCCTTGCACGCGGGCCATTGGCGCGGGTCAGCGCCGCCACCGCATCACGCCTCAAGTCGCGCAGCAGGCTGCGGATGGTTTCCAGAAGGAGCTGCTGTTTGCTGCCGAAATAGTGATGCGCAAGGGCCGCCGACACACCGGCTTCCCTCGCGATATCCGACATCGTCACATTCAGCGAACCATGGTGGCCTATGGTGCGCAGTGCCGCATCCACAAGCGCCTTCCGGCGCAAAGGCTCCATTCCGATCTTGGGCATAAGGGTCTCCTTGATGGCGGGCAAAATATTCTTGATTGATCAATCAATCAATAAAAAATGCGCCATTTCATGTCGCGGATGTGCTGCCGGGCGGAAAGACTGAAGCGCAGACGGTTTTGCCGCTGCATGCGCCTCATGATCTGGATCAAATCTTCGGCATTCTCGTTGCGCTATGCTGCAATCGTGATAGCTTTACCCCGACCATTCATGGAGACAGCGAGATGACACACAGTCTCAATGCGCCTGGATTTTCACCCCTCAGAGCAAAGTGGGGTTGGTTTCTGGCCCTTGGCCTCGTTCTTCTGGCCTTTGGGGTCATTGCGCTCGGCAATCTTCTCGTCGCCACCGTTGCCTCCGTATTTTACGTCGGCGTCATGATGCTGATGGGCGGCATTTTGCAGCTTTTCCATGCCTTTCAGGTAAAGGGCTGGGAAAGCGTGCTGTTCTGGACGCTGAGCGGCCTGCTTTATGCCATTGCCGGCGTCATCGCCTTCCAGAATCCTGATCTGACGGCGGCGGTGCTGACATTATTGATGGCGGTTTCGCTGGTTATCGCCGGCATCTTCCGCCTTGTCGTCGGCTTCAGGCTGAAACCGGCAACCGGCTGGGGCTGGGTTGCCGTGGCGGGTGCAGTGACCGCACTGGCGGGTCTGGTGATTGCCGCCGGCTGGCCGGTGAACAGCCTCTGGGTGCTTGGCCTGTTTCTGGCGATTGACCTTATCATGCAGGGCTTTGCGATGATCGCGCTCGCCATGGCAATGCGTACATAAGGGTGTTTGTGGCGCGCCTGCCGCCTCATATCGGGTAGACGAGGAACAGGGAAAAACTAAACCCCTATATACTGCAAATTGGGTATGGAACGCGTTTCGTGGTAAGATAGACAATGATACCAATTTCGCTGGAAGCGGCGTCCAGACGAAAACCTCAAAAAACGACCGCCCGCAAAAGATTGCCATCGCCCCGTCCGCACGGCGGACATCTATCGGGTTGCCTATGGCGGTCATTGAAAAAGGGAGTGATATCATGCCAATGGTGACAGTATCGATTTCCCCGGAACAGGCAGCAAGAATGCGCGAGGCCGTTAATTGCGGCGCTTATGCATCCGGCAGCGAGGTCGTCAGGGCCGCGCTGAGACTATGGGCGGCCTCCGCCGAACACGGTGTCGGCTCCACCCCCGCAGAACCTGTCGAGTCGGACCGCGAACGCATGAATGTTGCGGAACTTTACGCTGCTCACACCGGCCACGTCCGCCGGGCATAGGGCCCGGCGCAACGCCCTCTTTAGATATAGAGGGCCCGTTATAAAACGTTCACAAAAGCTTCACAGTCGTGAAAGCTTTTGTTGACCTGTCATCTGCAATTGTTGCCGCAAAAGAGACGCGTCCCGTATGGGCATTCCATGCGCATGCCACGATTGGGACGGGCAATAGCGGAGAACAGAAATGCAGGCCGTCACAGTGGAAAACGATGTCATAAGACGGTTTGCCTCCGGGCAGATGTTTCCGATGGCGAAGCTTGTTCTTGAGACCGCGTTTCAGCCCATTGTCGAGGCAACGACAGGCACGATCTTCGGTTATGAATCGCTGATGCGCGGCCATGATCGGCTTGGCTTTTCCAATCCGCTGGCGCTTCTTGACCAGGCGGCAGCAGACGGCGAGTTGAAGGCCTTCGAGCAGATGCTGGCAAGCCGGGCGCTGGCAAAATTTTCCACCCTGCCCGACTTTTCCTCCACCACCCTGTTTCTCAATCTGGATGTGCGGCTGATCCCGCATGGAGACGCCATTCTCGACAAGCTCGTCGGCCATCTGGCGCGGGCGGGCATTCCGGCCTCTTCCATCTGCTTTGAACTTTCCGAACGTTTCGACAATACCAGCGTGCCGGAATTCACGTCGCTGATTGCGCGGATGCGCAAGGAAGGCTTCAAGCTAGCAATCGACGATTTCGGTGCCGGCCACGGCGAGATGAAGCTGCTCTGCGACTTCCCGCTGGATTACCTGAAGATCGACCGGCATTTCATCAGCGGTGTCGACCACCTTCCCCGCAAGCAGCATCTCGTGCGCAACATCGTCAACATCGCCCATGTTCTCGGCGTTCGCGTCATTGCGGAAGGCATCGAAACGGAAGCGGAATTTCTGACCTGCCGCGAATATGGCGTCGATCTCGTGCAGGGCTGGCTGATCGCCAAGCCGACGGTGTTCATCAGCGAGTTGCCTGAGAGCTTTCCCCATCTCAACCGTCTCGGCGTGGCGCGGCGCAGCAGCCAGTCGCTGGACGAAATTCTGATCCGCCGCGAAATAGAGCGTCTTCCCACCGTGTTTGAGCATGACAGCGTCGACAGCGTCTTCGAACTGTTCCGCAGAAACCCGCAGCAGGCTTTTTTCCCGGTCCTCAACGCCAATGGCGAACCGCGCGGCGTCATCAACGAATATCACCTCAAGGAATATATCTACCGGCCTTTCGGACGCGATCTGCTCAAGAACAAGATCTACGAGCGCACCATTTCCCACTTCGTCGACCCCGCGCCGATTGTGGGTCTGGATGCGGATGCCGACCAGTTGATGAACATGTT
>Ga0209070_100789_pt1 | contig 10506 bp, 11 predicted proteins | sample SynthPrep_5_END__FD_187205 | JGI IMG/M metagenome (GOLD analysis project Ga0209070, IMG submission 187205) | Synthetic microbial communities from Ohio, USA - SynthPrep_5_END_DS10_MetaG (SPAdes) (version 2) | ecosystem: Engineered > Bioreactor > Aerobic > Activated sludge | place: USA: Ohio... | reverse complement strand
GCTGATGACGGAAAGCCCATCGCGGCGCGGCAACATGCGGTCGATCACCATCACATCGTATGCATTCTCGCAGCCCATGAACAGGCCGCTCTCGCCGTCGCTGGCGTGATCGGCGACAATCCCGGCTTCGCGGAACGCCTTGGTCATATAGGCCGCAGCCTCGAGGTCGTCTTCAATCACAAGAATCTTCATGTGCGGGACAATAGCGCCCTCGCCCTTTTCCACACAACCGGAAAGAGATGCGACAGACATTTCCTGAACCTTGTTTTCCATGAGATTTCCTCCGAAGACATGGCCTTGAGCACTATCGCGCTTCAAGGCGGAACAATCGCCTATGGATCAGGCGGGTGCCGCTTGTTTCTTCTCCCCGCCGGGGAGAAGTCCGCGGCAGCGGGATGAGGGGGCGACGTTAGCGATAGACCGAGGGGTTGCCCCCTCATCTGCCCCTTCGGGGCATCTTCTCCCCGGCGGGGAGAAGAAACGGGCCGCAACGCCCTGCCATACTCAACCGCCCCATCTCAAGAGCGGGATACGACGCCGGCTCCCAAAAGAACCGGCATCGTCATTCTAATTATCAACCCTGGTCGATATCCAGAGCGATGAAGCGGCTGCCGTCGTCCGTCTGGATCTGGAACAGCGCCTTGGAGCGACCGTCCTTCTTGGCCTGTTCGAGGATTTTCTCGATATCGGCGGCGGAAGCGACCTGCTGGTTGTTGACGGAGGTGATCTTCTCACCCGTCTTCAGGCCACGGGCAGCGGCGTCGCTGTCGGGATCGACATCGGTGATGGCAAGGCCGTTGCCGTCATCGGCGGGCGAAACCGTCAGGCCGAGGCTGGACAGGACCTTCTCGCTGGAAGACTGGCTGCCCTTGTCGTCGTTCTGGGTCGGCGTCGCCTTGGAAGCGTCGTCGCTTGCGAGATCACCAAGCGTCACCGTGACCGACTGCGACTTGCCGCCGCGCCAGAGCGAGATTTCAACCTTGGCGTTGGGCGCCATGCCGCCGATGCGGCGCGACAGGTCGCGGGCATCCTTGACCGGCTCGCCATTGACGGCGGTGATGATGTCACCCTGCTTGATGCCTGCCTTGTCGCCCGGCGAACCGGACTGCGGCGACACGACGAGCGCACCGCTGGCTTCGGAAAGGCCGAGCGATTCGGCGATATCCTTGCTGACAGGCTGGATCTGCACGCCGAGCCAGCCGCGTTCGACCTTGCCGTCCTTCTGCAGGTCGGCAATCACGTCCTTGGCGACGGATGCCGGAATAGCGAAGGCGATACCGACATTGCCGCCGGAGGGCGAGAAGATGGCGGTGTTGATGCCGACCACTTCGCCGTTGAGATTGAAAGCGGGACCACCGGAGTTGCCACGGTTCACGGCCGCGTCGATCTGCAGGTAGTCGTCATAGGGCCCGGAGCCGATATCGCGACCACGGGCGGAAATGATGCCCGAGGTGACCGTGCCGCCGAGGCCGAACGGGTTGCCGACGGCAACGACCCAGTCACCGACGCGGATCTTGCTGTCATCGGCAAACTGCACATAGGTGAACTTGCGGTTCACATCGACCTTCAGGAGCGCCAGATCGGTGCGCGGGTCGCGACCGACGAGCTTGGCTTCGAGTTCCGTGCCGTCGTTCATGACGATCGTATAGGCGGAACCGTCGTCGACCACATGGTTGTTGGTGACGATATAACCGTCTTCGGAGATGAAGAAGCCGGAGCCCTGAGCAACCGGGCGCAGCGGACCCTTGCCGTCACGGTGGCGGTTCGGGCCACGGTCGGAGCGATCCTGGTTCTGGCCGCCGCCGAATTCCTTGAAGAAACGCTTCAGCGGATGGTCGTCGGGCAGCTGGTCGAGACCACGTCCGCCGAAATTGAAGGAGAAGTTGCTGGCATCATCGGAAGCGGGCTGCACATTCGACTGTACGCGAACGGAGACGACCGCGGGCGAAACGGCATCAACCACATTGGCGAAGCTCGGAACCTGCGGCGCAGTCACCTCGACCGGAGCGGCAAGGGAATGGACGATCGGTGCTGCAATGCCGGTTGAGAGCATCAGCGCGGCAAGGCCGCCAACGGTCGTGGCCTTCAGAGCCGTCTTCAGCGAGGCCGTCTTCAGTGAGGAACGTCCGTTTTGCGATTGAGACATGGTGTACCTTCTTTCTTCATTCAGACTGGGGCCCGTTTGACCGGGATGGAAGCGGTGGATGATGAAGATATAGGAGGCAACACCTTACGGCGAAGTGTCTGACGAATGAAAAATCCGTAATGTTGAAAAAGAACCGGGGACCGATATGGAAATCGGTTATTTTTCAATGAGATTGCGAATTCGCTCTTCTTCGTCCGCGCTCAGTTTTTCCGGCCGTTCCTGCGTTGCCCGGCGGCGCGAAAAGATGAAGACGGCAAAAACCCCGGCAAGGGTGAGGCCGATGGGCGCGCCCCACAACAGCACGGTGCGAAGGCTGAGGCGCGGTTTCAGGAGCACGAACTCGCCATAGCGCGACACGACGTAATCGATGACCGCCTTGTCGCTGTCGCCCTCAACCAGCCGTTCGCGCACCAGAACGCGCAGATCGCGCGCCAGTTCGGCATTGCTGTCGTCGATCGACTGATTCTGGCAGACCATGCAGCGCAGCTGCGAGGTCAGGTTTCTGGCGCGCTGTTCCTGCACGGGGTCTTTCAGCACCTCGTCCGGATTGAAGGCGAAGGCTGGAGAGACCGCAAACAAGAATACGAGAAGGAGCGTAAGTCCCGCCACAACCTCCCTCATTCCTGTGCTTGTCACAGGAATCCAGCCAGCCCAAGTCCTTGGGCTGAAAGGAGTCTTTCGCCGCGCAGACGCGCGTCGACTGGATTCCTGTGACAGGCACAGGAATGAGGGTAGCAAGGCCACACTCATTCCGCCGCCTCCGGCATCGCGGCCGTTTTTGCCGGCTTCGCCTTGCGGTTCGGCGCACCCACCCGCAACCGCCTGTCGGAGAGCGAGATGAAACCGCCCGCCATCATGAACAGCGTGCCGCCCCAGATGCACAGGATGAAGGGTTTCCACCAGATGCGCACCACCATGCCGCCATCGTCCATGGGGTCACCCAGCGAGACGTAAAGCTGGCTGAGGCCGAAGGTCAGGATACCGGCTTCCGTCGTCGGCATGCGGCGCGCGGTATAGAGCCGTTTGGACGACCAGACATCGGCCACCTCCACACCGGCCTTGCGGATGGTGAAATGGCCGCGATCCTCGGTGAAGTTCGGGCCGACGGCATGGCGGATACCATCGAAGGTGAGGCTGTAGCCGCCCGCCTCCGCCACCATGCCCTGTTTCATTTCCAGCACCGTTTCGGTCTCGAAGGTGGTGACGATGACGATGCCGAGCACGGTGATGCCAAGCCCCATATGCGCCAGCGGGGTGCCGAAGGCCGAGCGCGGCAGGCCCTTCAGGCGACGGAACGCGATACCGAAGGCCAGCTTGCCGAAATTGGCGCGATACCAGAGATCGGCCAACGCGCCGAGGATCAGCCAGAAACCGGCCGCGATGCCGAGCGCCGCCAGCACCGGACCGCCATTTTCCACGTACCAGAGCGTCAGCCCGGCAAGGGCAGCAATCGCCGCCGCCACATAAAGCCGCTGGAAGGCGCCCAGCAGATCGCCGCGTTTCCAGGCCAGCATCGGGCCAAAGGGCGTGACGATCAGGATCGGGATCATCAGCAGGCCGAAGGTGAGATTGAAGAATGGCGCGCCGACCGAGATCTTCTCCCCCGTCAGGGTCTCGAGAATGAGCGGGTACAGCGTGCCGATCAGCACGGTCGCGGTCGAGACCGTCAGGATCAGGTTGTTGAGGACGAGCGCCCCCTCGCGCGAGATCGGCGCGAACAGGCCGCCAGCTTTCAGCGAAGGCGCACGCCATGCAAAGAGCGCAAAGGCTCCGCCGATAAAGATCGTAAGAATGCCGAGAATGAAGATGCCGCGGCTCGGATCGGTGGCGAAGGCATGGACCGAGGTCAAAACGCCGGAACGGACGAGGAAGGTGCCGAGCAGCGACAGGGAAAAGGTCATGATCGCCAGAAGCACGGTCCAGATCTTCAGCGCCTCGCGCTTTTCCATGACAAGCGCCGAATGCAGGAGCGCGGTTCCGGCAAGCCACGGCATGAAAGAAGCGTTTTCCACCGGATCCCAGAACCACCAGCCGCCCCAGCCGAGTTCGTAATAGGCCCAGTAGGAACCCATGGAGATACCGGCGGTCAGGAAGGTCCAGGCGGCAAGCGTCCATGGCCTGACCCAGCGTGCCCAGGCCGCATCGATGCGGCCTTCCAGAAGGGCTGCGACAGCGAAGGAGAAGCAGACGGAAAAGCCGACATAACCGAGATAAAGCAGCGGCGGATGGATCGCGAGACCGAAATCCTGAAGGATCGGGTTCAGGTCCTGCCCCTCGGCCGGCACCGGCTCCAGACGCAGGAACGGATTGGACGTCAGGAGGATGAACAGCAGGAAGGCGACGGAAATCCAGGCCTGTACGGAAAGCACATTGGCTTTCAGCGTTTCCGGAAGATTGCGACCGAAGACGGCAACAAGCGCGCTGAAAAACACCAGAATGAGCAACCACAGCAGCATCGAGCCTTCGTGGTTGCCCCACACACCCGTCAGCTTGTAAAGCGTCGGCATCAGCGAATGGGAGTTTTCCCAGACGTTGCGAACGGAAAAATCCGAGACGGCATAGGCCCTTGTCAACGCAGCAAAAGACAAGGCCACCAGCAGGAACATCACGATGGAGCCGAGCGAGGCGACATCCATCAGCGCACGGTCGTTGCGCCGCGCGCCGATCACCGGCAAGGTCGAGACGATCAGCCCCACGGCGAGCGCCAGAACCAGAACATAGTGGCCGATCTCGTTGATCATTTTGTCGCTCCGGTCTTGTCGGCCGAAGCCCCCTCAGTCGCAGCGCCCGAAGGCTGTCCGCCCTCTTCCGTGTGCTGCCACAGGCCCTTGTCCTTCAGCCGGTCGGCCACTTCCTTCGGCATGTAGTTCTCGTCATGCTTGGCCAGCACGCTGTCGGCCACGAAGCCGTGGGTGGCTGCATCAAAAACGCCTTCCGTCACCACGCCCTGCCCTTCGCGGAAGAGATCGGGCAGGATGCCGGTATAGCTGACCGGCACGTTCGCTTCACCGTCGGTCACGGTGAAGCTCACCGTGCGGCCTTCGCCGCGCTTGACGGAGCCTTCCGCCACCAGCCCGCCAAGGCGAATGCGGGTGCCGGGATCGACCGGCGTCTTCTCCAGATCGGCCGGCATGTAGAAATAGGCAATGGACTGGCCGAAGGCGAACATGACGAGCAGCACGGCTGCAACGATGAAGCTCATGCCGCCGCCGATGATCGCCAGACGTTTCTGTTTGCGGGTCATTGCGTCACTCCCTGCGGCATCGCATTCTGCGGCGCGTTCCCCCGAAGCGGCCCGGCCGAAACGCCCAGCTCCTTCGCCAGCGCCAGAAGCTGCCTGCCCTGCTCACCCTCCGGCGGGAAAGCCTTCAGTCCCGCCCGCAGGGCCTCTCCGGCCTTGGCTTCGTTCTTCAGCACGGAATAGGCGCGCACCAGCCGCATCCAGCCCTCAAAATCAGCCGGGTTATCCTTCAGCTTGGCGTCAAGGCTCGCCACCATGCCCTCGATCATCGCCTGCCGGTCGGCAGGCGTCATGTCGTTTGCCGCCGCCACGTCACCTGCGGTCGGGCCGGGTGCGGCAGGGGCCGCCGCGCCACCGGTCCGGGCAAGGTGTTCGCGCACCAGCGGCAGCCATGGCGCGCCGGCCGGCGCATCGGCGGCCAGTGCGGCAAAGGCTGCACGCGCCTCTTCCGCCTTGCCCGCCTGCTCCAGCGCGAGCGCCAGGTAAAAGCGGGCGCGCGGATTGCCGGACTTCAGCCGTTCGGCCTCAGCAAAAGCGTCGCGCGCGGCCTCGATGACGATGCCATCATTGCCCGCCACCAGCGTTTCGCCAAGCCCCGTCAGCCGTTCCGGGCTGGGTCCGAGAAGACGAATAGCGTTGCGATAGGCAAGCTCGGCATCGCCGAGTCGCATCGTCTTGAAATAGATCGGCGCGAGAATATCCCAGCCGGCGCCGTCATTCGGGTTCTCCGCCAGATGCCTTTCGGCCCGGGCGATCAGCAGGTTCATGTCGTTGCCGGGTTTTTCAAGACGTGCCTCCAGCGGCATGTCCGGCGCATCCGGACTGCCGTTCCAGATGTAAAGACAGAGCCCGAGTGCCGGCAGCAGCCGGTGATGAGGGTCGCGGCGAGATTGTGTCTCAGCGGTCGGGTGCTGCTCTCAGCATTTTGTCCGGCATCGGCAGCGGCAAGCAGCCGGCGGCCGATTTCGGCGCGGGCATATTCGGCCTCCGTCTTCGCCGATCAGGCCTGCGGCGCGTTCACGGTCCAGTTCGGCAAGCTGGTCGCGATAGACGGCAACTTCGCCGTCGCGGCGCGTCTCAGCCACCTCGGTCTTCCGCATCAGCGGGTACATCAGGACGATGGCGACAGCCGCCGTCAGTATCGCAACGACAATCCAGAACATAAGGCTCAATTACTCGAATGCGCGGCACATGGAAACATGAAGCGCGGCAATGACGTGAATTTGAGACATCACGCCGCACCGCCAGCACATTCCGCCTGTGCCGCCATGCCTCTTCCTGTCATTGCGCGGGGTTCGCGACCTTGATTTACGTCAAAGTGATTTAGGTCAGGGGAGACCAGCTTCCATCGGCATTGCGGCAGGCCGCGCCGCGCACCCTGGTTTCGCGCCCGTCAACCGTCAGGCTGTGGGAATATTGCCGGCAATTCTGGTTGCCGACCTGATAGGGCGCATTGGCGACCACCTGACCCTTGGCGTCATCGCCGGTCCAGGATACCGGCGTGCCGACCGGGGCCGTTTCCAGCGCCTTGTATTCGGCTTCCAGCGCCTTGGTCTGGTCGCCCCTGTCGAGTTGCACGCCGCTTCGCCCGACAATGCCACCCTCAAGATTGGCAAGGAAAGGCGTCGAAGGCTGCGAGGATCGGCCGAACAGGCCGCCGCCCGACGGGCGGGTGCCCGTGGTGGTGCAGGCGCTCAGCATCGAAACGCACAGGATAGAGAGAAGTGCCGGGCGTGACACCAGCGAACGCATCGTCACGGAGCGACAGCCATCATACACGTCAACCAAACCCTGTCCTCTTCCTACCGCATCGCACCTAATATGCTACCATTGAATTTCTTGCTTTTTTTCTTGCCTCACGCAAGCTCTTTCGAGAGGCCCGGCAAAATCAGATCGGCTTTCAGCCCACCGATGCCGCTGCGCGACAGCGAAAAGCGGCCATGGTACTCTGACACCACCTCGGAAACGATGGAAAGTCCCAGTCCGGTGCCCGGCCGGCTTTCATCAAGCCGTCTGCCGCGCTTCATCGCTTCGCTGATCTGTTCCGGCTCAAGCCCCGGCCCGTCATCCTCCATCGTCAGTTCCACCCAGGAACGACGGGCGATTTCCGCATCGGAGGACGGGTGGGTGCCGGTCGCAAGCGTGACGACCACGCGCGTCTGGGCAAAACGGGCGGCATTTTCGAGAAGATTGCCGACGACCTCTTCCAGATCCTGCTGCTCCATGCCGAGGACGGCGCCGGGCTGGTCGAAATTCAGCACGAACTGCTTGTCGGGGTTCAGGCGGCGCATCACGCGCACCAGCCGTTCCAGCGCCGGTTCCGCTTCCACGCGGGCAAGGATCGAGCCGCGCTGGGCGGCGATGCGGGCGCGGGAGAGATAGGATTGCACCTGAGCCTGCATGGCATCCGCCTGCGCGCGCACCAGATCGCCATGCTGCGGTTCCAGCGTGCGGGCCTCGTTCAGAAGGACGGCGATCGGTGTTTTCAGCGAATGCGCGAGATTACCGACCTGCATACGCGCGCGCTCCACAAGCCGGCGGTTGCTGTCGATCAGCGCGTTCACCTCGTTTGCCAATGGCTGGATTTCGCGCGGGAATTCGCCTTCGAGGCTTTCCGCCTCCCCGCCCCGGATCTTGCCGAGCGCAAGGCGAGCCTGATCGAGCGGCCGCAGACTGTAAAGAATGGCAAGGCCGTTGACCACGAGACTGCCGACGCCGAAGACGGCAAGCGCCAGATAAAGGCTGTTGGAGAAATCGCGCACATCGTCTTCCACGACATTCAGATTGCCGGAGACGCGGAACCGCGCCGCGCGGCCTTCACCATCCAGCACGACTTCCGTTTCCGCCACGCGCACCTTGTTGCCCGCCTCATCGGTGACGGCGTAAAAGCGCTCATATCTGTTATCGAAGGGAGCGTCGAGAATGCTCGGCACCGGCAAGGAGGACACGCCGAGCGAAGAGGAAACCAGCGGCGCGGTCTGGAAATTGCCGAGCGGCTCAACCACCCAGTACCAGCCGGTATCGGGCTGCGAAAAGCGAAGATCGCCCAGCTGCGGGCTGCCGGCAAGCGTGTTCTCGTTGGAAATCGTCACGGAATTGATGACGTTGTAAAGCTGGGCGCGCAGCAGATCGGTGAAGCTGCGCTCCACGCCCTGCCGGTAGAGCGTCGAAATCACGACGGCGATTACCACAAGCGCCAGCGCCGACCAAGCGGAGGCGAGCAGCAGAACGCGGGCGGTAAGAGAGTTACTTCGCATCTGCCGGCGCTTGCATCCGGTAACCGAGACCACGGATCGTCTCGATCAGATCAACCCCGAGCTTCTTGCGCAGACGTCCGACAAACACCTCGATCGTGTTGGAATCCCGGTCGAAATCCTGGTCGTACATATGCTCGACCAGTTCCGTGCGCGAGACGACCTCGCCCATGTGATGCATGAGATAGGAAAGCAGGCGGAACTCGTGCGAGGTGAGCTTCAACGTCGTGCCGTTGACGGTCGCCTTGGAGGATTTGGTGTCGAGCCTGACCGGACCGCAGACAAGTTCGGAGGACGCATGGCCGGCGGCGCGGCGGATGAGCGCGCGCACGCGGGCGAGAACCTCTTCGACATGGAAGGGCTTGGTCACGTAATCGTCGGCACCGGCATCGATGCCCGCCACCTTGTCGCTCCAGCGATCGCGGGCGGTCAGGATGAGGACGGGCATGGCCTTGCCGGCCGCACGCCATTTCTCGACGACCGTGATGCCGTCCATCTGCGGCAGGCCGATATCGAGAACGATGGCATCATAGGGCTCGGTATCGCCGAGATAATGCCCTTCCTCGCCGTCAAATGCCTGATCGACAACATAACCGGCCTCTTTCAGAGCATCGGTCAGCTGACGATTGAGATTGGCATCGTCCTCAACCACGAGAATACGCATTGTCCGCCCTTTCCTTCGTCCCGGCCCGCGCGCGCGTTGCCGGTCATGCTAATTATCTCGGATTGTTTTCCGATATTTCGGCGATGCGGGCAAGGCTACATCGGCACGCGCATCGTCACCTTGCGCGGGCGCTCGCCATTGCCCTGGACGAGAACGGTCACGACACAGGACTGACCATCGCCGGAGGGATAGACAGAAAGAAGCTGGCCACCGGTTTCGCGCACGACACGTGCGACGGCTGCGCCGCAATCGCTGGCAGCCAGGATGTAATGGCCCTGCAAATCAGCCTCGGGCGCCGTGAAACCGGAGAGCCCGGCTGCAAGCGTCGCGATGATGAGAGGTGATGCCATTGAACAAACTTCCACAGAAAACCGGGTGCGTCTCGAACCCTATTGTGACCGAATATGTAGCGCAAAGCGTCTGAATGGCAAATGAATGCCGCCCCCGACGCCACGACGCACGGCGGGAACGGCATGGGCACGGGCGCTGTCAGTGGATGGCGCGGGTCGCTGAAAGGCGGCCGTAAAGCGCGATCAGGCCGCCAATTCCGCCCGCAACCGTCACCAGCCCTTCCGCGAGCTCACCCTGCAGGCCGGCAGGCAGGTTAAGGCCGGCGATGCTGAAAAGCGGTGCGAAAACCGCAATCAGCGCGCCCCAGATCGTGCGCGATTGATACCATGGCTTGGTACTCTCCATAATCTCGTCCTTTGCGTTGTTTTTCAGGTGGTTGTCAGAGCGGGAGAAGGGCTTGCGCCGCCACTCCCGAGGGCACCGCGCGGCCAAGCTGGCGGACACGCACGGAAATGTGATCCCGCAAGGTCGGGAAATCTGTGAGTTCGGCTGCCGCAGAGTATAGCCAGAAGGGTTCGGAGACCTCCGCTGCGCGTCTAACGGCCCCGCTATCGAGCACTTCCACGCGGTAGCGCTCGAACGGCTCATCCAGCGGTATGTCCGTGGCATCCCAGCCATCGGCCTCCATTCTGCCCCGGCGGATCCAGCGCAGCAGAACGCCACCCCTGCGCCGCTCGCCGAAAAGATGCACCGGCGCAAGCGGCGTTTCAGCCCGCAGACCACCCTCGAAGGCAAAAGGCCCGGCAGGCGCGCCCGCCCTCCCCGCTGCCTCGGCAATCCAGTTCAGCCGCCTGCCGCGTTCGCTTGCGGCAAGGCCGAGCGGCTGCACGGCCGCATCCAGCACCACGAC
>Ga0209070_100788_pt1 | contig 10525 bp, 7 predicted proteins | sample SynthPrep_5_END__FD_187205 | JGI IMG/M metagenome (GOLD analysis project Ga0209070, IMG submission 187205) | Synthetic microbial communities from Ohio, USA - SynthPrep_5_END_DS10_MetaG (SPAdes) (version 2) | ecosystem: Engineered > Bioreactor > Aerobic > Activated sludge | place: USA: Ohio... | reverse complement strand
GCGGCCTTCCATCAGGCGTTCCATGGCCTGCTGGATCTGCACTTCGCTTTCGCTGTCGAGGCTTGAGGTTGCCTCGTCCAGGATCAGCACCGGCGCATCCGCAAGGAATGCGCGGGCAATGGCGACGCGCTGGCGTTCCCCGCCCGAGAGCTTGACGCCGCGTTCGCCCACCATGGTCTCATAACCCTTGGGCAGGGACATGATGAACTCATGGGCGCTCGCCTGTTTCGCCGCCTGCTCGATTTCGCGTCGCGAGGCGTTTGGCCGGCCATAGGCGATGTTTTCCGCCAGCGTGCGGTGGAACAGGATGGGCTCCTGCTGCACGATGGCGATCTGGCCACGCAGGCTCGATTGCGTGACGCCGGCGATATTCTGGCCGTCGATGCGGATCGCGCCCGACTTGATGTCGTAAAGCCGCTGGATGAGCTTGACGAAGGTTGTCTTGCCCGAGCCGGAATGGCCGACCAGCCCCACACGCTCACCCGGCTTGATGGTGACCGAGAAGTCCTCATAAAGCGGGGTGGGATGCGCACCATATTGGAAAGTGACGTTATCGAAGACGATCTCGCCCTTGCCAATATTGATGCGCCTGGCCTCCGGCCTGTCTTCGACGCCAAGCGCCATCTTGTCGAGCAGCACCAGCTCTTCCATGTCGTTGACGGCGCGTTGCAGGTTGCGGATATCCTGACCGACATTGCGCAGATATCCCTGCAACACGAAGAACATGGCCAACACGAAGGTGATGTCCCCCGGCGTGGCCAGTCCCTTTTGCCACATGACAAGGCCCGTACCCAGAATGCCGGCCTGCATGGAGACCATCATGAAGCCCTGAATGGTGCCGCTCAGCGTGCCGCGACGCCATGTCCGGCGCGTGCGGTTGTCCCATTTGGCCAATACATGGCCCAGCCGGGTTTCCTCACGGTTTTCGGCACCGAAGGCTTTGACCACCGAATTGCAGCTGACGGCATCCGCCAGCGCGCCGCCGAGCTTGGTATCCCAGGCATTGGCAAGCCTTGCCGCCGGAGAGACGAAGCCCATGGAGAGCAACACGGTGACGCCGATATAAATCAGCGAACCGGCACCGACGATGAGGCCCATGACCGGCCAGTAGCTGCCCAGCACGATGGTGGCGCCCAGCAGCATCGTGATGGACGGCAGCAGCGCGATGAGCAGCAGGTCATTAAGGGAATCCAGCGCCCACATGCCGCGGGTGATCTTGCGGACCGTGGAGCCGGCAAAGCTGTCGGCATGCCAGTCCGTGGAGAAACGCTGCACCCTGTGGAAGCCGTTATTGGTGACATCAGCCATGATTTTCAGGGTGAGCCTGATGATGCCGTTGAAGATGAACCAGCGCAGCGCCACGCTGGTGAGGCCCAGCGCCACCACGATGACGAAGGCGCGCAAAGCCTTGTCAGCCCCGTTGCCGCCGGCGATGGCATCAACGATCTGGCCGGAGAAAACCGGCACCATGACTTCGGCCAATGTGCTGGCGACGACCAGCACGATGATGAACCCCACCAGCGCCTTTCGGTGGCTCCAATGATGAAAAACAAAGCCGAGCACATGGCGATAGGCATCGGCGCGGAAATCGAGCTTCTTGCGAGACATTTTAACCAGCACGGCGCCAAAGGGTCGGCAACCGGTCCTCAAAAACGGAAGTTGGATGGCACAGCCCGGGCGGGAAACGATATGATCCCGTCAGATCAATCGGGCTATGAAGGGAAACAGAACCGCATGGCGCTTGCGCGGGGCGGGCCGCGAATGGATATGACCTAGTGTCGGGTCATTCCCTGCGGGAGGATTTCGGTGAATGCTGGTGTCATGCAACGCCTCCCTTTGTTCGATCTGACGCGGTGATGTTTTTTGTAGCGGAGCCGCCCGTTTTTGCCAAGCGGGATTTTGCAACCTTATGGCAAGTGATGCGGAAACGACACATCGGCCATGGCGCTAAATACAACTGTGGCCGATGCCAACGACGGCGTCGGCCACGTTTTTCTGCAATCAATAGCTTATGCTGCGCATCCCGGGTGGGCTGCGCGACAAGAGAACAGGACCCTGCCTATCGTTCCCGATCAATCCATCTGCACATTGGCATTCTTGACGACCGGTTCCCACTTGGCGATTTCGGCCGCGACGTGGTTCTTCAGCTCCTCGGGCGACGAAGCGACGATCCTGGCGCTGAACTCCGCCATGCGCGCGGCGACAGTCGGATCGGCAAGCGCCTTTTTGGCGGCGGCATTCAGCGTGTCGACCACCTCGGCCGGCGTGCCGGCAGGCGCAAAGAGTGCGTTCCATGTGTAGGTTTCATAACCCGGCACGGTCTCGGCAATGGTCGGCAGATCCGGGAAGGATGAGGCCCGCTCGGCGGTGGTGACACCAAGCGCCTTCAATGTGCCGGACTTGATGTGGCCGGATGACGACGGCAGATTGTCGAACATGATCGAAATCTGGTTGCCGAGCAGATCGTTGAGCGCCGGGCCTGCCCCCTTATAGGGAACATGCTGCATGCTGACACCAGCCATGCTCTTGAACAATTCGCCGGAAAGATGCAGCGGCGTGCCGTTGCCGGAAGAGGCATAGGCATATTTATCCGGTTCAGCCTTCAGAAGCGCGATCAGTTCCGCGACGCTGTTGACGTTCAGCTTGGGATTGACCACCAGCACATTCGGCACCACCACCAGCAGCGAGACCGGCGCGAAATCCTTTTGCGGATCGTAAGGTTTCGTCTTGAGAATGAGCGGGTTGAGCGCATGGGTGGCAACCGTGCCCATCAGGATGGTATAGCCGTCGGGCTCGGCCCGGGCGACGCGGTCGGCCCCGAGATTGCCGCCGGCGCCGGCGACATTTTCAACGACGATCTGATGGCCGAGCTCATCGCCCATTTTCTGCGCGATGACCCGCGCCACCACATCGGTGGAGCCGCCTGCCGCGAAAGGAACGACCAGCGTAATGGTTCTATCGGGAAAGCCCTGAGCGCTTGCCGTCATTCCCAGCATGCCAAAAGAAACCGCCGTGGCGGCAAGTTTCAACAGCATGCGCCGTTTCGAAGACCGGTAATTCATGAACCCTCCTGTAAACATGGCCTCCCCGCCATGCCGGGCATAGTAGCTCAAATGAACCTGAGGGCAACCCGTTGGCCTTGCTGCGGGAAACAAGAGAACGTGACGTCTTAAGCGCTCATGCGTTCTTCAACGACCCGCCAGTTGACCAGCCTGTCGAGCACGGCGCGGATATGCTCGGGTTTGCGGTTCTCATAATCGAGGTAATAGGCATGCTCCCATATGTCGATGCCGAGATAGGCCGGTCGACCGACGGCGACCGGGTTATTGCCGTCCTCGTAACCAATGAGTGCGAGTTTATCGGCGTCGTCGCGCGTCAACCACACCCAGCCTGTCCCGAACACGGTGTCAGAAACATCGACTGCGCGTTTGATAAACCCTTCATAGTCTCCAAAGCTCTCGTTCACACGGGTCGCGAGCCCCCCCGTCGGCCGGTTCGGCCCACCCGGAACGAACTGATCCCAATAAGCGACGTGGTTCCAGGCCTGCGCGGCATTGTTGAAAATCTTGACATCCGCCGCCTCTTTGGATTTGGCCGCCTCCTTGACGATATCGACAAGCTCCATGTCGGCATAGCGGGTATTGGCTGCCAGCGTATTCAGCTTGTCGTAATAGGCCTTATGATGTTTTCCGTAATGGAGGCCGACCGTTTTTGCCGAAATAACGGGCGCCATATCTCCCTCCGCAAACGGAAGGGACGGCTGTTTCAATGGCAGGGCGGCACGCGCCACATGCGGCCTGGGGAAAATCGTTGCGGCAGCGGCCACAGCGCCGCCTGCGAGAATTGTACGTCTGGTGATGTTCATGTTTTCCTCCTTTGAATGACAGCCACATGGGTTAACCCGCAACTGCGGCGCAGGTTTCCTCAAGCCGAATCAATTCGACCGCGGACAAAGGGTCATCATGCAAAGACGGGGATTGGGTCAGTCCGCTAAGAGAGGGGACATAAAGGAAAGGCCCTCCCGGTTAAGAGAGGGCCTGATCCGATTACCAGCGATAATAGTCGCGGCGGTCTCGCCATTCGCGGCGGTCTCGCCATTCGCGGTGTTCCCGCCAGTCTCGCCGCTCACGCCATTCTCTGCGTGCCTGACGCTCGCGCCACTCGCGGCGGCCCTCCCAGCGATCACGCCGGTCCCAGCCGCGCTCATAGCGTGGCGGTCCGTTTGGCCGGCAATATCCACGCGGCGACAGATGAAAACCGCGTCCACAGGCATAGTCCACGGTTTGAACATTCGATGTCGCGGGTGCGGACGGTTGACCGATGGGCATGGCGTTCGCGCCGCTGCCGAACAAAGCGCTAAGAATTATTCCAGCGCTTAAAATCATCTTGCGCATCTCATTTCCCTCCTTGTGGGATGGGGTGATTTAGCGCCATTGCCCGTGAACTGCAGGTGAATGAAACGAGGTGTTTTCGTGGCAGCAGAGCCGCAATTATGGCCATTTTGGGCGAGTTTTCGCAGCGAATAGCTGAACACCCTGAACACGAAAACAGAGAAATCCGCTGTGGCAACGATTGTGGCTGAAGGTGTAGAACGGCCCTGAGCAGGCCAGATCATTCAGGAGCAGACATGCACGCCCTGCTCACTGCTTTTCATTCCACGTCATCACGTAGCGCGTGCCCTTGCCCAGCTCCGGGTGCGTATGCGTCTGCTCGACACGCGCGCCAATATTCTGGGCCATCGCCATGATCAGCTTTGTACCGAGGCCCGTTCCGCGGGGTGTTGCCTCGGGCTTCGAGCCGATACCGTCGTCTTCAACAACGAGAGCAAATTGCTGGTCCTCTTCCGAAAGCCGGACGCGAACCGTGCCGGACTGATCGGGATAGGCATATTTCAGCGCATTGGTCAGAAGCTCGGTGATGATGACGCCGAGCGCCACCGCGTGATCCGCTTTCAGACTGACGTCGCAAAGCGATGTTTCCACCGAGACGGAGGACGAACCGGGAACGGCCTGAAACAGGTCGCTGATGATCGACGTCAGGTAGGAATTGAGCGACACCAGGCCGACATTATCGGTATTGTAGAGGCTGCGATGCACGCCGGCGATCGCGGAAATCCTGCTCTGGGTTTCCAGCAGGGCGACCTCGGCTTCCGGCGATTTGACGGTGTTGATCTGCAGCCTGATCATAGCAGAGACCAGCGAAAGGCTGTTGGCGACCCGATGGTTCATCTCCTTGACCATCATTTCCGCGTGTTCCTTCGCCTTTACCAGCAACCGGTCGGATTCCTCCTTGGTCTGGCGCAGGCGATGGTTTTCCAGAGCCTGATTGATCGCGGTGCGCAATAGCGGGAAAAAGTCGTCGCCGACATTCTTTATGACGAAGTCGGCAGCCCCCGCCTTTAGGGCATCGATCGCAATCTGGGCTTCATTGGATCCCGTAACGTAAAGCACGGGAACGCGCCCCGGTAACGACTGGATCGCCGCCAGAAATTCCATTCCCGTCGATGTCTGGAAATAGTGATCGAGGACGACCACATCGAATTGCTCGTTTTGAAATAGCTCGAGCCCCGAGGCGACGGAGGCGGCATGCACCACCTCCATTCCATGACGACCAAGGACACGGCTGGAAAGCCGCGCCAGCGCTGGATCATCATCAACATACAAAACGCGCAAATCCATCATGCCTTCAAGGTATCTGAATCACAGAGAAAAACAGGCCGAGGTTCTTGATCGCATTGGCGAAACCTTCGTAGTCGACCGGCTTCGTTATATAGACATTTGCGCCAAGATCATAACATTTCTGGATTTCGGTTTCGTCATCCGTCGTCGTCAGCACGACGACCGGCAAACGGCGTGTATGTTCGTTGCTTTTGATCTGCTCGAGAATGCGGATACCCGACATATCGGGAAGATTGAGATCGAGCAGGACGAGAAGATAACGATCCTTGCTGACAAGGCCATCCCGGCTTTCGCCAAGGATGAAATCAAGCGCCTTCGCACCCAGCGTAAAGGGCACGATCTCATTGTTCACACCCGCACGACGCACGTTTTTTTCGATCAGACGAGCATGACCCTCGTCATCCTCGATCATCACGATCGTCACCTCTTGACCGGTTGCCTTCATTGTTCGCCTTCTTTCGTCACTTTTCTGAGGTCGCTCGGCAGGAGCAGCGTGAATGTGCTTCCTTTGCCAAGCTCGGACTCCACCCTAATGTCACCTCCTAAATTTCTGATTAGCGAACGAACATGAGCAAGGCCAATTCCTTCCCCGGGCTGATCCTGATTGCCGGCGCGGCGGAAGAGCTCGAATATGCGCTCCAGATCCTGCTCGCCAATGCCGCGACCATTGTCGCTGACCGCGATGGAAATGGCACCACGTCCGGCCGGATAGGCGCGTGCGGTCAATTTGAGCGGGCGTCCCGGCATCTGGTATTTCACCGCATTGTCGAAGAGATTGCCGAGGATCTGGTCGAGAGAGATACGATCCGTATAGACGGTCAATTTTGAGCTATCGACATTGATCTCGCCGCCATTGGCAGTGACCTGGTGACGAACCGTCTCGGAAAGCGACGACAGCAACGTTTCTATATCGACCTTTTCCGGTTGCAGCTTTCGCTGGCCATCACGCGAGATTTTCAGGATCGCATTGATCAGCTGGTCCATTTTACGGGTCGAGGAGCGGATGAAGCCGATTGCCTCGGGAATATCCTCCTCGACGGCCAGCCGCGCTTCGCGGACGACGTCTTCCGGCGGCGTCTTGCCATCGGCGAGAACATAGGCCGAGACCGGCTTCAGCGACGTATCGAATTCGGCGAGAAACCCCATGATATTGACGAGCGGCGCCCGCAGATCATGCGTGACGATATAGGCGAAGCGCTGGATTTCCTGATTGGCGCGGCGAAGGTCGCGCGTTCTTTCTTCTACACGTTCCTCAAGATGGCGATTGAGCTCGTCCACATCCTCCCGGGAGCGGTTCAGGGCACGGATATAGGTAAAGACCAGCAGGATCGAACCGCCGACGACGATCATGATGGCGAAGGCACCGCCGATCGTCACCAATTGCAACCTGTTGGCGGCCTCGAGTTGGTCACCGACGATGACGCGCAACCGATCATCCGTATCCGATTGCAGCTTCGACAGCACCGTTCTGATTTCATTCATGAAACGCTTGCCGTCATTCTCACGGACGATTTCGACCGCCTCGGTGATGCGCCCCGCCTTTTGCAAATCGATGGTTTCGCGGGTTTCGGCCAGCTTGTTGTCGATTGCGCCTGCCATATCTGACAGAGGCTGCCGGTACTGATCGCGATCCTTCAGCAGATCGAGAAGCCTGGAGCGCCGTTCCGGCAGACGGCCCAAAGCCTCCTCATATGGCCCCAGATACTCGACATTGTTGGTGAGCAGATAACCTCTCTGACCGGTTTCGATGTCCTGCATCGAGGTCAGCACATCGAGGATGGCCGCGCGCACGCGGCGCAGTTCGGCTGTTTCCTGAGAGTACCGGTTATTCACCTGCACCAGCCATAACGACATGGCGACCATTCCGGTCAGGATAGCGACACCAACAGCGAGCATGAGAAGGCTTCGCTGAGCGAACGGCGAAAAATTGGTCACAGTAATAATATTCCCGGTAGGCAGCTTATTTGTCGGGCAAATTAGAATATGACAGACGCGGAAGCGAACATTTTATTTCCCGCCGGTGCCGGAACCACTTTTAACAAAAGGCGTTAAGGACAGTTCACAAACAGAAGAGCCGCCTCACGCCACCTGAACAAAATGGCCCGGGGAAACCGTCCTGTAGCTTCGCTGCGGCACCTCATAACCCATTGGCCTGATCGGGCTTTTCAGTTCGTCATTGGATATGCCGCGTCTTATCCCGCGCCGCGCCGGATCGGGCACCGGCACCGCCGCCATGAGTTTCTTCGTATAGGCATGTTGCGGATTGTCGAAGACGGCAGCGCGTGGACCGATTTCGACGATCTCGCCGAGATACATCACCGCGACGCGGTGGCTCACGCGCTCAACAACCGCCATATCGTGGGAGATGAACAGGAAAGCCAGATTGAGGCTCTGCTGGAGGTCTAGCAACAGATTGCAGACCTGCGCCTTGATCGAGACATCGAGCGCCGACACGCTTTCATCGGCGACGATGACTTTCGGATCAAGCGCGAGCGCACGGGCGATTGCGATGCGCTGGCGCTGACCGCCTGAGAATTCATGCGGATAACGGCTGGCCATATCGGCAGTGAGACCAACCTTTTGGAGGAGATCGGCCGTCTTTTCCTTTGCCTGTTTCGTGGTGCCCAATTTGTGCTTGATGAAGGGTTCGGAAATCGCGGTCCCCACCGTCATGCGCGGATTAAGCGACGAGAACGGGTCCTGAAAGATCATCTGCACGGACTTGCGCATATTGCGCAGCCCCACCGCATCGAGCCGCATCACATCATAACCGTCGAGCGACACGTCGCCGGACGACGGTTCCACAAGACGCATGATAGAGCGCCCGGTGGTGGATTTCCCGCAGCCCGATTCACCGACGAGCGACAAAGTCTCGCCCTGAAAGAGATCGAAAGAAACGTTTTCGACCGCATGAACCGCGCCCGTCTGGCGCGCCAGCAGCCCGGAGCGGATGGGAAAACGCGTCACGAGATTCTTGACCGCCAGAACCGGCGTCTGTCCGCTCGCCACCGTTTCAGCCACCTGCACCGGTTCTGTCGACAGGCCGGTCTTGATGTCGAGAACCGGAAAACGCGTCGGCCATTGCCGGTCCTTCATCGAGCCGAGCCTTGGCACCGCCGAAAGCAACGCACGCGTATAGGGGTGCTTGCCGCGCTCGAATATATCCTCCGTCGGTCCGGTCTCAACCTCGTCGCCCCGGAACATGACGATGGTGCGGTCGGCGATCTCCGCCACCACGCCCATATCATGGGTGATGAAGAGGACGGACATGCCCTCCTCTTCCTGCAGCAGCTTGATCAGGTCGAGGATCTGGCCCTGAATGGTGACGTCGAGCGCGGTTGTCGGTTCGTCGGCGATCAGCAGTTTCGGCCGGGAGGCGAGCGCCATGGCGATCATCACGCGCTGGCGCATGCCACCGGAAAACTGGTGCGGATATTCATCAAAACGGCTGCCGGCATTGGGAATACGGACCTTTTCCAGCAGTCGGATCGTCTCCGCCCTTGCCTGCTGCTTCGAAAGCCCCTTGTGCCTGATAAGCACCTCGGAGATCTGTCGGCCGATTGTGAAAATCGGATTGAGCGACGTCATCGGCTCCTGAAAGATCATCGAAACGTCATTGCCGCGCACGCCGCGCATCTCCCTTTCGGAGAGTGCAAGAAGATTACGCCCGTTCAACAGGACTTCACCTTCGATACGGCTGGAAGCCGGGGCAAGGAGGCGCATCAGCGACAGGGATGTGACGGATTTGCCGGAACCGGACTCACCGACAATGGCGACGGTTTCACCCGGCGCGACATCGAAGGAGACATTGCGCACAACGCTTTTCCATGCGCCATCGATAAGAAAGGACGTGGTCAGGTTACGAACGGACAGGACAGGTGCTGGTGTCATGATGTCATCTCCCCACGGCATAGGCCTGCATCAACCGCGGTGTCGCGGCGGCGCGCAGCAGACCGTCCGCATCGCGGCGCGCAGCGGTAAGCCGCCCGACCGACCAGGCATCGGCAACCGTGACGCGGTGGCCACGGCGGCGAAGCGCCTCGAGCGTTGCATCCCCCACCGTGGCTTCCACCATGATCTCGCCCGGTGAGCTGGTACGCGGATAAAACGAACCCGGAAAATGCGAAGTGTGGAACAAAGGCATGTCGATGGCCGCCTGCAGGTTCTTGCCGTGATGCGCATAACGCAGGAAGAAGGGCAGCTGCCATTGGTCCTGCTGGTCGCCACCCGGCGTGCCGAAGACCATGGATGGACGCCCCTGATGCAGCGCAAGCGATGGCGTCAGCGTGGTGCGCGGGCGTTTGCCCGGCGCGAGTGAGGTCGGCAGGCCCTCCTTCAGCCAGAACATCTGGGCGCGGGAATTGAGCGCGAAGCCGAGGCCCGGAACGATGGGCGAGGATTGCAGCCAGCCGCCCGAGGGCGTGGTGGAAACCATGTTGCCCCAGCGGTCGATGACATCGATATGCACCGTATCACCGCGCTTTTCCGTCAGATGCGACATGGTCGGCTCGTAGACGGCCCCGGTGCCGCTCATCTCGGCCAGCATCGCCATGGTGGCATCCACCTGTTTTTCATAGCCCGGCACCGTGCCGGGGCGCAGCTCGAGCGATGCCTCGCTGCCGATCAGCTTGCGACGCCCGGCATTATAGCCCTCGGAAAGAAGATATTCCGTCGGAATCTGGCCGAATTCGGGGTCGCCGTAATAGACCTCGCGGTCGGCAAAGGCGAGCTTCATGGCTTCGACGACGGTATGGATGAAATCGGGACCGGACGGGTCCATGGCCGCAATGTCGAAACCCTTCAGCAGGGCGAGCGATTGCAGCAGAACCGGACCCTGCCCCCAGGCT
>Ga0209070_100787_pt1 | contig 10544 bp, 5 predicted proteins | sample SynthPrep_5_END__FD_187205 | JGI IMG/M metagenome (GOLD analysis project Ga0209070, IMG submission 187205) | Synthetic microbial communities from Ohio, USA - SynthPrep_5_END_DS10_MetaG (SPAdes) (version 2) | ecosystem: Engineered > Bioreactor > Aerobic > Activated sludge | place: USA: Ohio... | reverse complement strand
TTGCCCAGCTTTGCGCATCCCGCCGTGCGCCAAACACATCAAAGCTCATTACCTGCTCGGTGACACCACTGCTATTCGTTATAACATGGGTAGAGCCTAAGTGATCTGTTAGCATAAAACGCACTTGCGACTGCGCAGCACTTTGGCTAGACAGCTTACTTACTACTGCCTTATCACCTATATAGCGCCGTTGCAGCCACTCATTCCCACCATGGCGTACCAGCTCGACATTGCCGATATAACGTGTTTCTTACCCTTCCTAACCCCGAAGTCATAGTTCAAAAAAAAATTCGTTCTCATCAACCTTAATACGAATATCTTTACTACTTTCTATTATTAACACCTGTGGATTTTTTTCATCAAACCATTGAATGTAATTATATAAACTCTCCGCACAAAACTCATTGTATGTAAGCTCGCGACAAGAAAATGACCACTCTTTCAGCTGCTTCCCTCCGATCGAATACAAAACCAGCTGAGGATTATCATCTGACTTTATATTTGATACCCCAATAAAATACCCTCCGCCTTTGACGATAAATAAATGTGTAAATATAGGGCTACTTATTTTAAATTCCGTTTTGCCAGCCTTGCTCAAATCCAACAATTCAATATAAGAAATTGAGCTGCGACTCTCATTTTTTTCATAATAAAAGGAGTGATGGTGTAGTATTAAATAGTTTTGCTCTCTTGCAAATATTGATTTAGTCCCACCATACATAGATACATCAGCATAAAGCCCTCCGCAGAAAAAAACGACAATAAAAACAATAAATTTATTAAACATTCATCTACCTCATGAAATTATTTCTTTATAACTGCATCTCTAGGGATAGCCGACCTAGGCTGATATGACACTCGCTCACCAGCTAAGGCTGGATTTCCCATTCTAATGTGATGTTGTTTAATTATTGTGTTGGTTACCCTCATTGCTTCAACTTCTTGCGAGAATCTAAGGTTTGAATCAAAAGTATCAACATGATTTCTAAGTACATGAACTAATTCATGTGAAATTGCTCGCATACCTGATAGGCGAACAAAAACATTGTCACCAGAGGCTTTAGCAAAATCCCTAGCTGTCACATTAATATACACTCCACCATTTCGCACAACAGTACTTCCTTGATTGCTGAGCTGCACTCGTATTTCATCCCCTTTATAATTAGAAAGCATTGCTGCTCCCTCATCAGTCAAAGCAAATGCAACAACATGCTCCCTGTACTCAGAGATAAAATGGTTTCTTGATTCGGGCGACAACCCAGGTGCTACAATCTTAATTTTCTCCGCTAACTTGACTCGAGCATTGTACTCGTCTGAAGATAACTCAGACTGAGTAACTCCCTCCGTTTCTCCTCCTGAAATATTAATATTCAAGTCACCACTCAGTTGTAGATTATTATCTGTACTGGTTGTTCCTTGCTGTCCGTCTACATCACCTGTATTTTTAGATCCTGACTCCCCCGCAAGTAAACACCTACCTGCGCCAGTAATACAATTAAACGCCTGCCCCTTAGCAAACCCCTTCGCCATCCCGCCCGCAAAGTTCGCCATAGCCGTACCGCCGCCCTCTATGGCCCTTATCGCCCCGACCGCCATTTGCGCATAGCCATAATATTGATACGCTGTTAAGGCCGCCCCTAACGCCGTACCTATCGCACTGCCTGCCGTGGCTGCAGCAATATATTGCGCCGCCCACATCACCAGCATCTGGAAAAAATAGCCCGAGGGGTCTGTCGCATTGAGCGGGTTATTCAGTACATAACTATAGCGGTTTAAATTCTGCGTATTGTTTGGTTGCTGAATAAAAGGGTCGGCTTGTAAAAAACGCCCTAATATCGGGTCATACACCCGGCCGCCCATATGTACCAAACCCACTTCATCTAGTTGTTCATGCCCTGTGTAACCACGTAATGTTAAGGCACTGGTTAGCAAGCCTGAGCTGGCCTCCGCATGCTTTATCGCCCAGCTTTGCGCATCCCGCCGTGCGCCAAACACATCAAACCTGCTCGGTAACACCACTGCTATTCGTTATAACATGGGTGTAGTACACTTCCCCTTTGGGATCTGACCCCGAAGGTTTAAAGGTTTCGAAGGTTTCAAAACTAACGATCTCAATTACAGGCTTTTTTCTGAATAGTTCCACCTTCTTTAAATGATCGTAAACGGTCACTAATAAAAGCCTTTAACTCTGGAGTTATAACCTTCTTCTCTAACAAAAACAGTTCATCAATAGCATCCTTATTATGCAAGGTCTCAAGTGATAATACCGCAAAAATCGAAACCCCCTGCATTTCTTGTTCTACAATCGTTGATAGAAAACTAATGTCCTGCTCACTACCGACATAGCCGAGCATTCTTATTGATAGCGCCCGCTCAGAAATATTGCTACTTTGGGTATGGAGTAATATAAACTGACGTAGTTCATCATTTGAAACAGAGTCTAAACAGATCCGTGCTGTCATCCCCAGCAAGCCGGCAAGCTGGATCCTTACTCTAGGTGTATCTAATAAACCATGGCGGTCTTTGGAATTTAAAAGATGCTTACGCTGCCAAAGCTGTACAAATTCTTTTGCTAGTTGGGTTTTATCCCCCACACTCCAATCTCGGTTTAGTGCATTCAGGATATCATTTACTGGCTGACGAAATGCTATAGGATCCGCAGGCATTTCATTCTGCACGTTCTTTTGATACAGAACGTGTTCTAACTCTTTTAACTCACTAGCATGTACAAATGATGTTATAAAAATTATAGGTAAAATAAAAAAAATGTTCATACTCTCTCACTACTTAATTATCTTACCACCAAACTGGGCACGGTAATTTGTGTTTGTATCAAGTTTAATTCTTGTGGTTGAAACATGTTCTTTAATCAGACGACTCCACCTTTCTTCTTTACCATTAATCATACCTACATAATTCCTAGTCCAAGTGTGGTGTACTTCTGTAACCTCATATAGTGTAACGGTATCTGAGACAACACTGAAATGATGCCACTGTACTGAAGCCGCTAGACTGAAAGGAAGGTTTGGCATACGACCACGTAGATCTGGCAGATTTCCGTCAAGGGTAACACCTTCGGCTAACGGCACACCAAGTCTAATTCTAAATTCGTTCCATTCTACCTCTTCATATGTGATACTTGTTTCTGACTTCAATCCATCAGCAAAATTTACCGATAATCCACCGTCTCTCAGTTGCAATGCGCACCCATTACAAGCTGTTTCCGTTCCATCAAAGTTTGCAGGCCGTGCAATCGGGTTTCCTTCCTGATCTGTCCACTGTACTTTATGCCCATCCGCACTATCACTACCCTGTGTATTATCCACCTGCTTTGCCGCATCCGGGCCATTGGTACTCGCACTATTTTGCAGATGCGACAAACCCAGCATGATGCCGTTAAATAACATTCCCTTCGCATAGCCCTTCGCCATCCCGCCCGCAAAGTTTGCCATCGCTGTGCCACCGCCCTCTATGGCCCTTATCGCCCCTACCGCCATTTGCACACGGCCGTAAAAACTATACGCCTGGAGCGCCATGCTCAAGGCGGTACCTATCGCACTGCCTGCCGTGGCTGCAGCAATATATTGCGCCGCCCACATCACCAACATCTGGAAAAAATAGCCAGAAGGATCTGTGGCATTGAGCGGGTTATTCAGTACATAACTATAGCGGTTTAAATTCTGCGTATTGTTTGGTTGCTGAATAAAAGGGTCCGCTTGTAAAAAACGCCCTAATATCGGGTCATACACCCGGCCGCCCATATGCACCAAACCCACTTCATCTAGTTGTTCATGCCCTGTGTAACCACGTAACGTTAAGGCACTGGTTAGTAAACCTGAACTCGCCTCCGCATGCTTTATTGCCCAGCTTTGCGCATCCCGTCTGGCACCAAACACATCAAAGCTCATCACCTGCTCGGTGACACCACTGCTATTCGTTATAACATGGGTAGAGCCTAAGTGGTCTGTTAGCATAAAACGCACTTGCGACTGCGCAGCACTTTGGCTAGACAGCTTACTCACTACCGCCTTATCGCCGATATAGCGCCGTTGCAGCCATTCACTCCCACCGCCCTGGCGTACCAGCTCGACATTGCCGATATAACGGGTTTCTGTGGTTAACGGAATAAAAGTAGTAATATCACCATTAATAATAGGTACCCACTGACCTTGTTGGCCACCAAACTCCCTGCGTTTATAACGGTTACCAAAGGCATCGTAACTAAATTCGACCTGATACCCTGCTTTGCTGATGCGGGTGGGTTTGTTAAAGCTGTTATAAGTTAGCTGCCGCTGGTTATCCTGTATCATATTACCGTTGGCGTCGTACTGGTAATTATTGGGCCGTGCACCGCTTACCCGGGTAACCGCATGTGGCCGGGTGCTCTCGTAATGGTAAGTCCCCACCCCGGTTTTAGAGGTAATATTACCCAATGCGTTATAGTTTATATTCACATTGGTACTGCCGTGGCTACTACTAATGCGGCTGGTTCGTACCCGGTTAAGTAAGTCGTAAGTAAAGTTTTCGCGGTTACCGGTAACCTGGTCTTGCCGGTATTGCAGGTTACCCAGCGCATCCCACTGATAACCCCAGTTTTGGATATTACCTTGCGCCGGTGCACTACTGGTAATGCCTGTAAGTAAGCCGGTATGCTGGTGAAATACTTTAGTACGGGTTATGGCACTGCCTAGCTTATCCTGCGTAACATTACCAAAGGCGTCCTGGGCGTTGGCCTGCCAGTAACGTAAGGCACCTCCTGAGCTGGCGTTAATATCTTTATCATCAATCGCATTTAACCAGTGGCTAGCAGTATAGCGGTACGTTAACCCGCCGCCGGTGGCATCGGTTTCGGTTTGTAGCCGGCCAAGGCTGTCATAACTCCAGTGTTGCTGATAACTGGTTAAATCAAAGCTGGTGGTTTGCTGCCGTTTACGGGCAAAGGTGTCGTAGTAATAGTTAACTTTAAAGCCGGTTTGCTTGTCTTCTACTGAGCTTACCTGCCCTATCGCATAGGCACCGCTATCATAAACTGTTTCTACATTATGCTCGGTCGCGCTACCTTTTTGGCGCAGCATGGTACGTTGCCGCCCCAATAAATCGTAGGTATAGGTAATAACATTACCATTGGCATCGCTTTGACGGGTGAGCTCATGAAAGGCGTTATAGCTATAATTGGTGATACCGGCATCGGGATCATTAATGCGGGTTTTATTGCCCCATTTATTATAGGTTACCACTAGCTGCTTACCGCTGGGCCCGGCTAAAATAGTGCTTTTACCATTAGCATCATAGTGATACCAGGCGTTATTGCCATCGGCATCGGTTACACCAACCAATTCTCCCAGGCTATTTTTTATTTCGATATTAACGGCATTATTAGGTGCTGTGTTAACGGTGCTTAACCCGTTGTAACTGGTCAGCCAATTCGAGCCATCCGGTTTAGCAATTTTTTCAAGCCGCCCCTGCATATCGTAAAAAAAGTTGGCTTTCGCTGGCGAGCTACTGCCTGCGTAATGTGGAATGGTTTCAGACAGTTTGCGGCCATAGTTGCCAAATACGGTATCGACGTAAACCCATTGCCCGTTAAAGCCCTGAGTTGCCTGCCGAACTTGCCTGCCTACTCTATCGGAGTACACCCGGCTGGCAGGTTGGCCCGGTGCTATGGTTTCGTCATAATAGGCAGCGTTGGCCGGGCAATGGTTTACGCCGCTATGGCACCAATACTGGGTTTTACTGCTAATCAGTACCGCAGCGCCGGTTTTACTGGTGTTATTAGCCGGTGTAGTGGTTTCTTTTATTAAACGGCCCAGGCTGTTGTAATCCAGATATACGCGCTGGCCGTTAGCATAATGGGTATAATTAAGTAAGCCTTGCGCAGTATAGTTGTAGGTGGTTTTTTGCCCCAGCGCATTGGTTTCGGTCATCAGGTAACGACTATTCGCATCGTAAGTACGGCTGATGGTCCGGCTGGCCATACCCGTTGCGGCCACGGTTTCTTCGGTAATTAGCCCAAAATTATTTAAGGTATAGTTGGTTACTATGCCGCTGTCTGCCGTTTGGCGGCTTAATCGGCCGGCACTGTCGTAAGCAAATTGGTTGCTTAATGTAATAACGGGTTGCACGCTACTACTACCGTTAATAATATTAGTGCGCTCTTTTCTAACTGTGCTTTGGGTTAAACGCCCACCGTAATAGCCGGTGTCGTTATAGTTATATACATTGGTGGTAGTGGTTTTAGCACTAACATAAGCATCAGTTACTGTTTCCGTTTGCGTCAAAGGCTGGGCAAAGGCATCAATATTGTTAATAACCTGCGTTTGCGTACTAAGAATAACTGATGCACTTTGGTCGGTGTCATACCGTACGGTGGTTTGGCTGGTTGGATACACAAAACGCGCCTGAGTCTTATTGCCGTTGGTGCTATAGCTGGTGTTAGATTTTAGGGCATAACTGCTGGTGGTTTTACTTTGTTGCCGCCAAATGGGGCCATAGGCGGCAGAGACTGCTTGCGTGCTCATCTCGCTGCCATCGGGTAAGCGCAATGGTTGTAAGCAACGCTCGGGTGTAGGGCAAGGGTCATAACATAAATAAGGGTCAATACTGCAGGGGTCAACTGGCGGTGTGGTTTCACCTACTTTTACCTCTACAATAACTTCGGCTACACTGCCCCGATAATCCCCGTCTTGCCGATAAGTTGTAGTAGTACGCACCCCGGCGGCACTGGTAATCTGCACCTTTTCATAGCCCAGCATACCCCGGCCTACCTGCATCTTACCGCCGGTATAGCTGTAGGTAAGCGAATCAACACTGTTACTTAGGGTACGCACTACTGGAATAGCGCCTTTGATATCGCGCACCAAATGCCCATTCCCCCAGTTTTTTGACGGCCCATCACTTTTACGAATATGGACACCGGAACGAGCCAGCGTGGCATAACCCACCTGAATTTGTTCATTAAAGCCATCGGTTACTGTAACTAACTTATCCTTGCCCGTATCGGCACGAAACGTTAGGTTATAACGGCCATGAAAATCCAGAACATCGGGCGTACCATTGCCATTCATATCAATAAAGGCGGTACTCCAGTAGTCGCGGCCCACCGTATCATTAAACCAGTTACGCCAAACAAACTGGTTATTTTCAAGTGCGTATAAGCGGAAGTAACTGCCTACTTTATGGACGATTTGCAAACGACCATCACCGTGCAAGTCCACAAATTTCAGCATATCGGCATCAACAATACCGGTATTTATCGCCGCATTAAAACCATTACCGTTATTAATGCGCACATACCAGCGGCGATCTGATTTTTGCCGGTAAACGAGATCTGCCAAACCATCTCCATTTAAATCGACCGGTAAAATTTTCTCAATCAGGTAGGCACCACCAATCGTGGCATATTCACTTAGTGAGGTGGCGCTGTTGGCCACCAGAATTTTCCAGTAAACATAACTGTAAGAATTATTTTGGACTGTCGCGTTAGTATCACCCCGTTTTTCAGCAAGACCGCTTGCTTGTTCTTCTGCGGGTTGGCGCTCTTCTACAGTATAATTTACTTCATATTGCGCAGTTTGGTTGCTAACCATGAGGGGGCGCTCATTTATCCCTAACTTACCTGATTTATTAAGCTCAGCAGAGGATAATTCAGGCCCGGACAAAGGTTGCATACACAGGTTCGGATTATGCGGGTCACAACAATAACCACCATAGTCACATGGATCAGGGTTTGGATCGGTATAGGTTTCTCTTACTTGCACAATAAAATCAGCCTTACCATCACCATTAAAATCGGTAGCGGGTAAAGTATTATCCTCATTATCAAAGGGAACCAAACTCACGCTATGGTTAGGACCCGGACTATTTAAATTTACACTTATCGTTCTGAGAGTGGTATCCAACCCTGTCTTGGTGCCTAACTGCACCGAGAGCTTATTGTCAACCGTATGCATTAACTCGGGTAAACCATTCCCATTCATATCAACAAAATGAGTATAGGCATCACTACTGGTTTTTGGGATATTGGCTAGGCGACTATTGCTAAAGCTACTGCCTGTGTGTTTAATCTGATACCAGTACCCGTCTGATGCCCGGTATATAATTTCATCTTTTCCGTCTTTATCCAGGTCAACTATCTTCCAGGTTGCCCGAAATGATTTACTGGCAATATTCTTTATTTCCAAACGCTCAACAATATTAGTTCCGGTATTTTCAATTAAGAATAAATGATCGGTGGAGCTACCCCTGTCATTACGCACATAGGCAATATCGGGTAAGCCGTCGCCATTAAAGTCCCACATCTGATGCGAAATATAACGGCTGCTTCTAGAAATTGTTCCAGAATAACTACCCGTCCAACCACTTAAATTACGGCTATTCCAACCAAATAGGGTGGGCGAGAGGCATTTACCGGCTGTATCGCAAGCTTTAACACTCACAAGCCGTGAGATTGATGAGCCACCTAATGCAGCAACAGCACTTTCATAAGTTAAGGTATAGGTACGCAAGGTACTGTTATTCGCTCGGGAAACGATGGTTTTAAGACGCTTACTGGTTTTAAGCTGCTGCCCTGCAACGTAACTGCTCAGTTTATCAGGCCGATTATCTTCATAAGCAAACTGCACTTCATTGGTGGGGGCAATGCTGCCATTACCGGTATATTTAACACTGGTTAACCAAAACTCTAAGCTTTGGCTGTCTTTCGCATAATGAAAAGTGTAGTAATTACCTGATGCATCTTGCACCCGTTTAAGTGCCCAAATAAAGGCGGCGTTATTATTAGCAAGAATTAAGGCATCATTGTCACTGCCATAACGACCAAAATAAAAGGTGTTACCCTGAGTGTCTTTTACTTCAAAGCTAACAGGGCCTATTACCCCGCTTGCGGTTTTTGAGATCACCTTTTCAAACGAGTCCTGCACGGTGCGGTATTCTGCATTGTTAGCACCATAAGTTTGGCCACTTTTAACCAATAATTGTTGGCCGTCTAAACAAAAACGATCCGCAGCAGAAAAGTCGACTTTAGTGATAGCCCCGTTTAACTCTAAGTTTTGTTCGCAGCGAGCAATACTGCGTAAACCGCTAATTGACCAGCCAACACCAAGATGGCTGTTTGGGGAGCCCGTGCTGTAATGCAGTGCCAACTGAGGGGTAAAGTTACCGGTCGCTGCGGCGGTGGTTATTGGCAAGGTATAGGTAAATTCACCACTGGGGGTAACATTATGAGATCCAGCTAAACTGCCAACATAATCTCCCTGAGCATAAAGTGCAGAAAAGCCGTCGGCCTGAGCATAAGCAACGGTTCCCTCAGCAGCCCCTTCTGCCGCATTAACGATATCTAAGCGCCCATCCCCATTTTTATCGATAAAAACAGTATCGCCGTTGAGGGTTACCCCAATGTTATAACCTTTGGCCGAAAACGCATTGGGGCCATATTTGCTTACTAATATTTCGCGGCCGTCACGGGTTTGTAATAAAACATCCGGCTGACCATCCCCATTAAAATCCCCTCGAAAACGCTTGCCATACTCTTGCAATAGGTGCTTTATAGCATTGAATTGTGCCAGCGTAAGTAGTTCCGTACGGTAACCATCCCCTTCTGGAATAAGGCGAATATAGGAATAATGTTCATGCAGTTTTAAAGCAGGTGTAAGTTCATCGGCTGTAACAACATGCTTTTCGGGAACAGCGTAATAATAATATCCCTGTTCATCTATCCATACTTCTGAGGCATGTAACTGAAAAGATATTATGCTGGCAATACAGAGCACCGCCAGGCAGAGAAAATTAAGTATTCTCACCGTGCACCAACCTGTTATATCAAAGTGATAGAATTATTCAGTTACCAAAATTTCTACTGACGTTACCCGGCAAAATGCTTCTACAGGGCTGAATTCAATAACTGTGGGTGCATTAGAGGCAATAGCGGTAAGCAATAATGAATGCATGCTGCTAAAAGATGGAGAGCTTTGATCAAGCTCAGCAAATCGCCCTTGTTTTAATTCACATGAAAGAGTGGTTGCTGTGCCTAAAGGGAAGGTAAGGAAAATGCCAGAATCTGAGCTTTTTAGCGATTGCATAAAGGTGTTGGTTACGCCTTCACATTTATATTGTTCACACTGCGCAACAGCACTGCCAGTGTATAACGTCATTGCTAAAGTAGTTAAAACAACGAAAGGTTTCAGTTCCATTTGCTCAGGCTCCTTTTAAGTTATGAGCAAATATTAAGCAGCAACCTTTAAAAAAGCAATGGCTAATTTTAACTTTTATGATTTATTTATTTAAATAGAAAGCACTTTAACCACCTTTGAAAAACTTTTTTCATTATAAGTAGATTAAAGCGTTAATTTTATAAAGATTATTTATTACAGCAATCACCTAGCTGAACCCATAATTGGTACAAGTGATTTATGTGCTACACTTGCTCACCTGTTTCAACATTTTTAGCTAATACAGGTCTTCTTTAATGATCAAAAAATCCTTGCTCGCCCTCTTTGTTGCCTCTGCTCTTGCCCCAGTCTCTGCCAACACCCCCATAGATGAACAAC
>Ga0209070_100785_pt1 | contig 10554 bp, 8 predicted proteins | sample SynthPrep_5_END__FD_187205 | JGI IMG/M metagenome (GOLD analysis project Ga0209070, IMG submission 187205) | Synthetic microbial communities from Ohio, USA - SynthPrep_5_END_DS10_MetaG (SPAdes) (version 2) | ecosystem: Engineered > Bioreactor > Aerobic > Activated sludge | place: USA: Ohio... | reverse complement strand
GCAAATTAACGTAGTCAGCGGCAACTTTGTGATTGCGCAGCCACTCGGTGTAGATGAAGGCATTGATTACTTCCATAGTGGCCGGGTGCGCCGTATCGACACTGCCGGTATCCGCCGTCAGTTAGACACCAATGGCATAGTATTGATGGGGCCTATCGCCGCATCAGTAACAGGTGAAAGCTTTAACCTTACCGCAGAGGAAATTGCCACTCAGGTCGCTATTCGTTTAAAAGCAGACAAAATGATTGGCTTTAACGCAGTAGGCGGCATTACCGGCGAAAATGGTGACATTACTGCGGAACTGATGCCAAATCGGGCCGAAGAAATTATGCAGCAGTTAGAACTGCAAGATGATGCCTGCGTAGGTACTGTGGCTTTTTTAAGAGCCGCGGTAAACGCCTGCCGGTCTGGTGTGCCACGTTGCCACCTGGTTAGCTATAGCGAAGATGGCTCGCTGCTACAAGAGCTGTTCTCACGTGATGGTATCGGTACTCAGGTCGTCACTGAATCGGCCGAAAAATTACGCCGGGCCGTAATTAGCGATATTGGTGGTATTCTGGATTTAATCCGGCCCTTAGAGCAGCAAGGTTTGCTGGTGCGCCGTTCACGTGAACAATTAGAAATGGAAATTGATTATTTTACGCTGATTGAACGTGATGGCTTAGTGATTGGCTGCGCAGCCTTATACCCCTTCACCGAAGACAATGTAGGGGAGTTTGCCTGTTTAGCAGTGCACCCGGATTATCGCGATGCCGATCGCGGCACGACATTGCTACGTAGTGTGATCCAGCAAGCACGGCAACGTAAGTATGACCGGTTATTTGCACTGACTACCCGCAGTATCCACTGGTTCTTAGAACAAGGCTTTGAACTGGTAACAGTGGAAGACTTACCCGCTCAGAAAAAACAACTCTATAACTACCAGCGCCGTTCGAAAATTCTGGCGCTGGATTTATAACCTAGCGTTGCAAGCGCAAAAAGAGTGAGCTATTAAATTATAAAGCGTGCCGTCAAACCATGTAACTTCGCCGATAGCTGACGTAAATCAGCGCTAAAACTGGCTAATTGTGACGCAGCAGCAGCACTATCATCAATAAGCTGGTTGCTGGCGTGTACACTCTGGTTAATATCCTGCACCACAGCGGCTTGTTCATCGGTCGCTCGTGCGACCTCTTGATTTAACTGATCAATTTGTCGGATCCCCTGAACGATACGCCCTAATGCATCACTCGCGCTAGCCATGGCGGCCACGCCCTGCCGCGCGCGTTCCTGCCCGGCGGCAGACGCTTGCACCGCATGCCTTGACTGACTGGCCAGTTGATCGATCATTTGCTGAATTTGATTCGTTGACTGCGCCGCGCGCTGTGCCAGGTGGCGTACTTCATCTGCTACGACAGCAAAGCCACGTCCTTGCTCACCCGCACGCGCCGCTTCAATAGCGGCGTTTAGTGCTAATAAGTTCGTTTGTTCGGAAATACTGCGGATCACGCTCAGAATGTCGGCAATCTTATCGCTATTTTGCGCCAGCGTGCTGACAACTGCAGCGATATTCTCTACTTCACCGCTTAGCTCACCAATGCTGTGATTAGTCTGTGCAATCACGGCCAAGCCCTGATCAGCATTCTCGCGGGTCGCTCTGGCAGTTTCTGCTGCAACCTGAGCATTACGAGCCACCTCAGCAATAGTCGCTCCCAATTGCTCAATCGCAGTAGCAATGCGGCTTAAACGTTGGCGCTGCTCTGCTGCGAGTTCCTGATTACTTACGGCATTTTCAGATACCACACCGGCCGAATCCAAAAGTAAGCCATTCTGCTGTTGCACTTCGACCACCAGTTGACGAATATTCGCAACAAAGTTATTGAAACCACTGCTAATTTGCTGGATTTCTTGTGCGCCTTTTACGGTCAGTCGTTGCCGTAAATCACCCTGACCTTGACCAATATCCTGTAAAGAGCGCGCCACCTGATGCAACTGCCGGGTTAAACGTTGAGCTACAAACCAAGCCGCCAGTGCCGCCAGTAAGGTTAGGATAATACCAGTGATTAATACCTGATCCCGAATACGCTGAACCGGCGCAAGCACCTCAGCAACCGGCACCTGTGCTACCACTTTCCAGCCAGCACTGCTGACCGGCGTACTTACCAACAGGACTTTATCCGTCACCAAGCTGGTTAAACCACTTTGTTGCAATTGCTGGCTTGCCCCTACCCCAACTAATTCTGCCAGGGGCTTTTGCAACAAAGTGCGATCTGGATGCAATATCACCTGACCTTGTTGATCCACCAGGAACACTAGACCCGACTCGGCAATACGCACTGCATTAAGATATTCAACCAACTGCTGCAGCGACACCGCTATGCCGGACAGACCGCGGCCATTTAACTGTTGATAGTTAACAAACATTCGCACCCGGCCGTCAGGTTCGGTAAATAAACTCACATTGGTCGCTTGCCCTGAATCACGAAATGCGAAAAACCAGCCGTCTTCTTGCTGATTCAAGGTACGCAAAAAACCATCCTGATTCCAATAGCGGCCACTTTGCCGATCGGCCCAGGAGGCAGCGTCTAGTTTGAGTTGATGCTGTACCGCCCTAACTTGTGTTAGAAGCAGCGGCTCAGCCGCCGCACTAAACCCCTGTTCAGCCCACGCCAGGATATAGGGGTTTTCAGCCAGTTGCTGAGTAACTGTGGTCATTTGCAAGATTTGTGTATCCAACGTCTGCCCAACTTGCTTTACCAAAGCTGGCATTTCATGTTGTAGCATGCGCTCAACAACAACATTACGCGCCTGTTGATACGACAAGGTGCCCATCAATGCGGTGGCCAACAAGGTGGCCAACACCAACGACATAATAAGCTGCTGTTTCACTGAAAGGTTTTTCAGAAAAGTCAAAGTACTGCTCCGGATAACGATAAATAACCTGAAATTTGTTACTGATCTTACCACTGCTTCGCTGACAATCCTATGACAACGCCTGCTCCCCCATTAAGCAAAAAAGCTTGCGGTTAAACGCAGAATTTTTGTACAAAACCATTCTCAATCATGTGTAATAACAGCTACACTAATTTAGCTGAAACCTTGCTTTAGGTCGTTTATATCTGCAATTTCAAGGATGGCGGGTATAGATGTGTTAACGACTTCCGGATTTACCTCAGCCTTAGACCAATACTGCCGTAATGGCGTTGTTGTGCTGATACGGCTTGATTTGCGACCGGAGTTAACATGATGAAGAAAAACATACTTTTTGTGTTACTGCTGCCATTACTATGGCTGACCGCCTGCAGTGACGCTCCACAGCTTGCGGCGGTCAAGCAGCAATTACAAAGCGAACTACCCGAAAAATGGCAAGTCACGTCTTTTAAAGTCGAAGCAGAAGAAGAGACGGGCAGTAAAGTCAGCCCGGTATGGCAATATCGGTTTAATGCGGATATTGCACCGCAAGAAAATATGCACCATCGAATTGGCCGACTGCAAGGCACCGATATTCTGGAGGTTGCGCAGAAAAAAAATGAGAAATTCCGGGTAAATGGCTTAGCCAACTCGGCTCTGTATAATGGCCAGTGGCAAGCCGCTATAGATCTCAATCTGGAAAAAGAAGTTTCTTTTGGCAAGTCACTTAGTAGCTTTAATGCCAGCCATGTGATCCGCGGCAGTGGCGACTATAAAAAACTGGTAAAGCAGGCAAAAGAAGCGCAAAAAATAGCTGAACAACAGTTAACCACAGATGAAAAACAATTCCAGGAAATGTTATTGCAATACAATCAATTACAGCAGGAGCTACAACAGAAAACCCGGCTTTCAACTGAACAGCTTAATACCCTGCAACAACAGAGCTACCAACAACGCGATCAACTGGCGCAACAACTCAGCAGCCAAAATCAGGAATTACGTAACCAACTGCAGCAACAGCGGCAAGCTCAAACGGCAGAATATAAAAAAGTTTACGATACTAAAGCCGCTGAGGTAGAAAGCGCCTACCGTTTAAAAACGGCCGAATTTAAAGCAGAACGCACCAAAGCACAGGAGTTGCGTACCACCCAACGCAATGCGCTGCGCACCGCCCATGCCAGTGAAACACAACAAGCCCGCAGTACAATGGCTCGCGCCGACTATACTGTTTACAAGGCGCAAGCTGATGAGAAGCTCAAGGCAGATTATCAAACCATTGATCAGCAGTATAACGGCCGTATTCAGGAAATTACCGCTGCAGAAAAAACGGTTTCTGAGCAACGCCGTGCTCAGCTGGCTGCTTTCAACACTGAGTACAGGCAACAAGTAGAAGCCTTATCAGCCCAACAAAGTGAAGCCGTTACCGCGGCCCGCGATGAAGCCAACAGCCAACAGCAGCAAGCCCGATCCGGCCAAACTACCGAACTGCAAAGTGCCCGGGAAAAGCATCAGGCCATGCTTAATGACAATAACCGGCAGCTTAATGAATTGCGCCAGCGCATTGATCAGTTGCAGCGCAAAATGCATGAACAGCGTAGCCTGTTTGGTCAGGAAAGTCAGCTATTGGCACAACTGGAGCCGTAGTGGTCCAACTTATTCCGTTAACAGGACCAAATCATCCCGATGCACCGCCACCTCACTGGGGCAATACCCCAGTAAGGTGGCAATTTGCTGGCTTTTTGCACCACGAATTTTGCCAAGCTCTACTGCACTGTATTGGCTGATACCCTGTGCTAAGGTATCGCCATTGCCGTTTTTCAGTACTATGGCATCGCCTTTTTCAAAGCTACCTTCGGTACCGGTAATGCCCGAAGGCAATAACGATGCACCACGCAACTGTACCGCCTGCACTGCCCCATCATCCAGCAAAATGGCACCGCGCGGCTTTAAGTTGTGCCGTAACCAATGTTTCTTTGCACTAATACGCTCTTGTTGTCGCTGAAATAGTGTTCCTGCCGCACGGTCGGCTAACAATTCATCAAAGGTTGCCGCTTTTTGGCCGTTAATAATCAGTGTGTCTATGCCGGCGGCAGTCGCTTTATCGGCAGCCTGAATTTTAGTTACCATACCACCGGTACCTATTGCATGGTGGCTACCGCCAGCCATGGCATAAATCTCTACGGTAATCTTAGGCACTTGCGGAATTAATTGTGCATCAGGTGAGGTTCTGGGGTTGGCTGTATAGAGGCCATCAATATCAGAGCAAATAAGCAGGGCGTCGGCGTCGGCCACTATGGCAACCATCGCGGCTAAGTTGTCGTTATCGCCTACTTTAAGCTCAGCCGTGGCTACCGTATCGTTTTCATTCACTATTGGCAGTACCTGATTAGCCAGTAAAGTACGCAACGTATTATCAATATTCAAATAACGGCGACGATCTTTTAAATCATCATGGGTAAGTAAAACTTGTGCACAATCAAAATCAAATAATTGCGTCCAGCAGGCCATCATGCGACTTTGTCCTACAGCAGCCATCGCTTGCTTAATGTTAATCGGCAACGGTAGCTGCTTATAACTAATGGCATTGCGCCCGGCGGCCACACTGCCTGAAGACACCAGCACCACTTCGGTGCCAGCTGCCCGGCATTCGGCAATAAAACGGGCGATAGACAGTAAATAACGGGTTGAGCAGCCATCCGCTGTTGGTGCGATTAATGCACTACCTACTTTTAAAACAATACGTTTCCACCCACGAACTGCCATTTCCTGTATCCTTGCCCTTGCCTTAATTAAACTTGCTTAGCTTAAAGTTTGGAAGTCTATATGTCTATTTCTATTTGACAGCATATTAGTATATTAGGGTTCAGCCATGATTCATCCTTTAACGTTAAGCTACAACGAAATAATGTTGTTATTGCGGAGAAACAGCAATGAAAGTAAAAGCTACAGTGGTATTAATGATGTCGGCTAGCTTAGTGTTGGCAGGTTGTGCCACCACAGATAACCAAAATACTACCCGCGGTGCAGCCATCGGTGCCGTAGCAGGGGCTATTGCCGGTAAAGCAACAGGCAACCATAAAAACAAACGCCTGGTAATAGGTGCTGCTGTAGGTGCCTTAGCCGGTGCTGCTGTGGGCAGCTATATGGATAATCAGGAAAAAGCACTGCGTGAAGAGCTCAGCGGCTCTGGCGTAAAAGTTATTCGTAACGGCGATAACCTGACACTGGATATTCCGGCGCAATTAACCTTTGACATTAATCGTTCAGATATCCGCTCCAGCCTGTATCCGGTATTAAATGATATTGCTAAAGTTCTGCGCGATTACCCTAAAACCATGCTGGTCGTTGCAGGTCACACCGACGACACAGGTGCTCACCAGTACAATATGAACTTGTCGCGCGCGCGCGCTGATGCGGTTAAAAATTATCTAGTTGCGCAAAATGTACAAGCAATCCGGGTAGAAACTATGGGCTTTGGCCCAGATTACCCAGCAGTGCCAAATACCTCAGAAGCTAACCGCTCACAAAACCGCCGGGTAGAGATTCATATCGAACCCATAGTGGAATAAGTGCCACCGAACTATACCCAAAATCATTGAAGCTGCAGGTAAGTGACAAGGATGGAGGATATAATAACGCCCGGACTTGCCGGGCGTTATCTTTACCGCTTTCACACCTTAACGTGTTTGAGCAAAAGCCTTCTTTACAAAATTAGGTAAGGCGCCAGCGGCTTTATGCACGTCAACGTTGTAGTACTCGGTACTAAAGGCTGCTGCGGCGGCATCCGCTTCGCGGAAACCGTTAAACTCACCGGTTTTCTTGGCTAAGGTACAGGTCCACCAGCCAGACGGATAGACCATTTGCGGAAAGTTCAGCGTTTGCAAGCTGGCAAAACCGGCATCGCTCATCGCCTGGCGCATTGCCGTTAATAATGGCATATGGATCAATGGTGATTCGCTTTGCTGTACCAGGATGCCATCGCTAGCCAACGCAGCCAGGCAGCTGGCATAAAAGGTGCGGTTAAATAAGCCCTCACCTGGGCCTATAGGATCGGTCGAGTCAACAATAATGACGTCAATAGAACCGGGGGCCGCTTCGCGCATAAACTTAATGCCGTCTTCAAACTTTAATACTGCACGCGGGTCATTATTTGAGGCACAGAGTTCCGGGAAGTACTTTTCAGCCATGCGGGTTACTTGCTCGTCAATGTCAATCTGTGTCACTTTTTCTACGCCGGGGTGCTTTAGCACTTCGCGCAGGGTGCCACAATCGCCGCCACCGATAATCACCACATTTCTTGGATTCGGGTGGGTAAACAGCACCGGATGACTAAGCATTTCGTGATATAAGAAGTTATCGCGGCTACTTAGCATAATAACGTCGTCAATCACCATTAAGTTGCCAAAATGCGTAGTTTCGTACATGGCAATTTTCTGAAAAGGCGACTGCACTTCATCCAGTTTTTTGGTAATGGCTAAACCAAATACACTTCCGCTGTCGGCAAACACTTCGGTAAGCCACTTTTTGTCATCAAATACTGACATAATTACCCCCAGTAACGTATAAGGCCGGTATTTTGCCTGCGTTAGCGGCCACATACAAATATTTCGGCAATTTTGCTGCACCAAGGCGCTATAGGCTTTAAACTATAGCAGTATAATTTTTTGAGGAAGTACCATGGCTGATTGGGGTTTTGAGAAAGCACGTTCAATTTATAACGTTGCTGTCTGGAGTGAAGGCTATTTTGATGTCAACAAGGAGGGTGATTTAATTGCCTATCCCGATCAGGATCATAGTAAAGCCGGTATTAGCTTTCCGGAGCTCACCCAACGTTTTAAAGAAGAAGGCTTAACATTGCCGGTATTGGTGCGCTTTACCGATATTCTGCAACACCGGGTTGATACCCTAATTAAGTCTTTTATGCGCGCTAAGGCCGAAAAGGAATATCAGGGTAACTATACTGCCGTATACCCGATTAAAGTAAACCAGCAGTTCTCGGTGGTTAAGCGCTTAATTAGCCATGATAGCGGCAAAGTTGGCTTAGAAGCCGGTAGTAAACCAGAGTTAATGGCGATTTTGGGCGTTACCGAGCAGCCACTGCAAATTGTCTGTAACGGCTATAAAGACAGTGAGTTTTTACGGTTAGCCACTATTGGCCAGATGATGGGCCATACCGTCTATGTGGTTGTCGAAAAGCTGTCTGAGCTCAAAACTCTTCTCCGTGAGATTGATAATCTAGGCGCTGCACCCCGCATTGGTATCCGTATCCGCCTAAACTCGGTGGGTAAAGGCAAGTGGCAGAATACCGGCGGTGAAAAAGGCAAATTTGGTTTAACCGCTACCCAGGTATTACAGGCGATTGAGATACTACGCGCTGCCAATAAGCTCGACTTATTGCAGCTGGTGCATTTTCATATCGGTTCGCAAATTGCCAATATCCGCGATATCCACAATGCTATTCGTGAGTGTGCCCGTCATTATGCCGAGTTACGCACGCTAGGCGTACCTATCACTACGGTTGATGTCGGTGGTGGTTTAGGCGTTGATTACGAAGGGTCGAAATCACGCTCTGCCTGCTCCATGAACTACACCATGATGGAATATGCCCGGAATGTGGTCAATGGTTTAAAAGAAGTCTGCGATGAGTACGATTTACCGCATCCGAATATCATTACTGAATCGGGCCGTGCTATGACCGCACACCATGCGGTATTAGTAACCGATGCTATTGATATTGAGCGGGCACCTGGCCTAATCAACTTACCTGAGCCAAGTGAAGACTCACCTACCGTTATTTTAGGTTTGTGGGAAGCCTATCAGAACGTAACACCACGCTCGGCGGTAGAAGCATACCATGATGCCATTCACTACTTTACTGATGCCCATGCTCAATATGTACATGGCCTGCTTACCCTGCAAGATTGGTCGTTACTGGAGCAAATCTACTTTGCTACCATTAACAAGGTAAGGGCTAACCTGGATTTATCCGCCCGCTCGCACCGCGCTATCCACGATGAACTAAACGAAAAGCTGGCAGATAAGCTGTTTGTTAACTTCTCGCTGTTCCAGTCAATGCCTGATGCCTGGGGTATTGATCAGTTATTCCCGGTGATGCCGCTGGAGCGGATGAATGAGTCATTAGAGCACCGTGCCATTATTCAGGATATTACCTGTGACTCCGATGGCATGTTAAAAAGCTATGCTGACGGTAATGGTATCGAGTCCAGCTTACCGCTGCCGGAGTACAAAGAAGATAAACAGTATCTGCTGGGTATGTTTATGGTTGGTGCCTATCAGGAAATCTTAGGCGATTTACATAATCTGTTTGGCGACACCGATTCGGTGCATGTGGAACTGACTGAAGATGGTAGCTACAAGCTCACTAACCTGCTGAAAGGTGATACCGTGGCCGATGTATTACGCTATGTACAGTTTGATGCCAAAAAGCTGATCGCCTCTTACACCAAGCAACTGGCAAAGCTGGAAATGCAGGATGGCCGTAAAGATGAACTGCTGGATGAATTAAAAGCCGGCGTTTATGGTTATACCTATTTCGAAGATTAAGCTAAAATAAGCACTGATCGGAGGTGCTACCTGTAGCACCTCCTCTGTTTTTAGTGGTGGCTTACCACCTGAAGATGAGATTAGTGCGTTATGCTAAGATGGTTACCCAGTCCGTTAAAGGGCACCCTGTCCTTGCTGTTATATATCGTTAACACCTTATTTTGGTTTATCCCGTTAATGTTGCTGGCCGTACTTAAATTGCTGCCGGTAAAACGCTGGCAGGCCTGGATGAGCTATTTGGTAGACGCCATAGCCGTAGCCTGGATCAGTTTAAATAATTTTACGACACACATTTTCACCTCGATAAAATGGCGGGTTGAAGGCTTAGAAACGCTGTCACGCAAAGATTGGTATTTAATTGTCGCCAATCATCAATCCTGGGCTGATATTCTTATTCTGCAAAATATCTTTAACCGCAAAATTCCCTTTATTAAGTTCTTTTTAAAAAGAGAGCTGCTATATGTACCCTTTATGGGCTTATGCTGGTGGGCACTGGATTTTCCGTTTATGAAACGTTATAGCCAGCAGCTATTAAAAAAACGTCCGGAATTAAAAGGTAAAGATATTGCCACTACCCGCAAAGCCTGCGAAAAGTTTCGCCATAAGCCGGTATCTATTATGAATTTTGTCGAAGGCACCCGCTTTACCCAGGCAAAACACGACAAGCAACAATCTCCTTTTCGTTATTTACTTAAACCTAAAGCTGGCGGTACCGCCTTTGTACTGGGCACTATGGGCGAGCAATTGCATAAATTACTGGATGTCACCATCCATTACCCCCAGGGCATCCCCTCGTTTTGGGATTACATTTCAGGCAAGGTTCATGCTATAACAGTAAATATAAAGGTGTTACCAATAAGTAAAGAATTAATTGGTGATTATAACGATCAGGTCTATCGCGAGCGCTTTCAGCAGTGGCTAAACCAACTGTGGGTTGAAAAAGATCAACAGCTTGCAACACTGCAAACCCGCGCTGACCAATAACGGAGTGTATCGATGCTAAGCTTTTTGCCCGGTTTTTTACTGTTACCCATCAGTTTTAGTTTATTTGCATTAAATCTGGCATTTTGGGGCATCTTGGTGACCCCACTGGGCTTACTA
>Ga0209070_100783_pt1 | contig 10574 bp, 6 predicted proteins | sample SynthPrep_5_END__FD_187205 | JGI IMG/M metagenome (GOLD analysis project Ga0209070, IMG submission 187205) | Synthetic microbial communities from Ohio, USA - SynthPrep_5_END_DS10_MetaG (SPAdes) (version 2) | ecosystem: Engineered > Bioreactor > Aerobic > Activated sludge | place: USA: Ohio... | reverse complement strand
TGCGCGAATGAGGACAAGTGTTATGGGTAAGAATGTCGTAGTCCTGGGCACCCAATGGGGTGATGAGGGCAAAGGCAAGATCGTTGATCTGCTGACCGAACATGCTGCCGCCGTAGTGCGCTACCAGGGTGGCCACAACGCCGGTCACACTCTGGTGATCGACGGTGAAAAAACCGTCTTGCACCTGATCCCGTCGGGCGTGCTGCGCGAAGGCGTGCAGTGCCTGATCGGCAACGGCGTGGTGGTTGCACCTGACGCCCTGCTGCGCGAGATCACCAAGCTGGAAGAGAAAGGCGTACCGGTGCGTGAGCGTCTGCGTATCAGCCCGTCCTGCCCGCTGATCCTGTCCTTCCACGTGGCGCTGGACCAGGCCCGTGAAAAGGCCCGTGGCGAGCTGAAGATCGGTACTACCGGTCGCGGCATCGGCCCGGCTTACGAAGACAAGGTTGCTCGTCGTGGCCTGCGTGTTGGCGACCTGCTGAACATGCCGCGCTTCGAAGACAAGCTGCGTGAACTGGTGGATTACCACAACTTCATGCTGGTCGGTTACTACAAAGAGCCGGCCATCGAGTTCGAGAAAACCCTGGCCGAGTGCAAGGAGTACGCTGAGCTGCTCAAGCCGCTGATGCTCGACGTCACCGCTGAGCTGCACGACCTGCGTCGCGCCGGCAAAGACATCATGTTCGAAGGCGCTCAGGGTTCGTTGCTCGACATCGACCACGGTACCTACCCGTACGTGACCAGTTCCAACACCACTGCCGGTGGCGTAGCGACCGGTTCCGGCGTTGGCCCGATGTTCCTCGACTACATCCTGGGCATCACCAAGGCTTACACCACTCGCGTCGGTTCGGGTCCATTCCCGACTGAGCTGTTCGACGACGTCGGCGCGCATCTGGCTAAACAAGGTCACGAGTTCGGTGCGACCACCGGCCGTGCCCGTCGTTGTGGCTGGTTCGACGCCGTTATCCTGCGTCGCGCTATCGATGTGAACAGCATTTCGGGCATCTGCCTGACCAAGCTGGACGTACTCGACGGTCTGGAAACCATCAACATCTGCGTTGGCTACAAAGACGCCGAAGGCAACGCCGTTGCTCCGACCGACGCTGACAGCTACGTAGGCCTGCAGCCTGTGTACGAAGAAGTGCCGGGCTGGACCGAATCGACCGTGGGTGCAAAAACCCTGGAAGAGCTGCCGGCTAACGCTCGCGCCTATATCAAACGCGTTGAAGAGCTGATCGGCGCGCCGATCGACATTATTTCGACGGGCCCGGACCGCAACGAAACCATCGTTCTGCGTCATCCGTTTGCTTGATAAGTCGTTGATGTAAAAACACAAAGGCCCCTTCATCGGGGCCTTTGTCGTTTATGCCTGTTGGACGGCATGACCTTTGCTGTGAATCTGTCTACAAGAGTGCCATCAAATTAATGGCGTCAGAAGTAGAGGTATTCACAGTGTCGGCCGTTCTCTCACTGTTACAAAGCCGTTTGTTGCGCCCCGTGTTCGTTACCCTTGGTATCGCCCTTTTGGTGCAGGTGTTGGTGGCCGTTGCCCTGACGCGGAGCACCGTCACGGCGCTGGAAGCTGACTTGGCGGTGCGCCTCGGCGCCGACAGCCAGAAGCTCTCCGGTGAACTGGAGCAGGCCGGGCGTGAAGTCACCTCGAGCCTCGATGCCTTGTCCGCCAGTACTCGTCAGCGGCTTACCGCCGGCCTGTCCTCGCGCCTGAAAGAAGAGCAGGCGCAACTGCGTGCGACGCTGGAAAAGGATCTGAAAGATTCGGCCAATGACATGGCGCAGTTACTGGCCTCCGTAGCCCCGCGTGCCATGTGGGACAGCGACGTACCGACCCTGTCCGAGTTCGCCCGCCGTGCCCAGCGCAATCCCAACGTTCTATTCGTGGTCTACGACGACGCCACCGGCCAGCACCTGACCCGCTATCTCAATCGCGAAAACCCGATCAACAAGGCCTTGCTGGAAAAGGGCCAGGGCGAGCGTGCATTGGATAAAGTGCTGGATGCGGCGAAAAACGATTCATCGGTTTACTACCTTGAAGCCTCGATCAATCCCAATGGTGTGGAAATCGGCAAGGTGTTGATGGGTGTTTCCACGGCGTCGGTGGAAACCGATCTGGCGGCACTGGACAAGCGCTTCTCGGCGTTGATCGCGAGCAGTGATCAACTGGTCGGCGACAGCCTCAAGGGCGCTGCAGCGGACAGTGCCAAAGCCATGCAGGCGCGCCTGCAATCGGCGCAGTCAACCGCCGTCGAGATGAAAGCCAACACCGCCAATACTGTTCAAGAGGCGGCAGCTACCCTGCGCTGGCGGATCGGCATGGGCCTGGCGTTGGTCGGTTTTGGCGTGCTTCTGTTATTGGCCGTCGTGCTCGGCCATCGCGTGGTCAATCGCCTGAAGATGCTCAACGCTGCGATGGATGACCTGGCTGCGGGCGAGGGCGACCTGACCAAGCGTGTACAGATCAACAGCAAAGACGAAATCGGCGACATGGCCTCGGCGGTCAACCGCTTTGTGGATAAGTTGCAGCCAATCGTGCGCGAAGCGGGCGATGTCGCGCAGCGTACTGGCGTCGAGATTGGCGCGATGACCCTGCGCAATGCCGGTGCCGATGCGGCTGCCGGCATGCAGCGTGATGAGGTAGCGGAAAGCCTGCGCGCACTGTCGCAAATGGCTGATGAGGCGCAGTCGGAAAGCCATGCGATGCAAGCGGCTTTGAAGCAGGTTGTGGATATTCGCCAGGCCACCGACGAAAACACCCGGACGTCCGCCAAGGTCGGCAGCCTGATCGAGGCGCTGGCGGGGCAGGTCGATACCGGAGCGAAAGTCATCGAGCGGCTGGCTCAGCAGAGTGAGCAGATTGAGGTGGTGCTGACGGTGATTCACGGGATTGCCGAGCAGACCAATCTGCTGGCGCTCAACGCGGCGATTGAAGCGGCACGTGCTGGCGAGACCGGGCGTGGGTTTGCCGTTGTTGCCGACGAAGTGCGTGCGTTGGCGAGCAAGACACAAAGCTCTACCGGCGATATTCAGGCGCACATCGTCGCGTTGCAGCAGGGCGCGCGTGAGGCGGTCGAGGCGATCGGCCAGGCCGGGCGTCAGGCCAGCGAAGGTTTACTGGTGCTGCGTGACAGTGCGCGCTTGCAGCAGTCGGTACAGGTCTCGGTCGAGCAGGTGCATGCGGCGATTGGCTTGGCAACGCAGGCGGCTGCGCATCAGGCGCAGGGAGCGCAGGCTGTACGTGGCCGCGTCGAGACAATTCATGCGCAAGCCGAGAAAGCGGCGCAGGCGGTGGTGGAGACCACCGCGAGTGGCAAGGTGCTGGATGGTTTAGCAGCGCAGCTCAAGGCTAGTCTGGGGCAGTTCAGAGCTTGAGGTTGTCTGGGCGGGCCTCTTCGCGAGCAGGCTCGCTCCCACATTAGATCGCGTTCCTCTGATGGAGCTCGGTCAACATGTGGGAGCGAGCCTGCTCGCGAAAGCGCTATCAGCGGCTCAGATACATCCGGGTCGTCAGTAAATAAACCGGCAGCCCCGACACCAAAATCAACAACGCCGCATAAGGCGCCGCCGCCGCAAACTCGACATTCGCAGTATGCGCCCAGACCTCGGTCGCCAAAGTGTTCAGTCCGGTCGGACTCAGCAGCAACGTCGCCGTCAATTCCTTCATCGCATCCAGAAACACCAGCGCAAACGCTGCGCCCAATGCCGGGAAGATAATCGGCAGCGTCACCCGACAAAACGCCGTGAACGACGAAGCGCCCAGTGTGCGCGCAGCCTCTTCCAGTTGCGGTGCCGCCTTGTTCAGTGCCGTGCGAATCGGCGCCTGCGCCAATGGCAGAAACAGCAGCGCATAAGCGATCAGCAGCAACCCCGAAGTCTGGTACAGCGCCGGCACGTAGTGCAGGGCGAAATACACCAGCGTCAGCGCAATCACCAGGCCCGGCAGCGCATGCAGCAGATACGGCAAGCGCTCGGCCCAGATTGCCAGTTGGCCTTTGTAACGCACCACCAACAAGCCGACCGGCACGGCCAGCACTAGACACAGCGCAGCTCCGCCAAGAGAAAGTGCCAGAGAAGAAAGCAGGGCTTCAGTGATCGCTGCCACCGGGAATGCTGCGGATGAACCGACCGCCAGCCAATACGCCAACATCCCCAACGGAATCCCGCTGCCGACAATTGCCAGCATCAGGCAATACAGCTGACCGACCGTGGCCCATGATCCTAGCCGAACCTGTTCAGCTTGGCGCGCGGCACCTTGTCCGGTGCGCACATGCCGGCCTTTGCCGCGTACGCGCAGCTCCAGCCACAACAACACCAGACACAGCGCCAGCAGCACGGCGGAAAGCATCGCCGCGTTGGCGTTACTGAACTCCAGTTCGAATTGCTGATAGATCGCCGTGGTGAAGGTTTGCAGGCCGATGATCGACAGTGCGCCGAACTCCACCAGCATGTGCAAGGCAATCAATAGCGAGCCGGCCAATAGCGAAGGCCAGAGCAGCGGCAGGGTCACGCGGAAAAATACGCCCCAGCGATTCTGCCCAAGGGTGCGTGCCGACTCTTCAAGGGAGGGATCGAGATTGCGCAGAGTTGCCGCCACCGGCAGGAAGATAAGCGGATACTTCGACAGGCTCATCACCAGAATCGCCCCGCCAAGCCCTTCGAACTGCGCGCTCAGCGAAACCCAGGTGAAGCTGCTGACAAACGCCGGCACCGCGAACGGCAGGCACAGGATCACGCCCCATAGGCGACGCCCTGGCAAATTGCTGCGTTCCAGCAGCCAGGCCAGCGACAGACCAATCACGCCGCAGGTGAGGGTTACGCCAACCATCAACGCCAACGTGTTGCGCAACAGGCCGAACACATACGGGCGCCACAACAAGTGCAACGCCTCGGCCCAGCCGGCCTGCCAGGCCTTGAGCCCGACATAGGCCAGCGGCAACAGGCTCATCACTACCAGTAACAACACCGGCAGCACCAGCCAGATTGATGGCCGCTTGCGCTTTGGTACGTAACCCCCGCGCGCGGCGGGGGCGGATAACGATGCGGTCATCAGTTCAAGCCAACTTCACGTTCCAGTTCCAACGCTTCTTCGGCATTGCCCAGATCGGCAGGAGTGACGTTTGGCGCTTCCAGTTCGCTGAACGGCTTGAGCCCGCGATCCGATTCCATGCCTTTATGCAGCGGATACTCGGCGGTGGTCTGAGTGATCACGCGCTGACCTTCTTCGCTGGCCATATAGGCGAGGAATTGCTGGGCTTCTTTTGGATGTTTGCTGGATTTCAGCACGGCAGCGCTGGACACGGTGATCAAGCCGCCGACGTCGCCACCGGTGAAGTAATGCAGTTTCGAATCCAGTTTGCCTTTCTCGCGTTGCAGGGCGAACCAGTAGTAGTTGTTCACCAGCACGGTGGCGACTTCGCCGTTTTCCACGGCTTTGAGGGCGACCATGTTGTTGCTGTAGGTCTTGCCGAACGCGCGCAGGCCGGTCAGCCACTCTTCGGCGGCGTCACGACCGTGCATCTTGATGATGGCCACGGCTTGTTCCTGAAACGCGCCGCTGGTTGGCACGAAGCCGACTTTGCCTTGCCACTGTGGATCGGCGAAATCCAGGACTGATTTTGGCAGGTCTTTTTCGTCGACCAGTTTCGGGTTGTAGGCGACAACGCGAACCCGCGCTGTCACGCCGATCCAGGTGCCGTTACCGGCGACATATTTTTCTGGTAGTACGGCCAGAGTGGCGTCATCGGTTTTGGCCAGCAAGCCCAGTTCGCCGAGATTGTTCAGTGGTGGTGACTCTTCGGTGTAGATCACGTCGGCGGGAGAGCGGTCGCCTTCTTCGATGATCTGGCTGGCGAGCTGATTGCTGCTGCCTTTGCGCACGTTGACGTGAATGCCGGTCTTGGCTTCGAAGGCTTTGGCGATCGCGTCGCCGACTTCCTTGTGCTGGCCGTTATAGAGAGTCAGGGAAACCGCATCGGCAGCCTGGGTGAGGGGAGTGGCGAGCGCCAGGCCGAGGAGGGTGAAGGTCAGGCCTCGGCGCAGGGTATTTCGAAACGTCATTCGCGGGGTTCCTCACTGTCGCATTGCAAAAACTTGCAACAATGATAAACGATATTGTTTCTCAAGTGCGCCTTGCGGTGGGACTGGCGTTTTGATAGGTGCGATGGTGATGGGGTTTCGGGAAGCCAGAAACGCAAAAACCCGTTTTCGCGGGTTTTTGTGAAATCCAAGGTCGTAACCTTGAATTTGAATTGGTGCCCAGAAGAAGACTCGAACTTCCACGACCGTAAGGTCACCAGCACCTGAAGCTGGCGTGTCTACCAATTTCACCATCTGGGCAATCATCGCTAGCGTTGCCGCTGTTGATGTGGCGCACTATACGGAGCGCGTTTTGATCTGTAAACCCCTGATTTAATTTTAATAAATCAGTTTTAAGAAAAGCCGGGCTTAGAATGCAAAAAACCCGCTTTCGCGGGTTTTGTGTGAGCCTTGAAACTGATCTAGTCTCAAACTCGAAATTGGTGCCCAGAAGAAGACTCGAACTTCCACGACCGTAAGGTCACCAGCACCTGAAGCTGGCGTGTCTACCAATTTCACCATCTGGGCAGTATCGTTAACGCTTGTGCGTCGTCGATGGCGCGCACTATACGGAGCGTCTTTTTAACTGTAAACCCCTGTCAGCAAAAAATATGATTTTTTTACCGGCGGTGTTCAAAACGGCTTTCAAGCGACGATACAGACCCTCATAAGGGCCTTATATAGTCGGAAATTTCCCGTTTCATGGCGCCTATGCCAAACTAACCCGCATATAGACAAGGTGAAAACTCTCTAATGGCCGATTGGCAGTCCCTCGATCCCGAGGCCGCTCGTGAAGCGGAAAAATATGAAAACCCTATTCCTAGCCGCGAACTGATCCTGGCGCACCTCGCCGATCGGGGTTCGCCTGCTGCCCGCGAGCAACTGGTCGAAGAGTTTGGTCTGACCACAGAAGACCAGATCGAAGCCCTGCGCCGCCGCCTTCGCGCCATGGAGCGCGACGCCCAACTGATCTACACCCGCCGTGGCACTTACGCGCCGGTCGACAAGCTCGACCTGATCCTCGGCCGCATCAGCGGTCACCGTGACGGTTTTGGCTTCCTGGTGCCGGATGACGGCAGCGACGACCTGTTCATGAGCCCCGCGCAAATGCGTCTGGTGTTCGATGGCGACCGTGCGCTGGCGCGTGTGTCCGGTCTCGACCGTCGCGGTCGCCGTGAAGGCGTGATCGTTGAAGTGGTGTCCCGTGCTCACGAAACCATCGTCGGCCGCTACTTCGAAGAGGGCGGCATCGGCTTCGTCGTCGCGGACAACCCGAAGATCCAGCAGGAAGTGCTGGTCACCCCGGGCCGCAACGCCAACGCGCAGATCGGTCAGTTCGTCGAGGTGAAAATCACCCACTGGCCGACGCCGCGCTTCCAGCCGCAAGGCGATGTGGTCGAAGTGGTCGGCAACTACATGGCGCCGGGCATGGAAATCGATGTCGCCCTGCGCACCTACGACATTCCGCACGTCTGGCCCGAAGCCGTTCTGAAAGAAGCGGCCAAGCTCAAGCCGGAAGTTGAAGAAAAAGACAAAGAGAAGCGCGTCGACCTGCGCCATCTGCCGTTCGTCACCATCGACGGCGAAGACGCCCGCGACTTCGACGATGCGGTTTATTGCGAAGCCAAGCCGGGCAAGCTGCGCCTGTTCTCCGGCGGCTGGAAGTTGTACGTGGCGATTGCTGACGTTTCCAGCTACGTGAAGATCGGCTCGGCGCTGGACAACGAAGCCCAGGTACGCGGCAACTCGGTGTACTTCCCTGAGCGCGTGGTGCCAATGCTGCCTGAGCAGCTGTCCAACGGCCTGTGCTCGCTGAATCCGCATGTTGATCGTCTGGCCATGGTTTGCGAGATGACCATCTCCAAGTCCGGCGAAATGACCGACTACTGCTTCTATGAAGCGGTGATCCATTCCCACGCGCGTCTGACCTACAACAAAGTCAGTGCGATGCTGGAAACACCGAAAATCACCGAAGCGCGTCAGCTTCGCGGTGAGTACAACGACGTTCTGCCGCACCTCAAACAGCTTTATGCGCTGTACAAGGTGCTGCTGGCTGCTCGTCACGTACGTGGCGCGATCGATTTCGAAACGCAGGAAACCCGAATCATCTTCGGTACCGAGCGCAAGATTGCCGAAATCCGTCCGACCACCCGTAACGACGCGCACAAGCTGATCGAGGAATGCATGCTGGCGGCCAACGTGGCCACCGCCGAATTCCTCAAGAAGCACGAAATTCCTGCGCTGTACCGCGTCCACGATGGTCCGCCACCGGAGCGTCTGGAAAAACTCCGTGCCTTCCTTGGCGAACTCGGCCTGTCCCTGCACAAAGGCAAGGACGGTCCGTCGCCGAAGGATTATCAGGCGTTGCTGGCAAGCATCAAGGATCGTCCGGATTTCCACCTGATCCAGACCGTGATGCTGCGCTCGCTGAGTCAGGCGGTGTACAGCGCTGATAATCAGGGCCACTTCGGCCTGAATTATGAAGCCTATACCCACTTCACTTCGCCGATCCGTCGTTACCCGGACCTGCTGACGCACCGCGCGATCCGCAGCGTGATCCATTCGAAACAGGACACTCCGCACGTTCGCCGTGCCGGGGCGATGACCATTCCGAAGGCGCGCATCTATCCGTACGACGAGGCGGCGCTGGAGCAGCTCGGCGAGCAGTGCTCGATGAGCGAGCGCCGTGCCGATGAAGCCACCCGCGATGTGGTGAACTGGCTCAAGTGCGAGTTCATGAAAGACCGCGTGGGCGAGTCGTTCCCGGGTGTGATCACAGCGGTCACCGGTTTTGGCCTGTTCGTTGAGTTGACCGATATCTACGTCGAAGGTCTGGTCCACGTCACGGCGCTGCCGGGCGATTACTACCACTTCGATCCTGTGCATCACCGCCTGGCGGGCGAGCGCACCGGTCGCAGCTTCCGTCTTGGCGATACCGTTGAAGTGCGCGTGATGCGCGTTGACCTCGACGAGCGCAAGATTGACTTCGAGATGGCTGAAAAAACCATCAGCGCGCCGATCGGTCGCAAAAAGCGTGGTGCTGAAACCGCTGCGCCTGCTGCCAAGGCTTCGGAAGAAAAGGCTCCGGCTAAATCCGCCAGCCGTCGTCCGGCCAAGGAAAAAGCGGCAGAAGCCTATCGCCCAAGCGACGCCGTGGCGAAAAACGCCGAGCTGCGCAAAAGCCGTGAAATGAAGAAGGCTCTGCTTTCCGACGCTAAAAACGGTGGTAAAGCGGCGTCCGGGGGAAAGACCGGACGGTCGGCGCCTGAAAAGGCCTCCGGCGGCAAGCCAGCGAAACCGAGCAAACACCGTAAGGGGCCGCCAAAAGCGGGCTCCGCTCCAGCCAAAAGTGGCGGGGCACGTAAACCGAAGGCGAAGTCATGAGTCAGTTGGAAAAAATCTACGGCGTTCACGCGGTAGAAGCGTTGCTGCGTCACCACCCGAAACGCGTCAAGCAGATCTGGCTGGCGGAAAGCCGCAACGATCCGCGCGTGCAGACCCTGGTTGAGCTGGCCAACGAAAACCGTGTTCAGGTCGGCCAGGCCGAGCGTCGCGAAATGGACGCCTGGGTTGAAGGCGTGCACCAGGGTGTGGTCGCGGAAGTAAGCCCGAGCCAGGTCTGGGGCGAAGCCATGCTCGACGAGCTGCTCGATCGCACTGAAGGCGCGCCGCTGTTACTGGTGCTCGACGGCGTGACCGATCCGCACAACCTTGGTGCTTGCCTGCGTTCGGCGGATGCGGCCGGTGCGCTCGCGGTGATCGTGCCGAAAGACAAGTCGGCGACCCTGACGCCGGTCGTGCGTAAAGTCGCTTGCGGCGCGGCGGAAGTGATTCCATTGGTTGCCGTGACCAACCTCGCTCGCACCCTGGAAAAACTTCAGCAGCGCGGTCTGTGGATTGTCGGTACTGCGGGGGAGGCTGAGGTCAGCATTTATGACCAGGACCTGACTGGCCCGACCATTCTGATCATGGGCGCTGAAGGCAAAGGCATGCGTCGCCTGACCCGCGAGCACTGCGACTATCTGGTGAAGCTGCCGATGGCCGGTAGCGTCAGCAGCCTCAACGTCTCGGTTGCGACGGGCGTGTGCCTGTTCGAAGCGCAGCGTCAGCGCGGTGCAAAAGCCAAGGCTACTGCCAAGAAATCCTGATCTGCTGCAAATCCCTTGTAGGAGTGAGCCTGCTCGCGATAGCGGTGCAACATTCAGCATCAAAGTTGAATGTTGCCCCATCATCGCGAGCAGGCTCACTCCTACATTGTTTTGTGGGAAGGCGAAGATCGGTGATTGTTCAAATAATCACCAATTGCCTTGCACCTCTTCTGTCCCTTCTCTACAATTGCGCCCCTTGCTGTGACGGCAGGCACGCATGTGCCCCGCGCCAGCAAGTCCATAAGTGTCATTCACTCCTTGTCTGACCGTTTTTGAGCGGCAGGCTACAACCCGTAAGGAGCATTCATGCGTCATTACGAAATCATCTTTTTGGTT
>Ga0209070_100780_pt1 | contig 10668 bp, 11 predicted proteins | sample SynthPrep_5_END__FD_187205 | JGI IMG/M metagenome (GOLD analysis project Ga0209070, IMG submission 187205) | Synthetic microbial communities from Ohio, USA - SynthPrep_5_END_DS10_MetaG (SPAdes) (version 2) | ecosystem: Engineered > Bioreactor > Aerobic > Activated sludge | place: USA: Ohio... | reverse complement strand
CCTCGGTGTCAGTGAAATTCTCTTCAACCTGCAGCAAGGCGTGGAGCGGGATTCGGGGGCGGTAAAGACCGGATCGCTGATGCCGACGAGAGAGGATTTCAGGCAGGCCTTTCCGGCCGTCCTGCGCGGCACGGCGCTCGGCTCTTTCCTTGGCGTTTTGCCCGGCGGCGGCGCCATCATGAGTTCTTTCGCGAGTTACGCATTGGAACGCAAGATCGCCAAGGATCCGTCCCGTTTCGGCAAGGGCGCGATCGAAGGGCTGGCAGGGCCGGAAAGCGCCAATAATGCCGGTGCTCAAACCTCCTTCATCCCGCTTTTAACCCTTGGCATTCCCGCCAACGGCCTGATGGCGCTGATGGTCGGTGCGATGATGATCCAGGGCATCACGCCGGGACCCGAAGTCATGCAGTCGCGGCCCGATCTTTTCTGGGGTCTGATCGCCAGCATGTGGGTCGGCAATCTTCTGCTCCTTGTGCTGAACCTGCCGCTGATCGGCATCTGGGTTCGCCTTCTCGGTATTCCCTACCGCTTCCTGTGCCCGGCCATTCTGATGTTCTGCGCAATCGGCGCCTTTGGCCTGTCCTACAGCGTCGTCGATGTTCTGTTCTGTGCGGTGTTCGGCATTGTCGGCTTCTTTCTGCGCAAGATCGGCTGCGAGCCGGCACCGCTGGTGCTTGGCTTCGTGCTCGGTCCGCTTCTGGAGCAGAATATGCGCCTTGGACTGCTGATCTCGCAGGGTAGCTTCTCGACATTCGTCACCCATCCGATCAGCGCCACCTTGCTCGCTTTGTCCGCCATCGTCGTGATCATGATGGCGATGCCGGCGATCATGCGTCGCCGCGAGGTCGTTTTTCAGGGCGACGATGACTGAAAACTCAATCGAGCCGGCCCCGCCGGTCAATCAAAGGTGAAATCATGCATATCCTGATAATCGGCGCGGCCGGAATGATCGGCCGAAAATTGACGCAGCACCTTGCTTCGGATGGCGCGCTTGGCGGTGTGAAGATCACCGAAATGACGCTGACGGATGTTTTCGAGCCGGCAGTGCCGAAGGGGTTCGGCGGCAAGGTGACGATCGAGCGCAGCGATCTGTCGAATACCGGCGTGGCCGAAAAGCTGGTCGCAAAACGGCCGGATGTGATCTTCAACCTCGCCGCCGTGGTTTCGGGCGAGGCGGAGGCCGATTTCGAGAAAGGCTATCGCATCAATCTCGATGGCGGGCGTTCACTGTTCGAAGCTATCAGGCTCAAACACCAGAAGGATGGATACCGGCCCCGGGTGGTCTTCTGCTCGTCGCTGGCCGTCTTCGGATCGCCTTTCCCCAAGGTGATCGGCGACGAATTCCTGACGGCGCCGCTGACAAGTTACGGCACGCAGAAGGCGATCGTCGAACTGCTGCTTTCGGACTATAGCCGCCGCGGTTTCTTCGATGGCGTCAGCATCCGCCTGCCAACCATCTGCATTCGTCCCGGTAAGCCGAATGCGGCCGCTTCCGGTTTCTTCTCCAATATTCTGCGCGAACCGCTGGTCGGGCAGGAAGCGGTGCTGCCCGTTGCCGATACCGTGCGGCACTGGTTCGCCAGCCCGCGTTCTGCCGTCTCCTTCCTGCTGCGCGCGGCAACCATCGATCTTTCGGGGCTTGGCGTTCGCCGCAATCTCATCATGCCGGGGCTTTCGGCCACGGTTGCAGACGAGATCGAGGCGCTGCGCGTCTTTGCCGGGGAAAAGGCGGTTTCTCTTATCAAGCGTGTTCCCGACGAGCGGATCATCCGGATCGTCGACGGCTGGGCTGAGGATTACGATCCGCAACTGGCACTTTCGCTCGGCTTTCGCGCGGAAACATCCTTCGCCGATATCATTCAGGCGCATGTCGAAGACGAGCTGGAAGGAGAAACGGCATGAGTAAAGGAAAGATCGCGCTCGTCACGGGCGGAGGAACAGGCGTCGGCAAGGCGATTGCCGCAGCTCTGCTGGAGGATGGTTACAGCGTTGCGATAACAGGGCGGCGGCGGGAGGTTCTCGAAGCCGCCTCTGCCGAATGGAGCGACTACAGCGACCGCCTTCTGGTCGTGGCGGCCGATATTTCCGTTCCCGCCGACGTGGAACGGCTCTTTACGGAAGTCAACGAGCGTTTTGGCCGTCTGGACCTTCTGGTCAACAATGCCGGCATGTCGGCGCCGGCGGTCCATATCGAGGATGTACCATTCGAAACCTGGAACGCCGTGGTGGGGGTCAATCTCACCGGCGCCTTTCTCTGCACCCAGGCGGCGTTTCGACAGATGAAGGCGCAGGTTCCGCAGGGCGGGCGCATCATCAACAACGGTTCGATTTCCGCCACCACCCCGCGGCCGCGTTCAGCGCCTTACACGGCGACCAAACACGCGATCACCGGACTTACCAAGTCCGCCGCGCTCGATGGACGGGCGTTCAACATCGCCTGCGGTCAGATCGATATCGGCAATGCCAGCACGGAAATGACGCGCGCCATGGCAACAGGTGTGCTGCAGGCCGATGGCAGCACCGCTGTCGAGCCGACCATTGATGCGAGCATCGTTGCAAAGGCTGTGCTGCACATGGCGTCGCTGCCGCTTGAAGCAAACGTGCTGACCATGACCGTGATGGCGAGCGGCATGCCATTCGTCGGCCGCGGGTGAGGAGCGCGCATGAAGCCTGATCTTCTGCAAACCTACCCTCTTCAGCCGCAGATCGAGGCCGAGCTGCAAAAACGCTTCCGGGTCCACCGCTGGCATGAAATATCCGACAAGCAGGCGTTTCTGCAGGCAGAGGCGGCTTCGATAAAGGCTGTGGTCACCGGCGGCCATATCGGCGTCGACCCCGAGCTTGCCGCCTGTCTCCCCGCTCTCGAAATCGTCGCCATCAACGGTGTCGGTTTCGACAAGGTCGATCTTGATCAGGCCCGGGCGCGCGGTTTCAGGGTAACCAACACGCCGGATGTGCTGACGGAAGACGTGGCCGATTTGGCCATCGGCCTCTCCATCATGCTGCTGCGCCAGCTTGTGCGCGCCGATCACCATGTCCGCTCCGGAGAGTGGAAAAAAGGGGAGCTGCCGCTCGGCAACAAGGCGTCGCGGCGGCGCTACGGCATTTATGGCCTTGGCCGCATAGGCCGCGCCATCGCCACACGGCTGGAAGCCTTCAATGCGGAAATCTCCTATTTCAGCCGGCAAAAACGGGACGTGGCCTATGACTATCATCCGACGCCGGTTTTGCTCGCCAGTGCCTGCGATGTCCTGATCGTTGCGGCGGCGGCAACGCCAGAGACGAAACACGCGATCAACCGCGAGGTGCTGGAAGCTCTTGGCCCCGACGGGGTTCTCGTCAATATCGCCAGAGGCTCCCTCGTGGATGAAAAGGCGCTGGTGGATATTCTGTCATCCGGGGGGCTGAAGGGCGCGGCACTCGATGTGTTTGAGAACGAACCCCATGTTCCCGAGGAACTGATCGGTATGCGCAATGTCGTGTTGGCTCCCCATATCGGTGCCGCGACCCATGAGACGCGGCTTCAAATGGGTGCTTTGGTTCTTGCCAATCTGGATGCGCATTTTGCGGGGAATGACTTGCCGACGCCGGTTGTCTAGAAGGTTCTCCTAGACCGTGGGGTTCGCGCGCGAGGCGCGTATCTCCAGAGGCTGGGCTGTCGCATCGGCGAAAGCGATGTTGTCTCACTCATCCATACAAGTTGCTTATTACTCCAAAAAAAATCGGTCTTAGGCAAGCGGTGAAAGCTTCACTAATGTTTGGTCAACGATAGGGGACAAACATGCCATTCTCAGACTACAAGACCGCACTCGTTACCGGCGCATCTTCCGGAATTGGCGCAGCCGTTGTTGAGCGGCTTTGCCGCGAGGGGCTGGAAGTCCATGCGGTTGCCAGAAGCGCTGACGCTCTCAACCAGCTGGCGAAGCGCACGGGCTGCTTCGTCCATACCATAGATGTGACGGATCGGCCGGCGCTTGCAAAACTCACCAGCGAAGTCGCATTCGATGTCCTCGTGAACAATGCCGGCGTCGACCGCCCGAAAAAGTTTCTGGAAGCGGATGAGGGCGATATCGATCTTCTGATCGACGTCAACCTCCGCGCCGTCCTTCATCTGTGCCGCATGGTGGTGCCTGGCATGGTGGCGCGCGATCGCGGCCATGTCATTAACATCTCATCCATCGCCGGCAATTATAATTTCGGCGGCAACTCGACCTATCACGCCAGCAAGGCGGGCGTGGCGATGTTGTCCAACCAGTTGCGTCTCGATGCTTTCGGCAGGCGCGTGCGGGTGACGGAAATCTGCCCCGGCCGTGTTGCAACCGACATCTTCAATCATGTTCATGGCGACGATCCGAGCATTCGCGAGCGTTTCATCGATGGTTTCGAACTGCCGCAGGCGTCCGATATCGCCGATGCGATCGCATTCGCCATCGCCGCACCCGTTTCCATGAATATCGGCCATATGGAAATTACCCCGACGCTGCAGGTCATGGGCGGGCTGCAGACAGCCAAGCCCCAGACTGTGGGATATCCGGCAGCGACGGGCGGCTCTGGAGGTAAAGTCGCGTGAGCGGTTTCGACCTCTGGGCAATTCTGAGCAATGCGGACTACGTCTCGATGCTTTTGCATGGCATCCAGATGACGTTCATCATCTATGCCGGCTCCTGGCTACTCGCCATGTCACTGGCGGTCGTTCTGCTTGCCATTCGCCTGTCACCCTTCCGGTTCGGCGATCCGCTTGTGGCGGCCTATGTTTCCTATCACCGCAACGTTCCGACACTCGTGCAGCTCATGCTCTGGTATTTCGGTATCTTCACGCTGCTGCCAAGCGGACTGGGGAACTGGCTGTCGAGCCACAACGCGGAATCGATCTTCGCCATCATCGGCCTTGGCCTCTGTCAGGCGGCCTATTTCAGCGAGGATCTGCGCTCGGGCGTGCGTTCCATCAATCCCGGCCAGATGGAAGCGGCACGCGCGCTTGGTCACAGCTATGTCTCGGCGATGCGTTTCGTCATCATGCCGCAGGGCGTTCGCAATGCACTGCCACCGCTGATCAATCACAGCACCTCGCTGTTCAAGAACAGCAGTCTCGGCGTTCTGATTGGTGCGCCCGAGCTTACCCATGCCGTCAAGGAAGTCGAAAATCTGAGTTTCCGGACGTTTGAGGTCTATCTGGTCGCCACCGTGCTTTACCTGTTCTTCTCGCTGCTGATCATGGGTCTCGGAGCCTATATCTCCATGCGTGCCGACCCTCTGCGGAGGGCCCGGGCATGATCCACGACATGATCGCAATCATCCAGGACTACTGGCTGCTCCTCTTGATCGGCCAATATCCCAACGGGCCGCTCGGCGGCCTTGCCAACACGCTCATCCTTTCGGCGCTCAGCATCGCGCTTGCCTTTCCCGTCAGCATTCTGATGGCGCTTGCGCGGCTGTCCAAATGGCGGCTGCTGCGCTGGCCGGTCACTGCCGTGGTTTATTTTACGCGTGGCGTGCCGCTGCTGATGCTCATTCTCTGGAGCTACTTTCTCGTTCCGCTCTGGACCGGGGCCGATGTGCCGAGCTTCGTCACCATGCTGGCAACGCTCGTCGTCTATCAGGGCGCCTTCATGAGTGAGGTCGTCCGCGCCGGCATCGTATCGCTGGGGGCGGGGCAGATGGATGCGGCGCGTGCACTGGGGCACGGATATTTCAGCGCGATGCGCTATATCATCCTGCCGCAGGCGCTTTATAATATGATCCCGAGCCTGATCTCGACCTTCGTGTCCACCATCAAGGACACGACCCTCGGCTACGTCATCAATGTGCCGGACCTGACATTTGCGGCAAACCAGGTGAACAACCAGCTCCTGACCCAGCCCTTCCAGGTCTTCCTCATTCTGGCGCTTGTTTATTACATCATCTGCTGGTCGCTGACCCATGTCGCCAATCGTGTCGAGCGGCGTATCGCCCGCCGGCGGGCCGGTCCGCGCGGCAAGCTCGCCGCCGACACGGCACCGGCCCCCGCCAATATTGTTACGGAGCAGCTATGACCGCGTCAGTTTCCGCCACTCAGGACGCCTACACCATCACGCTTTCGCAGGTCTGCAAAAGCTATGGCGATTATCAGGTGCTCAAGGATGTCAACGAAAACGTCACCCGTGGCGAAGTCGTGGTCATCTGCGGGCCATCGGGTTCCGGCAAGTCCACCCTCATCCGCACGATCAACCGGCTGGAAGAGATCAGTAGTGGTTCGATCATGCTGGATGGCAAGAACATCCATGCCCAGATGCGCGCCAGGGAACTGAACGCGCTGCGCAGCCGGGTGGGTTTCGTCTTCCAGAGTTTCAACCTCTTCCCGCACCTTTCGGTGGTGGAGAATGTCTCGATGTCGCCGATCCGGGTGAAGGGTGTTTCCCCGGCGGTCGCACATGAAAAGGCGTTGAAGCTTCTCGATCGTGTCGGACTTGCCGACAAGGCCAGCTCCTATCCCGCCCAGCTTTCCGGCGGCCAGCAGCAGCGCGTTGCCATTGCGCGAGCGCTTGCCATGGAGCCGCCGGTCATGCTGTTCGATGAACCGACCTCCGCTCTCGACCCGGAAATGGTCGGAGAGGTGCTCGCCGTCATGAAGAGCCTTGCTGCCGAAGGCATGACCATGCTCTGCGTGACACATGAAATGGGCTTTGCCCGTGAAGTGGCCGACCGCATCTGGTTCATCGATGCCGGCCGCATCCTCGAAACGGCGAAACCCGAAGAGTTTTTCAAAAATCCGCAACATCCCCGTGCCCAGCGGTTCCTCGCCGATCTGAGACACTAGGACCTATCCTCTATAATAACAGGGAGAACTGAAATGAACTGGAAGTCCATCACTCTTACCGCCGCATTGGCGACCTCCGCCGCGGTCCTGCCGGCCAAGGCCGACCAGCTCGACACGATCATTGCGAACAAGACGCTACGCTGCGCGACATTCGCAGACGTGCCGCCCTTTGCCTCGCCGGATCCGAAGACGCGCGAAATGGCCGGCTTCGACGTCGATCTGTGCGGCGCCATCGCCAAGGAACTCGGCGTCAAGGCCGAGATCAAGCCCGTTTCCGTTGAAGCGCGCGTTCCCGAAGTCAAGCTTGGCCGCGTCGATCTCTCGGTTGCCAATCTCGCCTACACCCAGAGCCGCGCTGAACAGATCCAGTTCAGCGACCCCTACTATCTGGCAAAGGAAATGCTGATTGTTCCGGTTGACGACCCCGGCACCAAGAAGTCCGACTTCGTCGGCCAGCGTATCGCGTCCAGCAAGGGTTCCACTTCGGAAATGTCCGTCAAGCTCAACAAGTCCGAGCCGCTGACATTCCAGGATACGGCGTCCGCTTACCTCGCCGTCCAGCAGGGCAAGGCGCGCGGCATCGTTGGCAACACCATGACGATGACCAAGTTCGTCAACGAATCCAAGACCAAGGGCAAGCAGATGCGGATGATCGAAGAGCCGATGCTCTTCCAGCCCATCGGCATCGGCATGGCCAAAGACAATCCGGCGCTGACCGCAAAGATCAACGAAATCCTTCGCAAGCTCGATGCGGATGGCGAAATCAACCGTATCTGGGACAAGTGGCTTGGCCCGAACACCGAATACAAGATGACACGCACCGACAAGGTCGTGCCTCTTTCCGAACTGAAGTTCGATCCGATCCCCTGAGCCCTGGCTCAGCTTCGGCCATCATACCAGCAATTCAAACCATCATCGGTCGGCGAGACGTTCTCGCCGACAGTTTCAACGTGGGAGGTTTTCATGATCCACATTAAAGATATCGCGCAGCGTCCGGACCAGGCGGATGTCGACGCTCTTGCCAAATTCTCTCCCGCCACGATCCATGAGGCGCAGGGACGTCGCGGCGCTTTGTCCTCGCGGCTGAAGCCCGTCGATTATCGCATGAAGCTGTGCGGCCCGGCTTTCACGGTCAAATGCGCGCCGCGCGACAACATCATGCTGCAGCTTGCCATCAACTACGCCAAGCCGGGCGACATCATCGTCGTTTCCGCCGGTGAATATGAAGAAGCCGGTTCGTTCGGCGACGTTCTCGCCAACGCCTGCCTCGCAAAAGGCATCGGCGGCCTGGTGACCGACACCGGCGTGCGCGACACGCTGCAGCTGCGGGATCTCGGCTTCCCCGTCTTCTCGCTCAGTGTCTGCATCAAGGGCACTGTCAAGGAAACCATTGCCGCGGTTAATGATCAGGTCATCGTTGGCGGCGAAATCATCAATCCGGGCGATATCATCGTCGGTGACGCCGACGGGCTGGTTGTCGTGAGACGCGAGGAAGCACAGGAAGCCGCAAAGCTTTCGCAGGCCCGCGAAGATGCCGAGGCCGGTTACATCGAAGCCTACAAGCAGGGCAAGTCGGTGATCGAGGTCAGCAAGCTCGAGGCGGTGCTGAAAGCCAAGGGCCTCGTGGTCGATATCTGAGACAGATCCAAAGACAATAGGCTTCGGCGGCAATTGCCGCCAAGCCCGCCTTTATGGGAGGAGCGAATATGAAAGCGGTTGTCATCCATGGAGCCAAGGACCTGCGGATCGAGGAACGGCAGGCGGAACAGCCCGGCCCGGGACAGGTCGATGTGGCGATCGAGGCAGGTGGCATCTGCGGCTCCGACCTGCATTATTACAATCACGGCGGCTTCGGCACGGTGCGGGTGCGCGAACCGATGATCCTCGGCCATGAGGTGGCCGGCACCATCAAGGCTCTGGGGGAGGGCGTTTCTCATCTGGCCGTCGGCGACCGCGTCGCCGTCTCGCCGAGCCGGCCCTGCAACCATTGCGAATTCTGCCTGAAGGGCCAGCAGAACCAGTGCCTGAACATGCGTTTTTATGGTTCCGCCATGCCCATGCCGCATATTCAGGGCGCGTTCCGCCAGCGCCTCATCGCCGAGGCATACCAGTGCCACAAGGTGCGCGATGGCATCTCCATCCATGAAGCGGCCATGGCCGAGCCATTCGCGGTCACATTGCACGGTGTCCACCGCGCCGGCGCATTGACCGACAAGCGGGTCCTGGTCACCGGATGCGGGCCGATCGGCGCGCTGGCTATCATCGCGGCCCGTGCCCATGGCGCCCGGGAAATCGTTGCGACCGACGTCATGGATGCGGTACTGCAAAAGGCGCTCGCCGTTGGTGCCGACCGGGTCATCAATGTCGCCAGCGACCCCGACGCGCTTTCCGCCTATTCGGCAAACAAGGGCTATTTTGACGTCCAGTTCGAAGCTTCTGGAAACGAAAGGGCTGTGCGTTCGGGTCTCGAAGCGCTGAAACCGCGCTCTACCGTGGTTCAACTCGGTCTCGGCGGCGATGTTTCCATTCCGCAGAATATGGTGGTCGCCAAGGAAATCGAAATGAAAGGCACTTTCCGTTTCCACGAGGAATTCGGACTTGCCGTCGATTTCATCAACCAGCGCCGGGTCGACCTGAAGCCGCTGCTGACCGGAACCTTCCCGTTGGAAGAGGCGGTCGCGGCTTTTGAGGCCGCCGGCGACAGAAGCAAATCGATGAAGGTCCAGCTGGCCTTCTGATCGAAGCTGGGCAACATGGCGGTATAAAAATGCAAGCGCAGAGATTCCTGCGCTTGCATTCCGATTTCTTACCGTGGTGTCAGATGAATACCGGCAAGCGTGCAGCGCACCGAACCGCCGGCCTTTTCAATGGTGGGTATATCCAGCGCCACTGGAACCGCGCTTTCGCGGATTGCGGCTACCTGCTCCGCCGTCAGCGAGGCGTATGCCGTGGTTGAGAGCGCAAGGATGCGGCCATCGCGGCCCTGCAACTCGAGCGCATTGCCGGCGAAGCTGCGGATCTGAGCGTTGCTGAGGCCGATGACCCGCCGCCCCGAACGTTCAAGCCGGGTAACGATTTCCGTGCGACGGTTCTCGTCGGCGATCATGTCGAGACCGATCATCGCGTAATCCGTGCCGATGCACATGAGGACATTGGTGTGATAGACCGGCACGCCCGCCTCGTCACGGGCATCGAATACCATCGGTTCGAAGTTGAAATGGGTCGAGAATCGTTCGAGCGCAATCGGATCGGTGCGGTCGGAGCGCACGGCGTAAGCGACACGGTCGATGTGATCGAGCACCATGGCGCCTGTGCCTTCAAGAAAAAGGCCGTCGGGCTCAAGGCCGGAATAATCGATGATGTCCTGAACGCGGTAGCGGCTCTTCAGCATCTCGATGACATCCTGGCGGCGCTCAAGCCTGCGGCTTTCCGCCTTCATCGGATAGATGGCGACATGGCCGCCCGCATGGGTGGAAAACCAGTTGTTGGGAAAGACCGAGTCGGGCGTCCGCGTGCTTTCGTCCTCGAAGAGGTGCACTGCTACGCCATGGCTTTCCAGCATTTGAGCGGCGCGGGTGATTTCACGATGGGCAATCGCGCTGAGGTCTTCGCCGCTGGCCGGTGTCGCCTGAAAGCGGTTGTCGGCTGCGGTCTCGGTATTAACCGTGAAATGGTGCGGCCGCACCATGACGACTGCGGCCGGAGCCTGAATGGAATAGGTTTTTTTCATCGTTTTCATCCTCAGCTCCGGGCGCGTTGCAGCATGCCGAAGAGGTCGCGTGGGTCATCGGGATCGGCGATGATGTCGATCTCCTGATAGAAGCTGGAGCCCTCAAGTTTTCCGCGCACGTAACGTAGCGCGGAGAAATCCT
>Ga0209070_100779_pt1 | contig 10674 bp, 8 predicted proteins | sample SynthPrep_5_END__FD_187205 | JGI IMG/M metagenome (GOLD analysis project Ga0209070, IMG submission 187205) | Synthetic microbial communities from Ohio, USA - SynthPrep_5_END_DS10_MetaG (SPAdes) (version 2) | ecosystem: Engineered > Bioreactor > Aerobic > Activated sludge | place: USA: Ohio... | reverse complement strand
CCGTCGAGCATCGGTGCGGCGGCCTCGGTCACATGTCGCTGTGGCTGGCCGAGCGCGGCCATGACGTAACCTTCACCGAGCCCGCCGCACCGATGCTCGACGGTGCGCGCCAGCGCTTCGCCGACGCCGGGCAAACCGCAACATTCATCCAGGCGCCGTGGCAGGAACTGCTCGGGCAACTCACTGAACCTTACGATCTGGTGATTTGCCACGCCGTGCTCGAATGGCTCGCCGAGCCTCACGCGATCCTGCCGGTGCTGCATCAACTCACCAAGCCCGACGGCTGGTTGTCGCTGGCGTTCTACAATCGCGACGCGCTGATCTACCGCAACCTGCTCAAAGGCCATTTCAAGAAAATGCGCAAGAACAGCATGGCCGGGGAAAAGCAGAGCCTGACCCCGCAACAGCCCCTTGATCCACGGGAATTGGCAACGCAACTCGAAGGCTTGTGGCAGGTCGAAACCCAGAGCGGGATCCGGGTTTTCCACGACTACATGCCGGTGGAATTCCAGGCCCGCGCCGAACTCGCGGATTTGCTCGAGATGGAGCTCGCTCACCGCCGTCACCCAAGCTTCGCCGGGCTTGGGCGCTACTTGCACTGGATCTGCCGGCCGATCTGATCGGAGCGCGACATGAAAGCTCAATCCGGGTTATTGCTGATCTGTCTGGGGTTGGCTGCCTGCCAGGGCAGCAACCCCTACGTGGCGCAGTCGCGGCCCCTGCCGCCGGCGCCAGCGCAAGCCGCCACCACCTTCGACCGTAGCGCTTACCCGGCGCCACCGCGTGACTACGGACGCTATCGCAGTTGGGCCTGGCTCAACGGGCAGTTGCCGCCGGGTACGGCGTGGGCGGACTCGGCGCAAGTGGCCGAAGCGGTGAGCAATGCCCTCGATCAGCGCGGTTTGCGCCCGTTGCACGACAACCGCCCGGCCGACCTGTTGGTCAGCGCCGATCTGCGGCTGGAAACGCGTTTGCGGCAGGTCCAGGACGACTACGGTTATTACGGCGGCGGATACGGCGGCTATGATCGCTACGGCCGCGGTTACGGCATGTACAACACGGTGCCGATCGTGCGCACGTATTCGGAGCAGGTCGTGGTAGTGCAGGTCAATCTGTTCGACGCCGGCAGCGGGCAACCGGTCTGGAGTGTCAGTGCCGAAACCGCGAACAAGGGCAGCGAAATCGATCGCACCGATTCGATCCGCGAAGCTGTGGAAAAGGCCATGTCGGCGTATCCTCCGAGTTAGCTTTCTGCCAACGGGGAAGCTGCCGCAGGTTCATGTCTTCAACCGGAGAAAAACCATGTTCCGCCGTCTCGCTTTACTGGCCATGGCCGCGCTGCTCAGCGCCTGCGCCGCCAACCAGGTCAACCACGACTTCGATGCCAGCCGCGACTTTGCCGCCTATCGCAGCTGGAGCTGGAAAGACCCCGCCCTGCAATATCGCCCCGATGATCCACGAATCAAAAGCGACCTGACCGAACAGCGCATCCGCCAGGCTGTGGCCGATCAGCTCGACCAGCGCGGTTTGCGTCCTGCGGCGGCGGGGGCCAAGGGTGATTTGAGTGTGCAGACCTATCTGATTGTCGAAGATCGTCAGCAACAAGTGACGACCAATTACGGCGGTGGTTGGGGTGGCCCGTGGAATGGTTACTGGGGCGCACCGATGTACAACGAAACGCGCAACATCACCTACAAGGTCGCGACCATCCAGATCGACCTGCTCGACGGCAAGGACGGCAAACTGGTGTGGCGCGGCAGCGATGAGCAGATGCTCGCCAGCCGGCCGAATCCGCAGGATCGCAGCAATGCCATCCGCGAGACGGTCGGGCGGATTCTGGCCAACTATCCACCGCGCTGAATCTGTTCAGGAAAAACGGGAGCCCTTGAGCTCCCATTTTTTTGGCCCTGCGACGACCCCCTGTAGGCGCTGCCGAAGGCTGCGATCATTTGATTTTGCTTTTTAGAGGCCAAGATCAAAAGATCGCAGCCTTCGGCAGCTCCTACGGGGGATTGCGCGTCTACACTCAGTTGCACCAATGGAGCTTGCGGCAAAGGAGTGCGCCATGTCGCCTCGTTCGCGATTCACCAGCCCGGCCCGGCAGCGCGGGGCGATTGGCTTGATGGCGGCAGCCACCCTCAGTCTGGCGGTGGTGATGCTGCTGTTGGTGGTCGACACCGGCCGCTTGTACATGGAACAACGCAAATTGCAGCGGGTGGTGGACAACGCCGCCCTTGAGGCCGTCAGTCGTGGCGGCGATTGCCTGCCGGGCCTGAGCGCTGCCAGTTACGCCGGGCAAAGCGCCGTGCGCAACGGCTACGTTGTCGACGCCAGCAACACCCTCGCCACCACGTGCGGCACCCTGGTGACTGCCGCCAGCGGTTTGCGCACGTTCGCCGTGGATGCTACGCAAATGGCTGCGGTCAAAGTCGTCGCCAGTCGCACAGTGACCACCAGTTTTGCCGGTGGTGTACAGGCCTTGTTCAGCGGCACACCGGTCAGTCTCAATACCACGCTGAACGCCTCGGCGGTTGCCGCCAAACCGCAGCCAACGGTCGCCCAACTGAATATTCGCAGCACGCTGACGAGCATCGATACAGCCCAGTCGAACATCCTCAATCCGCTGTTTTCCGGGCTGCTCGGTGGTAACGTCAATCTCACGGCACTGGGCTGGGACGGCCTGCTGAACACTGATATCAACTTACTGAAATACCTTGATCAGTTGGCGATCAATCTCAACGTCGCGGCCGGCAACTACACGCAGTTGCTCAATACCCAGGCCACGGTGACGCAACTGATTCAGGCCGCCGCGACGGTGGTGCAACTCAATGGTGCGACCGCCCAGGTGATCACTGCGCTGGGCCAATTGCAGGTGGCCGCGATCAACGCGGCGCCGGTCAAACTGGGTGACATCCTGCAATTGCAGACCGGGACCACGGCAGCAGGGCTGGACGCCAATCTGCAACTGCTGCAACTGATTCAGGGCGTGGTGCAACTGGCCAACAGCAAGAGTGCGGTGGCGGCGACGTTGCCGATCAGCGTGCTCGGGCTGGCGAATGTCACGGTGCGGGTGAAAGTGATCGAGCCGCCGCAGTTTTCCGCCATTGGCGATCCGGCGCGGGCCAAGGTCAATCCGACTGGGCCGGACCGGATTTATGTGCGTACGGCGCAGGTGCGCACGATGTTGTCGGTGAGCCTGCCGGTGCTGTCCGGGGTCACGGGGCTGACCAATGCGGTGTTGGGATTGGTCGCGGGACTGACGCCGACGCTCAATGCGGTCCTGAGTCTGAATTTGGTAGCAGTCCTGAGTTCGGTCGCCTGCGCCGGTTGCCAGCAACTCGACCCACTCCTATTGCCATCCCCCGAAATTGACATCAGCCTGGATGCTGGTGGCGCGAAAAGCTATGTCACCGATTACAGCTGCCCAACCGGGACAACAGGCACGAAAAGCCTGACTGCCCACACCATCACATCCATTGCCGACCTCAAACTCGGCAAGATCGACCCTGCCAACGCCTTTTCCTCGGCCGCCGAACCGACTGTCACGCCATTACCGTTGGTTGACCTGGGAATCGTCACGTGCCACAAGATCCTGGGCATCGGAACTTGCGACCCCTCCACCCATATTCAATACGGCGCTGGCGGCATTGCGATCATGCTCGACACCAGCGTCGCGCAAAACACCCAGGATCTGGTGTTCTCCAGCGGCACACCGTTCGCCACCCCGGCCAACCTCAAATTGCTACCGAGCGTGCTGCCCGCCGTACCGACCAACAACATCGTCGGCAGCTTGTCGAACACCCTCGCGGGGATCAACCTGATCGTCTACAAACCCCAGGGCAGCAATCCATTGGGGGCCGTTGTTACCGGCGTTGCCTCGTTGATCAGTGATGTCACCAGCAAACTGCTGCCGGTGGTAACCAACCTGGTCAGCCCGTTGCTCGACCCGCTGCTGAACAACCTGCTCAAAGGCCTGGGCATTAACCTGATGGATGTCGACGTCGGTGCCAACATGACCTGCGGCCAGACCGGCAAGGCCTATCTGGTGATCTAGGCGTCCACGGCAACCGGCAACTCGATGCAGAACCGCGCGCCCTCGACCGAGTTGCGCACGCTCAACTCGCCGCCCATGTTGTCGATGATGCCGTAGCTCACCGACAGCCCCAGCCCGGTGCCGACGCCGATGGGTTTGGTGGTGAAAAACGGCTCGAAAATCCGCTCCAGCAAACGCGGATCGATGCCGCCCCCGTTGTCCTCGACCCACAGGCGCACGCACTGTTCATCGCGTTCGGCATAGATCGAAATCCACGGTTTGAAAGATGAATCCTTCTCGCGTTTGCTCAGCAACGCGTCGCGCGCATTGACCATCAGGTTGATCAACACTTGTTCAAGCTGATCGACGTAGCCACGCACCTGAACCTCGAACGCGGTCTCGCTGATGCGCAAGTCCACGCCTTTGCCGCGCATGCCTTCGGCCAGCAGCGACAGCGTGCCTTCGATGGCCGAGGCCGGGTTGAACAGTTGCTGCTCGATCTCCGAACGTCGGCCGAATACGCGCATGTGATCGACGACTTTCGCTGCCCGCTGCACCTGCGCATCGATGCGGTTGAGTTTGTCGGTCAGGTAATCGACCTGCACATCGCCGTTGCCCAGGCGCTTGAGCACGTTGACGATGGCCATGCGCATCACGTTCAGCGGCTGATTGATTTCATGGGCGAGGCCGGTGGCCATTTCGCCAAGGGTGGCCATTTTCGCGCTTTGTGTGAGTTGCTGTTGCGAGCGGCGCACCTCGGTGTTGTCTCGGCCCACCGCTTGCACTTCGATCAACTGGCCGTGCTCATCGAACACGCCGCGATCGGACCACACCCACCAGGCATGTTCTCTGCCGGGCAGTTGCAGGCTGATTTCCGCGGTGCTCACCGGTTGCTCCACGGTCAGTGCAGCGAGACGCTGGACGAACGCAGTACGTTGTTCCTCGGACATCCAGCTGCCCAGATCGACCCCTGGCAGTTCCTCCGGCGTGCATTCCAGATACTTCGCCAACGGCCGGTTGCCAAAGGTCAGAATCAGATCCGGGCGATAGCGACAGATCATTGCCGGCGAGTCTTCCACCAGAATCCGATAGCGCTCTTCACTCTTTTTCACCTGTTCGGCTGCCAGGGTCGCCTCGGTGACGTCTAGCCACAAACCGACCGCTTCGACCGGCAGGCCGAGGTCATTGCGTAGCAGACGGGCTTCATCGAGCAACCAGTGATACTCGCCGCGACGGTCGCGCAGTCGATAACGGCTGCGCACCGAACCTTCGCGCAGCAACTGGCGGCTGCGGGCGAAATACACATCGCGATCCTCGGGATGGATCATCTCGACCAGAGCGCCGTCGCTGCAGTCCTCAAGGTTCCACCCCAGCAAGGGTTGCAGGCTGGCACTGAAGAACGCCGGGATCAGTGCACCTTCGTGGTAGTGCTGGACGTAAATCACCGCGGGCGAACTGGCGATCAGGTTGTCCAGCCGTGCATGCGCGGCGGCAGCCCGTTGTTGCTGGTTCTGGATGTCGCTGATGTCGAGCATGAAACCGACCAACCGCCGTTGCGTGCCGTTGCCAATCACTTGGCCCTGCACGCGATACCACGTGGGCGCCTGCTCGTTATTACCACCGCGCAGGCGTACCGATAACGTCAGGGCTTCGCCGTGTTGTTGCAAGGCTTGCAGACGGCTGCGCAACTCGTCGCGGTCGGCGGGATGGATTTGCGTCAGCCAGTCTTCCAGCGGTAATCCGCCAGGGTTCACGTCCAAGACCGCCGCCAGCGCGGGTGCCAGTTGAATGTGCTTGTCGCCTGCCAAAATCTCCCACCAGCCTGCACCCAACAGGGTTTGCAACGCTTCGATGCGCTCCAGTTGCAAGTGATGCTGCTGTTCGCGCAGGCGGCCGAGCAACGGCCCGGCCAGCGCGCCGGCCAGCGTCATCCAGTCGCGCTCGCTCAGGTATGGCGCGACGCTGTCCACGGGATAAAAACCGCAGAGCAGCCAGGCCACCACACCGCGCTCATCGCTGTACGGCACCGCGAAACCTTCGGCACTGCCGAACAGGGCCTGCACCCGCGAATGTTCATCGAGGCCATGCTGCGCGCCGACGCGTTGCGGCGCGGCACCGTTAAGGCTGTCCAATGGCGTGCCCAGGCGCTGCCCGTCATGCCACAGATCCGGCGCATCGTGGGCGCGATACTGGCGATGGATTTGCCAGCCCTGTTGCTCATCATCGAGCAAGGCCAGCGCCAGACAGGGGATATGCCAGCGCTGGGCGATCATTTGCAATTGTTCGCTGACGATCACCGGCAAACGCACTTGGCTGCAGGCGCGTAACTGTTCGCTGACCTGCCCGGCGATCAATTGGCAGGCATCACGCTGACGCGATTGTTGGCGTTCAAGCAGCAAGTCAGCGATGTCGATCAACTGCATCAGCCAGCCGTCGCCCAGCGGCTGTACCCAGCCACGCAGGTGCACGGTTTGCTCGCCCAGGCCGCAGAAGTCGAGATCCAGCAAGAGCCCCTGCCACTCCCGTGGCCGACCTTCGATGGTCAGTGTGCTGTGGGGCAGCAAATAAGTGCTGAGTGGCAAGGGTTGATCTTGAGGTTTGAACTGCGCCAGCAGATGCCGCAGCGGCCCGGCCATTTGCAGCACGTCACCGTCGTCATTCAGGTACAGGTGCAAGCCTGTCGCGGGTGAGCCGAGTGGGTCGGGCAACTCGTGGGCGGCGGGTGGTGTGCGTTTGAGCAAGCGCCCGAAGAGCTTGTCCCCCGACGTCAAAATTGCAGACTCGATTTGGCGGTCAGATAGGTGGGCAGATTGGGCACTGTACCAACCACCGGAAGCACCAGAAACGGCATGACCTGATTCAACTTGCTGACCGGATAATCCACGCGCACCGTCAGTAGGCCTGACGCGCTGTATTGGGTGTTGGTATCAACGCCGATCACCAGGTTGAAGACCGGCGGAATCCAGGACAATTGCTGGGTCAGCGTGGCATTCGCGGTGTTGATCACCACGGTTGAATAGTTGGGTGTGTTGGGATCGACCGCGACACTGCGGCGCACGGCTTCGGACGTGGCCTGATTGAACGATTGCATCATCACCAAGGGCAGGCTGTAACTGACCAGGCCGTAAAACACGGCGAAAAAGATGATGAACACCAAGGCGAACTCAATCGCCACCGCACCTTTTTGCGACTTGCGAAAGCCGGTTTTCATGAGTGCGTCTACCCTGACTGTCACTGCGTAGTCTCAGCATAGAATCATTCCGCAAAAATGGACGGTTTTTACCGGATGTACAGTTTTCTCCTCCTGATCTGGCTGGGCCTGTGCGCGGCGCAAGATGCCCGCCAGCGACGCATTGCCAATGGGCTGACGCTCGGTGCGGCGGCGCTGGCGCTGATCTATCTGTTGTGGACCGGCAACACTTGGTTGGGCGCTGAGGCGGAGCAGGGCGGTTGGGCCTGCCTGATCGCGCTGGCGCTGACCCTGCCGGGTTTTTTCATGGGGCGCATGGGCTCCGGCGATGTGAAATTAATGACAGCCCTCGGCCTTGCGACGGACGGTCTGTTTATTCTTGGCGTATTTATAGGGGCGGGCGTCGCCAGCCTGATTTGGATGCTGCTGGCGCCAAGAGTCTGGCTCCATATGAGTCAAGGGCTTAGAGAACGTCTGCGATATCTGGCCCCGGGCATGTCAAAAAAGCTGCCATTTGCACCGTTCGTGCTGGTCGGTGCAGTGCTCGTTATGCTTTGGATCCACTAGTCGCCAAGCGCCACTAGTTCTATGTACATAGTCGGAAAGTACGTCTACTTTCAAATGAACTGGTTATACAGCCAAAGGCTGACAGTACAGGAATGGTCAGCTTTGGCCTGGGACATGGAGTAGCACGTGAACAAGCTTACGTCTGCGGTAAAAGTCCTCGTGGTCGACGATCAGCCGTTGATCGTGGAGGAGCTGTGCGAGTTTCTTGAAAGCAATGGTTATCGCTGTGTGCCGTGCGAATCCAGTCTGCAGGCGATCGAGTGTTTCAGTGAGGACGCGGAAATCGGTCTGGTGCTGAGTGATCTGCACATGCCGGACATGGATGGCATTCAACTGATTCAGGCGTTGCAGCGTTTGGCGGGCAAGCGTCGGGTGTTTGAGGCGATCATGCTCACTGGGCGTGCCGACAAGCAGGATGTGATCAAGGCATTGCGTGCCGGGATTGCCGATTATTATCAGAAGCCGATTGATCTGGATGAGTTGCTCGACGGGGTGCGGCGTCAGGAGGCGGCGCTGCAGGAGCGGCAGAAGAATCTGCAATTGGGGCATTTGAATCAGAAGTTGCAGTATCTGTCTGAGTCGATTGATGACCTTTATCAGGATCTGGACAAGGTGCGGCGTAGTCCTTCGGCGGTGGTTCGTGATGTGTTGGGCGGTGAGCCTGTCGAGGCTGAGGCTCAGGAGATGCCGGAGATTTTCAATCAGTTGTCGCCGCGGCAATTGGATGTGGCGCGGTTGGTGGGCAAGGGGCAGACCAATTATCAGATTGCCTGTGAGTTGGGGATTACCGAGAACACGGTGAAGCTTTATGTTTCGCAGGTGTTGCGGTTGACGCATATGCATAATCGGACGCAGTTGGCTTTGGCTTTGTCGCCTAGTGCTTCTGCTTTGCGGCAGCGGGTTACGGCGCATTGACTTGGCGGCCTTTGGGCCGACCATGCTCTTGGGGTTTTGGGTGAATATCCGTTGCTGCGGGGGTTGCCGCTGACGGTTCCGCTCTTACAGCGGGTCACTTTTGGCAAACGCCCCAAAAGTAACCAAAAGGTCTGCGCCCTGACGTTCGGCCCGCTCGCTGGGGCTCGGGGTTCCTTCGCTCCGGGATCGATCCGGGGGCATCGCTTCCGGTTTGCTTCGCTGCACCTCCTTTCGATGTGTTCGACTTCGTCGAACGGCGCTGCGCGCCTACCCCCGGATCAATCCCTCTACTCAGCCTGCCGACGGGCTCCAAGATCAAAAGCAGGCGAGCTGACACTCGGCCTATTGAGTGGTGAAGAGCGGGTGTTCGGCTTTAGTTTTGTGGTGGATTTGCCCCTCATCGGAACACCGCCCGCCCAGCCCTCTCCCGAGGGTGAGGGAGCTGATCTGGTGATTTTCAGTATCTGAATTCGACTCGGTCTTTCACGTCGACGTAGCTCTCCCAAACACCTCGGTCAGTCCCCTCTCCCTCTGGGAGAGGGTTAGGGTGAGGGTTGGCTTTTGGCTGTTTAAATTTGTGCCAGATAACCGGAACCTTCCCACACGGTTTTCAGGTTGTCCGTCGGACGTGCGCTCTCTAGTCTCTGGCTGTCGCTGAACACTCAGCGATCGGGTGTGAGAACCCGGCAATTTATGGTCATCCAGTTTCTGTGCACGCATAATCGCCGCCAGCTTGTCTGCTGTCTGCAATGTGTCATGGCGGCTGTGTGCGGGCAGACTTCGGTCTGGCCGGGTGTCCATAACCGGTATTCTCACCCCGCATACAGCTGCCACCTTTTGCCCCGTGAGAATGGCAGTGGGTGGCGGCAAAGACTTTGGAGTTGTTTCAATGGACAAACTGATCCCCGACCCACCCACCGAACCCACGACCCCACTCGAAGAAGCTATCCGCGCCGACTACCTCGTCAAGAACCGCGAGGCCATCAAACGCGCCCTCGATTTCTACCTCTGCCCCGAACCCGCGAAACCCCACCAACCCACCACGATGTTCCTCATCCATCCGAAAATCGATACCGAAAGCCTGCTCGCCCATGCCTGCGAATCCCTGGCTTCGGCCAACACACTGGCCGGTAACTTTGCCGATCAGTTGGGCCGCCCGGAACGCAATACCGCGCTGGCGATTCAGCAGATCATCATGCTGGCCGAGCTGGCGGTAAACCGGGCACTGGATCGGGTGGATCCGCAGACCTGACCCGCTAGGCACACCGCGTCATCGTTCTTCGCGAGCAGGCTCGCTCCTACATTTTGAAATGCATTTCAGCTGTGGTAGAGCACAGGGGAGGCGGCTTCTGATTTGCGTTGGATTCGCCCCTCACCCCAGCCCTCTCCCGAGGGAGAGGGGGCCGATTTGTGTGTTTTTCAAAGTCTGAATTCGACTCGGTCTTTCACGTCGGCGTAGCTCTCCCAGACAACTCGGTCGGTCCCCTCTCCCTCTGGGAGAGGGTTAGGGTGAGGGTTGGCTTTTGGCTGTTTAAATTTGTGCCAGATAACCGGAACCTTCCCACACGGTTTTCAGGTTGTCCGTCGGACGTGCGCTCTCTAGTCTTTGGCTGTCGCTGCCAATTCAGCGACCGGGTGTGGAAACCTGAATTTCAAGTAGATGCGTTGCATCGCTACCGCAATCATTGTCGGCGTCTTCTTTCGTCTGCAAACTGTGTCGCGGCGGCTGTGCGCGGGCAGGCTTCGGTCTGGCCGGTTGCCTACTTATCGGTTTTCCACCCTGCGTACAGCTGCCACCTTTTGTCGTGTGGAAACGACAAAGGTTGGCTCCTCAGCCAAGTAGGAGTTGTTATGGACAAACTGATCCCCGACCCACCCACCGAACCCACGACCCCACTCGAAGAAGCTATCCGCGCCGACGACCTCGTCAAGAACCGCGAGGCCATCAAACGCGCCCTCGATTTCTACC
>Ga0209070_100777_pt1 | contig 10727 bp, 10 predicted proteins | sample SynthPrep_5_END__FD_187205 | JGI IMG/M metagenome (GOLD analysis project Ga0209070, IMG submission 187205) | Synthetic microbial communities from Ohio, USA - SynthPrep_5_END_DS10_MetaG (SPAdes) (version 2) | ecosystem: Engineered > Bioreactor > Aerobic > Activated sludge | place: USA: Ohio... | reverse complement strand
CGGGAACGGATGGTGGTGCGAGCGATCCTGAAATCGGCGGCCACTGGGCGCGCTGCGAGGCCGCCGGCCTGCCGAGCCGTTTCAAGATCGACCCCAAGGGCCAGTTCCGCGTCGCCCGCATGCCGCTGATCGGCGAGGCCGAAAGCTACACCATGTCCGGCAAACGCGCCGTGCGCCGGCCGCTGTCCGACGATGTCAGCATCAGCCATATCGGCGCGCTGCTTCTGTTCCACTACCCGACGACGTGGAACCACTTCCTCGGTGACCACACCATTTCCTTCCGGGTGCTGCCGCTCAGCGCCAACGAAACCATGGTCACCACCAAATGGCTGGTGCACAAGGATGCGGTCGAGGGCGTGGATTACGATCTGGAAGACCTCACCCACGTCTGGAACGAAACCAACGATCAGGACCGCCGCATCGTTGAGGAAAATGCCTTCGGCATTCGTTCCCCCGCCTATGAGCCCGGCCCCTATTCCATGGAGGACGAGGGCGGCGTGATGCAGTTCGTCAACTGGTATGCCGATTTCATGGTCGACCGGCTGTCCGGCGACAAGGCCAGGCTTTCGGCTGTAGCGTGATGCGAAGATGAATATGGTTGTGAGCTACAAGCACATAGACGAGATGAAGCCGTGGAGTGACAAGCTTCACCTGCTGGAATGTATCTCGGTGACACCAGAGACGTCTGACGTGATGACGTTCCTGTTCCGCTCCGAGGATCAGAACTGGTTTCGTTATCTGCCGGGGCAATTCGTGACGCTGGAACTGCCGGTCGGCAAGGATTCGCTCTACCGGACATATACATTGTCCTCCAGCCCGTCGCGGCCCTATGCGCTGTCGGTCACGGTCAAGGCGCAGGCCAATAGCATCGGCACCCGCTGGATGTTCGATAATCTGAGGCCCGGCATGAAAATCCGGGCGCTCGGCCCGCTCGGCGACTTTTCCTACGTCAAACATCCCGGCGACAAATATCTGTTCATCTCGGCAGGCTCCGGTGTCACGCCGATGATGTCGATGGTGCGCGACATGAGCGACCGCGCCCCGCAGAGCGATATTGCCTTCATCAATTGTTCGCGGACTCCCGGCGATATCGTCTTCCGTCACGAGCTGGAATATCTCGCGCGCTTCATGCCGAACCTGTCTCTCGGCTTTATCGTCGAGAAATGCGGCCGCACCGATCTGTGGTCCGGCCTGAAGGGCATGGTCGACAAGGCCAAGATCGCATTGCTTGCGCATGATTTCATGGAACGCACCGTCTTCTGCTGCGGGCCGGAGCCTTTCATGGCCGCCGTCCGCTCCATGCTGGAAGCGTCGGGCTTCGATATGGGGCGCTACCATCAGGAAAGCTTTTCGCCCGCCACTCCCGTTGCCGTCGGCGAAAGCGTTCTTGTCGATGCGGATGGCGAAGCGCTGTCGATGGTGGGCTTTACCGTTTCCGGAAAAGAAATGCCGTGCCAGCCCGGCCAGACGGTTCTCATGACGGCGCGTGCTGCCGGTGTGCGCATCGGCGCTGCCTGCGAATCGGGAATTTGCGGCACCTGCCGGGTGCTGAAACTTTCCGGCGAGGTGGAGATGAACCACAATGGCGGTATTCTCGATGAAGAAATCGAGGAAGGTTATATTCTCGCCTGCTGCTCGAGGCCGCTGACGGACGTGAAGGTGGAAGCCTGACAGGCTGTGCACCACCTTCCAGTTCCACCGGTTTTTGTCGTGGAACTAGGCCGTGAACCCATAAAAATTGCAAGGGGCGGCCGAGGCAGCATGGCTATTCGATTTACCTGAGGGATGAGCGTGCTAAGCGGGGTTTATGAATAATTCGAATCCGACTGATACGTTTATCGAGACACCTGATGGCCGTCTGTTCGCTCGCTTTTGGGGGTCGGTGGGAAGGCCAGAAGCACCACCGATAATCTTATTCCACGACAGTTTGGGCTCCGTAGACCAATGGCGGGATTTTCCATGCAAGCTGGCTGCGGCCACAGGCCGTCCCGTAATTGCATATGATCGGCTTGGTTTTGGCAGGTCCGACCCAAATCCGAGAAAGTTGGAGCCAGATTTCGTCCGGAACGAAGCATCTGCTGGACTTGCCCATATTCGGGAGGCGTTCGCGGTCGATCACATGATTCTGTTCGGACATAGCGTTGGGGGTGGAATGGCGATTGCTTCTGGCGCGACATTTGCGACCGAAACTGATGCTGTGATCACTCTCGCCGCCCAAGCATTTGTCGAGGATAGGACGATTGCCGGTATCGAACAGGCGCGGGAGATGTTTCGAGACGAGAAGCAGATAGGACGCCTCGCCCGATATCATGGTGGTAAGACGCTATGGGTCCTCGATGCGTGGATCGAGACGTGGCTTGCACCTGCTTTCGCGGATTGGTGCCTTGATGATGACCTGCGCCGGCTAAATTGCCCGATCCTCGCCTTGCATGGCGATCTTGACGAATATGGATCGCGGGCACACCCAGATCGCATCGCGGCCTTGGCTGGCGGTGGCGCGCAGGAAGTGCTGCTTACCGATTGTCATCACATGCCGCACCGTGAGATGCCAGACGAAGTGCTACGATTAGTTCGGGATTTCACCAGCAAGGTGCTTGTCGAAGCTCGTGACAAGCACGACTTTCAAACCACATGAAAATCTGATTCAGGGACGGCATGAGCCGATATGACCTGACCGACTTCGAATGGCGCGTGATCGCGCCGTTGCTCCCCAACAAGCCTAGAGGCGTGCCGCGTGTCGATGACCGGCGCGTGCTGAACGGCATCTTCTGGGTACTGCGATCCGGCGCACCGTGGCGCGACCTGCCGGAACGCTATGGCCCGCGCACAACTTGCTACAATCGCTTCGTGCGCTGGCGAAAAGCGGGCGTTTGGGATCGGATGATGGATGCCATCACCTCCGCGCATGATGGCGACATCCAGATGATCGACAGCACTTCCATCCGGGCGCACCAACAGGCTGCGACAGCAAAAAGGGGGATCGAGATCATTGTCTCGGTCGCTCCAGAGGCGGCCTCACGACCAAAATCCATGCGGTCGTCGACGGGCAAGGTCTTCCGATCCGACTGGGCCTTGCCGCTGGACAAAGCCATGACGTCCAAGCTGCCGGTGATCTGCTCGACCATGTCGGTGCTGGAACAATCGTGCTGGCGGACAAGGCTTATGACGCCGATCGCATTCGAACAACTCTCCGCGAAAAAGGAGCGTTCGCCAATATCCCGCCCAAGTCCAACCGCAGGTCGAAACCTTACTTCAGCACATGGCTTTACCGTGAGCGGAACCTGATTGAGCGCTTCTTCTCAAAATTGAAGCACTTCCGCAGGGTAGCTACACGATACGACAAGCTGGCCGAGAACTTCCTCGCAATGGTCCAACTCGCCTCAATGCGATTGTGGCTCCGCGTTTATGAGTCTACGGCCTAAATTTCCTCAAACTCGTTTGCACGTCATCGAATTCTTTTCGGGTGTTCCATGGGGCTGACCCTTACCTCCGATGAGAGCGAGCGATGAAAAGGCGCGGTTCAACGCGTCAGAGCAAACGGAGGAAGATCATGATGAATTTCCGGACAACGAGCGTCGCCACGGCGATTGTCGTTTTCCTCACCAGCTTCACGCCGTCGCAGGCGTTCCAGGCGCCCGTGCCGATGCCGAAGCCGGCAATATCCACCGACAATAATGTCGTTCCGGTGCAGTACCGCGAATGGGACCGCCGCTACGACCGCAGGCACGGTGACCGCATGTATCGCCCGCGCCCGCCGCGTGACGGATATTACAACGGCCATCGTGGCTATCGCGATCGTCGTCCGGGTTACCGTTATCACAACGGTTACTGGTTCCCGCTGGCAGCCTTCGCCGCAGGTGCGATCATCGGTGGCGCCGTGCAGCAGCCGCGTCCTGCCTATGGCGGCAGCCATGTGTCCTGGTGCCAGAACCGTTGGCGCTCGTATCGCGCTTACGACAACTCCTACCAGCCGACCAGCGGTCCGCGCCGCATATGCGTATCGCCTTACAGCCGCTGATAGTGGTTTTCGAAAGCCCGGATTTGATCCGGGCTTTTGCTTTCGGGCTGCCGGATCGGGTAACCGAAGCGTGAATGCATCGTTAATGCTGGGTTCAGGCGAAAACGCCTAGCCTGCAACCTCAAATGTAACGGCCAGCGCCGACAAGCTGGCTGAGTAAGAAGAAAAAGGTGCTATTATTCACGTATAACGGCCTGTCGACCGTCGTGAATGGAGGAAGTCAGATGAGAGACTATATGAAGAATATCTTGGCTGTCGGTCTTTCTGCGATCGTGGTTGCGGGAGCGATTGTTCCGGCAGAAGCGGCAATGCCATTGCCGACGGCACCGAAGAGTGTCGAGACGGTGGGCAACGACGCCAGCAAGAATATCGTGAATGTGCAGTACTGGCGCGATCGTCGCGACTGGGATGGCGGACGTCGTGGCTGGTACGGCGGCCATCGCGGTTATCGCGATTATCGTCCGGGCTATCGTCATCATGACGGTTACTGGTTCCCGCTCGCAGCCTTTGCGACGGGTGCGATCATCGGCGGTGCACTTTCGCAGCCGCGCGAAATCTACCGTCCGGTTCCGGAATATCGTCCGCGTCCGGTCTATCGCGAATACCGCCCTGTCCGTCGTGCCGGCATGAGCCAGGCGCATGTGAACTGGTGCTATGGCCGCTATCGGTCCTACGATGCCTATAGCAACACGTTCCAGCCGTATCATGGCCCACGCCAGCCCTGCTATTCGCCTTACAGCTGATAAGTGGACGAGCTGAAATCGATGGAGCTGCCCGGAGAAATTCCGGGCGGCTCAAGCTTCTTATAGGCCTCGTAACATCAGCCTTCGTCATCCTCGGGCTTGACCCGAGGATCTATTGTCGCCGGTGGTTGTGGATCCTCGGGTCAAGCCCGAGGATGACGCTGAGTGGGACTGTCGACGCCACCCCGCTAAGAAGTCGGTTGACCTCTGTTGATCGTCACAGAATCCGCGCCCGCTTCAGCACGAACCAGGCGAGCGCCACCGAGATCACGATGAAGATGCTGGCCGAAAGCGTGCCGCCCGTGCCGACCGTAAACGGCAGCTCATCCGTATTCATGCCGAAAAAACCTGTGACCAGCGATGGCGGCAGCAGGAATGCCGTCATCAGTGACAGGATATAAAGATGCCGGTTTGTCTCCGACGAGAGTTTGGAATCGATTTCCTCGTGCAGCAGCCTTGCCCGCTCCTGCAAAGCGTAGACGTCATGGTCGACGGCTTCCAGACGCCCCATCAGGCGTGAGGCGACATCCTCGAAACCGTTGGGCATCTCGTCATCATCGGCGGCCGAAGCTCGCCGCATCAGGGTCAGCACGGTGCGCAGATGCCGGTGCAGGCGCACCACCGTGCGGCGCAGCGGGGCAAGCCGCCGCCGTTCGTCGCGTGTCTCGCTGTCATAGACCATATCCTCGATGGCGTTCAGCTCTTCCGTCGTCTCCATCACCAGATTGATGAGTGAGCGCTGGAATTCGGCGACAAGGCCTTCGAACACATGCGATGGTGTGAGGTAACGGTTGGAATTCTTGTCGACCGCCGCCTTCAACCGGTCCACCGAACGCAGCGGCTGCAGGCGGGTGGTGATGATGAAGCGGTCGCTCACCGCAAAATGCAGCCACCCGAAATCACGCGTCTCCTTGTCGAATTCCCGCTGGAAATCGACAAGCGTGCCATAGAGCGATTTTTCATCCACCACGATGGAGGGATGTGTCTCATGGGTGGTGAGGCTTGCCCGCGCTGCCGGATCGAGGCCTTCGATGGTTTCGAGAAAATTTGCCACCCGCTGATCGGCGAGATTGAGATGCAGCCAGAAGAAGCCGTCGCACTCGGACATTTCCTCGAGACCTGCATCGGGCGCCAGCCGCCGGCAAGGCGCTTTTCCGGGCTGGAAATGATAGGCCCAGACAAGGCCGGGGATGACGGGTGTTATGAGATCCATCGTTGCAGTCCTGACCGGCTGGATGGGAGGAGGGAGGCGTTCGTCGTTCCGGTGTGGGAGCGGCGGCGGCGAAGCGCCTTTCAGCGCATGCTGAGCAAATTCATATGACAGTTTTATAACAATCCCGCTGAAATGACGGGAATTTTCAAATTGACGTTTACGTAAAAATCATTTAGCCCGAAGAGCAGCACGATAGGCAAAAGCTTCGGGAGGAGGCAGCATGTATACCGCGCCGGTGGACGATATCGCCTTTACGCTCAAACATGTGGCGGGTCTGCAAGACGCGCTTGCAAAGGGTGCGCTGGGGGACCTCGGTGAAGATGTCGTCGATGCCATTCTGCACGAAGCCGGTCGTTTCGCCACCGCCGAGGTCGCTCCGCTTGCCGAGATCGGCGATCGTCAGGGCGCAAAACTCGCCGACGACAAGGTCACGACGCCGGATGGCTGGGCCGATCTTTACCGTCGCTGGGCGGAAGCCGGCTGGAACAGCCTGACGGCACCGGAAGAGTTCGGTGGCCAGAACCTGCCGCATATGCTGAATGTCGCCGCGCTTGAGATGTGGAATTCCGGTTCCATGGCCTTTGCGCTGGCGCCGACGCTCACCATGGGGGCGGTGGAAGCCATTGTCACCCATGGCAGCAACGATCTGAAACGCACCTATCTTCCAAAACTCGTATCCGGGGAATGGACCGGTACGATGAACCTCACCGAGCCGCATGCGGGATCGGACCTTGGCGTCCTGAAGACCCGTGCCGAGCGCAATGGTGACGGCACCTACCGCATCTTCGGGCAGAAGATTTTCATCACCTGGGGCGAACATGACGCGGCGGACAACATCATCCACCTCGTTCTCGCCCGCCTGCCGGACGCACCGGCCGGCACACGCGGCATCTCGCTCTTCCTCGTGCCGAAGTTTCTCCCTGATGACGACGGTACGCCGGGCAGCAGAAACGATGTCTTCTGCCATTCTCTGGAGCACAAGCTTGGCATTCAGGGCTCGCCCACCTGCACGATGATTTTCGGAGACGGCAGGTTCGGGGAAGAGAAGGGAGCCCTGGGCTGGCTTATCGGCGAGGAGAACAAGGGTCTCGCCTGCATGTTCACCATGATGAACAACGCCCGCCTCGCCGTTGGCATGCAGGGCGTGGCGATCTGTGAAGCGGCGACCCAGAAGGCCATCGAATACGCCAGAGAGCGCACGCAGGGCAAGGCGCCCGGCTGGCAGGGTTCCGGCATGAGCCCGATCATCGAGCACCCGGATATCGCCCGCACGCTTCTGACGATGAAGGCGCTGACGCAGGGATCGCGGGCGATCTCCTTCAGCTGCGCGCATGCCATCGATATGGCGCACGCGACTGAAGACGCCCGGCAGCGCGCTCACTGGCAGGAGCGCGCTGCCCTCCTGACACCGATCGCCAAATCCTTCTCCACCGATGCCGGTGTCGACGTTGCCTCCATGGGCATTCAGGTGCATGGCGGCATGGGCTTCATCGAAGAAACCGGTGCCGCCCGTTACCTGCGCGACGCCCGTATCGCCCCGATCTATGAAGGCACCAACGGCATTCAGGCGATCGATCTGGTGGTTCGCAAGCTGCCGCTATCCGATGGCGCGCAGGTGCGTGGTTTCATCACCGAACTGCGCGAGATCGCCGCCCGGACCGCCGCCTCGAACCGCGACGATCTCGGCGAGACGGCCCGTTATCTGGAAACGAGCCTCAACGATCTGGAAACGGCGACCGACTGGCTGCTGGAACGGCTGAAGACGGGCGAAACCGAAACCGCACTCGCCGGCGCGACACCCTACCAGCGTCTCTTCGGGCTGGCGCTCACGGGAGCCTATCTCGCCAAGGGCGCATTGGCCTCCGTGGAAGACGGCAGGGGCGGACAACGCGCCGCACTTTGCCGGTTTGCGGCGGAAAACCTGCTGGCGGAAACGGCAGCGCTCAAGGACCGCGTCATCGCCGGGGCGGCAAGCCTTGCCGCTGCCCGCGCCGTTTTGGCTTCCTGAGTTGATTGAGGAGAGAGCTATGTCGGACGATCATATTCTCGTCGAGCGGGTCAGCCACGCACCCGAAGTCCTGACCATCCGCTTCAACCGGCCGGACAAGAAAAACGCCATCACCGATGCAATGTATCTGCGCATGGCTGAAGCCTTGCAGGCCGCCAATGCCGATCCTGATATTCGCGTCGTTGCGTTTCTCGGCACGGAAGGCTGCTTTTCCGCAGGCAACGATATGGCCGACTTCCTTGCATTCGCCATGTCGGGCGCAAAAGGAAAGCTTGCCGTTCTCGATGTTCTGAAGGCACTCGCGACCTTCGAAAAACCGCTGGTTTCGGGTGTCGATGGTTTGGCCATCGGCATCGGCACGACGCTGAACCTGCATTGCGATCTGACCGTTGCTTCCAATCGCAGCCTGTTCAAGACACCTTTCGTGGATCTGGCGCTGGTGCCGGAAGCGGCATCCAGCCTGCTTGCACCGAGGCTCATCGGCCACCAGCGCGCCTTTGCGCTGCTTGCCATGGGCGAAGGTTTTACCGCCGAACAGGCGTTGCAGGCCGGAATGATCTGGAAGGTCGTGGCCCCGGAACATGTCGAGAGCGAAACGCTGGCACTCGCGACCCGGCTTGCCGCCAAGCCGCAGCAGGCGCTGAAGATCGCCCGCGATCTCGTGCGCGGCAATACGCAGGATGTGCTGGCGCGCATCGATGAGGAAGCCCGCCATTTCATCGCGCAATTGCAAAGTGCGGAAGCACGGGCCGCCTTCGAGGCATTCATGCGCCGTTAAGCGTTTCGGCAGGAAGTCCTTGCGGTTAAGGAACCGGTCAATATGGCTTGGGTTAAATACCGTACCGTCATTGTCCGAAAGCCACCCGCATGCGTCACTTCGTTTTCGCCCTGTCCCTATTCCTTTCCGCCGCGACCGTTGCCGAAGCGACGATGATCGCGCCTTCGCCAGTTTCGAGCAACAACGTCATTCTGGCGCAGTCCACGCAGGACGGTAGCCCGAACTTCTATTCCGGGAACAGCCGCGATCGCCAGCGCCGCGCGCGGTTCGTCTGCGTCATCACTCCGCCGGATAGCGCCAATCGCCGCAGGCCCTATATCTGCCCCATCGAGCAGGGCCGCGTCGGCGGTTCGTGCCGTTGCTCGGGCGTGGTCGGTAACGGCACGGTCGATACGGCCTGGTAACAAACCCCTTGGCCCTCATTCCTGTGCTTGTCACAGGAATCCAGCCAGCCCAAGTCCTTGGGCTGAAAGGACTCCTCTCCGCCGCGCAGACGCGCGTCGACTGGATTCCTGTGACAGGCACAGGAATGAGGGCAGTAGTGATTGCGGGCACATGAATCGTTGCGTCAGCTTCTTGTGAACGGCTCTCCCCCCGGATTGCTTATTTCTCCAGCACCGCCACGGCTTCCACATGCGGCGACCATAAGAACTGGTCCACCGGCGTCACCCGTGTCACGCGATAGCCGCCTTCCGTGAGAAGGGCGAGGTCGCGCGCAAGCGTCAGCGGGTTGCAGCTGACGGCGACGATCTTCTTCACCGTGCTGCGGGCAAGTTCCTTGCACTGGAATTCCGCACCCGCACGCGGCGGATCGAACACCACCGCATCGTAGTTCTTCAATTCGCTCGTCATCAGCGGCCGGCGGAAGAGATCACGCTTTTCGATGCTGACGGGTTTCAGGCCCTGCGTGTTGCGGGCGGCGAAATCGAGCGCCTTCAGCGGCTTGTCTTCCGCTTCCACCGCATGTACCCGGCCGATACGCGCGAGCCTCAGCGCAAAGGTGCCGGAACCGCAAAACAGATCGGCAATGCGCTTGGATTTGCCCACATGGGCCAGCACCAGCTCGGCCATGGCGTCTTCGGCCTGTTTGGTCGCCTGGGTGAAACCGCCGGCCGGCGGCGAAACCGGAACGCCGCCGAATTCGATGATCGGCTTTTGCGGTTCGATGAGGATTTCACCCGACAGCGAGACGCGGGCGATGCCGCGCATGGCAAGCACCGTTTCCGTCAAGGCACGGCGCTGCTTGTCGCCGACGGATTTGATGCCTTCGACTGAAATGTCGAGACCCGAAAGCGTCTCGAGAACGGTCATGCGAAACGGCTCGGCATTCGACGCAAGGGAAAGGCCGATGGCGCGGATGGCATCCAGCCGCGCGACAATGCCGGGCGAGGTGACGGGACATTCCTCGATGGCGACGATGTGATGGCTGTTCGCCTGGCTGAAACCGAGAAGCAGACCCTTTTCCGTCCTGCGGGCGGCAAACACCGCGCGGCGGCGCTCGCCGGGGCGACAGATGACGAGATCGTCCACCGGCGGCGTGAGACCCTTCGATCGAAGCGCCGAAACCACCAGCTCCCGCTTGAAGGCGTGGTAGGGCTGATCGGCAAAATGCTGCAGCGAACAGCCGCCGCAGGCGCCGTTAACGCCCTCGGGACCAAAGTGGCGGCAGGCGGGTTCACGGCGGTCTGCCGAGGCTTCCGCAATCGAGATGATGGTGCCGGTATCCTTGACCTTGGCAATCGCCACGGTTTCGCCGGGCAGGGCGAAGGGCACATAGACCGGGCCGTCGGGACAGTGCGCAATGCCATCGCCCTGCGCGCCAAGGCTCTTGATGCTGACGGTCTGCGTGCTCATGGCTTTTGGCCTCCGAGAAGAAATTCGATATTGCCGTCGCCGCCGGAAATCGGTGAGGGAATGAGGCCAAGGCTCTTCCAGCCCATGTCTTCAACGAGCCAGCGCTCCAGTTC
>Ga0209070_100776_pt1 | contig 10728 bp, 7 predicted proteins | sample SynthPrep_5_END__FD_187205 | JGI IMG/M metagenome (GOLD analysis project Ga0209070, IMG submission 187205) | Synthetic microbial communities from Ohio, USA - SynthPrep_5_END_DS10_MetaG (SPAdes) (version 2) | ecosystem: Engineered > Bioreactor > Aerobic > Activated sludge | place: USA: Ohio... | reverse complement strand
ACCTCAGCCGTGGTGGCCGAAGGTACCGCCCTGTACCAGAAGCTCGAGTCGGGCGAGCTGGATGCCGGCGCCTACGTCACCCGCTTCATCCAAATGCTGCCGCCGTCGATACAGCAACAGCTCGACCGTGTCGGCATGAGCAACCTCGAAGGCCTGCGCGAACAGATCTCCAACGGCGCCATGGCCGGCAGCCAATACCTGGCCACCAAGGTATTCGCCATCGGCCAGGGCACCTTCGAGTTCTTCATCGGCTTTTTCGTGATGCTCTACCTGCTGTTCTTCCTGCTGCGCGACGGCAAGGATCTGGTGCATAGAATCCGCACCGCCATCCCGCTGGCCGACACCACCAAACGGCGTTTGCAGATCAAGTTCACCCGCGTGGTGCGCGCCACGGTAAAAGGCAACGTAGTGGTCGCCGCCGTACAGGGCGCACTCGGTGGCTTCATCTTCTGGGCGCTGGGCATCTACAGCCCGTTGCTGTGGGGCGTGCTGATGGCCTTTCTGTCACTGCTACCGGCCGCTGGCGCCGGCATCATCTGGGCGCCTGTGGCCATTTACCTGATGCTCAGCGGCAGCCTGGTGCAAGGCATCATCCTCACCGCCTTCGGCGTGCTAGTGATCGGCCTGGTGGACAATATCCTGCGCCCCATTCTGGTCGGCAAGGACACCCGCATGCCCGACTACCTGATCCTCATCTCCACCCTCGGCGGCCTGGCCCTGCTGGGCCTCAACGGCTTCGTGATCGGCCCGCTGGTGGCGGCGCTGTTCGTGGCCAGCTGGAATCTGTTCGGGGCGAAGAAGAAGGTCAGGTTGCCGCAGTAAGCCAAGCGAGACTCACACAGGCGTTCGAATCCACAAGGCAATGCGGCAGTTCGCCCTAACTTCCAGCCCTGGTCTGCCCACGTCTTCGCCAGCGAAGTGAATATCTGCCTGTGGCATGGCACGGCGGACAATTGGTCGCCTTTCGGTATGTCGGCGTATCTGACCGAACGCTTCCCAAGTAACGCGCGCGTCGAGCGGATGGAGGGGCTTTCTCACTATTCCTGCCTGTATGCCGCAGCACCGATGATTTGTGCGCGGCTCGCCAGCGAGTGATGTTGAGGCTGAGCTGTATTCCACGTGAACTGGAGCTATAAGACTGTGTCGTGATCAGACTACTTTCGGCCAATTGCAGTCGCTCATATCCTCAGAGTTACCATCCCGTAACTACCACTTGGCACCGCGGCAGCCTGCCGCTCGGCCCTTGCTTCAATTAGGTCAGGTAATCGTTCATCTATGACTATCCAGCTAGCACTTCCTGCGAAAAGACTGCGCTTCGCGGCAAGGTCCCGCTCGCCACGACGTTTTCCAGGGGGGGCGCCGGATTGGCGACGAAGAACGTTAGTACAAGCCTACGTGGACACCATCGCCCTAAATACTGGAGTTCGGGAGGTGTGTTCGCCATCCGCTTACTGCTCGCCTAACCAGCCTCCGCTTGGACAATCTCGTGTCTTGATTTCTGAGACGCTCTGGTAACTCGATAAGTCATTTGTCTAACGCCATTAGCCGCTTAGGTAACTCGCAAGCGACTTATGCTTACCGGAGTGGTTGAAGTGAAGAGTGCAGATCAGTACTAATTACAACCCGCATAACATGAACTTCATTCCTTATAGGCGGTGAGCGTCATAGCTGACGCCTCTTGACGAAGTGGAATCAGCGCCTGATACATCGCAGACGCATTCCAGTTATTGAGAGCTTCCATATCTGGAAACTTAATCACTACAACGCCTTCCTCTGAACATTCGCCCGCTAAGTCGCGCACCTTTTCCCCACGGAAGACGATCATTCCACCAAATGCATCTATGGTGGCTGGAACTTGGGCGCGATACTCTCCCCATTTTCTTTCGTCTTTTACTGAAAAATGACCGACAACATATGCACAGCCCATTGCAGCTACACCCCTTAGTAAAATTAGCTAGCTTCAAGTAGAGAGTATATCGGTATCAAACTGTCGCGCGCCCTGGGCGCCCACGTGATGGCTTTCACGCGTCGGAATCTAAGTGGCATAAGGCCATTATTCTGGAGGCGCCTTCGCTGTCCTGTCCACGAATCCGGATAACAGGGCTATTGCCTCACTCGAGTGTGAGATAGATGCCAAACGACGATTCGGGGATAGCACTGCGCAGGAATTCGACAAAGGCGCTAACGCGTTTTGGGCGGAAGCGCCCTTGTGGAAACGCAATGCAAAGCCGCAGGCTTTCCGGTCGCCAGCGCGGACACTGGACGATCAGGCTGCCCTCTCGCAAATGCTCCGCAATCAGCCAGCGCGGCAGCAGCGAATAGCCGATGCCATGGGTGGTCGCTTGCAGTGCCGCGAACAGGTTGTCGGTCGCGAAGGCCGCAATCGGCTTAACTTTGCGTGCCTCTTCGCCGGGGCTGGTCAAGGTAAACTCCCGCCCATCATGAGAGGACAGCAACACCGCCGGAAGGCAATCCAGCTCAGCCGGAACGGTACATGGATCCTCAAGCCCGCCTAGGCCAGGCACTGATACCACCAGCCTTTCGACGCTCCCCAGTGTACGCATGACCAGAGACTCGTTCCGTACTGGCCCGACCCGTATCCACAGATCAAAGCCCCCAGTAGCCAGATCGCACGGGTCGTCGCATACGCGCCAGTCAAGCCGCACGCGCGGATGTAGGCGCAGGAAGTCACAGGCGATATCCGCGAACAGCGACTGCCCCAAGGCCGACGGGACCGCCAGTTTCAGGAGTCCTGACAATTCGCCCTGCTCCCCCTTCAGGGCCTCCGCACTACGCTGCCAATCGGTCAGCATACGCCGCGCATCTTCCAGGAACATGCAGCCATCCTCGGTCAGCGAGAGCTGTTGTGTGGTACGCGTGAGCAGCCGCACGCCAAGCATGTCCTCGAGCATGCGTAACCGGCGACTGGCCGCCGGCTGGGACAGGCCCATCAGGCGCCCCGCGGCGGAGATCGACTGGGTATCAACGATGCGTACGAAGAGTTGCATCAGGTCGTGGCGGTCCAGAGTCTTCGGCATGGCAAATCCTTCATTCGCAATACGCATGAACCTAATCCAGTTTGGACCCCTACGCAATTGACTCTAGTTCGCGAGAATGTGGTTACCGCGACGCCAGCCCGTCCCGAACATGCCAAACCAGCCAGGAGCATTCGATGCCTAAACATATCGAACCCGTCGCACTCGATGTCACGTTCAACAGAGCAGGTACCCATGTCATTGGCCTCGCTGCTAGCCGGCAGCCCGCTGGTGATCACCTTCTTCCGCGGCGCTTGATGTCCTTACTGCACGATTGAGCTGGAGGCGCCCGAGGAGCATCGCACCGCCCTAGCGGCCCCCTCGGCGCGACCCTGGTCGCGTTCTCGCCGCAGACGGTCACTCATAACCTCAAGACCGTTCGCGATTACGACCTGGGCTTCAACCTGCTCAGCGACGTGGTCAACGCCGTATATCGTCCGCGCGGCGTCGAACTGTCCCAATACAACGGCGCCCACTCTGGCGAATGCTGCTGTCGGCGCGCTATGTCATCGGTACCGACGACAAGACCGTGATGGCACAGGCGGACCCCGATTACGGGGCCGCCCTGAGCCGACTACGACGCTTACGACCATCGTTTCACTTAACGTGCCCGGCAACGGCTGAATTACAGACTACCAACAGGAACTTTCATGATGGATACAATCAATCAACCAGACGGCGTGGCTCTGTCTGCGCCCGCCGTCGGGCCTGACCAAGGCTTGGGCTGGCGCAAGCTCTTGATTCTGGCGGCGGGGGCGTTCGCCGTGGGCACCTCCGAATTTCTGATGATGGGAACGCTGCCCGGGGTTGCTGCTGACCTTGGCGTCTCAGTAGCGGCTGCCGGCCAGCTGGTTTCAGCATTCGCGATAGGCATTGCGGTGGGAGGCCCGCTGCTGGCGGGCGCCGTGAGCCGCTATGACCGGCGTAAGGTGCTGGTCGGCGCGCTGCTGGCCTTCATGGCGGCCAATGCTGTGGGGGTGATGGCGCCCGTTTACAGCCTGGCGGTCGTGATGCGCTTCGTGGCGGGGGCTTTCGGCGGCCTGTTTTATGGGGTCGCCTTCTCCACCGCTGCCACGACAGCGGCGCCAAACCGCCAAGGCGTGGCGATGGCGATGGTGATGGGCGGGGTCACTATGGCCACCGTGCTGGGCACGCCGCTGGGCGCTTGGATTGGCCAGCACTTGGGCTGGCGCACGCCATACGGGATCATCTCGGCTCTGACATTCGGCGTCGCCGCCGCGGTCCACTTGCTGTTACCGCGCATTCCCGGACAGGCCACTTTAGGTTCGGGAGTTAAGGGCGCTATCGACGGGATCCGCTCGCTGTTCTCGGTATTCGACAACCGCCCCCTAACGCTTCTGTACCTGGCGATCATCCTTGTAAACACAGGCTGGTTCGCCTTATACACTTATGTAGCTCCATTTTGGATCGAAGTTAGCGGCGTATCCGCCGCCACGGTGCCGACCGCGCTGCTCGCATATGGCATCTTTTCCGCTATCGGCGGGGCGGCGGGTGGCAAACTGGCGAACGGTCATGCGACGACTACCATGCTGGGATCGGTAGCGGCGCAAGCTATCCTGCTTGGTGCGATGATGTTCAGCACGACCGCTATGGTGTCGCTTGTGATCGCCATGCTGTGGGGCTTCGCAGCATGGGTGTTCGTCACGGCCGTACAAGTGCGCGTAGTTGCACTCGCTAGGGCGCAGTCCGATGTCGCCTCGTCGGTCGCAGTCTCCGCCTTCAACGTCGGTAATGCGGCCGGCGCATTGGCCGGGGGCGCTGTTGTTGCCCATTACGGCCTTGTCGCAGCCCCGGCTGCTGCCGCGGGATTCGTGCTTGCGGGCCTGGTGATAGCCCTGTTCTCCGGACGGCGCTCCGCGGCTGCCGAGCGCGTTGAGCAAGGTTCTTAATGCACCGCTGCGAAATGGAGTCCGGCACGATCCTTCTGCTGGCCTCAGTATCCAAGCTTGGAGGCCCCGGTTGATGTTCGACCATTTCTCGAAGGCGACACCTGGACAGCACTTTCAATGCGCTCTTGCCTAAAAAGCAACGCTGTATCGGCGTTGGACACCGACAGCAGATGTGGTGGCCGATGCCGTTGCAACGCTTGATCCAATGAAGTCGCATCGCTATCCCGATACATCGCTGCGACGATCTTCTTGCGTTGGTCGAGCAGACCGGCAAATGCGACGACAGTCCCGAGATCGTTACCGCGACAATGGAGATGGGCCGTTAGCACCCAGACCTATATCGAACTCTGACTGCGCGCTTCGGTACGTTCGTTCGAGCAGAACTGATCGCTATGGCTACACAGCTTCAGTAATGCCATATCGCCGGTGGCGTACGAGAGGCAGTATTTCGACAGCTCTCGAGTTCCTAAAAAGTCGTAGCGATTCACTCAATATCTGGAAGCAAGGAGCCGCAGCGACATACCAGAACCTCCACGCAACCATTGCGGCGCCGAGCTCGTCAGAATCAACGCAGTCCTACCAGCGCATTTCTCATAGTAGGTTCGCGGAGCGCTAAAAGGCATCTCGACAGAAGAGATCATGTCACGCCGCCGTCAACAGAAGCACACGCTTTCTCACGAAGCTAACGACCGCTCTTGGCCGGTAGCGGCCTGTCACCTACGTCCGCTACCGGCCAAAAGCGGCCTTTCGATCCTCCAAAACTCGAACATCAGTTAGCCATCAAAAACCGACACAAAGACCACACAAATAATATCTGGTCTCGATCAACGTAGCGGCGTGCACTCAACGGCCGTGACACTTTTTGAACTTTGCTCCACTGCCGCATGGACACGGATCATTCCGTCCTGTTTTTTTGATCTTCAAAGGAGGGATGATGCTTTTCGGTTGATTGAGATTCACCGCCCGATTGGGTTGAGCCATTCGCGCGGCATCTTCGTAAATATGGGCGTTTTCTTCCGTTCGCTCCTTCGGTACATGGACCGCGAAAGATTGCGCCCGGTAGTAGGTTCCATCGGCACTAACCTCTGCCAAAACTCCGATTATGTTAGAGGCCGTGACTGCCAACGCAGCTGCGCTTGCCTTGTCATTTACCTTAATCCAGTCAATTTGATGGTCGTGTTGTTGAAGCCAAACGAATAGGGGCTCGCCGCCCCCGGACAGAAGAAAGTAACGAGCCGGATGCTGATTCAGGGTTTGGCGAAGATCGGACAGCAGCTTGGCCAGGTTATTCCGGCCTTCCTCTCCTAGATCACGTATATGGCTCTCGGCCGAAAGCCATCCGCTTGCTCGGGTGGCGTCAAGCGCCTCAAGCAGCTTCAGCACCTCCGCCGGAAAGTCCTGCGTTGGAAACGGACTGTTTTGCCAGTCTTCACCCTCGAAGCTCTTATCGATAATGTCGCTCATGCCATCCCAGATGAGCATGTTCACCTTGCCCCCCTTCAACTGGTCGGCAATATCCTGATCGAAACGGTTCTTCTTCAGATACGCGCCTAGGTGGTCGAACTCATCGAAAAGATGTGCTTGGCGCATTCCCGCTACGGCCTGCCGTACCTCCATGTAGTGGGAGAACTCGCCGGGTGTAGGTAGGAAGCGCTGGAGCACGAATAGATCGTCGATGGATAGTGAAACGAAGGCATGCTTCCCAAGTAGCGGCTCAATCTGCGGTAGTTCCTTGCAGTACGCCGAGAAGGGGGAGAACGATTCGACCGTTAACCCAATCGGCACCATCACGCGGTAGTTGGAACGGCGAACACGGCCGCACTCTTCGTACTTGCCATCCACCAGTTGGTAAAGCGGCACTTCATCCGCAGAGTTAAGATAATTGAAGAAGCGCTCACATTGCTTGTAGGCCTTGATTACCAAGTCCTGAACGGATTGGGCGTGACGTCCGAAATCAAGCGCTGGTGATGCGATGGTCGCGGCCGCGCCGGCCTTGGCTTCAACTAGGAACAGCACATCATCGACCAAAATGAGGGTGTCGTTTTCGGACCACTGCTTGTTGACAGGGTCTTTGTAGTATACCTCTTGAAAAACCGTCGCACCGGGAAGTTGGGCGGACAGAATGTCGGGGAAGGCAGCCTCACTCATCGTCTTCTGCCGATTTTCAAACGTCTTCTTGTAGTCTGGCTTTCGCCGAAGGAGGTTGTAGAGAAGCGCACGATATCCCGCATCCCGGGTGAAACATGGATCGATAGCGTAGTAGTCCGATCCAAGTTGAATCAGTGGTTTTTTTCGAGCGGGTAGTGTCCGGTAGGGCGTCCCCGTGAAATCACCCGCTGCAAAGAACTCGGTTTCCTCCCCCCGCCGGTACGCCAGATCCGCCAGTAGCTTCGACGGAAGCTTCGTGTGAAGGCTGACGTTTGCGATGCCGCCCCGGAACATGTCATCCAGCGCCCGTCCCGCAGCTTTCATTTGATCTGTATTGGCCCCAGCCCACGCCTCCATGGCTTGTTCCAGAGATTTGCCTTGTGCCGCAGCGAAGGCCTGTGCCGCCTCAAACTGCCTCAACATAACCGTGATAGCGTCGGCATACCCAGAACGCGTGGCGTCGGCCATGGCCTGGAAGCCCTCCGCAATATCGGCGGCACCGACGCCGTATACTTCTTGCAGGACATCATCGTGAGGAGCCAGAACGTAGCGGTAGAACTCACCTTCCAAGACTTGGTAGCGGTTCCCACGTAGCATGACCCATGTGGATTTGGCGCGGAATTCAATGTCGGCCGTATCTGGTCCGAAGATACCCTCTTTGGTGTCTGCGGACGTGACCATGGCGAAAAACATGGCCTGCTCTCGCAGCTTGCGACCACATTCAAACAGCTCGGCGCACTGGGCTTCGTCGAATGCCACGTCCGCAGGGGCAACATCTGATGCGAGAACCGCGTGTACGTACTCCAACATGAACTGATTTTCGTTGATCAGATTATCCGGGCCGTCCGCTTCGTCTTGCGCCTGAGAGAGGCCTTGGTCTGCCATCGCTTTCATTACGTATTGAGAATAGATATAGCCGAGCAGATCATGCGGGGGCATGGCAACAATCAATTCACGCATGCGGGCAGCAGTGGCTTCCATGTCCTTTAACAAAGAAGCGGCGGCCTCTTTTCTTTTTTTTTCGTCCAAAACTTTTTCCCTTATGTTGCTTCAGTCTCGATAGCCGATTCTAAATTTTATGTAAATAATCAATAGCAATATAAGCATCGAAAGCCCGTATGCCATTACGGTCCAAGTTAAATACCGCTTTTGGCCGGCCCCTGTCCCATGCGACAGGCTCAAAGCGGTCAGGCAGTCATTGCTACTCGTCCGAGTCATCAGTCTCGCCGAACAAGAATTTCCCTGTGTGCCAAATCGATCGCCCAACGTTGTGGATGAGTTGCTCTCCTTGTCGCAATGGCGAGTCTTCTTCATCGACGCCCGCGAGCTTGATCGCGTCTGTTACCTTTGAGCCAGTAGGGTGTGCATCTCCCACTCGCATATCATAAGCACCGGCAATCTCAGCAAATACTCGCCTGGCTTTGCCGTCTCCAATTTTCTCAGCCAAAATACTTTGGAGTAACTTGTTTGAGCCGAGCTTGGCTTTCTCTTGGTGTGTAGAAATCTTGCGTAGCTCGGTTATATTGAGCCTGTCCGAGAACACGCGAATGATGTCCTTGGCTAACCTGAGCAGGGACGCTCTGTCTTTGCTTGCAAACCTGGATATTTGCTGCCCTACTTCGGAGTCATCAATATCATGGGTGAACAGAGATATTTCGTATTTATGCCTGAAGCCGTCTTCCAAAAGCCTCATGCTTCCAAAAAACATTTCTTCAACCGCATATGTGGATGCCGGTTTCGCCCTCACCTGCGCGTCCAGTAGCTCACTTGAAACCTTTCCTTCGGGAGCTACATTATGCCCCGCCCAAACATGCTGCTCCCATGAGGGGAGTCGTGCGATGTCATAAGCATATGCGGTAATAAGATCCGAGCTGTTTATCCCGAAATGAGTTTTATATCCTGACGTGGAATTAATAGCTCCAGTTTCAGCCGTGTACCACGCCAACTTAAATCCTCGGCTATTTAGAAGCTCATTCACGACGCTGGCCCGAAACCATAGCCAGCGGCCTATGTCCTCGTTATCAAGCTCTGCTGATCTCATTCGCGTTCCATCGGTTTCCACGATGAATTGCGGGAGGTTCGGATCTGCATCTCCACGAACGCGTAGGCTTTTTGATTGATGGTCTATCCATTCCTCACGCCAAAACTCCCCCTCTACCCGTACACCTTTATAGCCTCTACGATGTCCCTTTGAACTTTCATGGTCAGTGTTCGAGTCATTCTCAGGGCCCATCACAGGAGCGTCTTCATCCTCATCTACGTCCGTTCGCCAGGCTCGAAACATCGCCCAGCTTCCCCCAAAAACGTCATCAAGCTTGCGAACGATTAGGGTGAATTTTCCGTTATCTCTTTCCTCATTGTGAGGCTGCAAATTTGAATATGCGCTGTCCTCAAATACGGGGACGTTTTCTACCCTCTGTCGGTAGTATGCAAGGCGGAGCGACAGATTTCTGGCCGCTAGATAGTCGAGTAAAAATTCTCTTTTTATTTCTATCTGACGATGCTCGCCATCTTCACTCACTGTCTCGCGAGCTACCACAACGAAATTTTCTTCAGGTCTGACCCAGTTATCCCCCTCTTTGACCAAGTGCAGCGCGACTACCAAATCAGGGCTCAGTATCCATTTTCTGCCACCGACAACAGGTTGCGGGTGCTCATAAACTAGATTGACACCTATTGGTTCTTTATCGTTGTATTGATATTGGTCAATGGACGCATAATATCCATCTTCGTATGCATAAGGCGCGACCGTGTGCCCAATGCCTATGTCGCTCCATCCAAGACGTTCCTCAACCAGCTGGCGATGCTCTGGCGGGAATGCAACGGAGCCACAGCCAAAATATTCACTGACATAGCCTACTTCTTTTAGATTCCCTTTCTTGCTCTCAACTGACGCTCTCAAAGGAACCCACGCCGCGTTAGAAAATACCCTGCGGGTTTCCTTGGTCTGGAGAATCCACTCTTCACTCATGGTCGAATTTCCGTTATTCATGACAGCATGCTGGGATTAAGCAATGGCCTTCGCTTGAGGTCCTCGACAGGATGGTTTGCGCGAGCTGGCAGATCAACAGGGCCATCTCTGGATGTCGCAAATATCAATGATGAATCGCCCCTAATTTCGTACTCACTCGATGACCGCTTCTGGCCGATAGCTGCCGATCCACACCTTGCCGTTCTCTCCACCCCGCGCTACAGTCCGCCCTGTCACGGTCAATCCCGTGACCGGGCGTGAGAACCCGAACATCGTCCAAGGCGCGGAAGCGCCATAGCAGTGTAGCCGGCGCTTTTTTTGTGCCCGGTTACCGCATTTCTATGGCGGGCCGTGTGAGGCAGGCCTCGGCCTGGCCGGTTCCCTTGGACGCCGGTTTCTCACCCTTGCACGGTCCGCCTCCATAGCTCGTGAGAAGGCTGGGAAGCGGCTCCTTAATCTGTCCAAGGAGCATAAGGAAAATGCACTATCCCCCTTTTACCCAAGGGCTCCGCCCTGGGCTGTTGGCTGTCGTGTCGACTTCCGTTTTGGAGGTGCTGCATGGCCAGGTCTGACTCCGTCGTTATCCCCTTCCCTACACCCCGCAATCCACTGCGTAGCCACCTGGCGGACGATTGCCCGCACCAGGCGGCGGCCGAGTATCGGG
>Ga0209070_100775_pt1 | contig 10765 bp, 9 predicted proteins | sample SynthPrep_5_END__FD_187205 | JGI IMG/M metagenome (GOLD analysis project Ga0209070, IMG submission 187205) | Synthetic microbial communities from Ohio, USA - SynthPrep_5_END_DS10_MetaG (SPAdes) (version 2) | ecosystem: Engineered > Bioreactor > Aerobic > Activated sludge | place: USA: Ohio... | reverse complement strand
TCCAGGAGGAGCGCTGGAAGACGGATGAGGCGGCGATCAAGGCAGCACTCGACAAGGCCGGTGCGAAATACATTTCCGCCGACGCACAGTCGTCTGCCGCAAAGCAGCTGACCGACGTGGAATCGCTGATTTCCCAGGGCGCAAACGCGCTGATCATTCTGGCGCAGGATAGCGACGCGATTGGCCCGGCGGTCGAAAAAGCCGTTGCCGAAGGCATTCCGGTCGTTGGTTACGACCGCCTGATCGAAAACCAGAACGCCTTCTACATCACCTTTGACAACAAGGAAGTCGGTCGTCTTCAGGCAGCTGAAGTCTTCAAGGTCAAGCCGGAAGGCAATTACGTCTTCATCAAGGGCTCTTCTTCCGATCCGAATGCGGACTTCCTGTTCGCCGGTCAGCAGGAAGTGCTGAAGGCTGCCATCGACGGCGGCAAGATCAAGAATGTCGGCGAGGCCTATACCGATGGCTGGAAGCCGGAAAATGCCCAGAAGAACATGGAGCAGTTCCTGACCAAGAACAACAACAAGGTCGATGCGGTCGTCGCCTCGAATGACGGCACGGCCGGTGGCGCAATCGCCGCTCTCGCCGCGCAGGGCCTTGCCGGTTCGGTTCCTGTTTCCGGTCAGGATGCCGATTTCGCCGCGCTCAACCGTGTCGCGCTCGGCACGCAGACGGTGTCGGTCTGGAAAGACAGCCGTGAACTTGGCAAGGAAGCGGCCGGCATCGCGCTGGAACTGGCCGGTGGCAAGAAGATGACGGAAATCAAGGGCGTCACCAGCTTTGATGGCGGTCCGAAAAAAGTGGCAATGCAGTCGGTCTTCCTCAAGCCCATCGCCATTACCAAGGACAATCTGAACGTCGTCATCGACGCCGGCTGGATCAAGAAGGAAACGGCCTGCCAGGGTGTGAAGGCCGGAACCGTCAAGGCCTGCAACTGAGACCGATAGGTTGACGTTTTGGGCGCCGCGCCACGGCATGTGGTGCGGCGCCTTTCAGATGTAAGGAGGACCGGCAGTCCATGGCCGACATGACACAATCCAATTCCACAGCGTCCCCCAAGACGGAAAAGACAGGCTCGATTACGCGCTTCATCAGCGCCACAGAGCTGGATACCCGCCTGCTCGGCATGGTCGGCGCGCTTCTTCTGATCTGGATCGGTTTCCACATTCTTTCGGGCGGGCTGTTCCTGACGCCGAGAAACCTTTGGAACCTCTCCGTGCAGACCGCTTCCGTGGCGGTGATGGCAACCGGCATGGTGCTTGTCATCGTCACCCGCAATATTGATCTCTCGGTCGGGTCGATCCTCGGTTTTTCCGGTATGATCATGGGTGTCATGCAGGCGGAAATCCTGCCGCAGATCCTCGGCTTCGAACATTGGGCGACATGGATTGTCACGCTCTTGGTCGGCATCCTCGTCGGCGGCGCCATCGGCATGCTGCAGGGCTCGATTATCGCTTTCCTGAACGTGCCGTCGTTCATCGTCACGCTCGGCGGCCTGCTCGTCTGGCGCGGCGGCACCTGGTTCATCACCAGCGGCCGTACCGTGGCGCCGATGGATTCCACCTTCCGCCTGATGGGCGGCGGCACCAGCGGCTCGATCGGCGCGACATGGAGCTGGATCGCCGCCATTGTCGCCTGCGTCGCCATCGTTGCCGCCATTCTGAATTCCCGCCACCAGCGCCGCCGTTTCGGTTTTCCGCTGCGGCCGGTCTGGGCGGAATATTTTCTGGTGGCGCTCGGCTGCCTCGTCGTTGTCGGTTTTGTGGCTGTGGTCAACAGCTATCCCTGGCCGGTCAACATCGCCCGCAACTATGCCGACGCCAATGGCATCGCCTGGCCGGAAGGCGGGCTGTTCATTTCGCACGGCATCGCCATTCCAGTTCTGATGGCACTCGCCGTCGGGGCGGTGATGACCTTCATTGCCACACGGCTGCGATTCGGACGTTATGTTTTCGCCATCGGCGGCAACCCTGAAGCGGCGGAACTCGCCGGTATCAAGACCCGCTGGGTCACGGTGAAGATATTCACGCTGATGGGCGTTCTGTGCGCCATCGCCGCGGCCATCTCGACTGCCCGCCTCAACGCGGCCACCAATGCGCAGGGCGAGCTGGACGAGCTCTATACGATTGCGGCGGCCGTCATCGGCGGCACGTCGCTTGCCGGTGGTGTGGGAACCATTGCGGGCGCGATGCTCGGCGCGCTCGTCATGCAATCGCTGCAATCCGGCATGGTGCTCGTGGGCATCGATACGCCCTTCCAGCGCATCGTCGTCGGTGTGGTTCTGGTCGTCGCCGTCTGGCTCGACACCATTTACCGCGCCCGCGCCAAGTAAGAACCGAGGAGAACCCCAATGACGGACCAAGTCACGCCCCTCGTGGAAATGCGCAATATTTCCATTTCCTTCGGCGGCATCCACGCGGTGGAAAACGCCTCTGTCGATCTTTTCCCCGGCGAGGTGGTCGCTCTTCTCGGCCACAATGGCGCGGGAAAATCGACGCTCATCAAAATCCTCTCCGGTGCATATCGGCGTGACGGCGGCGATATCCTCATCAACGGTGAGGATGCGGATATCCGCAATCCCCGCGACGCCAAGAAATACGGCATCGAGACCATCTATCAGACGCTGGCTGTGGCGGATAATGTCGATGCGGCCGCCAATCTTTACCTCGGTCGCGAGCTGAAGACGAAATGGGGCACGCTTGACGATGTCGCCATGGAAGCCTCGGCCCGCGAGGTGATGGGGCGTCTCAACCCGAATTTCCGGCGGTTCAAGGAGCCGGTGAAGGCGTTGTCCGGCGGCCAGCGACAGTCCGTCGCCATTGCCCGCGCCATTCTGTTCGATGCCCGCATCCTCATCATGGACGAGCCGACGGCAGCACTCGGGCCGCAGGAAACGGCGCAGGTCGGCGATCTCGTCAAGGAACTGAAACGGCAGGGCATCGGCATCTTCCTCATCAGCCACGATATTCACGACGTCTTCGATCTGGCGGACCGGGTCTTCGTCATGAAAAACGGCAAGGTGGTCGGCCATGCCCGCACTGAGGATGTGACGAAGGACGAGGTTCTCGGCATGATCATTCTGGGTAAGGTGCCGCCAGGTGCCGTGCCGGGACCGGGTGCGGTCGTCTCCTGAGTAGTCGTCCTCAATGAAATAAAGATATAAAGATTTCTTTATGTCTATTGACATCATGATGCCCGTGGTGAGAAATGCGGGTGTCATGGTTCTCCGGGCCTGATTGTTTCAATCCCGGAGCTAAGAGGGAATCCGGTGCGCCATTAATTGGCAAGACCGGAGCTGCCCCCGCAACTGTAAGCGGCGAGCCTTTGTCCATCAACGTCACTGGGGTGAAAGCCCCGGGAAGACGGGCAAAGGCGACGACCCGCGAGCCAGGAGACCTGCCAGGACAAAATAACGTCCACGGGCGGGGTGTCCCGGTGGTTGCTCGTTGGCCCGGCAACGGCTGGGCCCGCACGCGTCCGCTTTACCCATGCCCCCACAACCAAATGGGGTATGACAATGTCAAACAAGACCATTCCAGTCGCATCGCTCGGTTTCCCGAGGATCGGCCGCCACCGCGAATTGAAGTTCGCGCTTGAAGGCTTCTGGTCGGGAAAGATTTCCGAGCCGGAACTTCTTGAAACCGCCGCTAAACTGCGCGCCGAAAACTGGGCGCTTCAGCAGCAAAAAGGGATTACCCATATCCCGTCCAACGATTTTTCCCTCTATGATCACGTGCTCGATACGGCCGTGATGGTGGGCGCCATTCCCTCCGTTTACGCATGGACGGGCGGAGAAGTATCGCTGTCGACCTATTTCGCCATGGCGCGCGGCAGCCAGAGCGAAGGCCATGCGGGTTGCGGCCATGGTCATGAAGGGCATGCGCACCACGGTCAGGGCGTTCCGGCGCTGGAAATGACCAAATGGTTCGACACCAATTATCATTACATGGTCCCGGAGGTTTCCGAGGATCAGCATTTCGCGCTCACCTCGCAAAAGCCGGTCGATCATTTCCTTGAGGCAAAGGCGCTCGGTATCCATACGCGTCCGGTCATCCTCGGCCCGGTCACCTTCCTGAAGCTAGCCAAGGCGCGTGGCGCGGCCTTCAAGCCGCTCGATCTGCTGGCCAGACTGCTGCCGGTCTATGAAGAACTGCTGCGCCGCCTGCATGCGGCCGGTGCGGACTGGGTGCAGGTTGATGAACCGGTTGCCGCCCTGGACCTTTCCGAGGGTGAGCGTCATGCGCTGACTGTTTCCTATCAGGCTTTGTCGAAAGCCGCGCCGGATCTGAAAATCCTCGTCGCGACCTATTTCGGCGGTCTTGAGGATAATCTGGAGGCTGTCACCGCACTTCCGGTCGCGGGTCTTCATATTGATCTCGTGCGTGCGCCCGGTGAACTTGAGCCGGTGCTGAAAGCATTGCCCGCAGAGAGCGTCCTGTCTCTCGGCGTCATCGACGGCCGCAACATCTGGCGTGCCGATCTCGCCGCGATCATCGGCAAGCTGGAAGCCGCAATTGCCACGCGGGGCGCGGCGTCGTTTCAAATCGCGCCTTCCTGCTCGCTCTTGCATGTCCCTGTTGACCTCGAACTGGAAACAGGTCTTGATGCTGATCTGAAAAGCTGGCTTTCCTTCGCCACCCAGAAGCTCGGTGAGCTTGCCACGCTCGGCAGGGCGTTCGGTGAGGGCAAGGCAACTGTGACTGCGGAGCTGGAAGCCGCCACCAAGGTGATTGCCGAACGTGCATCATCGCCAAAGGTGACTGATGTGGCCGTGCGGAGCCGTATCGCAACGATTGGCGAAGCCGACAGGAAGCGGACGAGCGCTTTTGCCGAGCGGCAGAAGGTGCAGTCGCAGGCCATTGCGCTGCCGCTTTTCCCGACAACCACCATCGGCTCCTTCCCGCAGACGCCCGAGGTGCGAAAGGCCCGCTCCGCGCATTCAAAGGGCGCCCTGACCGACGCGCAATATGAAAGCTTCCTGCAGAAGGAAACGGAAGCGACCATCCGCTGGCAGGAGGAAATCGGCCTCGACGTGCTCGTTCATGGCGAGTTCGAGCGCAACGACATGGTGCAATATTTCGGGGAACAACTATCCGGCTTCGCCTTCACGCAGCACGCGTGGGTGCAGAGCTACGGCTCGCGATACGTTCGCCCACCGATCATTTTCGGTGATGTGTCGCGTCCGAAACCGATGACGGTGCGCTGGTGGGAATATTCCCAGTCCCTAACCGAAAAACCTGTCAAGGGCATGCTGACCGGGCCGGTGACGATCCTCAACTGGTCCTTCGTTCGCGACGATATCGCCAGAAGCGTGACGTGCCGCCAGATCGCGCTAGCCATCCGCGACGAGGTCAACGATCTCGAGGCAGCCGGGGCGAAGATGATTCAGATTGACGAGGCAGCGTTGCGTGAGGGCCTGCCGCTTCGGCATCGCGACTGGCAGGACTATCTCGGCTGGGCGGTTGAATCCTTCCGCATTTGCTCAAGCGGCGTGGAGGATCGGACACAGGTTCACACCCATATGTGCTATTCGGAATTCAACCAGATCATCGATGCGATCGCGGCCATGGATGCGGACGTGATCTCCATCGAGACCTCGCGTTCGAAGATGGAATTGCTGGATGCCTTCCGAACCTACAAATATCCGAACCAGATCGGCCCCGGTGTGTACGACATCCATTCGCCGCGTGTGCCGGCAGTGGGAGAGATGGTCGATCTTCTGGCGCTGGCGCGGCAGCGGCTTGACGACCGGCAGCTCTGGATCAATCCGGATTGCGGCCTGAAAACCCGCAAATGGGAAGAGGTGAGGCCGGCGCTCGTCAATATGGTGGCTGCGGCCGCCGAGCTTCGCCGGGCCGTGGTCTGATATGAAGCGAGGCCCGGCAAACCGGGCCTCGCTCATCGCTTGCGCGAAGAAAATTGGGAAGGGGTGTAAGGATGCTTTTGTCCGGCAGGATGGAGCCGGCCGGACCGGCAAACGGAAGCGATCCCGAGCGTTTGCGACTAGAGGTCGATATAAACGCTCGATTTCGCGGATTACGCCATTTCGGACGCGGAAGCGCTCAATGCAGATCGGACGATGCGAAGCCGCTGCCGTTCAGTTCTGCGCCTGCCAGCGGCATTCCTTGCTGGTTGATATCCTGGGCCAGCGACAACAATGCCATTTCGAGGAAATAGGTTGACATGCCCAGTTCCATGGATTTCGAACGCTGGCAAAGATAGGAAACCATCCTACCAAGGGCCAGAATCTCGTCTGCATTGTCCTGTTCAAGTATTGCTGTGGTAGACGCCGCCATGCTTCCCTCTCGACAATCGACAGTATGAAAACGCGTGGATATCGCGTTGTTCAATTTCGACCATATCGAGCGTCACGCGAGCGTCACACCTGCGTCAATCATCGTTCTTGTTTTCCGGCGTCACTGCATTTTCCGCTGTTTCAGTCGCAGCGAGCGATGTGACGAGTGCAACAATGCTTCTGCGCACGGATGTGCTCTTGATGCGGGCAAATGCCTGGTTCAGCGAAAAGCCTTCGTTCGAAGCGACGAATGTCTGCATGGCATTGATCGTGCCAAGGGCCGGATTGCCGGCGCCGCCATCGGGCGTTGCATTGGCGAACAGGGAGCTGACATCGACGCCGAGAACGGACGCAATGGCCTGCAGACGCGACGCGCCGACGCGATTGGCGCCTTTTTCGTACTTCTGGACCTGCTGGAAAGTAATTCCCAACCGGCCTGCCAGCGCACTCTGACTCATGCCGAGCGACTTGCGGCGCATTCTGATTTGTGCGCCCACATGTACGTCGATCGGGCTGGGTAGTTTGGCCTGCATGTTGAATTCCTCCAGTTGTGAGGTCTTAAATCGGATAAATATCAATTAATATTGTTGAAGGTATACATTCAACACAATTTCCACGGGTATTGTAGTCCATTATTGAGAAAATAACGACGTTTTTCCTTTGCCAACCCTATGCAGGGCCACGGTTTATCACCTTGGTTGCACATCGCAGCGCCCCGTTGCGACTAGCAAGATGGCTCCATCCCGCGATGCCGACGGCGTTAAACCCGAGGCTTTCCCATATTTGCCGGTTTTCTCGGTCGAAAATCCCAAGCGCTTCCGTATCGCCAAAATGCGGGATCCAGACGAATGGTCGTTTTTGACTGGAACGTGTGACATTTTCAAGAAAGACGTTGTTGTAAAGCCGGGGCAGGCATTTCTTCGTATCGATGGCGGGTAAAACCGGGATAGGATTTCGCAGGATCGCAAAACCCTGCCGCGCCAATGAAAGAGCCGATGCGTCCAGTTTCCGTTTCAAATCGGTGGCGGCACGGGCGTCGCAGCCGTCAAACGCGACCGGCTCGGCCACAAGCAACAGGGGATGGCCATCACGTCTCAGGCCGGTAACTGAAACAAACTGGTCGACGTGGAAACCGCATTGATGCATTTTTCCGCCGGCCATTGCCGGTGCTGAGGCCCTTGTTGATGAATGATCGGATGATGCCGAGGCATTGCCAAGGTCTTCAGGCCGATATCCGAAACTGTGTACGGTTCTGCCGTCGAGCGCCTGAACCCGCTGCCATCGTTTGTGACGGTCGTTCGCAGCACTCCGCCCGACCCAGCCATCATCCTGCAGGCTGGAATGGCCCACCAGCCGAAAGTCAGGGCCAACAAGCTGGTTACCGCCCGCCAGGGCCACATCCGAAAACTCTGCTGCAAACCCAAGACGATCGGCAAGTCGACCGGCGAGAGCATTTCCCGCCGTCATGACCAGTTCGCCCGCGCCTTCCTTACCCGCCCGGACGTGGAACATATCCTGTATCCACGGATGTGTGACACCGCTGTTTCCATCAAGCGGCATCATCGTGACGGTCCAGGTGGCTCCCAGCCGGTCGAGCCAATTTTGCGCAGGCAGAAGACTGATGCGATCGACGATAACAATGGCCGTTACATCGAAAGGCAGGGCCGAAAGCAGGTTTCCGATTGGGACGAGCGGTGACACGCTGTTGTCAGGCCTGTCATCCGCGAAAAAAGATGCGGGCAGCGCGATCGCGATGGTGCGGATCAGCCCGCCGCAATCGGGCACCAGCGACAGGGATCCGGTAGCGCTCAAGACGCTGTTTCCCCTGCCGTCTGCCGCGCGGCCAATTGCTGAAAAAACATCGTGTTCTGGAATTTCCAGGACAGCGGCAGCGGAGGTGGCAGCGGTTCGCCACCCAGTATTGCCAGAAGTCTGGTCGCGTCATTTTTTTTGATCGACACTGCGTTTGCGGCCAGAAAATTTGCGGTCTCGGAGCCAAGGCCGGCCTCAGCTGCGATGGCACGCCATGTCCTGCGGGTAAAATGCAGCTTGCGGGCAGCGCGGAACAGGGCGTCGTGTGGCTCTGGCTCCATAGAGGGGCGGCATGCTTCCAGCGTCGCTTCGACATCGACCAGCGCGATCGTAAGAGGGCGATAGTCGAGTTCGCCGGGTGCGTGGCTCACTGCCACATCGGCATCGGAAAAACGTCGCCCGTCGCGATAGGCTTCGAAGATTTCACCGATGCCCGTCATGCCGAAGGCCGCGCATTCCGCAGCCCTCAACGCCCCCATGCTGGCGGCGCCGAGGACGGAGACACCACTCGTCAGCGCATGCAGGATTTCCTTGTGCCAGACGGCGGCGCAATCACCATAAAGGCCATCGATCAATGCGATGACGCGGTTACCCTGCCGAACCGCATCGAAAATATCGCCGCAGGCGGCCGGTCCGCGAAGATCGAGGCCGGAGAGGTGGTCAGGGGCAATGCCGTGGATGGACGGGCCTGCAAAAACGACGGGCTTCATCAAAGCCCTCCGATGTTGAGGAGGCCGTCGAGCGTCCGTTGCGATATCTGTTGCAGGCCGCCACCGGCCGGGGAGAGGCCGCTTGCCATAACCCGCACGACATGCAGGCCGGAGACGCCGGTTTCCAGGGGGAATACGTAGATATCCTCGATGCCGCCGGCGAACAGACGTTCCGCAAGCTTTTGCCATCGCGGCAAAGACGGATCGCCATGCGCAAGATCGAGATTGACCGGGGCCGTTTCCACCGGTCGCGCTGCCGAGGCGGAAGGCCCCGGGGAAAACATGTCCCGCTGATAGCGCAGAGGAGAGAGGTCATCCCTTGCGCCGCTGATATCCGTTAATCGCGACTGTATCGCCTCCAGCAATGCCGCAACGGCAGCATCATAGGCGCTCGGCCGGCAGGCGGCGCCCGCAGCACTGCGTGTCGCAAGACCGTCCTGCGCGTGGATGGACCGGGGCAGGCTCGCCATCACCACCGGCACGCCGAGCGCATTGGTAAGGTCGAAAAAGGATGGCGGCAGTCCGATATCCGCGAGGCGTTGAACGAGCGCGTCGAAGGAGGCGTGGACGCCGGGGGGAAACAGCACCGGTTGCGGGGCAATAGTGCGGGTTTCGAAGGTATCGACGAGAAAGCAGGCGTCGTTTTCAATGAGTTCGAGAAGAGCGTGGAGAAACGCATGGTCATGGTCGAAACCGGCGGCAAGACCCTGTGAACTCATGAGGAAGGCTCGGCGGTCCCAGGGGAAATCCGCCCGGAAATCCATGCCGACGAGTTCATAAGGGGCGAAAATCTCCCTTTGCTGTCGTATGGAAGTGCCCTTTACCCAGGCGCGCTCGTTTTGCAGGTTGAGCATGTCCGGGTTGACACGGCCGACCGTCTCAAAAGGAACGAGCGGAACGCCCTTGTCGCGCATGTCGCGAATGGAGCCGAAAACGGCGATATGTTTACGGGTGTCTTCGGCGACGGCACCTTCGATCGCTTCCATGATTGCCGAAAGCCGGGCCTGCTCCGCGACAAGTCCCTTGCCCTGCGAGACCGACAGGCCGCGTGAATTGGGTCGCGTCGCGAACCAGACGGGTATGCCGATAATATCGAGACCGGTCACATCACCAACACGGGTAATCCCGAACCGCCGAAGCAGCTCGGGATCGAAGAACGAAGCGTCCGCATGTCTTGAAGCCGCTGTCGCTGAATTGGGAGCACCGGCAGCGGTCAAGGCTGCGGGACCCTCATCAGGGTGCCGCGTTGGTGTCGTCGGCCAGGATGGCGTCGAACAGTTCGCCGGTGATGGAGCCCGCCGGTCCGACAGCCTTCAGTGCGGCCTCGATCGGAGCCTGCACCATGCGGTTGAAATCCCAGCCGGCATCGACCACTTCGCCGATGAAGGCGAAATCGGCCTCGGAAACCACGGCGCCACCGGCGACGAGGGCTTCGATGCCCTGGATCTGGACCTGATCCAGTTCAGCCTCGGGCTGACCGTCCTGACGAACGAGCATGGCCTTTGCAGCCGCTGCAACGCGGGCATAACCATCCACACCGGGATGGCTCGCTTCATAGGCGGCAATCGTCTCATGCGAGACGGACGCAACCCGGAGCGGCGCCGTGCGAATGAAGAGAACGCCGAAGTCCTTTTTTCCGACAATGAAGAAATGCGAGGACATAATATCTCCTATTTGATCCCAGCTAATCGAAGTGCGTGATAGAATTTTTCATTCGCTATCGGGTCGCGGTCTGGAGACAGACTGCTGATCTCCCTCGCCGACATACCCGGATAGTTTTCCTGAAGCCTGCTGCCCGTTTCCCGGGCGGCGGCCAAATCTCCGTGCAGCGCATGGCTTGCGGTCAAGACCCGCAGCGCCGGCTCGTCATTTTCCATGCGTGCGCATAATTCCACCGCCGTGCCGTAATCCTCGCGCTTGAATGCGATGCTGGCGCCCGCCCACCAGT
>Ga0209070_100770_pt1 | contig 10859 bp, 7 predicted proteins | sample SynthPrep_5_END__FD_187205 | JGI IMG/M metagenome (GOLD analysis project Ga0209070, IMG submission 187205) | Synthetic microbial communities from Ohio, USA - SynthPrep_5_END_DS10_MetaG (SPAdes) (version 2) | ecosystem: Engineered > Bioreactor > Aerobic > Activated sludge | place: USA: Ohio... | reverse complement strand
GGTGGTTTTGCCCACGCCACCTTTCTGGTTCGCTATCGCGAATACCTTAGCCATTCTTGCTTGTGTTCCCAATCATGCCGTGCGGCGCAGTATCAGCAGATGGCGTTGGCCTTGGCAACCGGGTACAGCCAAGGCGTGTTCGCTATCGAGGTGGAAGTCTGCCGGCAATGCTAACAGCTCATCGCTTGGATGGACGCCCTTCATTGCCAGCCAGCGGGTATCGCGGTCGCCGAGGTGGCGGGTCCAGTTGCTGAAGTTCTCCATGCTGCTGAAGGCCCTGGAAACAATTCCGTTGAAAGGCTGTTCAGGCGTGAAGGCTTCGACGCGACTGTGGATAACTTGCAGGTTATCCAGCTTGAGTTCGAGTTTGACCTGGGTCAGGAAACGGGTTTTCTTGCCGTTGCTGTCCAGGCAGGTCACTTGGGACTCGGGAAACAGGATGGCCAACGGAATACCAGGCATGCCGCCGCCACTGCCAACGTCAAGCCAGCGGCCGTTTTCGATGAATGGCATCACGCTCAAGCTGTCGAGCAGGTGACGGGACACCATTTCGTCGGGATCACGCACTGCGGTCAGGTTGTAAGCCTTGTTCCATTTGATCAACAACGCCAAATACCCCAACAGCAGCTCGTGCTGGGTTTCGGTCAGGTCGACGCCCAACTGGCGTGCGCCTGTGGATAACTCTTCTGCGTGTTGCGAGGTGACCAACGAACTCAAGCGCTTTGCTCCAACTGACGGCCCGCGCCGCGTTTTTTCAAATGAATCATCAACAGCGAAATGGCTGCTGGGGTGACGCCGGGAATACGTGAAGCCTGGCCCAATGTCTCGGGACGAGTTATCCCCAGCTTGCTTTGGATTTCTTTCGACAAGCCGGAAATCCCGGTGTAGTCGATATCCACAGGCAACTTGGTGTCTTCACTGGCGCGCAGGCGAGCGATCTCGTCCTGTTGGCGGTCAATGTAACCGGCGTATTTGGTCTTGATTTCGACCTGCTCGGCGACCTGTGGATCTTCCGCGCCCTGGCCGGTCACTTCGACCAGACCAGCGTAGTCGATTTCCGGACGGGACAGCAGGTTGAGCAAGTTGTACTCGTGGGTCAGCGGCGTGCCGAATTTTTCAGCGATCGCGTTGCCTTGTTCAGTCCCCGGGCGAACCCAGGTGCTTTTCAGGCGCTGTTCTTCCAATGCAATGCTTTCGCGTTTTTTGCAGAAGGCTTCCCAACGCACATCATCGACCAGGCCAAGTTCACGTCCTTTTTCGGTCAGGCGCAGGTCGGCGTTGTCCTCGCGCAGGATCAAACGGTATTCCGCCCGAGAGGTGAACATCCGGTACGGTTCCTGGGTGCCCAATGTAATCAGGTCATCGACCAAAACGCCGATATACGCTTCGTCTCGACGTGGGCACCAGCTGTCTTTGCCTTGCGCACGCAATGCTGCGTTGGTCCCGGCCAGCAAACCTTGGGCGCCGGCTTCTTCATAACCGGTGGTTCCGTTGATTTGGCCAGCGAAGAACAGACCGCCAATCACTTTGGTTTCCAGGCTGTACTTCAGGTCGCGCGGGTCGAAATAGTCGTATTCGATGGCGTAGCCCGGACGCACGATGTGTGCGTTTTCCATGCCGCGGATCGATTGCACGATCTGGATTTGCACGTCGAACGGCAGGGAAGTGGAAATGCCGTTCGGGTACAGCTCATGAGTGGTCAAGCCTTCGGGCTCGATGAAGACCTGATGGCTTTCCTTGTCGGCAAAGCGGTGGATCTTGTCTTCGATCGACGGGCAATAACGCGGGCCGATCCCTTCGATCACACCGGAGTACATCGGCGAACGATCGAGGTTCGCAGCAATGATTTCGTGGGTGCGGGCATTGGTGTGGGTGATCCAGCAGCTTACCTGTTTCGGGTGCTGTTCTTTGGAACCCATGAACGACATGACCGGGATCGGCGTATCGCCGGCCTGTTCGGTCATCACCGAGAAGTCCACAGAACGCCCGTCGATACGCGGCGGGGTCCCGGTTTTCAGGCGGCCGACACGCAGCGGCAATTCACGCAGGCGTTTTGCCAAAGCAATCGACGGCGGATCACCGGCGCGACCGCCGGAATAGTTCTGCATACCAATGTGGATAAGTCCGCCGAGGAATGTGCCGGTGGTCAACACCACGGATTCCGCGAAGAAACGCAGGCCCATTTGCGTGACAACCCCGCGTACCTGGTCTTGTTCGACGATCAGGTCATCCGCGGCTTGCTGAAATATCCACAGGTTCGGTTGGTTTTCCAGGGTTTCGCGCACAGCAGCCTTGTACAGGATGCGGTCGGCTTGAGCCCGGGTAGCCCGTACGGCTGGGCCTTTGCGGCTGTTGAGCACACGAAATTGAATACCACCCTTATCGGTAGCCATGGCCATCACGCCGCCAAGGGCATCGATTTCCTTGACCAAATGGCTTTTGCCGATCCCACCAATGGCGGGGTTGCAACTCATTGCTCCGAGGGTTTCCACGTTATGCGTCAACAACAGGGTTTTTACGCCCATGCGTGCTGACGCCAGTGCTGCCTCGGTACCGGCATGACCGCCGCCGATGACGATCACTTCAAAACGGGAAGGGAAATCCACCACGCACCTCGTGCCTGCTTATGTAGGTAATCAGGAATTGTCTGTTGAAAGAGTTTTAGAGCTTTGGCGGCAAGTATAGGGACTTAGCCCTTCCTAAAGAACCCTTTGCACAAAATTTAACCAGCTGTGGATGAATCACAGACAATAGAAATTAAAAGAGAGAAATTTATTAAATCTTTGTTTTTATGTTTATTTCTATGTAGCCACCTTTCTGTGGATAGATCTCTGCAGGCCTTTGTTTACATTGTGTACAGCGATTCAAAAGTCTGTGGTCATGTGCCAATGAGGGGCTTGGATAAGTGCTTTAAGCCTGTGGATTAAACAGGTGCTTATCCACAGGCGGGTTTTTACTCAGGTTTCAGGCCCTGTTATCAACTGGGCACAGAGGCGGTTATTCACAGGGCTTAATCCACAGAAATCGGTAAAGCTGTCCGTATTCAGTCCACGACAACGTCAACTGAAACCTCCAATCGGTGGTGAGCACAGCAAAAAAAGAGATCTATTGTGAGAAAACGACAGGGCAGTTAATAATAGCGATTATCATTAACCTACATTGTCTTGCCCTATGTCCCCTTCTTCACACACGGCTGCGGTCCAGAACATCTATGAGCAGCACCATTCCTGGCTGCACGGGTGGCTCAAAGGGAGGTTGCATAACGCCTGCGATGCGGCCGATGTGGCGCACGACACGTTCGTGCGCATCCTGGGCGGGCGGCATGCGGCGCAGATCGTTGAACCGCGAGACTATTTGGCGACCATTGCCAGGGGCTTGGTGATTGATCGCTACCGTCGACATGCCATCGAACAGGCCTATAAGCAAACCTTGGCCGAACGGCCTGAAGCCATAGCCATCAGCGAAGAAGACAAAGCCATCATCATCGAGACGTTGGTAGCTGTGGATAAAGCCTTGTCGGCACTCGGCGAGCGAGCACGGCGGATATTCATGCTGTCGCAGATCGAGGGCCTGACTTATCAACAGATTGCCGATCAGCTTCAGGTTTCACTGACCACGGTGAAGAAGCACATGATCCGTGCATTGACCGAATGCGCATTGATCATGGCCAGCTTGTAATGGCGGCGCCTGATCGCAAGACCTTCGAGGCCGCTGCCAATTGGTATGTGCAGTTTCAATCCCAAACCCCTACCGCCGCCGAGTGCCAAGCCTGGCAACAATGGATCAACGGCGATCCGTCCCATCAGGCCGCGTGGAACCAGATGGAGCAGTTGCAGCGCAGTCTCGGCGCCCTGCCCCAGGATTTCACCCGCCGGGCCTTGTCGACCGGCCAGCAACGGCGCCAGGTGTTGAAGTGGATGCTGGTGCTGGGCGGTACCGGGTACCTCGGCTGGAATGTCCAGCAACACACGCCCCTGGGCAATGTATGGGCCGACTACCGGACGTCCGTGGGTGAGCGCCGGCGTATCGAGCTGGCTGACGGTACGCGGATTGATCTGAACACCCGTACGGCAATTGACGTGGTATTCGATGGGCGCCAGCGTTTGATTCGCCTGCGTGAAGGTGAAGTACTTATCCACACCGGCAAGCGGGGTGGCCAGACGCCCTTTTATGTCGAGACCCGCCAAGGCCGAATCCAGGCCCTGGGCACCACCTTCACCGTGCGCCAGTTGCCAGACTCCACACGTGTCGGCGTCCTCGAGGATCGGGTGAGCGTAGCGCCTGGTGACCAACCCAATCACGCGCGGCTACTCAGTGCCGGTGACAGCGCTGACTTCGATCGCCAACACGTGGGGCTTAACCACGCTTACCGCGGCTCACAAGCGGCGTGGGTCGATGGTCAGTTGATCGTATTGGATGCTCGCCTCGGGGATGTGATCGAAGACCTCGCCCGCTACCGCCCGGGTGTCCTGCAATGCGACTTGGCGTCGGCACGCCTGCGTGTCTCCGGGACCTTCCGCCTGGATTCCACCGATGCGGTACTGGCCAATCTGCAGGCAACCCTGCCGATCCAGGTGAAGTATTTCACCCGCTATTGGGTTTCAGTGAAACGAATCGGCTGATTGCAAAAAATATCCGCACAAGGGGTTATCTTTTTTTGACCTGACACGGCCCTACAGGTAATCACGACGCCACCTTCAGGGCTTATCCACTTATGCGCCTCCCTTCCAAGCTCCGCCAGCGACTTTCCTACCACGGTATGACGTGCAGCCTGCTACTCGGCACGGTAGCCACCGGCGGTATTTTGTTATCCACTGATGTCCTGGCCGCCAGCGCGGTGCAGCACTACGCTATTGCGGCGGGGCCCCTGGACAATGCGTTGAGCCAATTTGCCGCTCGGGCGAATGTGATTCTATCTTTCTCGCCCCAGCAAACTGCGCGTTTGAACTCGACCGGGATTGAAGGCGACTATTCGGTAGAGCAAGGCTTCGCGCTGTTGCTGCAGAACTCGGGTTTACAAGCGGTAGCCCAGGCGCCCGGCAGCTATGTCCTGCAGGCCATTCCTGCTGGGCAGCTCACGCTTGCGCCCACCACGGTCAGCACTTATCAACAGGACGGGTTCAACCAGGAGATCGCCGGGGATGTGGGCTACAAGGCACAAAACAGCCGCGTCGGTACCAAGACCAGTACGCCTCTGTCAGAAACACCGCGTTCGGTATCCGTAGTCACCGGTCAGCGCATCAAGGACCAGAAGTCACAGACCCTGACGGAAGTGTTGGGCTACGTGCCAGGTATCTTTGCGCCACCCTTTGCTGCCGGCGACGGTCTGGCTGGTGACCTGTTCTTCATTCGTGGTTTCAATGCCACCGATTACGGCTACGGTTTGCTGCGAGATGGCCTACGTGTACAGGGCAATCGGTATGACACCACCAGTGAGCCGTATGGCCTGGAGCGCGTCGAAATCTTCCGTGGCCCCTCTTCCCTGCTCTACGGCGAAAACGCACCTGGCGGTTTGGTGAACCTGGTGAGCAAGCACCCGACAGCCACGCCGCAAGGTGAGGTCCAGCTGGGGTATGGCTCGAATAATCGGCGTCAGCTGGGTGTGGATATCTCGGGGCCGCTCAATGACAGCGACAATATTCTTGGCCGAGTTGTGATGCTCGGTCGCAAATCCGACACGCAGACCGACCATGTGCCAGATGATCGCCTGTATATCGCGCCATCACTGACCCTGAATTTCGACGACTACAACACCCTTACCCTGTTGGCTAATTATCAAAAGGACCACACCAATCTCGAACTTGGCCTACCGGCCGCCGGCACCTTGCTGACAAATCCCAATGGCAAGCTGTCCAAGCACACCATGCTCGGCGACCCGGACTGGAACACTTTTGAACGTGAAGCCTGGAGCACCGGTTACGAATTCAGCCACAGCTTCAACGACGATTGGCAGTTCCGCCAGAACTCGCGGTATATGCAGTCGCGCATCAACCGCCATGAAACCTGGCCCAGCGCCCTGAATAACCGCGGGTTTGGTACGCAACTGAACATGACCGCCTATGACCGCTATAACAAGTCGATGGTGTATTCCCTGGATAACCAGTTGGAAGGCAAATTCCAGGTGGGCGGTCTGGAAAATACGGTGCTGTTGGGTGCCAGCTATGACCGCACTTCGTTCAATCAGGATTGGGACGCCGGTTTCGCCGGCACCATCAGTGTGTATAACCCCGTGTATCTGCGTGATCCGCTTACGCCGGTGGCAGTGCAAAACACCTTGCTCGAGCAGCAGATGAAGGGCGTTTATGCACAGATCCAGAGCAAGTACGACCACTGGCTGTTCTTGCTGGGTGGCCGTCAGGATTGGGTCGACAGCGATTTCCGCGACAAGGTCAACAAGGCCAGTAACACCGGCTCGGAAGATCGCAAGTTCACCTACCAAGGCGGGGTGATGTACCAGTTCGACAACGGCCTGACGCCGTACGTCAGCTACTCCACCGCATTTGTGCCGGTGCAGCAGATCTCCAATGCCGGGTCACCGCTGAAGCCGATTACCAGTAGTCAGTACGAAGTGGGTGTGAAGTACGAGCCGATCGGCTGGGATACGGCGATGACCCTCTCGGTATATGACCTGCGCAAGGAAGACGACACCTACCTCGACGCCACCACCAACAGCTATCGCCAGGTGGGCGAAAGCCGGGCCAAAGGTGCGGAAGTCGAGGTGAACAGCAACATCACGCCCAACCTGAATGTGACGGCCGCTTACACCTACACTGACGCTCGGATTACCAAGGATTCGGCTACATCGCTGGTCGAAGGGCACCAGATGACGGGGGTTCCACGCAACCAGGCTTCGGTATGGGGCAAGTACCGCTTCCTTGATGGCCAACTCAAAGGTTTGTCGTTGGGCGGCGGTGTGCGTTATTTCGACAGCACCTTTTCCTACACCGCGCCATCGCTATACGGGAAGTTGGATGCAGGAAGCGTCACCTTGGTGGACGCAGCCGTTGGCTATCAAATCGACAAACATTGGTCTGTGGATGTGAACGCCAAGAACCTGTTCGACAAGGAATATGTATCTGGTTGCAACGATGCAGGCCGCTGCTATTGGGGGGATAGCCGCACCCTGCTTGGGACGGTTTCGTACAACTGGTGATGGGTGAGCGCCTGAAGAATGTGGTGTTCTTCAGGCCGCTATCGCTGCCAAGCCAATGCCTGCAGGGTCTGTGGATAACTTTTTTATTTACCGATGCAGAAGCTGGAGAAGATCCGGCCCAACAAATCATCGGAGCTGAATGCACCGGTTATCTCTCCCAACAGCTGCTGCGCCTGACGGAGATCCTCTGCCAGCAGCTCCCCTGCCCCTGCTAAGGTCAACTGTGCCCGGCCGTGCTCCAACGCTGCGCTCGCGTGGCGCAACGCCTCCAGGTGCCTACGGCGCGCACTGAAGCTACTTTCCGAGGTCTGCTCGTAGCCCATACAGGCCTTAAGGTGCTCGCGCAGCAGTTCCAGGCCTTCACCCGCCGACTTGGCGCTCAGGCTGATCGTGACGTGACCATCCGCGCTGGTTTCCATCGCAATGGCTTCACCCGTCAGGTCGGCTTTGTTACGAATCAAGGTGACCTTCGCTGGGTCCGGCCGTTGCTCAAGGAACTCCGGCCACAACGCGAAAGGATCCACAGCCTCGGGCGCCGTCGCATCCACCACCAGCAGAACTCGATCCGCTTCGCCGATGGCCTTGAGCGCGCGTTCCACGCCGATCTTTTCCACTTGGTCATCGGTGTCGCGCAAGCCGGCGGTGTCGACCACGTGCAATGGCATGCCGTCGATGTGGATATGTTCGCGCAGGATATCCCGGGTGGTGCCGGCGATCTCAGTGACGATGGCGGCCTCACGCCCCGCCAGCGCATTCAACAGACTGGATTTGCCTGCATTGGGCCGTCCAGCAATCACCACCGTCATGCCGTCACGCAGCAGCGCACCCTGCCCGGCTTCACGCAGCACTGTGGATAACTCATCACGGACCTTATCGAGCATCGCCAATACATGGCCATCGGCGAGGAAATCGATTTCTTCCTCGGGAAAATCAATCGCCGCCTCGACGTATATGCGTAGGCTGATCAGTTGTTCGGTCAGGTTATGCACACGTAGCGAGAACGCGCCCTGCAGCGAGCGCAGTGCGTTGCGTGCAGCCTGTGCAGAACTGGCTTCGATCAAATCAGCAATGGCCTCAGCCTGGGCCAGGTCGAGCTTGTCGTTGAGAAAGGCGCGTTCGCTGAATTCCCCAGGCCTGGCCAGACGGCAGCCCAGTTGCAGGCAACGCTGCAGCAACATATCCAGCACAACCGGGCCGCCGTGGCCCTGCAATTCCAGGACATCTTCCCCAGTAAAGGAATTGGGCCCTGGGAAATAAAGAGCCAAGCCTTCGTCCAGCACCGTTTCATCTGCATCCAGGAACGGGCCGTAATGGGCATACCGCGGCTTCAACTCGCGGCCGCTGATAGCCTTGGCTGCAACGCTTGCGAGCGGCCCGGAAATTCTAACGATACCGACACCACCGCGACCTTGAGCGGTAGCGACAGCAGCGATGGTTTCACGAGGAGCGCTCATCAGCAGGTTCCAGAACTAAAATGACGGAAAGCAAAACGCCCCACTAGGGGGCGTCTTGAGTGGTTATCCACAGAGTAAATTACGCAGAGGCTTTTGCGGTAGCCGCTTCGATTTTACGTGTGATGTACCACTGTTGAGAGATCGACAACACGTTGTTGACCACCCAGTACAGCACCAGACCAGCAGGGAACCACAGGAAGAAGAAGGTGAAGATGATTGGCATCATTTTCATTACCTTGGCCTGCATCGGATCCGGCGGAGTCGGGTTCAAACGCTGCTGGATAAACATGGTCGCGCCCATGATGATCGGCAGGATAAAGAACGGGTCTTTGATCGACAGGTCAGTTATCCACAGCATGAACGGAGCCTGACGCATTTCCACGCTTTCCAGGAGTACCCAGTACAGCGACAGGAATACCGGCATCTGCACCAGAATCGGCAAGCATCCACCCAGCGGGTTGATCTTCTCTTTCTTGTACAGCTCCATCATGGCCTGCGACATTTTCTGCCGGTCATCGCCATGCTGCTCTTTCAGCGCCGCCAGTTTCGGGGCCACGGCACGCATGCGCGCCATCGACTTGTAGCTGGCTGCCGACAGAGGGAAGAAGATCCCCTTGATCAGCATGGTCAGGAAGATGATCGAGAAGCCCCAGTTACCCACAATGCTGTGGATATGTTGCAGCAACCAGAAAATCGGCTGGGCGATGAACCACAGGAAGCCGTAATCCACAGTCAGTTCCAGACCTGGGGACAACTCCTTCAGCACAGCCTGGCTTTTCGGGCCGGCGTACAACGTGGCGCTGGTTTCAGCCTTGGCGCCTGGCGCGACGGTCAACGCCGGGCCAGTGAAGCCAATGATGTAGTTGCCTTGGCTGTCCTTGCGGGTTTGAACCAGGTTCGCGTCGCCCTTGCTCGGGATCCAGGCGGTCACAAAGTAGTGTTGCAGCCAGGCTACCCAACCACCTTGGACGGTTTCTTTCAGCGAGCCCTTGTCGATATCTTTCATCGACACTTTTTTATACGGTTCGCTACTTGTCCACAGGGCGGCGCCCAGATAAGTCGCGGTGCCGGTGGCGGTGCTGGAAGAAGGATCGGAACTGGCATCACGCTTGAGCTGGGCAAACAGGTTGCCGCTCCATGGTTTGTCGCTTTCGTTGTCGATCAGGTAAGTGACCTTCAAGTCGTACAGACCACGGGTAAAGCTGAAACGCTTGATGTAGTTGACGCCGTCGAGGCTGAATTTCAGGTCAACGTTCAACTGGTTCTGGCCATCAGCCAGTTGATAAGTCTTCTGTTCGGACGAATAAACCGGACGACCGGTAGCACGAGCATCCGGACCATTGGTGCCGGTCAGGCCACTTTGCGCCAGATAAGTACGTTCACCACCGTTATCGAACAGTTGGAACGGAACATCCGGATGGTCTTGGCGACGTGGATACAGCGGCAGTTTCAACTGCGCGATATCACCACCTTGTGGGTCGATAGCCAGGTCGAGCACATCCGTTTTTACGTGGATGAGGTCTTTATTGGTGACCACTGGCGTTTCTAAAGGGGCGCTTGTCTCGCCATTCGCGCTGGGAACATCGGCACTCGCGGACGCATTGTTACCCAGCGGGGTGTCCGGAATAGCCGGCGCAGCCTGATTGGTAGCAACATTCTGAGTCGGCAGGGCAGCTTGGCCGTAGTCCTGGTTCCACTTAAGAACCATGACGTAGGACACGATTGCCAGGGCGACGATCAGGATCGTGCGTTTAATATCCATGATTACTCGGCCATCGAAGAAGAACGGGAGGTAGGGATAGGTGGAACCGGGTCATAACCACCGGGATTCCACGGATGACAGCGACCTAAACGACGAAAGGTCAGCCAGCCACCGCGCAGAAGACCATGATTTTCTATGGCCTCTAACGCGTAGCAGGAACAACTGGGGTAGAAACGACAGTGGTTGGCCATCAGAGGACTAATGGCATAGCGGTAAAACTGGATCGGAACGAGGGCCAGTTTACGCATCGGTGCTGTCTACCCCTACAGTTTCGGTGTTGGCCGCTGGAGCTGGTTTGTTGGTACGCGCCAGACGTTTCCAGAGCTTGCCGAAATGCTGAATCAATTCGGGGTTTTCTACATCACCCAAGCCTTTGCGCGCGACGATAACAATATCCCAACCAACCAGAGTGTCCTGGTGGAGGCGAAACGATTCGCGCATCAGACGCTTGAGGCGATTGCGCTCAACGGAGAGCTTTACGCTCTTCTTG
>Ga0209070_100769_pt1 | contig 10883 bp, 6 predicted proteins | sample SynthPrep_5_END__FD_187205 | JGI IMG/M metagenome (GOLD analysis project Ga0209070, IMG submission 187205) | Synthetic microbial communities from Ohio, USA - SynthPrep_5_END_DS10_MetaG (SPAdes) (version 2) | ecosystem: Engineered > Bioreactor > Aerobic > Activated sludge | place: USA: Ohio... | reverse complement strand
GACGCTGACCATCGACAAGGCCCATGGTGCGGAGGTCGAAAAGGTCGGAACACAGTTTCGCGCAGCGATAGAGAAAGAACATCGCGGCAAATATTACCGCAGCAATGCCGGTTACATCGTTTTCGGCATCTTCCTCAGCATCGCCCTCATCGTCGCGACGCTGGTGTTTGGCGATCTGGATGAAAGCGCCATTGCCGCCGTGCTGGTCTTCGGCTTTTTCGCCTTCTTCTTCAGCATCCTGTCGATCGGTATCGGTCGCCAGTTTTCGCGCGGCGCACCGCTGCGCAAGCGGATCGGCGGCATCGTCATGCTGGCCTTTGCCGGTTTCGTGGCCTTTTCCGCCATTGGCGGCATCGCCACGCAAATCCTGCTGGATGTGACGCATGATACCAAGTCGCTGGCGCTGGCCGCCATCGGCGGCATCGTGCTGACCAACGCGCTGTTCCTGTTCCTGATGGGCGCGCCGACGCCGCTCGGCCGCAAGCTGATGGACGGCATCGAAGGCCTCCGAACCTATCTGACGCTGGCGGAAAAAGACCGGATGAACATGGCTGGTGCGCCCGCCATGTCGCCGCAGCATTTCGAGACATTGCTGCCCTATGCCGTGGCGCTCGGCGTCGAAAAACCGTGGAGCCGCACTTTCGAGGCCTGGCTTGCCACGGCTGCCGCCGGTGCCGCTGCTGCAAGTTATGCGCCCGGCTGGTATGCGGGCAGCAATTACGGCAGCTTTGGCGACAGGATCGGCGGCTTTTCCACCTCCATGGCGAACACCATCGCCTCCACCATTCCCCAGCCCGTCAGTTCTTCCGGCTCCAGCTTTTCGGGCGGTGGCGGCGGCGGTTTTTCCGGCTCCGGCGGTGGCGGCGGCGGCGGCGGCGGCTGGTAACGCCCGCCGGCTGTTATTTAACCGATAGCTGGTGACTTTTGCCGCTGGTCTTGCTAAGTCCGCGACACTCTTTTGCAACAGATTAAAGTCCTTATCCCATGCCCGATCTTCTGCTTGAACTTCGCTCCGAAGAAATCCCCGCCCGCATGCAGCGCAAGGCGGCGGGCGATCTGAAGAAACTCGTCACCGATGCCTTGGTGGAGAGAGGGCTGACCTATGAGGGCGCGCGCGAATATTGGACGCCGCGCCGCCTGACGCTGGATATTCGCGGCCTCAACGCCCGCTCCGCCGATGTGCGCGAGGAAAAGAAGGGCCCGCGCACCGACGCCAATGAAAAGGCCATCGAAGGCTTTCTGCGCGGCGCCGGCCTCAACGACATTTCGGAAGCGCAGGTCGTTTCCGATCCGAAGAAGGGCGATTTCTACATCGCCATCATCAACAAGCCCGGCCGCCCGGCGGAAGAGATCATCGGGGAAGTGATGCCCGGCATCATCCGTTCCTTCCCCTGGCCGAAATCCATGCGCTCCGGCCCGGCCTCCATGCCGAAGGGGTCCAGCTATGCCGGCATCGAAGGCAAGGGCTCCGAAAGCCTGCGCTGGGTGCGACCGCTGCAATCCATCGTCTGCCTGTTCGGCCCCGAACATGATGAAACCCAGGTCATTCCTTTCGTGATCGACGGCATCGTCGCCGGCAACGTCACCTATGGCCATCGTTTCCATGCACCCGGCCCGATCACCGTGCGCCGTTTCGAAGATTATGTCTCGAGCCTCGAAAAGGCGAAGGTCATTCTCGATGCCGAACGCCGCAAGGATATCATCCTGCACGACGCCAAGGATCTCGCTTTCGCCAACGGTCTGGAACTGGTGGAAGATGAAGGCCTGCTGGAAGAAGTCTCCGGCCTCGTCGAATGGCCGCAGGTGCTGATGGGCACCTTCGAGGAGGATTACCTGCAAATCCCTGCGGAAATCATTCGCCTCACCATCAAGACCAATCAGAAGTGTTTCGTCACCCGCAATCAGGGTGCGGAAGAAGGTCTTTCCAACCGTTTCATCCTGATCTCGAACATCGAGGCAAGCGACGGCGGCAAGGAAATCATTCACGGCAACGGCAAGGTCGTTCGCGCCCGCCTGTCGGATGCCCGCCATTTCTGGAACCGCGACCAGGGCGATCTGCCAGATCTGGAAACGCTCAAAGGTTCGGCTGCAAAATTCGGCCTCGATCTCAAAAAGCCGCTCGACCAGCGCATGGCAAAGCTCGATGCGCTGAACGTGACCTTCCATGCCAAGCTCGGCACTCAAGGGCAGCGCGTGACGCGTATTCGCGAACTGGCCAAGGCTCTGGCCCCCGTTGTGGGTGCCGATGCTGCTCTGGTGGACCGCGCCGTGGTGCTGGCGAAAGCCGACCTGCGCACCGAAGCCGTCGGCGAATTCCCCGAGCTTCAGGGCCTGATGGGCCGTAAATATGCGGCGTTGCAGGGCGAGAACGAAAGCGTCGCGGCGGCCATCGAAGATCACTACAAGCCGCAGGGTCCCTCCGACCGCCTGCCGGCAGACAAGGTGGCCATCACGGTTGCTCTGGCCGACAAGCTCGACACCCTCGTCGGCTTCTGGGCGATTGATGAAAAGCCGACGGGTTCGAAGGACCCCTTCGCGCTGCGCCGCGCGGCGCTGGGCGTGGTGCGTATTCTGCTTGAGAAAAACGTACGTCTGCCGCTTTTGAGCGTCGTGAAGGACCCGGATCTTCTCTCCTTCTTCCATGATCGCCTGAAGGTCTACCTCCGCGACCTCGGCGCCCGTTACGATCTGATTGATGCTGTTCTCACACCGGATTCCGATGATCTGCTGATGATCGCCCGCCGTGTCGAGGCGCTCACCGCCTTCATCACCGGTGAGGATGGCAAGAACCTTCTGGCTGGCACCAAACGCGCCACACAGCTTCTGGCCGCCGAGGAAAAGAAGGGCACTGTGGTGGCGAACAGTGTTTCGGAAGAGCTGCTGAAGCTCGATGCCGAAAAGGCGCTTTATGCGGCGATCAAGACGGCTTCTGCCGATGCCGCAAAGGCGGTCGAAGCGGAAGATTTCCGCTCCGCCATGCAGGCGCTTTCGACGCTGCGCGCGCCTGTCGACAAGTTCTTCGAGGATGTGCTTGTGAACGACGAGGATGCGGCCATCCGTGCAAACCGTCTGGCGCTGTTGAAGGCCATCCGCGAAGCTACGGGAACGGTTGCGGATTTCTCGAAGATTACCGGGTGAGGGAATTGGGGGCGGCCGTGACGGTAGCGTGCGCGGTTCACCCCCCTCTGTCCTGCCGGACATCTCCCCCTCAAGGGGGGAGATCGGCAAGACGGTCGCTCCCCGCAAAATTTGCAACGTCGAAGATGATCGACATGTTGCTGCGATTCGATCTCCCCCCTTGAGGGGGAGATGCCCGGCAGGGCAGAGGGGGGTAAGCTACGACCGCGACCCCCGCAGGATGATTTCCCAATGACCCACGCGCCCCCGAAAATCCTCATCAGCGCCTGCCTCCTCGGCCAGCCGGTCAGATATGACGGCAAGGGCAAACCCCTCTTCCACCCGGCGGTAGATCGGTGGCGGGAAGAAGGCAGGCTGGTGACGATCTGTCCGGAAATGGCCGGCGGCATGCCCGTTCCGCGTCCACCGGCGGAAATCGAGAATGGCGCGTCCGGCCTCGATGTTCTGGAAGGCCGCGCCCGTGTGCTGGAAGTAACAGGCGGCGATGTCACGGCTGAGTTCATCGCCGGTGCGGAAAAGGCGGTCGCCTTCGCCAGGGCCAATGGTTGCACTCACGCGCTTCTGATCGACGGAAGCCCGTCATGCGGGTCGGTTGCGATCTATGACGGCTCATTCTCCGGCACCAAACATGCGGGCAATGGCGTAACGGCGGCGCTGCTGAAGAGAGCGGGCATCGCGGTTTTTTCCCCTGCCGATATTGACCGGCTGGATGTTTTGACGCGGTGAGGCGAGGTGGTGCAACTTGGCTCTGGGCGTAACAAACACTCTCTGCCGTCATCCTCGCCCTCGAGGCGAGGATTCATGACCCGACGCGACGTTGGATCCTCGGGTCAGGCCCGAGGATGACGTCGAGGAGGCGGGGAAGTAATCACAAAAATGCCGGGTCTGTACCCGGCATTTTTATTTCATCGGTATGATGACTATCCGTCATCACCCCGCCATGCGCATCTGTTGCGCCATGCCATGAAGCTGATGGCCGGAGGAGACGCGGAAGCTGCGGATGAGGTTCAGCAGCTCTTCGGTATCCACGGCCAGCGCTTCCGCCGAAGCCGTGGTCTCTTCCGCCATGGCGGCATTGTGCTGGGTGGCGACGTCGAGCTGGTTCAGCGACGTGGAGATCGAACGCAGCGTCGTGTCCTGCTCGGCCGCAGAATGGGCGATCTTGCTGACGATCTCGTTGGCGGATTTGATCTGGTCCGAGATGCGTTTCAGTGCATCGCCGGCCTCGCCGACGAGGCGCACGCCGTTTTCCACCTGAGCGGAAGAACGGGCGATCTGGTCCTTGATCTCCTTGGCGGCGGCGGCGGATTTCTGCGCCAGTTCGCGCACTTCCTGTGCCACCACGGCAAAGCCCTTACCGGCTTCACCGGCGCGCGCGGCTTCCACACCGGCGTTCAGCGCCAGAAGGTTGGTCTGGAAGGCGATGTCGTCGATAACGCCAATGATGTTCGAAATCTGATCGGAGGATTGTTCGATGCCGCTCATCGCCGCAATCGCTTCTTCCACCACCCGGTCGCTGCGTGTCGTTTCCGAGCTGACGGTGGTGACGCGCTTGGCGGCGTCCGCAGCCCCTTCCGCCGTCTGGCGCACCGCAACGGTCAATTCATCGAGCGCGGCGGAGGTTTCTTCCAGATTGGCGGCCTGCTGTTCGGTGCGCTGCGAAAGCTCGTTCGAGGCCTTGCGGATTTCCTCCTTGGAGCCGCCAATGTCGATGCTCTTGGAATTCACCTTGGCCATGGCGGCATCGAGATGCGTCAGCGCTTCGTTGAAATTATCGCGCAGCGCGGCGTAACGGCTACCGAGGTCGCCGCAACGCACCGTCAGATCGCCAGCCGCCAGCTTTTCGAGGGATTCGCCGATGGTAGCGACCACACGCGCCTGCAATTCGGCCTCGTCGCGCTGCATGTCGAGGTTGTTCTGACGCTCGGCATTCAGCTGCTGCTGCTGTTCTTCCTCGCGGCGCTGCATGGCGTGGCGCTCGCGCACCTTGTCCTGAAGAGACGCCGTGGCCTTTGCCATCATGCCCACTTCGTTGGTCAGGCCGGTATGGGGAATGGTGAGCGAGACGTTCTCATTGGCCACTTCGCCGAGCGCGCGGTGAATATCGCCAAGCGGTTTCGAAATGCCACGGATGACGTAGAAGGCGGCGGCCAGTGCGAGCACGAAGATGGCAGCGCCGATCGACAGCGCCTTCATCACCTCGCCGCGCACCTGCGCATTCAGATCGTCGATGTAGACGCCGGTCACGACCACCACCTGCCAGGGATCGAAGGCAAGGGCATAGGAGCTCTTGGCGTAGTCATTGCCTTCCATGCCGGGCTTCGGACCGTAGAAATCCGTCTGGCCGCCGCCATTGCGGCCAAGCCGCACGAGCTCGTCACGATAGGCAAAGCCCTTGCTGTCCGGCTTGCCCTTGAAGTTCTCACCGACACGTTTGGCATCGGGATGGAACTTCATCGTCACGTCGTAATCGTAGCCGAACAGATAGCCATCAGGGGTGAATCGCATGGCGCTCACGGTGGCATAGGCCTGCTTCATGGCTTCGTCCCGCGAAAGCGTCCCGGCCTTTTCCTTGTCGTGGAAGGATTGCAGAATGGAAATGGCTGATTGCACCTGCGTCCGCAACATGCCGTAGCGTTCCTCATAGATCGCGTCGGTGGCGGATTTCAGCTGGTAAAACGTCGCAACGGAGAAGGCGGCCATCAGGGCCACGACGAGAACGATCAACTGACGGGAAATGGAAAGGTTCTTCATGGGCGCTCACAAGCGTTTGGCTTCGCGCGCCTTAAAAAAGCCGCGCGCTGCCGAAGTTTCGGAAATGGGAATGGCGCCTGATGCGCGGGGAACAGCCTGAAAAGCGAGCGTCCGCCACAGGCCTGATGTCGTGCTGCATCGCACTATGAAATCACTTAGCGGCCAAAAATTTGAATAAATATTTAATTAGACAGAGCTTTATCAGCTCGCCCGGCAGAATAGGGGTCGAAGAACTTATTATTCCCCGAATGGTTGCCGTGAATTGTGACGAATGCAGCGATGACGCGATTATTTGACATTTGTCATGAAAAAGCGCCGTTCCCGCCCGCCCGTCAATTGCCGCGCAATTGGAAATCCGGGAATGTGGGTGCAGCAATGACTGCCGCGTTTGCAGGTGCTTGCGCGCTATCTGCCGAAATTTCCTTGACGGCCGCGGTGGTCGTCGTCACGTCGATGCCGGCGGGTGTCGATGCCGTTTCGGCAGGATGCGGGGCGGGTTCGGCATCCTCATAGGTCGCGATTGCGGCGTCCGGGCTCTCGCCAGGCATCCATGCGGGGTTGGTGCTGACGAAGGTGACGGGAGCACCGCCGAGCCAGGCTTCCGTGCGCACCAGCGCGCGCTTGCCATCGACTTCGCGCATTTCCATATGCTGCGTGCCGGGCTCGATGGAGGGAATGGCGTAACCCTGCGCCACGGTCTTGCCCTTCAGGGGCTGGCAGCCACCGCAATCCAGACGCACGAAACTGCCATTGGCGACATGCACGCCATTGATATATTCGACGGAAGACGCCATCGCCGAGCCGCTGGCCAGCGCCACAATCGCTGTGAGAAGAAGACGACGCATCGAAAAACCCCCGAAATAACAGTGCTGCCTCTTGTTAGAGGTACAATGCACCATTCAATGTTGGGGCAAGTATTACCAATCTTTCCTTTCCATCAGGTCAGCAAACTTGGTAAAAATTGAACGAAATATTCGCGCCGACTACTCTGTCTGCTTCAGACCTCAGGCCTTTTCACGGGCCACGGCCTGCCAGCCGATATCGCGCCGGCAGAAGCCGTTTTCCCATTCCACCTTGTCGGTGAGAGCGTAGGCGCGCGCCTGCGCCTCGGTCACGTTCTTCCCGAAGGCGGTGACGTTCAGCACGCGTCCGCCCGTCGCCACCAGCTTGCCGTCCTTCAGCGCCGTCCCTGCATGGAACACCTTTGCCTCTTCGCTGGCATCGGGAATATGGGCAATCGGTGTGTTCTTGTCATAGGCGCCGGGATAACCCTTCGAGGCGAGAACAACGGTCAGCGCTGCATCGTCGCGCCATTCCGCTTCCACCTTGTCCAGCGTGCCGGTGGCGGTGGCATAGAGGATCGGCAGCAGATCGCTTTTCAGGCGCATCATCAGCACCTGGCATTCCGGATCGCCGAAACGCACATTGTATTCGATCAGCTCGGGGCCTTTCGCGGTGATCATCAGGCCGGCGAAAAACACGCCGGAAAAGGGATTGCCGTCCTTGGCCATGCCTGAAATCGTCGGTTCGATGATCTCCTTCATGGTGCGTTCCACCATGGCCGGCGTCATGACAGGGGCGGGGGAATAGGCGCCCATGCCACCGGTGTTCGGGCCGGTGTCTCCATCGCCCACACGCTTGTGGTCCTGCGCGGTGGCGAGCGCCAACGCCGTTTTGCCATCCGAAAGGCAGAAGAAGCTGGCTTCCTCGCCATCGAGAAAGGCTTCCACCACCACTTCCGCTCCGGCCGCGCCGAAAGCGCCGTCGAAACAGTCGTCGATGGCGGCAAGCGCTTCGGCCTCGGTCATCGCAACGGTCACGCCCTTGCCGGCGGCAAGACCGTCCGCCTTGATGACGATTGGGGCACCCTGTTCATGGACATACTGTCTGGCTGGCTCGGCCGCCTTGAAACGCTGGTAAGCGCCGGTCGGAATATCGTAGCGGGCGCAGAGATCCTTGGTGAACCCCTTGGAACCCTCAAGCTGGGCGGCTGCCTTCGAAGGGCCGAAGGTGGCGATACCAGCTGCACGCAGATCATCCGCCAGACCCGCAACCAGCGGCGCCTCCGGTCCGATGATGACGAAGTCGATCGCCTTTTCCTTGGCAAAGGCGATGACGGCGGCGTGGTCTTCCACGTCAAGCGAAACGAGTGTCGCGTGGTCGGCGATGCCGGGATTGCCGGGAGCGGCGTAAAATTCTTCAAGCAGGGGAGACTGGGCGATTTTCCACGCCAGCGCATGTTCGCGTCCGCCGGAACCGATCAACAGAACTTTCATGGTCAATATCCCTGCAAATTCGCCAGTAACCTTGTTTGAGCGGCGTTAAGGGCAGGGGGGCGAAAGGTCAAGGAGAAAGCGCCGTAAATGCCCGTCTTTCCCTTGAACGCAGCCTTTCCTGTGGAATCGTTGTCGCCTCTTGTTGTCACGCCACAATCAGACATTATGTTCGCCGCTCCAGATGTGACATCAGAGAACCTCATGACCGCAGATAATGCCCGCCTCGCCACGCTCATCGCCTCCGAAATCAACGCCCGCGCCGATCAGGTAAAGGCGGCAGTGGCATTGCTGGACGAGGGAGCGACCGTGCCCTTCATCGCCCGCTACCGCAAGGAAGTGACCGGCGGCCTCGATGACACCCAGCTCCGAACGCTGGCGGAACGCCTCGTTTATCTGCGCGAACTCAATGCGCGCCGCGCCTCCATCGTCGATACCATCAACGGTCAGGGCAAGATGACGGACGCCCTGATGGTCAAGATCATGCAGGCGGGCACCAAGGCGGAGCTGGAAGACCTCTATCTGCCCTATAAACCGAAGCGCCGCACTCGCGCGGAAATCGCCCGCGAGCGCGGTCTCGGCCCGCTGGCCGAAGCCATCTGGGAAAACCGCACCGCCGATCCGGCAAAACTTGCAGAAGCCTATGTCAAGGGCGAAGTCGCCGATGTTAAGGCGGCGCTTGAAGGTGCGCGCGACATCGTGGCCGAGACGATGACGGAAAACGCCGATCTTCTCGGACGCCTGCGCGATTACATGCGCCAGAACGCCACCTTCCGCGCCAAGGTGGTGGACGGCAAGCAGGCGGCGGGTGAGAAATTCTCCGACTATTTCGATCATTTCGAGCGCTGGTCAACGGTGCCGGGCCACCGGGCGCTGGCCATGCTGCGCGGCTGGAACGAGGAAGTGCTGACATTGACCATCGATGTCGATGCGGATGATCCCTCGCCGGTCAAGCCCGCACAGCGCACCATCGCCGCCGCCTTCGATATCCGCAATGCCGGCCCCGCCGATCAATGGCTGATAGAGGTGGCGGGCTGGACCTGGCGGGTGAAGCTCTCCATGTCGCTGTCGCTCGATCTCATGCGCGAATTGCGCGAGCGTGCGGAAGAAGAAGCGATCAATGTTTTCGCCCGCAATCTCAAGGATCTGCTGCTGGCAGCACCGGCCGGTTCGCGCGCCACCATGGGGCTCGATCCGGGCATCCGCACCGGCGTCAAGGTGGCCGTGGTGGATGGCACCGGCAAGCTCCTGGATACCACAACCGTTTATCCTTTCCAGCCGAGGAACGATGTGCGCGGTGCGCAGGCGGAACTCGCCTTGCTCATCCGCAAGCACAATGTCGAACTCATCGCCATCGGCAACGGCACGGGTAGCCGCGAGACGGAAAAGCTGGTCGCCGACCTTCTGGCGCAGATGCCCGCTTCGGCTTCCGGCGCAAAGCCCACCAAGGTCATCGTTTCGGAGGCTGGCGCATCGGTCTATTCCGCGTCGGAACGGGCGGCAGCGGAGTTCCCCAATCTCGACGTGTCCCTGCGCGGGGCGGTATCCATCGCCCGTCGCCTTCAGGACCCGCTGGCGGAACTGGTGAAGATCGAGCCGAAATCCATCGGCGTCGGGCAATATCAGCACGATGTCGATCAGGGCCGTCTCAGCCGTTCGCTTGATGCGGTCGTTGAAGATGCGGTGAATGCCGTCGGCGTTGATCTCAATACGGCGTCTTCGCCGCTGCTGGCGCGGGTTTCCGGCCTCGGCACCTCGATTGCCGATGCCATCGTTGCGCATCGTGACCAGACCGGCCCCTTTGCCAGCCGCAAGGATTTGCTGAAGGTGCCGCGCCTCGGCCAGCGCACCTTCGAGCAATGCGCGGGCTTCCTGCGCATCCCGAACGGCAAGGAGCCGCTGGATTCTTCCTCGGTCCACCCGGAAGCCTACGGCGTGGCGAAAAAGATCGTCGCCGCCTGCGGCCGCGACCTGCGCACGCTGATGGGTGACAGCGCCACGCTGAAGGCGCTGGACCCGAAACGGTTCATCGACGAGCAGTTCGGTCTGCCGACCGTCAAGGACATCATCGCCGAACTGGAAAAGCCCGGCCGCGACCCGCGCCCGAGCTTCAAGACGGCGACATTTGCCGATGGCGTGGACGAGATCACCGATCTGAAACCGGGCATGCTCCTGGAAGGTACAGTCACCAACGTCGCCGCCTTTGGTGCTTTCGTGGATATCGGCGTGCATCAGGACGGGCTTGTGCATGTGTCGCAGCTGGCCGACCGTTTCGTGAAAGATGCGCATGAGGTGGTCAAGGCGGGCGATGTCGTCAAGGTGCGGGTTGTGGAGGTGGACGTGAAGCGCAAGCGAATCGGCCTCACCATGCGCAAGGACGGCGGGGAGGCCGCGCCCCAGTCAATGCGCGAGAAGGGCAATGCTGGCGCCATGCGGCACGCGACATCCAAACCGAAAGATCGCAACGAAGGGTCGCAAACAGGTGGTGCGCTTGCCGCTGCTCTGGCTGAAGCGATGAAGCGGCGCTGACCCTGGGTTGAAATGTTTTTTTACCAAAAAGCCTCATCGCGACACGCGGTGGGGCTTTTTGCTTGATGAAATCGTTCAATTTTTTTGAAATAAGACTATCTTGAAACTTGTGCCGAAAGGAATACGGTCAGCAAAATTGATAAGTGAGACTTAGCAATTGGGGGTGCCATGGCGTCGTCTCTGCATGTT
>Ga0209070_100768_pt1 | contig 10892 bp, 10 predicted proteins | sample SynthPrep_5_END__FD_187205 | JGI IMG/M metagenome (GOLD analysis project Ga0209070, IMG submission 187205) | Synthetic microbial communities from Ohio, USA - SynthPrep_5_END_DS10_MetaG (SPAdes) (version 2) | ecosystem: Engineered > Bioreactor > Aerobic > Activated sludge | place: USA: Ohio... | reverse complement strand
GGTGCATTGGCAGAGCCGCTGGTTCTTCCCGGCGTTCAACCTGGCCGACACCTTCATCACCATCGGCGCCATCCTGCTGGCGCTGGATATGTTCAAGAGCGACAAGTCCGCGAAGGAGGCTGCGCAATGACAGACGTACGCATCGGTCCGGACAGGGAAGTGACCCTGCATTTCGCCCTCAAGCTGGAAAACGGCGATGTGGTCGACAGCACCTTCGACAAGCAGCCGGCCACCTTTAAGGTCGGCGACGGCAACCTGCTGCCCGGTTTCGAGCAGGCGCTGTACGGCTTCAAGGCCGGCGACAAGCGCAGCGTGCAGGTGCAGCCGGAGCAGGGCTTCGGCCAGCCCAACCCACAGAACGTGCAGATCATGCCGCGCAGCCAGTTCGAGGGCATGGAGCTCTCCGAAGGCCTGCTGGTGATCTTCAACGATGCCGCCAATGCCGAGCTGCCGGGTGTGGTCAAGGCGTTCGACGACAAGCAGGTCACCATCGACTTCAACCATCCGCTGGCCGGCAAGGTGCTGGACTTCGATGTGGAAATCATCGACGTCAAGGCGCTCTAGCCCGTGCAGCCGCTCTTGTAGGAGCGGCTTCAGCCGCGAAGCTCTTGTTGCAGCCTGCGCTTATCCCGCGCAGGCTGTATCTTTCCGGGATCGACCCATCGCGTCGCGCGATCCCTGATCAATACCGAGACAGCCAGCATGCATATCAAACTCGCCAATCCCCGAGGCTTCTGCGCCGGCGTCGATCGCGCCATCGAAATCGTCAACCGCGCGCTGGAAGTGTTCGGCCCGCCGATCTACGTGCGCCATGAAGTAGTGCACAACAAGTTCGTGGTCGAGGACCTGCGTGCCCGCGGCGCGGTATTCGTCGAAGAGCTGGACCAGGTGCCGGACGATGTCATCGTCATCTTCAGTGCTCACGGCGTTTCCAAGGCCGTGCGCGACGAGGCGGCACGGCGGGGCCTCAAGGTATTCGACGCCACCTGCCCGCTGGTGACCAAGGTGCATATGGAAGTGGTGCGCTACAGCCGTGAGGGCCGCGAGTGCATCCTTATCGGCCACGAAGGCCACCCGGAAGTCGAAGGCACCATGGGTCAGTACGACGCCAGCAACGGCGGCGCCATCTACCTGGTGGAAGACGAGGCGGACGTTGCCGAGTTGCAGGTGCGCAACCCCGAAAACCTGGCGTTCGTCACCCAGACCACCCTGTCTATGGACGACACCAGCAAGGTAATCGACGCCCTGCGCAGCAAGTTCCCGGCCATCGGCGGCCCGCGCAAGGACGACATCTGCTATGCCACGCAAAACCGCCAGGATGCGGTCAAGCAACTGGCCAGCGAGTGCGATGTGCTGCTGGTGGTCGGCAGCCCCAACAGCTCCAACTCCAACCGCCTGCGCGAACTGGCCGAGCGCATGGGCACTCCGGCCTATCTGATCGATGGTGCCGAAGATCTCAAGCGTGAGTGGTTCGATGGGGTCAAGGGGATAGGCATCACTGCAGGCGCCTCGGCGCCGGAAGTATTGGTGCGCGGTGTGGTTGAGCAGCTACGCGCCTGGGGCGCGCTAGGGGAGACCGAGCTGGATGGGCGGCCGGAGAACATTACGTTTTCGATGCCGAAGGAGTTGCGGGTGAAAGCGCTCTGACGGAAAAGAAAAAGGCGATCCGAGGATCGCCTTTTTCTTGTGTTTGGCTGCTCAGCGCCAGCACTGATCTACCGTCTTGGCATTAGAGCCGGTGGACGTCTTGCCTTTGATGCCAACGGCCGTGAGGGTCAGGTTGCCACAGAGGCCGTCACCGATGGTCTGCTCGGCCGTCAGTGTATAACCGCCATCATTGTTGGTACGGGATACTCCTACCAAGTAATAGCCATTTTCCGATCGCACCCTGGCTCCTGCAGAGTCAGCATTTATGACGCTGTTCTGATCGGATACCAGTAGGTCGATATCCTGGTTGATAGCTACGTAGCGATTGTTCTGGGCATAGAAGCGCTCCTGCCGCGCAGCCATTTCCTGCAGCAGCGCCATGCCTTCCGCTCTCTTGCTACGGGTGATGTAGTCCTGATAGTTAGGTATCGCGATGGCCGCTAGGATGCCGATGATCGCAACGGCGAGCATCAGTTCGATCAGGCTGAAGCCTTTTTGTTCATGCCTATTCATTGAAAGTCCTCGGGCACGATATGCCAGCTTTGACGGCCACTGCTATTTGGGTCATCGCCCACAGTGAAGGGGTTTGCCGCTCCGTCACTGCCGAACACCTTGTTGCCTGGTGCCAAGGTGAAGCCACCCAGCGCAGGGAAGCGCATGCCAGATACGATTTTTGCATTGTACTCGTCAGTCGAGTTGACCATGCGATCAGCGTTCAGGTCCAGCACGTTGAAGCGTGTACGACCACCAGTGTGGGCATCCACGCCATAGAGCCAGGTATCTGCACCAGCTTGGCAAGGATCCTGATTGGGTGTCAGGCTGCTAAGGAACAGGATCGAACCGCTGGCCGTCATGTTGTTGATGATCATTTCTCCTTCCAGACGCACTGTTGTTCCGGACGCGTTGGTGACGGCCATGTCCAGCGCCCAGCCCCACTGATTGACAGCGGTGTCGTCATTCGGAATGTCAAGGGTTTCGTTGGCTGCTGGCGTGCGATACCACTGTGGAATGCGCTCACTAAGCAGCTTGATATCGCGGTTAGCGCTCTGGATGTCATCGCCGATTACCACATTGTCTTGCTGCTCGGTGAAGCTCTGTTCCATCAGGCGCCCAAGCGTGGTTCCCGACGTGAAGCGAGTACCGGCAAGCGCTGTGTTGGTATCGGTTTTCTGCCGCTTGGTTTTGCGATCCCAGATGCCGTAGAGGGTCATGGCCCTGCTGGTGTCGACGTTGGCATCGCTGGCTTCGAAATACTTGCCTGTACCCATCAGCACCAAGTAGCCGTAGCCGGTCGGGTGGCGAACGAGAGACGGCTGGATGGTGATGGGCTGGCGTTTGCCTGCCTTGTCCTTGGCGACGAACAACGGTCTGTTGCCGTAGGCCAGTTTGAAGTCGTTTTTGGTGGTGCTGGAAACCTCGGTATTGGTTCTAGCGAACGGATCGACCGCTACCGGAGTGTCCGGGCTGGGTGACGCCTTGACCAAGTCAAAGCGCCACAGATTGCCCTGCAGATCACCTGCGTAAGCGTAGTCCACCAGGCCGTCCCCGTTATTGTCGGCACCACGTACGCTCGACAGGCCATTGGCTAGAGTGACATTGTTTTCGACTGTGTCGGGGACAGTGATCTTCCTGATCAGATCGCCCGTCTTGATGTCGATGATCAGCAGCGCTGCCTTGTCGTTTGTGCTGTCATAGCCATTACCTTGCAGAACAGCCCATTCGCCGGTGTGTAGTCGGACGATTTCGGGCTGGGCGAAGGTGTAGCCGAGGTCGGTATCCTTGGCTGTGCCGAACTCCCAAAGCAATTTGATCTGGGACGGATCAGTAATATCCAGCGCAAAAAGCGCACGGCCACCGGCGCGCAGTGTGCCGATCAGCACTGTACGCCAGCCAGTATCATCCCCCATGTAAATGTCGCGCACGATCGGCGTTCCGTCGACGAAATAACGATGCTCTGCACCGACGTAGTTCTGCCCGGTGAGGCGATAGAGATTTTTGATCACTTCAGTCGGAATGAAGGCGAACTCCTCAACACCAGTGCTGGCATTGAAGCCATGGAGCATGCCGTCGTTGCCGCCGACATAGACCATCTCCCTACGATTACTCTTCTGATTCGCTTCACGGAAAGCTGCATACCCCTGATAGCCAGCGCGGGTGCCCGTGGGATTCTCTATTGCATCGGCTAGATAGGCTAAGTAAGCAGGGGTACCCACCACTACCGGGCTCGAGTTTATGATATCGCCCATTACGGTGCGGCTATTGCGTTTACGGAACGCTGGGCTGTTATCGCCCTCGTTGCCGCGCTCGCCGCGGATATAGGCAACGCGGGCCTGACCGCGTGAGTCTCGAGCTCCGACGAGGCTTTCCGGGTTGATGTTGAGTAGGTCTTGCATCGTTCCTAAATTGGTCCAGGTGAAGTCCTTGAAACCTGTGGTGTTGTTGCTGGCGTCTGCCATCACGACGCGACGACTGTTGGGATTAATACCTTGGTTGGCGGTCTGAATATTCCAGAGCTCAGTGACCTGGCCGTCCACACTAAGCAGGCTCTTGAATATCTGGCCACTCCAATCGGTGCTATTGAATTGGGTGGCGTAGACGTTGCTTTGGATGGCGTTGCCGTCATTATCGGATACGAACGAGGCGGAAACCGCTGGACGCGCTGCCGTCGACGTCCGGTCGGCAATACGGTTGAGGATGTCGCGGAACGCTTGAACCATTGCATCAGGGCTATCTACGCTGAAGAACTCCCCCCTAGAATTTATAGCCGCGTGCCATAGATCGTAGACGTTGTTGACGCTGTCGGTACCGGCCGCGGGCCAGTTCACGGTGCCGTTGCGCAGGTTGTTGTAGCCAGTGCCGCCGAAAGTACCTTGGGTCGGATCCCAGGGGATGTTGGCCTGATTGAGCGAGTTGGTCAGGCCCAGGCCCATGGTGAAGTTGACCATGTGTTGCCAGGTCGCCGGGTTGTTACGGGGGTCCCAGAACTGCGCAGTCAGGTCGTTATCGTTGCGAAACGGTAGGTATGGGCGCAGATCATTGCTCAGGTTGGTGTTTAGATCGGTAGCCCAATAGTGCATGGCGAGATCCGCAACGGTCTGCTGTGTGCTGTCGGCATAAGGTGCGCGGCTGCCGTTGTACGTCGTGCCGTTGGGCAGGGTGAAGCTGGCGTTGTCTGAGCGAAAGGTATCGCTGGGGCTGCTGAAACCGTCGTTCCAGATCCCATCTGTCATCATGATGTGATAACTGGGGCGGCAGGCGTAGGTGTTGCCGGAGTTGTTGGTCTGGCTGCTGTCGTTGGGGTATTTCTGCCAGGCGACATTAGTTTTCAGGAATTCACCGGCGCGGCGCATTGCTTGGCGCAGGTAGGTACTCTGACTAAAGGGGGGGTCCTGCAGCCAGCCGAACAGCTGTCCCTTGTGTGCGTTGTTGTATTCGCGCAGGCGGTTGTCGTAACAGTTGTTTGTGTCGTTTCCGGTGAAACTGGTGCAGGTGCCCAGGCTCTGCCAGGTCAAGCGCACTTCGGGCGGTAGGTCGGCGAAAGCGATCTGTGCCGCGCTGAGGGTGGCCAGTGCACGGTTTCGGTAGAACGAATACCAGATTGCGAAGTTCTGCCGTTCATCGGTGCCCGAAGTGGCATCGTCCGACCTGACTTTCCCCGAGGTACTACTGACAAAAACGAGTTTCTGGCAGCTTTCGTTATTGCTTGCTGCATTGGCGCAGCCGGCAATCGTCCTGTCCAGGCGATAGTAATAGGCAGGTACGGCGACCTCAGTCAGGGAGCCCTGGTAAGTATTCGTGGCTGTCCGGGTACAGTTAGCCGCGAGGTTGGTGAAAACACCTGCCATCGTCGCGGTGGCAGTGCAGCTAGTGCTGCTCGTCCGGTTGATTGAAAAAACGATGCCGGCTGGTGTGGTAAACGTCGAAGTACCGTTGGTTGTTCTGACAACGCTTGCAGAGAAATCGGTCGCCGGGTTTCGGGCAAAACGGTTGTTCGTGCTGCTGTAGCCGTACGCTGTGTTGGTCGCTAACGTGGTGCGCGGGTCGTAGCTCCAGGTGACCCGGTAGCTGTTGCTCAAGTTAAAGCTCCCACGGCTCTGAACGAATCCATGGTTGTAGGCCTGAGTAAAACTGGTGCTGTAGGGTGTCGACGATACGTTGCCGTTGATGTCGTAGCGGGTCGGTATCCGGTAGGTCACATTGGGGTTGTAGTACATGGGGTTGAAGTCTGCGGACTTGCCACGGCGACTGTCGAACTCGCCGTTGATGTTGTCCGGGACGAAGGCCCACCGCATACTGCCCGAGTCGTCGAGTGTCAAGATCAAGTTGGGTGCAACGGTCTCGCTAAGAATCAGGGGCTTCTGGCTGACGTTCAGTGCTGCTGCGCTTGCTGAAAAAGTACCAGCGAAATAAACAAAGAAACCGAGCGTACTGAGCAGCGCTTTGGAATGATTGAGGGTTTTCATGAGATAGGTTCTCGAGTTGTGCAAGGCTGCGTCAGTTGCTTTCGACCCGGCCCTTGGAGTTTAGGGCCACGGTCGAGCGTACTGCACTGTTCAGGCCGTTATTGCTGGCAATGCCGTTTACCTCGTATCTGAAAACACCAATGCCAAGGAGCATGTTGCCGTACTCCGGATTCTCAGATTCCCCCATAAGCTCGCCACCTGGGGCGATCTGCGCATACCAGCTGGCATCACCGTACAGCTGGGTATTGTCATCCGGTGAGTAGACCTGCTTGTTGGCCGCGTCTATTGCGTATTCGGGTGGCGTGTCGAGCAGGCAGAGTTTGCCCCGTGCGATGCCCTCGCAGCTGGCGCTCGGCTCCTGCGGGCCACGTTGAACTGTTCTGCGCTCACCGTCGCGAACGCTAGCTTCGGCCACATTGAGTAGTTGTTTCTGTTCGATCATGTTGCCGGTGATGCGCGATTCCAGGCTGACTTCGCGCATGTTGGCGATGGCCAAGACCGTGATAACCAGCAGGAAAATCAGAGCGATGAGTAGGCTTACGCCCTGCTGGCCCTGACCCAGACGATAGTGACGATTGCGATTCATGGCATCAAGTTCCTCATGCTGGTGCTGCTGGAAAGCATGGTGTAAAGGCGTTTGTCATTGGGCGCGGTGTCGAACCAGAACTCGTAGATCGTGCTGCCGGAACTTTTGGCGATCTCGGTTGGGCTGGCGGCCATAACTGCGAACTGAAGGGCGCGAACTCGGGCGTTCGCCGCAGGGGCTGGGTTGTACTCGGTGATGCGCTTGTCGTCGTTGTAGTTGACGCCGTAATCAAAGCTCAGCGCCGTTATGCCGGTGGCTATGGATTGCCCATTGCAGCGCAGTTCGCCATTGGTGAGCTGAAAGACTTCCACCACCGGGTCGGTGTCCACGTAAGGGCTGTTGGGAATGTTGGCAATGGCGTCCCCGCTGCAGGTGCGCGCACCTGGAAAGGCGGGTTGATAACGGATGCAGAAGGAGGCACCATCCAGGCGCTTGACCACCTCGCCTGCATTCAAGCCGTTGCACAGGGTATTCTCACGCGGGAAGGCTTCTTCCATCGTCTGGTCTGGTCGACGGCGGTAACCCGCTTTTGCCAGGGTCTGTTCGAGCAGCAGTATGGAGAAACGAGCGCTCTCGATATTCTGTCCCTGACTCTGTTGGAACAGCGTGTTTTCCCGATTGTCCAGGTAAACCTGAGTAATGCCCAGAATGAGGAAGCTGCTGATCAGGAGGGCAACCATCATCTCGATGATAGAAAGACCATGTTGCTTGTGCGTCATCAGAGTTCTCCTCGCAGCCGCAAAGTGCAGATGAAGGGATCGGGACCGTTGCCGCAGGTTTCGCCATTTGAGCGCCAGGCGACCTGAACCTCAACGGTGGAGCCAGCACCTGCGGCGCAAGTGCCAGGGACGACCGAGCGGCAAATGTAGAAGGCGTTACGTACGGCTGCAGCATCTGTATCGTCACCCGCGGTGCCCGGCATCAGGGTTCGAGCTTTTTCGCTCCAGCAGGTCAGTTGTTCGGTGGTGTCATCGGCAGCGACAGGGTTTGTACCGCACTCACCCTGCGCCTCAAGTTGGCTGATGAGGAAATCATCCCGTGCATTGGGATTGGCCCGCATCTTTTCCATGATCTCGGTTGCAAGCATTACCGCGTTATTACGTGAGACAGAGTCGGCAGTGAACTGAATTCCGCGCCCTTGCATCGCTACCAAACCAAGCATGCCGATGGTCAGTAGAACCAGTGTGACCAGCACCTCTATCAGGCTGAAGCCGCGTTGTGTATTGCGCAGGGTCATGGTTGGCAGTCTCCCAGGTCGTTGCCCTGATCATCCTTGCCGCGTGGCATCAGCCGCGTACTGCCGCTGGGCTGAACCTCAATCCGGTAGGCAAAAGCAGCGTTGTCGTCACGACAAATGACAAAGTTTGCGGTTTCGGCTGTGCCGTTTGCTGTAAAGGTGAGCGTGATCGGCGCCAGGCTGCTGGCGACACTGGCGTGGTCCGGGTTAAAGGTCTCCTGGCGCAGCGCGGTGGCATCCGTAGCGTTCTCGACAATCCAGTTGTTGTTGTCGTTACGCAGCCTTATCGAGGTGCGGCGTACCACTGCTTGCGAACGAGCGAACTGCAGCAGACTGTTGAGTGTCTGCGCCTGCGCTTCGATCTGGTTGTTGGCGACCAGGCGGGCGAAGTTGGGTATTGCGATGCCTACTGCGATTGCCAGCAATGCCAGCACGATCATAAGTTCGATCAGGCTGAATCCTCGCATGCCAGGGTGGTGTGACATGTTTTGCTCCTTTGGGACGTCCGAGCGAATACTGCGATAACGTCCCTTGTCTGTCTGCCGTGGCGGGACAGCTGGCTGACTGGAGCGGATGACTGGTTACTGTAAATGTTCAGCCCTGGCAGCGATGGACCTCGGCGAGATTTTCCTGATGGCTTGCGAGGCGTACTCGCCCCTGTCGGTTGAGTATCAGTTGCCAGGCTATTTTCTCACCTTTGCATTGAAAGAACCGGCCGTTACTGGAGGGGCTGGTGCCATTGGCATGGAAGCGTATGCGCGAGTCGAAGCCGGCCCAGCGCAATGGTGTACTGGTGCGATGCTGCTGGATCTGCACGACATGTCCCGGTGCGTTCATGAACTGCATGCGCCAGCCCTTACTCCAGTCGCGGCCGCAGGTCGCACCATCGCGGGTGCCGCATAGCTCTACGCTTGTCTTGTTCAGTACGGCTTGTAGTCGGGCATGATTAAGTGAGGCGTGCAGGTGATTGCGCAGTGCCTCACGTTCACTTTTTTGTTGCAGTGCCGCGAAGCTAGGGATTGCTAGCGAGGTGCCGATGCTGGCCAATGCCAGTACGACAAGAAGTTCATAGAGGCTGAATGCCAACTGTGTGGGTCGTTTCATGCGTATAGTCCTTTACGTTTTGCAGCGTGCGTTCCTAGCACAGGTAAAGGTTTAGTAGTGATTGACTGTCTTGGCAAATGAGAGGGCGATGTGGGGCGAGCGTTAGTTGTCGGGGGCGGTGCTTTGGGTTTGTTGTCTGCCAACATGTTGGCTTCAGCGGGTGAAGAGGTTCTTCTTGTGGACCGTCAGGGGGTCGGCCGCGAATCCTCCTGGGCCGGCGGTGGCATCGTGTCGCCGCTCTATCCCTGGCGTTACAGCGCGGCGGTGACGGCGTTGGCGCATTGGTCGCAGGATTTCTATCCGGGTTTAGCTCGGCAGTTGCTGGAAGACACCGGCGTCGATCCCGAGGTGCATGTCACCGGGCTGTACTGGCTGGACCTCGATGATGAGGCCGAGGCGCTGGCCTGGGCAGCACGCGAGGGGCGCGCGCTGTTTCCGGTGGATATCGTTGAGGCTTATCAGCAGGTGCCTATTCTGGGTGGTGGTTTCCAGCGCGCCATTCATATGCCGGGTGTGGCCAATGTGCGTAATCCCCGGTTGGTCAAAGCGCTGCGGGCGGCTTTGGCGGCCATGCCGAACGTGGAGCTGCGTGAGCATTGCCCGGTCACTGGTTTCATTCAGGAGAATGGGCAGATTCGGGGCGTGACTACCGCTGGTGGCGAGATTCGTGCCGAGCGCGTGGTCCTGGCGGCCGGCGCCTGGAGTGGTGAGTTGCTCAAGACGCTTGGGCTGGAGTTGCCGGTCGAGCCGGTGAAAGGGCAGATGATTCTCTACAAGTGTGCCGAGGATTTTTTGCCAAGCATGGTATTGGCCAAGGGTCGCTATGCGATCCCGCGGCGTGATGGGCATATCCTGATTGGCAGCACGCTGGAATACGCCGGATTCGACAAGACACCGACCGATAATGCGCTGGAAAGCCTCAAAGCATCGGCCGAAGAACTGTTGCCTGCACTCAAGGAGGCCGAAGTGGTGGGGCATTGGGCCGGTTTGCGGCCCGGTTCGCCCGAGGGCATTCCCTTCATTGGCGAGCTGCCTGCGCATCCCGGGCTATGGCTCAACTGCGGGCATTTCCGCAACGGATTGGTGCTGGCGCCAGCCTCCTGCCGGCTGCTGGCTGATCTGATGCTTGGGCGTGAGCCGATCATCGATCCGGCGCCTTATGCGCCAGTGGGGCGGTTGCACTAGTGGTTCGTCATCCCCGCATCAAGGGATTGCGCGGCGTGAAACGGACTAGCTTGATCGCCAGCAAGCTGGCTCCTACACAAGCGTGAGCGGCGTATTGTCTCAGTCGATACCTAGCTTCTTCAGGCGATAGCGCATCGAGCGGAAGGTCAGGCCCAGGCGCTGAGCCGCGGCCGTGCGGTTCCAGCGCGTTTCTTCCAATGCCTGCATGATCAGCTTGCGTTCGATATCCTCGAGGTAGTCCTCGAGGTTGTCGATCTGCGCCAGGCTTGTTTCGCCGCCTTCGTTGCCAGGGCCGCTGGTATCGGCCAGGCGCAGGTCGCTGGGCGTGATCTGATCATCTTCACAGAGGGTGTAGGCGCGTTCGAGCATGTTTTCCAGCTCGCGCACGTTGCCGGGGAAGCGGTAATTCTTCAGTTTTTCCAATGCGTCGGGGTGCAACCTGGCGGCGGCCAGGCCAGTACCATCGGCCAGGCGCGCGAGCATCACGTCGGCCAGCTGGGCGATATCTTCGCGCCGCTCACGCAGCGGTGGCACGCGCAGTTCGATGACGTTGAGTCGGTAGTAGAGATCCTGGCGGAAACGGCCAGCCGCGACTTCGGCTGCCAGATCCTTGTGGGTGGCGCAGAGGATGCGTACATCGACCACCACTTCCTGTTGGCCACCGACGGCG
>Ga0209070_100751_pt1 | contig 11230 bp, 8 predicted proteins | sample SynthPrep_5_END__FD_187205 | JGI IMG/M metagenome (GOLD analysis project Ga0209070, IMG submission 187205) | Synthetic microbial communities from Ohio, USA - SynthPrep_5_END_DS10_MetaG (SPAdes) (version 2) | ecosystem: Engineered > Bioreactor > Aerobic > Activated sludge | place: USA: Ohio... | reverse complement strand
CAGGGGCAGGGCCAGGTGCAGCAGCAGGGTGTAGAGGAGTCTGTTCATGGGGGCGCAGCTTATCGCCGCCGGTCATCCTCTGGAAGCGTGATCATGCCTGCGGGCGCAGCAGTTCACGCGCCAGGCAATCGGCCAGCCAGTTGGCAGCAGGACCGAGCGCACCGTCGCGCCGGGTGACGAGCTCCACCACCAGCGGCAGCGGCGCCCAGTCGCTGCGCAGTTCCTGCAGGTGGCCCTGGTAGGTCGGGTACTGCGCCACATGGCGCGGCAGCCAGGCCCAGCCAACGCCGCGTATCACCAGCTCGGCCATCACATAGAAGCTGTCGGCGCGCCATACCAGCGGACTGATCTGCTCGCCGCCGGGATAGTGGCTGTCCTGCGGGGTCATCAGCAACTGGCGATGTTCGGTCAGGTCACGCCGCTCCACGCTGTCGAGTGCAGCCAGCGGATGGTTCGGGCTGCATACCGTGACCATCTCGATGGTGCCCAAGCGCTGGCTCTCCAGCTCTCGCGGCATTTGTTCATGATGAAACAGCAGGCCCAGGTCGGCCTGGCGCTGCAGCAGCTTGCGCGCCACGTCGCCCTGTGCGCCGCTGGAAAGCTGCACTTCAAGCAGGGGAAAGGCAGCCGCCAGGGCTTCCAGGCTGGCCAGCACCGGTTGGTAGGGCATGGCTTCGTCCTGTGCCAGACGCAGGCGCGCCTCCTCGCCGCGTGCCAGGCCGAGCGCGCGGCCGTCCAGTCGTTCACATTGCTGCAACACGCTGCGGGCCTGCTCCAGCAGCGCGACGCCTGCTTCGGTCAGGCGCGGCTGGCGCCCACTGCTGCGTTCGAAGAGGGTCACGCCGAGGTCGCTCTCGAGCAGGGCGATGGCGGTGCTGACCGCCGATTGCGCGCGGCCGGTGTGCCGAGCTGCGGCGGAGAAGGATCGACTCTCTGCGGTCAGGACGAACAGTTGCAGCTGATCGAGATTCCAGTTCATGGTCAACCTATCTTGATCATAGATAGGTAATGACTTTATCCCATCATGGAAGAACTTAGAATCGTGGCCATCTTTCAGGAGTCGCCACCATGCCCGGATACCTCTATCTCGCTATCGCCATCGCGGCTGAGGTGATCGCCACCACCTCTATGAAGGCCATCGACGGCTTCAACAAACCCTTGCCGCTGTTGCTGGTGATCGGCGGTTACGCAATCGCCTTCTGGATGCTGATTCTGGTGGTGCGAACCATCCCGGTGGGCATCGCCTACGCCATCTGGGCGGGGTTGGGCATCGTCCTGGTCAGCATCGCGGCGATGTTCATCTACCAGCAAAAGCTCGATCTGCCGGCCGTGCTCGGTATGGGGCTGATCGTCAGTGGCGTGGTGGTGATCCAGCTGTTCTCGCAATCGACCGGGCACTGATGGGCCGCGGGCGAGGAAGTTGACGGGTTATACTGCGCGCCTGTTTTTCGCCGAGGCCCGTTCATGTCCCAGTCTCTCAGCACCGATGTCCTGATCGTCGGCGGCGGTATCGCCGGCCTCTGGCTCAATGCGCGCCTGCGTCAGCAGGGCTTCGCCACCGTTCTGGTGGAGCGCGGCAGCCTGGGCGGCGGGCAGAGCCTGAAGTCGCAGGGCATCATTCATGGCGGTGCCAAATATGCCCTGCATGGCGCGCTGACCGGTGCTTCCGAAGCTATCGCCGATATGCCGCGCCGCTGGCGCGAAGCGCTGGCCGGCAGTGGCGAGCTGGACCTCTCCGGTGTGCGCATCCTGTCCGACGCCCATTACCTGTGGTCGCCCGGTACCCTGGCGGGCAACCTCACCAGCTTCTTCGCCAGCAAGGCGGTGCGCGGTCGGGTCGATCAGGTCAAGGGTGAGCAATTACCGCCGGCGCTGCAGCACCCGAAGTTCAAGGGCAAGGTCTATCGACTCGCCGAGCTGGTGCTCGATGTGCCGAGTCTGATCGCACGTCTGGCCGAACTGGCCGGTGATGGCCTGCTTGCCGCCGAGCGTATCGAACCGCTGCAGGAAAACGGTGAGCTGTGCGGGTTGATCGTCGACGGTCGCGAGATTCGCGCGCAGCGCGTGGTGCTCAGCGCCGGGGCCGGTAATGCCGAGCTGCTCGCCGCGCTGGGCATCGAACAGCCCGCGCAGCAGTTGCGCCCGCTGCATATGGTGTTGGCCAAGGGGCCGGCACTGAAGCCGCTGTACGCGCACTGCCTCGGCGGTGGGCCGAAGCCGCGGGTCACCGTCACCACCCATCCGGCCGCCGATGGCCAGTGGGTCTGGTACCTCGGCGGCGATCTGGCCGAGGCTGACGGCGTTGCGCGCGACGAAGGCGCTCAGATTCAGGCGGCGCAAAAGGAAGTGGCCTCGCTGCTGCCCTGGGTCGACCAGAGCCAGACGCGCTGGGCGACATTGCGCGTTGATCGCGCCGAGCCCGCGCAGTCGGGCCTGGTGCGCCCGGACAACGCCTTCCTCGCCGAACAGCAGCGCCTGTTGGTGGGCTGGCCGACCAAGCTGGCGCTGGCGCCGGATTTCGCCGACCGCGTACTGGCCGCCCTGCAACGGGACAAGGTACAGCCGGCTGGCCATGCTCCGTTGCCTGAGCTACCGCGCCCCGCGCTGGGGCAGCCGGTATGGGAGGCACTGTTGCCATGAGCACCCTGCACGATCTGTATCGCCCGCTGGGCTCCACCGGCTTGCGCGTTTCGCCGCTGGGCCTGGGCACGGTCAAGCTCGGCCGTGATCAGGGCGTGAAGTACCCCAACGGTTTCACCATCCCTGACGATACGCAGGCCCTGGCCTTGCTGCGGCAGGCTCGCGAGCTGGGCATCAACTTGATTGATACCGCGCCTGCTTACGGCGTCAGCGAGCAACGCCTCGGTCCACTGCTGCGTGGCCAGCGCGATGAGTGGGTGATCGTCAGCAAGACCGGTGAGGAGTTCGAGCAGGGCCTGTCGCACTTCGATTTTTCCGCCGCGCACACCCGCCTGTCGGTCGAGCGCAGCCTCAAGCGCCTGGAGACCGACCGTATCGACCTGCTGTTGGTGCACTCCGATGGCAACGATCTGGCGGTACTGCGTGAAACGGGCGTTTACGAGACGCTGGCAGCGCTCAAGCGCGAGGGCAAGATCCTCGGCTACGGGATTTCCGGCAAGACCGTCGAGGGCGGGCTGCTGGCGCTGGAACAAGGCGACTGCGCCATGGTCACTTATAACCTGAGTGAGCAGGGCGAGAAGCCGGTGTTGGACTACGCTGCCAGTCACGCCAAGGGCATTCTGATCAAGAAGGCGTTGGCCAGCGGGCATGTCTGCCTGGCCGAGGGTGTCGATCCTGTACGTGCCAGCTTCGAACTGATATTCGTGCATCCGGGCGTCAGCAGCGCCATCGTTGGCACCATCACGCCCGCGCACCTGGCGGCCAATGTCGCGACGGTCGCGGCGGTTTTGCAGGGTATCCGCTGAGAACCTATTCACGATCTCGCGAGCTAGAGCGATACAACACCGGTGGCGGCCCCGCAAAAACAAGCGAGGAACGGCCGGGGTCGCGGGCGACTGTACTGTTGTACATGAGCATTTCGACCGGGCTGGCGCTCCAGCTTATTTTTAACGCAGTAGCGCCGAAGCGCAGCAGATCGTGAACAGGTTCTGAGGTCCCCGGTCACGTCCTCTTACAGCCTTGGGTTGTGCTGAGTGGTCGGCTTGGGGCAGCCTTGAGCGGTTTTCGCTTCAACCTGATCCTCGCGTGAAGGCCGCTCGTCGAGCTGGATTCACGCCCAGCCGGAACAAGGAGTCGAGATGCCGCGTACGCTGATCCGCAAGGACCCGAGTAACTTCAAGACCCTGCCACTGCTCGTCGAAGCTAGCCCCGATGGTCTGAGATACCAGAGCCTGGGGCAGCCGCTGAATTTCCAGCAGATGCTCGAACGCCGCCGTCCGGTCGAGGTGGCGGACAGTTCGCGCTTTTCCATCGAGCTGGCCAACCTTGGCGTATCGGTACGCATGACCCTGCGCTTGCACGGTCGTGACTACTGGTTGCTGGTGCGCCAGCGCCGCCCGGATCGCGGTGACACAGTCCTCAAGCTGATTTCCGGCTACGTGCCGGCGCATGAGCTGAATCTGCCGTTGCTTACCGCGGTTCAGGAAGTAGCCGAGGAATGCCTGCTGGAGAGTGCCGATGGCTGGCTGGGCGGGCGTTTTGCCGATACCTGGTTGCCCACGCCCTATCAGGGTGCGCTGCGCTATCGCGAGTCGAGTCACTTTCGTCTCAGCCCGCTGTCCGGCGCTGCGCGGCCAGTGCAGTGCGGCAACCTGACCTTGCTCGAGCGCCCGCGCGCCTATGTGCATCTGCCTACGGCATCCTTGCAGCTGGTCTATGACCTTAGCCTGGAGCTGCCACGCGATGCCCGTCAGTTGAGTCTGTTTCACGTCGACGAATGCCTGGAAGACGGTCGCCTGGTGGCGCGTCTGGAGCGTCGGCGGCCGGACATCTATCTACTGGCGTTGCAGCGTGGTGTGCCCAGCGGTGGGCTGTTCACCCTGCGCAAGGGCGAATTGCTGCCCGCCAGCACCCGAGGGGTATGGCTGTCGGAGAGTTTTGCCGAACAGGATGGCTGGCTGGTGCGCGACGAGCGGATTCGCTGGAAGGACTGGCTGCAGCGCTACGGTGTAAAGACGCCGCAGCGGCGCGCATTGGCCAGTGCGTAGGGCGGGTGCAACCCGCCGTTGGCCGTCTGGCGGGTTGTGACTGCCCTACATGGGCTGCGCCGCTTTCACGCCCGGCTGTCGCGCATGCGCGTCAACTGCCGCTCCAGTAGTGCCGGATAAGGATCGAGCAGGCGCTCCACGCAGCTGGCCCCTTCCGGGCTGGCAATCGGGCGGATGCGGGCGCGCTGGCGGGCCAGGGCATCCTGCGCGACGCGTTGCTCGACCAACAGCAGGTTGCGGCTGTGCTGCGACAAGGCCAGGGCGTCCAGGGCGCTGTCGCTGAGCAGCAGGTCAGCCTGGCCCAGCTCTTCCAGATCACGGCCCAGGGTCAGCCCTAGCTGCAGTTGCAAGGTGATGCCGCTGTCGGCGACCTCGATCTGCAGGGCATGGCCCAGGGCGCGCATCAGCTCGCCACAGCAGATCGCGTGGGTCAGGTAGTCTTCGCCGCATTCGCGCTCATGGAACAGCATCAGGCTGCTGCCGTCCTTGAGGGTATGCAGTTGCCCCTGGTAGAGCGCGGCAGCTTGTTCCAGGCAACCCCGATAGCGATCCAGCAGGTCCAGCAGGCGCGTACGCGGCAGGCGACGAAGCTGCTCCTGAGCACCGAGTTGAATGGCCAGCACGGCGCTGGCTTGCGAGGGGCGCGGAGCCTTGGCGACCGGCGCAGGCGCTTCGGAGTCGTCACGCAAGTCGGCAAAGGGATCATCCGGCTCTATGGCGTCGGGCCAGGGCTTGAGCTGCTCGTCATCGCCATCTTCATCGCTGATGTGCGTTTCATCGAAGGCATGCTCGGCCTCGATCTCCTCCTGCTCGTCGAAGCGCTCGTCGTCTTCTTCTGGCAGATAGTCCTCGCTGTCATCGAGCAGCTGTTCGTCATCCAGTTCCTGTTCGGGCTCCGGTTTTTCCGGTACCAGGCGCGCCTGCAGTTGACGCGCCAGATCACCGATCTCGTCGTTGCGCCCCGCCCCCGGTGCAGGGTCGTCCGGGTCACGCAGCCACAGGCGCATTTGCAGCAAGGGCGTGGAAATGTAACGGCCCAGGCGCATGCTCAGCGACAGGGTCAGTGCCAGCAGGATCAGGCTGAGAATGCCCATGCTCTGCAGGCTGATGGTCATCGGCTGCTGGAACTGGCTCATATCGAGGCTGATGCGCAACTGTCCGGCCATCACCTCCTGGAACGTGATGGGGGTGGTGTACAGACCCTCGGTTTCGCCCAGAACGCTGCGCGTCGGGCGCGAGCCAGCTTCGGCGAGGATGCGGTTATCCACGCTGTAGATGGCCGCATGGGCAACCAGCGGGTTCTTCGCCAGGTTGTTCAATAGCACGTTGAGACTGAGGATGTCGTTGGACACCAGCAGCTCGGTGGACGACGCCGCCGTCTGGGTTATCAGCGCCTGACCCAGTGCATCGGCCTGCTGCTGCATGGCCTGCTTGAACTGCATGCCCATGACCCAGGCATAGATGACCATTGCCAGGGCCACCAGCAGCACGCTGTGGCTGGCAATACGCAGAACCAGAGGCACCCGCCGCTGACGCAGCGCGTGGAAGATCAGGATGAAGAAGTTATCGGGTTTGACGGGCGCAGGCCGGTTCACAGAGCACGGCTCTTGTCGACTGAAGTTGCCGCGCAGTATAGCGAGCGGTCTGGGGCGGGCAAAGCGCATGGCTGCCCGGAACGACGGGAAACTGGGTAGAATGTGCGCCTTTTCGTCGGTCGGTGGCCAATTCGCCGCTTGCCTGCCTCAATCGTTTGCCTTGGAGGGTGCGTCTTGCGCGAAATCGTCCTGATCAATATCACCGGCGAAGATCGCCCCGGACTCACCGCAGCTATTACCGGCGTGCTGGCTCAGGGCGGGGTGAACATCCTCGATATCGGCCAGGCGGTAATCCACGACACCCTGTCGTTCGGCATCCTTATCGAAATTCCTGACAACGGCCGCTCCCAGTCGGTGCTCAAGGACTTGCTGTTCACTGCCTACGAACTCGACCAACAGGTGCGTTTCACTCCGGTTTCCGAAGACGACTACCGTCAGTGGGTTGGTGGCCAGGGCAAGGCGCGCCATATCGTGACTCTGCTGACGCGCAAGGTCAGCGCCGAGCAGTTGCAGCGCGTCAGTGCGATCACTGCCAAGTACGGCCTGAACATCGATCATATCGACCGTCTTTCCGGGCGCATGCCGCTGGACATGCCGGCCGAGCAGGGCAAAGGTTGCATCGAGTTTTCCGTGCGTGGCGAGCCGGCTGATCCGGTCGCCCTGCGCGCCGAATTCCTCAGCGTGGCGCAGGAACTCAACGTCGACATCGCCTTCCAGCGCGACTCGGTGTTCCGGCGCAATCGCCGTCTGGCCGTGTTCGACATGGATTCGACGCTGATCGAGGCCGAGGTCATCGACGAGTTGGCCAAGGCTGCCGGCGTGGGTGAGCAGGTGGCCGAAATCACCGAGCGCGCCATGCGCGGCGAGCTGGATTTCCGCGCCAGCTTCAAGGAGCGCCTGGGCTTGCTGCAGGGGCTGTCGGAGGACGTGCTGGAGGAGATCGGCGCGTCCCTGCGCCTGACCGAGGGTGCCGAGGTGTTGTTCGCCGAACTCAAACGCCTGGGCTACAAGACTGCGATTCTCTCCGGCGGCTTCACTTACTTCGCCAAGCAACTGCAGGCCAAGCTGGGCATCGACTACGTGTTCGCCAACGAACTGCAGATCGAGAACGGCAAGGTCACCGGTGTGGCCGTCGAGCCCATTGTCGACGCACAGCGCAAAGCGGATCTGTTGCGTGAGCTGGCGCAGAAGGAAGGTTTGCAGCTGGAGCAGACCATCGCTGTCGGCGATGGTGCCAATGACCTGCCGATGCTCGGTCTGGCCGGTCTCGGCGTGGCTTTCCGCGCCAAGCCGCTGGTCAAGCAATCGGCCAAGCAGGCGATCTCCACCCTGGGGCTGGATGGCATTCTTTATCTGCTGGGTTTTCGCGACCGTGAGGGGCAGGAATAAGCACCGGCGTCGTCTCGGATATAAAAAGCCACCTGTTCAGGTTAATGCCAGTCAGTTAAGCGTCGACGCAGCCAATGGGTAGGAGCGGCGCCCCGCCGCGAACCAGGGTGACGCGCCATCGAAAAACTTCGCCCCGAGGCGGGGCTCCTACGAAAAGCCGCTTTGGCCACGGCCACCTTATCTGATCGGCATTAACCTGTTCAGGTGGCTTCTTCGTCGGCAGGACTTATTCGTCGCCGGCCGAGAAGTCGTAGTCCATCGACTGACTCGGGCCTTGCAGGTAGTAGCCCTGAATGAAGTTGACCCCGGCCTGCCACAGCGTAGCCAGCACGCTGGCGCTCTCGACGAAGGGTACGATAGTCAGTTTTGCCTGGGCATGCAGGCTGCTGAGCAGCGTCTTCAGCGCTTCCTGGTTGTCGGCGTTGCTCAGGTCCTGGGAGAACGAACCGTCGACTTTGACGAAGTCCACCTGCAGGTGCTTGAGTGTGTTGAACGGGTTCAGTGCGCAGCCGAACTGGCTCAGGGCGATTTTGCAGTGCAGTTCGGCAAGGCCCTGGGTCAGGGTTTTGGCCTGCTTCAGGTAGGCGATGGCGTCCGGTTCGCTGAACTGGAATACCAGTGAATCCGATGGCAGGCGAGCGGCCTTGAGGGCCACGCTTAGCCAGGGCAACAAGGTCTGATCCTGCAGGCTGGCGCTGGACAGGTGCACGAACAGGCGGGTGTTGTGGCCTTTGGAGCGGTGGTCGGCCAGCAGCTTGATCGAGTTGAGGATCACCCAGCGGTCGATTTTCTCGCCCAGGCCCGCGTCCTTGGCCGCGGCGAGGAACTGCGCCGGCGGCACCTCTTCGCCCTGTGGGTTGAGCAGGCGCAGCAGCACTTCGTAATGTTCGTGGGCGTCGCCACGCAGGCTTATGATTGGCTGGAACAGCAGGCGGAAGCTGTTGTTCTCCAGTGCCTGCTGCACCATCGCCAGCAGGTTGCCGCGGTTGGCGGCTGCGGCCAGCTCATCGGCCGGGTTGAACAGCTTGATGGCGTTGCCGTCGCTGAGCTCGTCGGCGCAGCGGTGCGCGCGGTCGATGACTTCCTGCGCCTTGGCGGTTTTCTCGCTGAGGCCGGCAACGCCGACCGACAGCGTGGTCTGGGCGGTGCGGCCGCTGACGTCGAACAGGTGGCCTTCGACCTTCTTCAGCAGCGTCGCCAGGCTGGCCTGGCACTGCTCGGGCGTCTGGCCCGGAAGCAGGGCGGCGAATACGTCGTCACCGAAGCGGGCCAACTGGGTTTCTGCTGGGAAATGCGCACGCAGCAGGCCAGCCAGATCGGTCAGCAGCAGGTCGATGCCGGCCAGACCGATCTCGCCCTGCATGCTGGCGTAGCGGTCGACCCGGATATACGCCAGGGTCGAGGGCTGGCCGCTGTTGATGGCGCGCTCGGCGGCGTTGTCCATCAGCTCGAGGAAGTGGTTGCGGTTGAACAGGCCGGTGACCAGGTCCTGGCTGCTGATCTCACGCAGTTTCTCTTCCAGTTCGGCATTGGACGTTTCCGCGCGGATCACCACCTGAATGCACGGCTCGCCGTCATAGGTGGCGGGGGAAAAGGTCATTTGCGCGGCGAAGCTGCTGCCATCGGCGCGCACGCCCTGGCAGTTGAGCTCGGCGTGGCCTTCGGCGCTCTGGTAGTTCTTCAGGAAGTCCTTGAACGCCCCGTGATCGGCACTGGCGATCAGGTCGATCATCGGCATGCCTTCGAGCTCTTCGCCATCCTCGTAGCAGAACAGCTCGAGGTAGGCACGGTTGGCATAGATGTGCATGCCGTCGTGGACGTAGGTGATGGCATCGACCGAGCTTTCCAGTAGCAACTGGCAGCGTTTCTCGGCTTCGCGTAATGCCACTTCGGCGGCACGACGGGCACGCCGCTCTTCGAGATTGGCCAGCTCGCGCTTGGCGACCAGCACCAGGCGTTCGTCCTCACCTTGCGGCAGGGCGTCTTGTGCACCGAACAGCAGGGCTTCGGTGATCATCTCCGAGTCGTTGTCCTCGACCAGTTGGATGACCGGGATGTCCTTGGCCTGGCGGCGAATGGCGGTTATCGCCTCGCTGGGTTCTAAGTGCTCGCTACTGGAGGCGCAGATCAGCAAGTCCCAGGTCTGTTGCAGGCTTTCAGCAAGGTCGTCGCTGGAGGTCAGGCGATGCACGCGCGTGGCGTGCCCTGCGTTGCGGAACAGGCTGACCAGGCGCTCTGCTTCGTTCTGCGAGTCTTCGAGAATCAGCAGGCGGATGGTTTTTTTATCGATGGCCATAGAGGGGGTCATTACCGCGCCGAACGGACGCGAAAAAGCGACAAATGGTGAGTTCGCCGGAGCCTACAGCGACTTCCAGAGCGAGTCAAAATCTTCCTCCCCGGCAGGCTTCTGGCTTTGCGAGGCTGTGACCGGTGTCCCGGCTGAGGCTTCTTCCACGCCCACTCGGTGATACTCGAACTGGCTGAAGCTGCCGGTACTGACTTGCTTGCGCGTCAGTACCGCGCGGTGCTCTTCGCCGTGGTCATTGATCAGTACCTTGCTGCCTTCCTGGAAGGGCAGGCGCGGCGTGATGAGGCTGGCAGGGCGGGAAATGGCGCTGATTTCCGGCAGCAGCAGGGCGCGGAGATACTGGCTGTTCTGCTCGCCCTTGCGCAGCAGTTGCAGGCCGCACGGGCGCGCGTGCGGTGCGATCAGCTCGATGCCCATCTGCGTGCCGCCGCCGCGGACCTGACGAATCCAGCGCACGATGGCGACGCTCCAGCCCTGGCTGGGGCTGTCCTGCACACCCAGGATCTCGCCGGCCTGTAGCTGGCTGGGAACGTCCTTGGGCCAGGACAGGCAATAGCCGCCGGGGCTGTGATTGACGATGGGCAGAGGAAAGGTCGGGTAACTTTCGCCAGTGCTCTCGGGTTGAGCCTGTTCGCCGGGGGTTACCTTGGTGTACTGAATCTCTTCGAAGTGGATTTCGTCAGCCGCATTGCGTTGGGCATCGAAGGCGTTCGACCAGACATCGGGCTCGCCTGTGGAAGGCTTGAATACCGCAGCACCGAGATCGGCAGGGCGCTTGAGTACCTCGGCGAACGAGCAGCGTCCTGCGAGGAAGAAGTGCAGCGCGGTCATGCCGATGCACAGAGTCAGGCTGCCCTGGCCTGGTGTTCGCTGGAAGGTGCGTTCGGCGATGTCGCCCCAGGCCGCGGCAACGTGTTGCAGCAGGTCGAGGCTGACCCCATCCGGGATCATCAGGCGTGACTTGCTGCGCTCGTCCTCGGCTAGCGAGAGGTATTCCTTGATGGCGTCGACCAGTGGCTGGGTATCGATACCCAACAGGTTGTGCAGTTCGCTGCTCTGGTACAGCGACTTGTAGCGTGGCGGGCCGTCGATCTGTGGCGCCAGCACGAACAGGCTGTCGGCGTGGTCGCCTGGCTGCAGCTTGACCTGCGCGCTCCAGGGCTCCAGTGCTTCCGCCAGGCGGGCGATGCCGTTCTGGCGCATCTGGTTGGTGCGCGCGCAGCCGAGTAGCAGTGCGGTCACGTAGGTCT
>Ga0209070_100750_pt1 | contig 11241 bp, 8 predicted proteins | sample SynthPrep_5_END__FD_187205 | JGI IMG/M metagenome (GOLD analysis project Ga0209070, IMG submission 187205) | Synthetic microbial communities from Ohio, USA - SynthPrep_5_END_DS10_MetaG (SPAdes) (version 2) | ecosystem: Engineered > Bioreactor > Aerobic > Activated sludge | place: USA: Ohio... | reverse complement strand
CGGTGCTGGCGCTCGACAGGATCATCGCCAATCGCGAGGGGCTGATCGAGCAGGTGGAGGCGCATGACAGCGCGCTGGCGCGCATCGCCTCGGACCACCTGCCGCTGAAGGCCGCAATCCGGACTGACCTGCTTCCGGCCTAGGCCCTGTTGACAAAGTCCTCCGTCGTCGAGAAATATCCGGCCCGTCAAGCGTTCGGAGGGATGCGTTGCCACCGTCTTCAGCAGTTTTCGAGAAGTACCGATCCGCGCTTATATCGCAACCGTTGTCGGCGGTCTGGCGAGGTCATGGCTCAGCGATTTTCTTGGAGTTTGGCCACTTGTCTCCTCGAGTGAAGCGCGATGGGTCTGCCGGAAATCCACGGGGCGACCTCACCGTCATGATCCAGTGGAGTTGGCGAATTGAAAATGAGGACGCTATCCTGTGTGGGAGCTGGAGCGACGAAGAAGGTTGGGAAGCAGTCTTCAAGTCGCTGATCGGCCGCAAAGTTCAAGATGCCTCGATATACGGGCGACTTCCGGAACTCTCGATTGCGTTGACCGGTGGCCTTTATGTAGCGTCGTTCATGACCGCCGAGGGCCAGCCCGAGTGGACCATATTTGATCGTTGCGCCGAGCAGCAGAAATCCAGCTACATCGCAGTTCGCAATGGCCAAATTTATGAAGACTTGGATGCGGAAATGGCTTTCGTCATCGCCGACCCGATTCTAAAATCGCCTGAAGCATGATTCAATACTTCCTTTTAGGAGGATGCTTTGGCTCGTGGAGACCTGACCGATCCAGAGTGGCGCATAATAAGTTCCCGCAATATCAGGTAAAGCGTTCAGAGCCTGTGCGCTGCCGCAAGGTGGCTGCGCGAACGGGCTTCCAGCAACGATGTGCGAATGGCCTCCATCAGCCGCTCGCGGTTGTTTCTGGTCTTGCCCCTGTCCAGATTCTGTGCGGAAAGCGCAAGGTCCAGACCTTCATGCATCACTATCGAATAGGCAACGGTTGTTGCCCAGGATTCGTAATCCTGCTCCATCATGTAGCCCCTGAACTAAATCATTTAGTCCGAATCACCCTGTTCTTGGAAATTACCACAAAATGCAAAGCATAAAATAGCATTGTTTCTTTTGATGTTCGTCAATGCGGCCGAATATATTAGGTTTCCGGAGCTTCTAGTGAGATGCAATGTCCCGATTGTTGTCGCTTAAGTATTTGAAACGGATTCTATTTCAGAAAAATCGCATGAACGTTTTGTGTCATGAAAAACGCCGCGCATCGGGGGATGCGCGGCGGGCTTGCGTCGAAGGTTGCGGTGGATGGGAGTGTGGTTTCAGCCGGCCTTTTCGAGCTTGTAGTCCGAATTGGCCGGTTCTTCCTGCTTGTGCTGGATGAGCGGACGGTTGCCCGCCAGCTTGCGAACCAGCACATAGAATACCGGTGTCATGAAGATGCCGAAGAACGTCACGCCGATCATGCCGGAGAACACCGCGACACCCATGGCGGCGCGCATTTCCGCACCCGCACCGGTGGAGACGACCAGCGGCACCACGCCCATGATGAAGGCGAGTGAGGTCATCAGGATCGGGCGAAGGCGAAGCCGGCTTGCCTCGACTGCCGCCTGAAGCGGCGTTCGTCCCTCGAATTCCAGCTCCCGGGCGAATTCCACGATCAGGATCGCGTTTTTCGCCGAGAGGCCGACAAGGACGACAAGGCCGATCTGCGTAAAGATGTTGTTATCCCCTCCCGTCAGCCAGACGCCGGTGAGGGCAGCCAGCACACCGAGTGGCACGATCAGAATGATCGCGATCGGCAGTGTGAGGCTTTCATATTGCGCAGCCAGGACGAGATAGACCAACAGCAGCGCCAGCGGGAACACGACGATACTGGAGTTGCCAGCCAGAATCTGCTGGTAGGTCAGGTCCGTCCATTCGTAGTCGATGCCGGCGGGCAGGGTTTCGGCAAGGATTTTTTCAATCGCTGCCTGTGCCTGTCCGGAAGAGTAGCCCGGTGCCGGACCGCCGTTTATATCGGCCGCAAGGAAGCCGTTATAACGGTTGGTGCGTTCCGGTCCCGTCGTCGCATCCACCTTCAGCAGCGTCGATAGCGGGATCATCTGACCCGTTGCGGAGCGTACCTTCAGGCGGCCGATATCTTCCGCATGGGCGCGGAACTGCGCGTCTGCCTGCACACGCACGCTGTATGTCCGCCCGAAGGCGTTGAAGTCGTTGACATAAAGCGAACCGAGATAGATCTGCAGCGTCTGGAAGACGTCGCTGACGGAAACGCCCAGCTGCTCGGCCTTGGCGCGGTCGAGGTCGGCGAAGAGCTGGGGCACATTGATCTGGAAGCTGGAGAAGATACCCGCCAGCTCCGGCGTCTGGTATGCCTTGGCGATCACTGCCTTTGTCGCTTCATCGAGCGTCTGGTAACCGTAACCGGCACGATCCTCGATCTGCAGCTTGAAGCCGCCCGTCTGGCCGAGACCGTTGACCGGCGGCGGCGGGAACATGGCGATGAAGGCATCCTGAATGCCTGCATATTTCTGGTTCAGCTGCATGGCGATGGCGCCGCCCGACAGTTCCGGCGTCTTGCGGTTTTCGAAGTCGTCAAGAACCGCAAAGACGATGCCCGAGTTGGAGCCGATGGTGAAGCCGTTGATCGACAGGCCGGGGAAGGCGATAGCATGGCTGACGCCCGGCTGTTCAAGGGCGATGTCGCTCATCCGCTTGATGACGCTTTCCGTGCGATCAAGTGTTGCTCCATCAGGAAGCTGGGCAAAACCGATCAGATACTGCTTGTCCTGCGCCGGCACGAAGCCGCTCGGAACGGTGCTGAACATGCTGTAGGTGGCTGCGACCAGCGCCATATAGACGATCATCACCAGGCTCTTGCGCGTCACCAGCCCGCCCACGGTTTTGCCGTAGCCATTGGAGGCGGCCCCGAAGGCGCGGTTGAAGCCACGGAAGAACCAGCCGAACAGCCGGTCCATGACGCGGGTCAGCCAGTCTTTCGGCGCGCCATGTTCCTTCAGCAGCAGGGCTGCAAGAGCGGGCGACAGCGTCAGTGAGTTGATCGCCGAAATGACGGTGGAGATGGCGATGGTCAGCGCAAACTGCCGGTAGAACTGTCCGGAAAGGCCTGAGATGAAGGCGAGCGGCACGAAGACGGCGACCAGAACCAGCGCAATGGCGATGATCGGGCCGGAGACTTCACGCATCGCCTTGTAGGTGGCGTCACGCGGGGACAGTCCGTTTTCGATGTTTCGCTCGACGTTTTCGACGACCACGATGGCGTCATCCACCACGATGCCGATGGCGAGCACGAGCCCGAACAGCGTCAACGCGTTGATGGAGAAACCGAAGGCATACATGACGGCGAAGGTGCCGATGATCGAGACCGGAACGGCGATCAGCGGAATGATCGAGGCGCGCCAGGTTTGCAGGAAGAGGATGACGACAAGCACCACGAGGCCAACGGCCTCGAGGAGTGTGTCAACGACCTTCTCGATGGAGGAGCGTACGAATTTTGTCGTGTCGTAGACGATCTCGTATTTTACGCCATCCGGCATCGCCAGCTGCAGATTGTCCATGGTGGCACGGACATTGTCGGCGATTTCGATGGCGTTGGAGCCCGGGGCCTGCAGCACGGCGACAGCGACGGCGGGTTCGCCGTCGAGCAGCGAGCGCAGCGTGTAGTCGGCAGCGCCGAGTTCGATGCGGGCGACATCGCGAAGGCGGGTGATTTCACCGTTGGCGCCGCTCTTGACGATGATGTTGCCGAATTCTTCCGGCGTGGTCAGACGGCCCTGGGCATTGACGTTGAGCTGCAGGTCGACGCCGTTCGGGCTTGGGGAAGCGCCGATGACGCCGGCTGCGGCCTGCACGTTCTGCTGGCGGATGGCGTCCGAGACGTCGCTGGCGGCGAGATCATGCTCGGCCACCTTCTGCGGATCGAGCCAGACGCGCATGGAATAGTCACCCGCGCCGAAGACCTGAACCTGGCCTACGCCTTCGATACGGGCGAGCCGGTCCTTGACGTTCAGCGTTGCATAGTTGCGCAGATAGGTGATGTCATAGGCATCTGTCTTCGAGACGAGGTTGACGACCATGATGAAGTCGGGCGAGCTCTTGACGGTGGTGATGCCGAGTGCGCGGACTTCCGCCGGCAGGCGCGGTTCGGCCTGCGACACGCGGTTCTGCACCAGCTGCTGCGCCTTGTCGGGGTCGGTGCCGAGCTTGAAGGTGACGGTCAGCGTCAGCACGCCATCGGACGTCGCCTGGCTGCCCATATAGAGCATGTCCTCGACGCCGTTGATCTGTTCCTCAAGCGGCGTGGCGACGGTTTCAGCGATAACGGCCGGGTTCGCGCCGGGATAGGTGGCGCGGACGACGACGGATGGCGGAACGACTTCCGGATATTCGGAAATCGGCAGGGCGCGCATGCCAAGAAGGCCTGCCACCACGATCAGGATCGATAGAACGCCGGCGAATACCGGCCTATCGACAAAAAATCTGGAAATATTCATATCCAGTCCCTCTCCGGGTATATTTTGGAATGCAAAGGCCGTTCCGGCGGCTTTTCTGCCGCCGGTGAAGGCCGGTTCTGTCTGAAGGGGCGTCTCGCGAAAGCGCGGGACGCTTACTGATCAAAGAGGAGGGTTACTGCGAAGCAGCAACCTTGTCTTCCGCTTGTGGTGCGATGGTCGCACCGGGACGAATGCGCTGCAGGCCGTTGACAACAATCGTATCACCGGCGGCAAGGCCGCTATCGATGATGCGCTGGCCATCGGCTGGTGCGCCCGGCTTGATCTGGCGGTAGCTCACCTTGTTTTCGGCGTCGACCACGAAGACGAAGCGCTTGTCCTGATCCGTGCCGATGGCGCGATCACTGATGACGATGCGGTTTTCCGGCTTGGGTTCACCCATGCGCACCCGCACGAACTGACCCGGAATGAGCCTGCCATCAGGGTTCTCGAAGACGGCGCGCACGCCGATGGTGCCGCTTGCCGAATCCACCTGGTTGTCGATGAGATGCAGCGTGCCCTTGATCGGCGTGCCTTCATCCGAAAGCGTGCCGATTTCCACCGGGATCTGTTCCAGAGCGGGCAGGGCGTCGGTCGTCTTCGGCAGTTCGGACAGCGCCTTGGCCACGACGCCTTCGCTGGCGTTGAAGCTGGCATAGATCGGGTTGACCGAAACCAGCGTCGTCAGGGCAGGCGATGTCGAGCCGGCGGCAACAAGGTTGCCGGCGGTGATCTCGATCCTGCCGACCTTGCCGGAAACCGGCGCGATGATCTCGGTATAACCGAGATCGAGCTGGGCCGTCGTCAGTGCGGCGCGGGCGGCGCGAAGCTGGGCTTCGGCATCCGCAAACGAGCTTTGCCGCTGGTCGAGATCGCTCTGGGAGATCGTGCGATTGTCGGAAAGCCTGCGGCCGCGGTCGAGTTCCGTCTTGGCAAGGCTGACCTTGGCCTCGGCGGAGGCGACCTGGGCTTCAGCGCCCAAAACCGCGGCCTGATAGGGGGCCGGATCGATGGTGAAGAGGGCGTCGCCTTCCTTCACCAGCGCGCCTTCGCGGAAATGCACGGCCTTGATCTGGCCTGCAACGCGGGAGCGGATCTGCACCCGGTCAACGGCTTCCAGACGGCCGGAAAACTCTTCCCAGCGCATCACATCGCGGCTTTCCACCTTGGCGACGGTAACAGGGATTGCGGGCGTTTCGGCAGGCGTGGAGGCAGCCGTCGCATCGCGGCTGGCGGGGAGGTCGAAAATGAGTGCTGCGGCTGCAACGGACATAGCAAGTCCGATACCGGCGCCCGTCAGGGCCCGGCGCTTTGTGGTCAGCGTCATGGGTTTCTCCTTGGCTCCGATCAGGAGCCGATCAGTTTCTCAATAAATGCTGTATTCAGTGTTTTATCTGGTCAACGAAGGTCTTGAACTCCGAACAGACGGATGAGACCCATCCGCCGCCCTCTCCTTGATAAAGCCCCGTCCAGCCGATGCCGGCGGGGAAAACATGCTGCCGGACGCTGACACCGGAGGCGATGAGCCTGTCGGCATAACCGACCGTTTCGTCGCGCAAAGGGTCGTCCTCGGCGGTAAAGATCAGCGCCGGCGCCACCCGGTTCAGCCGCGTGCACTGGCAGGGCGCGGCATAGGGGTGGAAAAACCCGCAGGCCTTGGCAAGGTAATGGCTCCAGCCATCCGCCCAGCGCTGGCGCATGCCGATCCTGTCCGCGTCGCGGAAGGATTCCGTCGTCATCATCGGGTCGATCATGGGCGACAGAAGTATTTGACCGGCAAGCTTGCCAGGCATGCGGTCACGGGCCTTGAGCGCAAGCCCCGCCGCCACATTGCCGCCTGCCTCTTCGCCGGCCACGAACAGCAGCGATTTCGCGCCGCCATAATGCTTGCGGTCCCGGCTCAGATGATCGAGCGCTTCGAACGCGCAATCCATCGCCATCGGAAACTCGTTGCCGGACGGCTTGCTATAGTCAGCCTCGACAACGATCGCGCCGCTCTCCGCCAGGGCTCTTGCTACCGGAAGCTCCGGGCAATTGCCGCCCTTTTCAAGAAACGAACCGCCACGCAAATAAAGGATCACGGGTGGGTGGCTGCAGAGGCCCGCACTTTCATATCGGCGCACGGAAAGCTCTGATGTGGAGCCCCCACAGCGTTCGATATTTTCCCAGTGCGCTTTCATCTGATCCGGTCCCGTGCACCGCCATCGGCAGCTCACCATATTTGCAAAATCTGAAATTCATATTATTGTTCGGGAGGAAACGATCAAGTACGTCAAAATGAAAACACTATTCCAAATAAACGGATAATAACACCATGGATCAGCTTTCTGCCATGCGGGTCTTCACACGTGTCGTCGAAACCGGCAATTTCAGCCGCGCCGCGACAGCGCTGAACATGCCCAAAACCACCGTTACCAACATGGTGCAGGCGCTTGAGGCGCATTTGCAGACAACGCTTCTCAACCGCACTACGCGGCGGGTCATGCTGACAACGGACGGCGCTCTCTATTATGAGCGGGCCTCGCAGATTTTGTCGGAAATCGAAGAGCTGGATGGCAGCATGTCCAGCGCGCAGGTGCAGCCGTCAGGCCGGTTGCGCGTGGAAATGGCCGGTGTCTTCGCGGACCTCGTGGTTATCCCACATCTTTGCGAATTTTACCAGCGCTATCCACAAATCCGTCTCGATCTGGGCGTCGGCGACCGGCTGGTCGATTATATCGCGGAGAATGTCGATTGCGCGCTCCGCGTCGGCGTGCTGCGCGATCAGTCGCTGATTGCCCGAAAAGTCGGCGAGTTGAGATTCGAGACCTTCGCCGCCCCTTTCTATATCGAAAACTTCGGCATGCCCGAAAAACCGGAGGATCTGGAGAACGGCCACTATTGCGTGGGTTACCTCAACGCCACCACAGGCCAGATCATGCCGGCCTCCTTCGACAACGGCGTGCGCAGCGTCGAACTGACCCCGAACTATGTGGTGTCAGTCAATGACAGCCGCACCTATCTCAACGCCGCACTTGCCGGCATGGGCATCATACAGCTTCCCGTCTTCATGGTGAAGGATGCGCTGGCAAAGGGGGAACTGGTGCCGGTTCTACCGGAATGGCGGCGCGAGCCCATGCCTATTTATGTCGTTTATCCGCAGACCCGGCATGTGACCAACAAGGTCCGCGTTTTTGTCGACTGGCTGGCCAAGCTGGTTCATGGCCTGGTTTGAGGTTCCCTTACCGGCAGGCCGCCATTTATGCCAGTCATCTCCCCACCCTTGCAGCGACAAAATCGATGAAGGCGCGAACGCGCGCTGCAAGATGTTCATGGCCGGCATAAACGGCGTGGATCACCTCCATCTCCTCGGCATTATAATCCTCCAGCACAGGCACGAGCAAACCGGCCTCGATGTCCGGTTCGATGTGAAATTCTCCGACCCTTCCGAGCCCGAGGCCTGTCAGGCATAGCCTTCGCATGGCCATGCCGCTGTTGACCGAGACGTTACCGGTGATGGGGAGGCGGTACACCTCCGTCGAGCCAGGATCGCGGAAGGGCCATTCGTTGAGGCTGCGGCTGAAATTGAAGCTGAAGCAGTTGTGGTGCATCAAATCCTGCGGCGTTTCCGGCATGCCGTGTTTTTCGATATAGGCGGGGGAGGCGACGATGACCCGGCGGACTTCCTTCAGCTTTCGCGCCTTAAGGGACGAATCTCCCATGCTACCGGAGCGGATGGCGATATCGGTGCGCTCCTCGATCAGGCTGATGACGCCGTCGGTCAGCGAGATATCCAGCTCGATTTCCGGATAAAGTGACAGGAATTCTGGCGCGAGCGGCAGGAGGTAGCGTTCGCCGAAACCGAGCGTGGCGTTGATGCGCAGCAGGCCGCGCGGCACCACCTTGCCGCCGCTCGCCACGATCTGCTCTGTCTCTGCTATGTCAGCAAGAATGCGCCGTGCTCGGGAAAGATAGATTTCTCCCTCGGGTGTCAGCGTCACAAGCCGGGTGGAGCGAGCGAGAAGGCGGGTGCCGAGACGGTCTTCGATGCGGGTGACGAGTTTGCTCACTGCCGAGGGGGAGAGCTTCAGCCTGCGTCCGGCGGCGGAAAAACTGCCGAGTTCGGCTGCCGCCACGAAGACTTCCATTTCTCCGGCCCGATTGTCCATTGCCGCACCACCTGTGAAACTAATTCAAAGGCCTTTATCCGATCTTGCCGATTATCATGCAAGTCCCCGTCCCCCATATTGCGCTCATACAATTGACCCAACCGGACAGCGTCGCTGTCCAAATGATCCAACCGAACAGCGCCTGCTGTCAGAACGCCCGCGATCGCTATCGGGGCGAAGAGGTATTCGTCATGCCATTGGCCATATTTGCCTTGACGATCGCGGCTTACGCGATCGGGACTACGGAGTTCGTCATCGTCGGCCTTTTGCCGACGGTCGCCAACGATCTTCATATCACCCTGCCGCTTGCCGGCCTCATCGTCAGCGTTTATGCGCTCGGCGTTACTTTCGGCGCACCGATCCTGACAGCGCTTACCGGCAAGATAGAGCGAAAGCCGCTCCTGCTCGGCCTCATGGCCCTGTTTATCGTCGGGAACACCGCCGCGGCGCTGTCGCCGAGCTATGAGACGCTTCTCGTCGCGCGGGTGCTTGCCGCCTTCGCTCATGGCGTTTTCTTCTCTGTCGGTGCGACGATCGCTGCCGACCTCGTGCCGGAAAACCGCCGTGGCTCGGCGATTGCCATGATGTTCATGGGGTTGACCGTCGCCATCGTCACCGGCGTGCCTATCGGCACCTATATCGGTCAGATCTTTGGCTGGCGCGCCACCTTCTGGGCCGTTGCCGCTCTTGGTGTTGTCGCTTTTGCCGGCATCGCTTCCCTGTTGCCTTCGACGCTGAAGAAAGCGCCGCCCGCAAGCCTCCTCGATCAGGTCCGCGTGCTTGGTTCCGGTCGCCTGCTGATCGTCTTTGCCATGACTGCGCTCGGTTACGGCGGTACCTTCGTCGCCTTCACCTTCCTCGCGCCGATCCTTCAGGACGTCACCGGCTTCTCCGAAAAGAGCGTCAGCCTGATTCTCGTGCTCTACGGCATCGCCATCGCTGCCGGCAACATCGGTGGCGGCAAGATCGCCAACAGCAACCCGGTCAGGGCGTTGATCGGCCTCTTCCTGGCGCAGGCTATCGTGCTGCTCGTCTTCTCCTTCACCGCGGTCTCGCCTGTGCTGACCCTGATCACGCTGGTGGCGCTCGGTTTCCTGTCCTTCGCCAATGTTCCCGGCCTGCAGCTCTATGTCGTGCAGCTGGCCAAGGAACACCGCCCCGGTGCGGTTGATGTCGCATCAGCACTCAACATTGCCGCCTTCAATCTCGGCATCGCCATTGGCGCATGGCTTGGCGGTCTGGTGGTGGAATCGCCGATGGGCCTTGCCGCAACTCCGTGGGTCGGCGCCATCCTCGTCGCCGTCGCCCTGCTCCTCACCCTCTGGAGCAGCGCCCTCGACCGCCGCGCCGCGCTCACGCTGAAAACGGCTTAAGCTTTTCACACCAATTCCCGGCCATTCCCAAGGCTGGCCGGGGCAAACTCACAGGAGAAAATATATGTTTGATGTCATCGCGAACGGCGCTTCGATCCCGGCGCTCGGCTTCGGCACCTTCCGCATTCCCGGTCCCGATGTTCTGCGGATCGTTCCGCATGCGTTGAAAGCCGGCTTTCGCCATATCGATACCGCGCAGATTTACGGCAACGAGGCCGAAGTCGGCGAAGCCATCGTCGGTTCCGGCGTGGCGCGGGGCGAGATTTTCCTGACCACCAAGGTCTGGGTGGAAAACTACAAGCATGATGCCTTTCTCGCTTCTGTCGACGAGAGCCTTAGGAAGCTGAAGACCGATTATGTTGATCTGCTGCTGCTGCACTGGCCGAGCGACGCGGTTCCGCTTGCCGAACAGATCGGTGCGCTGAACGACGTCCGCGACGCGGGCAAGGTGCGCCATATCGGCGTTTCCAATTTCAATACGGTGCTGATGACCGAAGCGGTCAGTCTGTCAAAAGCGCCGATCGTCACCAACCAGATCGAATATCACCCCTATATCGACCAGGACGTGGTGATCGCTGCGGCCAAGGCCGCCGGCATGTCGGTCACGGGTTATTACGGCATGGCCGACGGCAAGGTTTTTGCTGATCCGGTGCTGAAGGATATTGCGGCAAGCCGGGGCAAGTCGGTGGCGCAGGTGGTGCTGCGCTGGCTGGTGCAGCAACAGGGAGTCGTCGCGCTTTCGAAGACAGTCAGCGAAGCGCGCGCCGACGAAAACCGCGCGATCTTCGACTTCACCCTGTCGGCCGATGACATGGCGGCGATCCGCGCTCTTGCAAAGCCGGACGGTCGCATCGTTTCGCCGGATGGGCTTGCACCCGTCTGGGACGAGGCCGCCTGATCATGACGGGCCGGGAGGGCAAACCTCCCGGTCTGGTGTTTTCGCGGGGGGACTGCGGCACATTCCGGGACAGGAAACGCGCCAAATCGCAATGCATCAGCCATGGCGATGGCCGCCGGCGATCTGATTGATCTGGAAAACTGGAGCGGGCGAAGGGATTTGAACCCTCGACCCCAACCTTGGCAAGGTTGTGCTCTACCCCTGAGCTACACCCGCTCAAAAACCGCTGGTCCGGGGTAGTTCGCTGGACTGCGGGCCGCCGAAGCGGCGACGGGTGCTATATCGCTCAATCGATTTTGGAATGCAACAGTTT
>Ga0209070_100749_pt1 | contig 11253 bp, 10 predicted proteins | sample SynthPrep_5_END__FD_187205 | JGI IMG/M metagenome (GOLD analysis project Ga0209070, IMG submission 187205) | Synthetic microbial communities from Ohio, USA - SynthPrep_5_END_DS10_MetaG (SPAdes) (version 2) | ecosystem: Engineered > Bioreactor > Aerobic > Activated sludge | place: USA: Ohio... | reverse complement strand
GCCTGGACTTGTCCGACGCTCGTAGAGATTAGGAAACAGCTCGTAGATTTCATCGAGCGTCATGCCGCCGGATGCGACGACGGGCGGCAGCTTCAGGTTCTCCTCGACGCTCAGCGTCGCGAAGATGCCGCGCTCTTCCGGCACGAAACCGATGCCGTATTTTGCCGTGCGATGCAGCGGCACCGGCATCAGATCCTTGCCACCGAGCTTGATCACGCCCTTGCGGTTGCGGATGATGCCCATGATGGTGCGCAGCGTCGTGGTTTTGCCCACGCCGTTGCGGCCGAGAATGGTGATGGTTTCGCCTTCGCCGACGTTCAGATCGACGCCGTGCAGCGCCTGGCTTTCGCCGTACCAGGATTTCAGGTTGGAGACTTCGAGCATTGCCGCCATATCAAGCCTCCTCCGTGCCCATATAGGCCGTGCGCACACGCGGATCGGCGGAAACGGCGGCATAGTCGCCCTCCGCCAGAATTTCACCGCGTTGCAAGACCGTGACGTGGTGGCAGATATCGGCCACGACTTTCAGATTATGTTCGACCATCAGCACCGCGCGGGTCTTGGCCACCTCGCGGATGAGTTCGGCAACATGGGCGACATCTTCACCGCCCATGCCGGCCATCGGTTCATCGAGCAGCAGAACCTTTGGATCAAGCGCGAGCGTGGTGGCGATTTCGAGGACCCGCTTGCGGCCGTAAGAAAGATCGGCCGCAAGCGCATGTTTTTCCCGCGTCAGACCGACCATGGCGATCAGTTCCTCGGCACGGGCGTTCAGCCTGTCGAGCGAAGAGAGCGGCAGCCAGAACTGCGTTGCAAGGCTGTTGGGCCGCTGCAACGCCACCCGCACATTTTCCAGAACCGTCAGATGCGGAAACACCGCCGATATCTGGAACGACCTGACGAGGCCGAGACGCGCCACCTTGTCTGGTGGCGTCCTTGTTATGTCCGTTCCCATGAAGGTGATCGCCCCGCCTGTCGGCTGGAGAAACTTGGTCAACAGGTTGAAGACCGTAGTCTTGCCGGCGCCGTTCGGACCGATCAGCGCATGCACGCGGGCATGATGCACGTCGAGATCGACGTTTTTCACAGCTGCGAATGCACCGAAGGTCTTGGTGAGACCACGCGCCGAAAGAACGACGCGAGGTTCGGCCTGCCCGGCAGGGGCGGGAGCGATCGTCATGAAACTTTCCCCTTTATTGCATCAGTCTTTTATTGGGTCACCAGCGGGCAACCGCTCTTTGCCGGGTCCATGAAGGCTTCCTTGCCGGGGATCGTGGCAAGCACCTTGTAATAGTCCCACGGCTGCTTGCTCTCATCCGGCTTCTTCACCTCCATGAGATACATGTCGTGGATCATACGGCCGTTCGCTGCCACATGGCCGTCCTTGGCGAAAACGTCGTTGACCGGCATTTCCTTCATGGCCTTGGCAACGGCGTCGGCATCATCCGTCCCGGCCTTTTCGATGGCTTTCAGATAGTGCAGGACGGCGGAATAAGTGCCTGTGTGCACCATGTTCGGCATGGCGCCGGTGCGTTCCTTGAACCGTTCGCCGAATTTGCGCGATTCATCGTCGCGGTCCCAATAGAAGCCTTCCGTCAGCGTCAGGCCCTGGGCTGCCTCGAGGCCGAGGCCATGCACTTCGGCAAGCGTGAAGAGAAGAGCCGCGAGCCGCTGGCCGCCTGCGACGATACCGAACTCGGCCGCCTGCTTGATGGCATTGGAGGTGTCGAGGCCGGCATTGGCAAGGCCGATGACCTTCGCGCCTGATGACTGCGCCTGCAACAGGAAGGAGGAATAATCAGTCGTCGCCAGCGGATGGCGCACGGAGCCCAGCACCTTGCCGCCATTGGCCTTGACGAAATTGGCAGTGTTTTCTTCCAGCGAATAACCGAAGGCGTAGTCGGCGGTCAGGAAGAACCAGCTGTCGCCGCCCTGCTTCACCAGCGCGCCGCCGGTACCGACTGCGAGCGAATAGGTGTCGTATGCCCAATGGAAACCATAGGGGCTGCATTGCTTGCCCGTCAGCTCCGTCGTTGCCGCGCCCGTGTTGACGGTGATCTTCTTCTTGTCCTTGGAGAGCGCCTGCACGGCCAGCCCCACCGACGACGAGGTCAACTCCATGATCGAGTCGACCTGTTCCGTGTCATACCATTGCCGGGCGATGTTGGAGGCGACATCCGCCTTGTTTTGGTGGTCGGCGGTCACCACTTCCACTGGCGCATTGAGCACCTTGCCGCCGAAATCCTCGACCGCCATCTTCGCGGCCTCATAAGAGTATTTGCCGCCGAAATTGGCGTAGACGCCCGACTGGTCGTTCAGGATGCCGATCTTGACCTTGCCGTCGGAAATTTCGGCGGCATAAGCGGCGGTGCCCGCGGCTAGGACCATGGCCGTGGATAAAAGAATACTCTTGCGCATGACTTCTCCTCCCAGAGATGATTGCGAGCCTCAGATGGGTCTGTGCAACGGTGAACGAAGCCGCATGGCGGAGTTTTTCGCCATTGCACCCGAATGGTCACACCGCCCTCCTCAAAGCGGTGCATCCTGAGCCTAGAGTTCTCGAATTCGGTCGTTGACACAAGAGCAGGGCATCATCAAATTGCGAACAGGAACTGTTCATTTTTGAACAGAACTCTTGATGGGAGACGAAAATGGCCACCCCTTTCACCTGGGACGACCTGCAATATTTTCTGGCCGTGGCCCGCACCGGGCAGCTCTCATCGGCAGCCAGAAGCCTGCGCACCAGCCACGCCACCGTCTCCCGCCATATCGACCGGCTGGAATTCTCGCTTAAAACCAAGCTGTTCGAGCGAAACCCGCGCGGTTATGAACTCACGACCGTCGGCCGGCGGCTGGTGGATACGGTCGAGCGTATCGAGGCGGAAGCGGAGAGGCTGCAGTCGGATATTTCCGAAAGTGGAAGCCTGCTGCGCGGCGTGGTGCGGCTCAGCGCACCGGAAGGTTTTTCCAATTTTTTCTTTGTGGAGAGACTGAAGGACTTCGCCATCACCCATCCGCACATCATGGTGGAGATGGTGACGATCCAGCAGATCATGGCGCTGTCGAGAAAAGAGGCGGATGTGGCGGTGACGCTCGACCCACCGAAAGCCGGTCCCTATATCAACGAACAGATCATCGACTACACGCTGCATATCTACGCATCACGATCCTATCTCGCCGGACATCCAAAAATCACGCGGCGCGAAGACTTACCCGATCATTTCTTTATCGGTTACGTGCAGGACCTCATCTTCTCGCCGGGTCTCGACTATATGCGCGATGTGCTGCCGGGTCTCAGGCCCAACTTCCAGTCATCGAGCATTTTCGCGCAGTTGACCGCAACGCTGAGCGGCCGTGGCCTTTGCATATTGCCGAATTTCATCGCCGCGCGCTTCCCCGATCTGCAGATGGTGCTTGCCGGTGAAGTGGAACTGCGGCGGGGTTACTGGCTGACGAGCCATCAGGACCTTGCCAATGTGCCGCGTGTCCGCTCGCTGATGGACTTCATTCTCACCACGGCGCGCGCCCACGAAAATCTCTTCATCCTCGACCGAAGGACGATTGCCTGACGGCCATCGTTCACATTTCGGCGACACCCTGTCTACGGGTGGCGCATTGGAGGATGTGCACGGTTGCTTATATGACTGACAACAACGACGCCGGCCCAAACGGCCGCGTCCTCCAACATTTGGAAGGTCATCATGAAAAAGATCGGATTTCTATCCTTCGGACACTGGACGCCCTCGCCCCAGTCGCAGACCCGCTCGGCTGCGGACACCCTGCTGCAATCGATAGACCTTGCCGTCGCCGCGGAAGAGCTGGGCGCCGACGGCGCCTATTTTCGCGTGCACCATTTCGCCCGCCAGCTGGCTTCCCCCTTCCCGCTGCTCGCGGCGGTCGGCGCCAGAACGAAGAGCATCGAGATCGGCACCGGCGTCATCGACATGCGCTATGAAAACCCGTTCTACATGGCCGAAGATGCAGGTTCTGCCGATCTCATAGCGGGCGGTCGCCTGCAGCTCGGCATCAGCCGCGGTTCGCCGGAACAGGTGATCGACGGCTGGCGTTATTTCGGTTACCGCCCGGCTGAAGGCCAGAGCGAAGAGGATATGGCGCGGCAGCATACCGAGGTCTTCCTCGAACTGCTGAAGGGCGAAGGTTTCGCTGAGCCGAACCCGCGACCGATGTTCCCCAACCCGCCCGGCCTTTTGCGGCTGGAGCCACATTCCGAAGGTCTGCGCGAGCGCATCTGGTGGGGTTCCAGCTCCAACGCCACGGCGGTTTGGGCGGCAAAGCTTGGCATGAATCTGCAAAGCTCCACCCTGAAGACGGATGAGACGGGTGAGCCTTTCCATGTCCAGCAGGCGCAGCAGATCCGCAACTTCCGGGAAGCCTGGAAGGAAGCCGGCCACACCCGCGAACCCCGTGTGTCGGTCAGCCGCAGCATCTTCGCTCTCGTCAACGATCGCGACCGGTCCTATTTCGGTCACGGCAACGAAGGCGATGACAAGATCGGTTATATCGACGACAAGACACGCGCAATCTTCGGGCGCAGCTATGCCGCCGAGCCTGAAAAACTGATCGAACAGCTGAAAGCCGACGAGGCCATCGCCGAGGCCGACACGCTGCTCCTCACCGTACCGAACCAGCTGGGCGTCGATTACAACGCCCATGTGATCGAGACGATCCTCAAACAGGTGGCGCCCGCACTCGGCTGGCGCTAAATTGTAGGGGGGTAGTACCTTCTGGACACTGACATTCCGGCTAGAGAAACGCGCAAAGGCTTATGATATAAGGAAAAATCGCCCGTATAGGCTAACGGGAGTGCCAGAAAGCATTGCAAATGACCGGCCAAAGGCGTGCCAAAATCGCGCATTTTAAACCGCATATCGCGCATTCTGCTGGCAAAGATAGCGCACTGGCGTGCAACCACCGCGCACCGGACGGAAAGCCTTGCTACATAGGGAATTTGGCACGAGAGCCGTCAAGCGACAGCGCAGTAAATTGCCTTCCCGCAGGCTTCAGGGGTCAAAAACTTCCGTAGAATAACGGCAGTTAAGTCGGCAGTTCGCGCCGACTTAACCTGCGGATTGCCGACTTAAATTAAGATGCTGTTTTTCAATAGATTTTCGACAGGCCGCGTTTTCATGAGCGGAAATCTAAGTCGGCAACCAAAAAGACCGCTTTCCAGCGTTAGAAAACTAAAACTACGACTGATGACCGATAAAAATAACTCGCCCTACCACAGTTAGGTCTTCAACGCGATCCGCGTGGAAAGTCTCGACAGGATAATTCCCATCGACATTGTCAGACGTCAGTTCTAGCGTTCCGTCCATGCGCCATTTCGCGCGCTTTACCAAGACACCGCTACCGACCGCGAAAACGTAGATTCGCCCGTGATCAACAATGTTCTGGCTTGAATCGACAATGAGCAATGCGTTGTCATTAATTGTCGGAAGCATGCTGTCACCGGCCGCCCACATCATGAAGCAGAAATCTGGCGCACCACCGAGACTTCGCAAAAAACTGCGCTCGAAGGCAGTTTGTGAAACCGGCATCTCGTTGATTGGAATAAGGCCGCGCCCGGCCGATGCTCTAACATCGTATTGTGGAAGATTGACGAAATCCGCTTTTTGCAACCATGCCGGTAAAGCAGTTTCGTCGCCGTTTTTTTCCGTCATATGTTCAAGAGCCTGCATGAGAAAACCACCCGAACCCATGGCCGGATCGTAGACTGTTCTGTCACCATGGGCAGCGAGTATCTGAACAACTTCTTTGGGGGTGAACATCGGTCCATCACCGGTGATCAGCCAGTCCAGATTAACGCCAAATCTCCGTTTATACATACTCAGAAATTCGTGGTCCGGCGTCGAATCACCACGCTCATATCCGCCAAGAGTATCCGGGTGCATCTCCAAAGACTGTGCAAAAGGTAGCCGCGCGGCAAAGCCGAGCGCCTTTCGAACATCTGTAAGCCGTTGAGCCAACGGCGTTTTAGCGACCTGTGGGCGAGCCATAGCTTTTACGGAAGTTCTCCGTTTACAAAACGGCGAATCTCCGTTAATACTCCTATCAGCGAACCGCTTACGCGCTTCGCACTTGTACCGAAACGTTCCCAAAAAAGCGGGCGTTGCAGCGCCCGCTTTCTCAGCGGAGAAAACCATGAGCAAACATAAGCCAGTTATGGACTGGCAGGCCATAAAGGCCGAAGTCCATCGAAGAGGAATGACGCTAACTGAACTCGCAGTTAGAAATGGATTTCATCGCTCCCTGCTACGGAAACTGAACACCACAACTCACTACAATGGACAGGCCGCGCTTGCCGCCTTCATTGATCAGAAGCCCGAAAACCTCTGGCCGACTCGTTACCCGAAGAAAAGCTCCGGGATACTGGATAGCGCAAAATGGCCGCCGTTAGAAAGTCAAAAATCTAACGCCTCTGCTGACATGATGGTGGCGGCATGAACAACATGTTGTCAAACGCCCGTCATTCTACTGACAGCGAAGTCATTCCCTTCTTCCACGACTTGCCGAAAGCCGCCGTCTCGTCTGCCGCTCGTCTATGGGATGAAGCGCAGTCTGCCAGCTACAACGGCCAGACTGCCTATCAGGACTTCGCGCAGGATTTGCGTTTCCTCCATATCGAGCCGCCGCCGCGCGCCATTGTGAAGCGCTGGATTGCCGGTGTTCAGGCAAACCTCATTCCCCGCCCGGGCGAGAAGCCAAAGGCTGCCATTTCCGCTCCGGTTGCATCCACCGCCCAGCCGGAAAAACGATGGGAGCCGGAGAACGACCGCCGTCACCGTCACGGCATCGCACAGGAAAGGCTTGCAGCCGCACTGCCTGAGTTTCAGCCGTCACCGGTGAAGGCGAAAGCGGAGCTGGCAGTCCGCGCGGTCGATGCCATGGTGGCAGCGCCGGAGAGTGCGGAGCCCGTACGCCCGTTGATTGCCGCCGAAATCGATCCAGAGACGCGTAAGATCAGCATGCTTGGGATACTTGCAGAACTCCCTGCGCCCAGCGACTTCGACACGCTTGCTGCTCGTCTGTACGAGGCAACCCTTGCCGATATCAGACGCGACGCTGAGGCCAAGGCCGCAAAGCTTGTGGCCAGCCGCCTGCGCGAGATCGCCGACAGGTACGACGCTTCCGCCGCCTGATCTTCCTCTTTCATCGCGCCGATCCGGTTGTTGCGTCCGGCGCGATCCTGCGGAGCCGCCTCGCCGTCCCCCGCTGGCGGCTCCGCACAGACAACACCACCGACATTTCAGGTCTCATAGATGCCCAAGCCGCAAGCCGCCGTCAAAATCGATATACGCACGAACGAAGTGCGCGACATTCCCCTTTCCGAAATCGACATTCCAGAAAACCGCGCCCGCTCCTTCGATCCGGACGAAGCCAAGGCACTCGCCTTCATTATCGGCAGGACCGGCCTTCAGAACCCCATTCGTGTCCGCGCCGTAGGCAACCGCTTCAGGCTGATTGCGGGGCGCAAACGCCTCGAAGCAATCCGCCTTCTCGAATGGGAGGCGATCCCATCCACCGTTTCGACTGCTCAAACAGACGACGATGCACGGCTTGAAGAGGTCATGGAGAACCTTGGCCGGTTCGATCTGAACAAGCTCGACCGTTGCCAGCACCTGTATGAGTTGAAGCAGGTCTATGAGCGCCTGCATCCCGAAGTGAAGCACGGCGGTGATCGGAAATCCGAAATCAAAACGCAAAATTTGCGTCTTGATTCAGAAAGTCCGGAAATCTTCGGTTTTGCCGCCGCGATGGCCGAGAAAATCGGCATGTCCCGCCGCTCCGTAGAGCTTGCCGTCGAAATCTGGACTGGCCTCACACCGGAAAGCCGCCAACGCTTGGCCGGGACGCGGCTGGCAAACCACCAGTCCGGCCTGAAGGAGCTTTCCGAACAGTCACCGGCTGGGCAGATCGGCGTTCTGGACCTGCTTCTTTCCGAACCTGCTGCCGCTTCTTCAGTGAGCGAGGCGGTAACGATTTTCCGCAAGGGAACGGTGATGACGCCAACGGAAAAGAAGCTGGAGGCCGTCAAGCGCACCCTAAACTCTCTACCTGCACCCGTCGCTGACGCGGCGGTGTCGGCTCAGGTCGATGCTCGCATCGCAGAGATGAAGAAGAACATCGCGATCCTGAGCAAGTTCTTTGCCGACCTGAAGGACGACGATCTGGATAGCGTCATTGACCAGAACGAAGACCGCGTCATCGCTTCGCTCAAGCGCCGGGGACGCATCCAGTAATGGCCCGCCGCCGCGACCCCCTCACTAAAGACCTGTTCAGTTGGGAGCCGCCCAAGGTGGCTGTCGGCTACAGCGAAGACGTGGTTGGTCGCGGGCGGCTGGAGAACAAAATTGCGCGGCTGATTGCCCATGCGCTTCGCGATGCCCGCGAGGACGGCCTTAGCCGCGAGGATATCGCGCAGCATATCAGCAAATTTCTCGACCGGAAGGTGTCGGTGGAAATGCTCAACAAGTGGACCTCCGAAGGCTCGGAAGGTCACCGCATTCCGCTCGACGCCTTCATTGCCCTTGTTCACGCCACCGGCGCGAAAGACCTGCTCGGCTTTGTGCCGGGGCAGTTCGGGCTGACGGTCATCGAAAACGAATATGCCGACCTGATCGAACAGCGCCTTCTGGAAGAACATCGCGAGGAAATCGACGCGCGTATTCGGGCGCTCGATACCCGTAGGAGAGCAAAACGATGATAGCCAAGGAATGGTTTACCGCAGGGGAACTGGCGAAAATCGCCGCAGAACGCGGGCTGAAAAGCAGCGTTTTCCCGAATTCGGAGCGCGGCGTTAGGGACCGCGCCAAAGAGGAAGGCTGGAACGACCTTCCGGAAAATCTGTGCCGTGACCGCGCCGCCGTAGGTGGCGGTCGAGAATACCATCTGAACGTCCTGCCGGACATCATGCATACGGTCATTACCGGCCGCGAGATCAGGGCGCATCAGCTTGCCGCGCAGGAGAGAGCGCGCGAGGCCGCCCGCAAGAAGGTTGCGGCGCTGCCGGTCACGTCGCTGCGGTTCCGCCAGCGTCAGGCCATGGAGGCACGCGGCGAAATCCTGCTCGCCATCGACCGCTACATTACCATGAAAGGTGGATGGGGCCGCCGCAAGGCCATTCTGGACTTTGTCCAGGCACAGGAAGAACATGCCGAACGCAACACCGCCAAGGAAAAGGTCGAGGCGGGTGAGGCATTGACCGGTCGGGAACGTGTCCTACTGGAACGTGTCTCGCTCCTTGCCGATCCGGACGGTTTTGGTCTGCTGGAAGATACGCTGCGCCTTGCCAATGACCGGTCGGGTGACAAGTTCCGTATTTCCCGCGCCACCATTTATGAGTGGTTCAGCGCCCGCGATGCTGGCGGTATCACTGCCCTCGCTCCCGCGCTGACGAAGACGGAGGAACCGATCTCGGAAGAGTTCTCCGCCTTCCTCAAATTCTATTGCAAGCCCTCAAAGCTAGCGGCGACAGAAGCGTTAGAGGACTACAAGGCCGAAAACCCCGGCAGCACGCTGACGATTGAGCATGTGCGTTACACGCTGCGCCACAAGCTGAACGACATTGAAAAGAATGTCGGTCGCGAAGGACTTCTAACGCTTCGGTCGCGCATGGCCTACATCCAGCGCTCGACGGAAAACCTGTTCCCGACGACGATTTACACGGCAGACGGCAAGACCTTCGATGCCGAAGTCGAAAACCCGTTTTCGAAGAAGCCTTTCAAGCCGGAAATCACCTCTATCCTCGACGTAGCGACCCGCCGGTGCGTCGGCTTTTCCATCGCGCTGAAGGAAAACGTGATCTCGGTGACGGAAGCCCTACGCAATGCCTGCTGCGATCATGGCATTCCGGCGATCTTCTATACCGACCGTGGCCCCGGCTACAAAAACAAGACATTTGATGGTGACGTGAATGGCCTGATGGGCCGCCTGTCCATCACCAAGATGCACGCGCTTCCGTACAATTCGCAGGCCAAAGGCATCATCGAACGGTTCAACGGCACGGTCTGGAACCCGCTGGCCCGCAAGCTGCCCACCTATCTCGGCGCGGAAATGGATAAGGAAGCCGCCAAGATTGCCCACAAGGCAACCCGCAGCGACCTGAAGGAATTCGGCTCCTCGCGACTTCTGCCGTCTTGGGACGATTTCCGCGCCATGTGTGAGGAAGCCATCGCCAAGTACAACGACCGTCCGCATGACGGCCTGCCACGCTTCCGCGATGAGCGCACCGGCAAATACCGCCACTATTCCCCCAATGAGTTTTGGGCGCTGCATATTGCCGATGGTTTCGAGCCGGTCCCGGTTGATGACGATCTGCGCGACGATCTGTTCCGCCCCTACGAAATCCGTGTCGCCCGTCGCGGCCTAGTGGAATGGAATACCAACCATTATTACCACGCGGCGCTGGAGCGCTATCACGGCGAGGAAGTCATGGTCGGCTACGACTTCGCGCAGGCTCGGTATGTATGGGTGCGCGAGATCGACCGCGAGGAAGGCCAGCCGGGTCCGCTGATCTGCGTTGCCGACTTCACCGGCAACAAGACCGATTATGTGCCGCGTACCTTCCAGCAGGCGGCGGAAGACGCCCGCCACAAGGGGCGCGTCAAGCGCAACGAGGCGAAGCGCCGCGACATCGATGCGGAATACATCGCCCCGTATCTGCTGGAAGAAACCCCGATCCAGCCCATGCCCTTCATCGATATCACGCCCGAGCCGGTTCCGGCCGGTCCGGTGCTGGTGATCGACAATTCGGAAACCCTTTCAGCGGCGTCCGGAGCCGCAGAGACCGCCCGCAGGCTGACCTTCGCGACCGATGAGGCGCTAGCGGCATGGGCGTTAGAAAATCCGGAAAAACTGACAGCCAATCAGGTGGGTGTTTTGCGTCGATGCCTCCAGAGGCAAACCACCATTGAGCTGTTTCGACTGTCAGGCATCGACGTGGACGCCCTTCGAAACGTCATCCGCGCCGCTGCCTGACGCCAACACACACGAGGAAAAATACGCATGAAAAACACATTTGTCGAGACCAGCAACGTGAAGCGCTTTCTTTCGGCGTTGTCGGCTCTGGAAGATCGCGGCGCGCAGGAGGCTTGCCTTGCCGTGGTCGATGGTGAACCCGGCTTGGGCAAAACCACGACGCTAAAGAATTGGGTGGCCCAAAGCGGCTGGGTCTACCTGCGGGCCAAGAAAGAATGGAAATCCGCGTGGATGATGAACGAGCTGCTGGAAGCG
>Ga0209070_100745_pt1 | contig 11306 bp, 10 predicted proteins | sample SynthPrep_5_END__FD_187205 | JGI IMG/M metagenome (GOLD analysis project Ga0209070, IMG submission 187205) | Synthetic microbial communities from Ohio, USA - SynthPrep_5_END_DS10_MetaG (SPAdes) (version 2) | ecosystem: Engineered > Bioreactor > Aerobic > Activated sludge | place: USA: Ohio... | reverse complement strand
CCTTCTGCGCTGGTGAAGGGCGCGTCCTTTGCCACATCGCCTCGTTTGCCGATGCCGGCCCGGACGTCGTCCCGAGCCGGCATTGTCTTTTCACGGGTTTCACTGACCCAGGTTGGCGGGGATTGCGAATGCAGCAAACTGGGTGAACTGCTTGCCCGGGTTGAAATTGTCGTCAGAGGCAATGACGAAAAGCTGTTTGCCGTCCACCACCGGTCCGAATGCGAGGCTCTCGATATTGTCCACATCGAGACCGAAATCGCCTTCGTTGATTTCGAACCATGGTGTTTTCGATACGGGGCGCATATTCGCGGCATCGATCTTGTCCTTGCCGAGAATGTTTTCGGCGCCGGACAGATCGACTATGAAAAAGCGGATATGGTTGCCGACGCCGGAGGCGAAATTGCGCTCCACGGCGACGAAACGGCCATCCGGCAGGGCGGCAAGGGCGGAGAGGCCGTTATCGTTATATTTCGGCTCGGCGGCCGTCGGGGTCTTGGAGATCGCTTCGGTGACATAGACATGTTCGGCGACGGGTTTCAGCGTCGCGGTGTCGATGACGAGAATACGCGCCGGGCTGCCGGCCTGCGGTGTCGCCTTCTGACCGTCCTGGGTCAACGCATTTTCCGTGGCGGCGATGAGCTTGCCGGATGTGAGGCTCAGCCCCTCGAAGCCGAGATTGTTCTGCACACCCTTCGTCTTCGCGTCATTGACGAGGTAGGCATCGGGCAGCTCCAGCCGCTTGACGTTGCCGCCATCGAGGTCCGAAACATAAATTGCCGGCTGGTTTTTCAGGTCGCGTTCCGAGGACCAGTAAAGCTTGTCGCCCTTGCGGTCGAGCGCGATGCCTTCCGCATCGATACCCTTCGGTGCGAAGGCCGCCCCGGTCTCGTCCTTCAACTCGCGCGTGGCGGCGATGTTCAGCGTGACGACGCCTTCCGTCACGGCCAGTTCCAGCTCGTAATAGCGGGCAGGGCCTTTTTCGACGCGATCATCGGAGATGGCGAGATAGCGACCGGTTTCGCTGTCGAAGGTCAGATCGGAAATGCCGCCAAAGGTGACGCCATTGATGGAAAGGCCGGAAGGCACGACGATCTGCCCCAAAAAGGTTGGTGCCGGCGGGGTTTGCGCTGCTACCGGAAGGGCAGCGAAACAGAAAGTGGCGATGGTGATGATGCGAAACATGGAGACGACCCCTGTTGTGGCGGATGCCCTGTCGTGACGACTGCCCAGAGGATTAGCGTGCTGCCGCTAAACTTTGATGACGTTTTCCATGCCGCCGTACCTGAAGTCTGGCACCTCATCTTGCCAAGCCGCTTCTTTTTTGATCCTGAATGATATCAATGCTTCATCCAAAACGTGCCGCCATCTTCGGATTCGTGCTCCACGTTTTGAGTTTCGTTTTCTGCCTGTCGCCAGTGCATAGCGCTTTATGTCTTCCGCGACAGCCAGCAGGCCGTAGAGTGCTTTTATGCTGAGAGATTTTTCCGTCCAGAGCCTGTTCATGGGATGCCTGACCGCCTTTGTCGGCTTCGCCAGTTCCTTTGCTGTCGTGTTGCAGGGCCTGAAGGCTGTCGGAGCGACGGATTTCGAAGCGGCCTCCGGGCTGATGGCGCTTTCGGTCGCGATGGGGGTTTGCGCCATCGCTCTTTCCGTCGCCACCCGGCTTCCCATCAGCATTGCATGGTCGACGCCCGGAGCAGCGCTTCTGGCAACCACCGGCGTGATCGAGGGCGGCTTTCCAGCCGCCGTGGGCGGGTTCATCATCTGCGCGATATTGATCATCATTGCCGGCCTGTTCAGGCCGCTCGGAAGGGCGGTTGCCTCCATTCCCGCGCCACTTGCCAATGCCATGCTGTCAGGGGTCATCATCGGCCTGTGTTTCGCGCCGATCAAGGCGATCGGTTTCAACCCGATGCTTGGGTTGCCGATCATTCTCGCGTGGATCGTGGTGGGAGCCTTCCGGCGGCTTTTCGCGGTGCCCGCCGCCCTTGCCGCCTTTGTGCTGGTGATGATCTTTGGCGTCGATATTCCGGCGGGCGCGCTGGACAGCGTGGCGCAATCGCTGACACCGCCGATGGAATGGGTAACGCCCGTCTTCAGTCTCCACGCGGTTGTTTCCATCGCGCTGCCGCTCTTCATCGTCACCATGGCTTCGCAGAATATTCCCGGCATCGCGGTGCTGAAGGTCAATCACTACGATCCTCAGCCCGGACCGCTTTTCGCCTCGACCGGCTTTTTCTCGCTGCTTTCCGCACCGTTTGGCGGCCATGCGGTCAATCTTGCGGCCATCACGGCGGCGATGTGCGCGGGCGAGGACGCCCATCCTGATCCAAAGCGACGTTACTGGGCGGCGATCATCGGCGGTGTCGGTTACATCATCTTCGGCCTCCTGGCGGGCGTGGTGACCGCCTTCGTGGCGCTTGCGCCGCCCATCCTCATTCAGGCGGTGGCCGGGCTTGCGCTGGTCGGCGCCTTTTCCGGCTCAGCCGTTGCGGCCTTCAGGGAGCCGGAAACGCGTGAGGCAGCGGCGATCACCTTCCTCATCACCGCATCCGGCCTTTCCTTCGCCGGTGTTTCCGGGGCCTTCTGGGGCTTGATCGGTGGTGGGCTGATGATGGCGTTGCAGCGGGTGGTGAAGCGTGGTTAGATAGGGAGCTTATTGTTTTAAAGAAATATTATTTATGGATTTCGAATTCGATCCTGCCAAAAGTGAAAGTAACAAAGACAAACATGGGATAGATTTCGTCGAGGCAAGAGCGCTTTGGCTGGACGAGAAAAGACTTGTCGTTCTTCTCGAAACCACGTCGGAAGAACGGTATATTATGATCGCTCAGTTGCGAGGAAAGTGCTGGAGCGCCGTCTATACCTACAGAAATGACCGGTTGCGGATCATTTCCGTCAGGCGTTCCAGAGACAAGGAGAAGCATCGTTATGAAGACGATAAGCGCTGAAGATTTCGACAAAAAATTCGATGATGGCGAAGATTTGGATGACTATGTCGACTGGTCCAAGGCCACCCGTCCGGGGCTGGAATTGGTGCATGTCGATGTTGATCTTCCCGAAGAGGTTTTGCGGAGAGTGGATGCGGAAGCGGCGCGCCTCGGCACGACGCGTCAATCCCTGATGGCTGAATGGATCGCCGAAAGGCTGGAGAGCGTTAGGCAGGTAAAATAAAGCGAGCGATCACAAGGTGACTTGTCAGACCGCCAGACGCTGTTTATACACATCGCCATGAGCAACAGCATCGCAACCATTTCCGGCATGAGCGCGCAGATTTCTGCGAAGGTCTCGCCGTGCGGTGCACTCTCGCTTCTTAGCCTCGACCTTACACGCGGTTGCCGGGTCCAGTGAGGAGCGCCCGGCGGCCGAAAGCCCGCTGGCGCTAACGCTCCTCATCTCGAAATCTCATTTTATACTGGATTTAGGCCCTGAAGGGCCGCGCATCCGCCGATGGCGAAAGACGCCCGCGGACTGCGCAAGGAGGAAGCGAAATGGACGCCAAGATCACCAATATTTCCAAGGGCATGGCTGACGCGAGCGTGAAGTATCGCCCTTACCCCACCATCAATATCCCCGACCGCACATGGCCGGGCAAGACCATCGACAAGGCGCCGATCTGGTGTTCGGTGGACCTGCGCGACGGTAACCAGTCGCTGGTCAACCCCATGGGTCACGACCGCAAGGCCCGCATGTTCAAGCTGCTGCTCGAAATGGGCTTCAAGGAAATCGAAATCGGTTTTCCGTCCGCTTCGCAGACGGACTTCGATTTTGCCCGCTGGTGTGTGGAAGAAGGCAATGTGCCTGACGATGTTTCCCTGCAGGTGCTGGTGCAGTGCCGCCCGGAACTGATCACCCGCACCTTCGAGGCGCTGGAAGGCGCCAACAAGCCGATCATCCACTTCTACAATTCCACCTCGGAATTGCAGCGCCGCGTGGTGTTTGGCAAGGATGTGCACGGCATCAAGCAGATCGCCGTCGATGCGGCCAAGATGATCACCGACATGGCAGCCAAGGCTGGCGGTGGTTACCGCTTCGAATATTCGCCTGAGAGCTTTACCGGCACCGAGCTGGAAGTGGCGCTGGAAATCTGCAACGCCGTGGTTGAGGTGGTGAAGCCGACGGCGGACAACAAGCTGATCCTGAACCTGCCGTCGACCGTGGAAATGGCGACGCCGAACATCTATGCCGACCAGATCGAATGGATGTGCCGCAATATCGACAATCGCGAAAACGTCATCATCTCGCTGCATCCGCATAATGACCGCGGCACGGGCATCGCCGCGACGGAGCTGGGCCTGATGGCCGGTGCTGACCGCGTCGAAGGCACGCTGTTCGGCAATGGCGAGCGCACCGGCAATGTCGACGTCGTGACGCTGGCGCTGAACATGTATACGCAGGGCGTCGATCCTGAGCTGGATTGCCGCGATATCGAGCGTATCAAGGCGGTCTACGAATATTCCAACGAGATGACGATCCCTGAGCGTCACCCTTATGTCGGCGAACTGGTCTATACGGCGTTTTCCGGCTCGCATCAGGATGCGATCAACAAGGGCATGAAGGCGATCAAGGTCGCCAATCATCCCGTCTGGGAAGTGCCCTATCTGCCGATCGATCCGAAGGATGTCGGCCGTTCCTACGAGGCGATCATCCGCATCAATTCGCAGTCCGGCAAGGGCGGCATCGCCTATATTCTCCAGCAGGATTACGGCATCAACCTGCCGCGCAACCTGCAGGTGGAGTTCCGCGAGGAGATCCAGCGCATTACCGATGAAGAGGGCGTGGAACTACCGGCCAAGCGCATCTATGAGCGCTTTATCGAGCGCTACGTGACGCAGCCCAATGCGCGCATCAAGTTCGTCGATCACCACACTTATCCGGCAGGCGATTTCAAGGGCGTGCGCATCGTGGCTGCCGAAATCACCGATAATGGCGAGGTGAAGCGCATCGAGGGCAAGGGAACAGGTCCGATCGACGGGTTCATCAACGCGCTGTCGGTCTATCTCGGGATCGATCTGTCGGTGAATGACTATTCCGAACATTCGCTGCAGCATGGCTCGAATGCATCGGCCATCGCCTATGTCGAGATGGAGCATCCGGGCGGCAAGCTGTTCGGGGCAGGCGTCAATACGAACATCGTGGCGGCGTCGCTGGAGGCGATTGTTTCGGCGGCCAATCGGGTGCTGGAAGAGCGGGCTAGGTAAGCGGGGTTTGAAGGGTGGGGCTTACCCCCTCTGCCCTGCCGGGCATCTCCCCCTCAAGGGGGGAGATCAGCAAGATGGACTACCCCCGCTTCACTCTCAAACGTCGAGATGGGCGAAACCTCGCCTCTGGTCGATCTCCCCCCTTGAGGGGGAGATGCCCGGCAGGGCAGAGGGGGGGTAAGCCCTATCCTCCGCATCACGTCTGCGTTTTATTCCTTCGGCAAAGAAAACCCCAGCGGCCTGCCATTTTCATAAAACACCCGCACATCCTCGAGTCCGATACCCGTCCCCGTCTCATTGAGGCTATGGCGTTCACACGCGACATTCCAGGTGCCGGGTCCGCCGGAAATGTGGAAGAGATTATAGGCCGCGCGCGGTTTTTCGCCGCCGGGTCCCTGGCTGGCAGAGGAAATGCCGACAACCGGGATGTGATCTTCCCCGTGATGGGTGTTCAGCCAGTAGACGGTGTTGAGATGGGTGTGGCCATGCAGCACGAGTTCCGCGCCGCCGACGCCGAGAGCAGCGGCAAAGCGGCGAACGCCGAACATGCGTTTATGGGCGGCAGTGGCGCCCCGGATCGGTGGATGATGGATCATCACGACGCGGAACAGGCCCTGTTCACCGGCTTTTTTCAAAAGCTCCGCCGTTGCGCGCGCCTGCCGGTTGCCGAAATAGCCGGTGGCCGAAAAGGGCGGCGTTGCAATCGAGGTTGAGCAGCCGATCAGCGCGACGGGACCGCGCACCCGCATATAGGGAAAGATCTTGCGGTCGTCGTCCCATTCCGCCGGATCGCCATCGCCGCGCACATAAGGGTACCAGGCCCGCATGGCCTTGTCGTGCGCGCCGGAAACATAGGCGTCGTGGTTACCGGGAACAACGGAGGTTCTTTCCGGATCGCCCACTTCTTCCAGCCAGTCGGCGGCGGCGCGAATTTCAATGCCGGTCGCAAGATTGACGAGATCGCCGGTAATAGCCAGATGATCCGGCGACTTTGTCTCCAGATCGTCGAGCAGCTTTTCCAGCGTGTCTGTGAACAGGTGCTTGCGGCGGTTGCGGTGCCAGTTGACGAAACCGGTGATACGCTTGGATGCAAGTTCCCGGAAAGTGAGTTTTGGCAGTGGCCCCAAATGGACGTCTGAAATATGCGCAAGTTTGAACATGGCGGCAGAGATAACCTATGATATGCGGCACGTCCAATAAAAGCCTGCCGAAGGGGAGATACCAGGGTGAATGACGAGACAACCAAGCGGCGGGCCCGTCCGTTCCACACACGCGTCCTCATCCGTCTGCTTCATTTCGTTTTTCTGTTCACCCGGGGTGCAACGCTTGGCGTGCGTGCGGCCTGTTTTGATGACAGGGGCAGGATTTTTCTTGTGCGACACACATATCTGCCAGGCTGGTATCTGCCGGGCGGCGGGGTGGAGCGTGGGGAAACCCTGCTGATGGCGCTCCACAAGGAAATCCGCGAGGAAGGCAATCTCGAGGCGGCCTCAAAGCCCGAGCTTTTCCATGTCTACCTCAATCTGGAAGGCAGCAACCGTGATCATGTGGCGCTCTACCGGCTGGAGGTTACCCAGACCACGCCGAAAAAGCCGGATCACGAAATTTCCGAAAGCGGCTTTTTCGATCTCTCGGACCTGCCGGAAAACGTGACGCCCGCCACCCGCCGCCGCCTTGCCGAACTTTCCGGCGAAGCGGCCATTGTCGATTACTGGTAGCGGCGGCGTCTTCCGTCAGGCGAGCACCTCGCGCCCGTGCGCCATGGTGAGGTCCAGTTCCGGGCCGATGGGCACGATGCCGGTCGGGTTGATGGTGAGGTGGCTGCGGTAATAATGTTCCTTGATGTGGCGCATGTCGACCGTCTCCGGCACGCCCGATGTCTGGTAGAGATCGCGAAGATAACCCGTCAGATGCGGGTAATCGTGAATGCGGCGGATGTTGCATTTGAAATGGCCGACATAAACCGGGTCGAACCGCACCAGCGTGGTGAACAGACGCCAATCGGCCTCCGTCTGCTCTGAGCCGAACAGGAAACGTTGCTCCTTCAGCCGGCCCTCCAGCATATCAAGCGTTTCGAACACCTTCACGGCATTCTGCTGATAGGCATCCTGGGTGGTGGCGAAACCGGCCTTGTAGACGCCGTTATTGACGGTATCGTAGATGATGTCGTTCAACGCGTCGATCTCTGCGCGCAGCGCCTCGGGATAAAAATCCGCTTCCGATCCGGTGAGATCGTTGAAGGCCACGTTGAACATGCGGATGATTTCGGCGGATTCATTGGAAACGATGGTGCCGCGCTGCTTGTCCCACAAGACCGGAACGGTGACCCGGCCGGAATAATTGGCGTCTGCCTTGGTATAAACCTGCCACAGCGTGGAGAGGCCGAAGAGGTGATCCTCGGTCGCCCCCGGCGTGCGCTCGTCTTCCGGCCTGAATTCCCAGCCGTTTTCCAGCATCAGCGGATCGACGACGGAGACGGAAATCAGGTCTTCCAGCTTTTTCAGCCTGCGGAAAATGAGGGTGCGATGCGCCCAGGGGCAGGCGAAGGAGACGTAGAGATGGTAGCGATCCTTCTCGGCCTTGAAGCCGCCCGTTCCGGAAGGACCGGGCTCGCCGTCCGATGTTATCCAGTTGCGGAATTGCGAGGCGCTGCGCTTGAAGTGCCCCTTGGTTTCCTTGGTGTCGTACCAGACGTCTTTCCATACGCCTTCCACCAGCATGCCCATGACGATCTCCTTGGTTGTTTCCCTGTTGGCGTCGATCCTAACCGTTCCGCATCGTTCCGCGAACCCGCGACGCGTTGAACAATGCGTTTCCGGTCTTGCATCAGCTGAATGGGACAACGTCGAGATTTGTTCTGGACGGGTGCGGATTTTCCTGATAATTGCGATTTTCACAAATCTGAGGAAATTGTCGATTATGATCGAAACACGGATGCTCCGACGACGCTGACGCTCCTGAACGCCCTTACCGGCGCAGCCGTCATCTATTGTCGCATCCGCATTCTGGAAGTTTCGGTCTCTTCATGTCCAAGCACGATCTTGTCTACCTCACCGAGGACGCGTCGCACGACGCCATCATCGAAGTCATCAACGAAGAAGCATTCGGTCCCGGCCGTCACACCCGTGCCGCAGCGCGCATCCGCGAGCAGGGCCCGCATGACCGGTCGCTGTCCTTCGTCTGCGCCGACGATGGCGAGACGATTGCTTCGGTGCGCATGACGCCGGTTCTGGCGGGCGGCGTGCAGGGCCATATGCTCGGCCCGCTTGCGGTTAGGCCTTCGCACAAGAATATGGGCATCGGCCGGGAACTCGTCCGGATTGCGATTGCCGCCGCCAGGCGGAAAGGCTCCGAGGCCGTGATCCTGATCGGCGATCCGCCCTATTATATGCCGCTCGGTTTCGAGAAGGTGGCTTACGCGGCGCTCGATTTTCCCGGCCCGGTGGATATGAACCGGGTGCTGGTCGTGCCTCTTGGTGACGACGTGCACCAGCGGCTGAAGGGCAAGATCGGCTGGCACAAATTTGAGGCCAGCGTGCCTGCTGCCACAGCGGAAGAGGATGGCTTCGAGGAGCCTCTTCGGGTTTACGCCTGACGGATTTCATTTGCGGCGGATTTGCCGTTTCTTGCCAGTGCGCTCTATTTCCCTCATTCCTGTGCTTGTCACAGGAATCCAGCCAGCCCAAGTCCTTGGGCTGAAAGGACTCCTCTCGCCGCGCGAGAGCGGCGTCGGCTAGATTCCTGTGACGAGCACAGGAAAGAGGGCGGTGGGCATGGAGTCGCCCCATATCAGCACGGGCCGGTTATGTCGCTAAGACGAGGCGATGGTATTCTGTCTTGAAACCATGCATCGCACTCCGCAAAATTCAATTCCGTTTCTCTCCCCCATGCGATAGCACTCGAAAGTCGATTTCGACGAAGGGGGCAGGCATATGACGGCAATTACCATGAACGATGCGCTGGAGCGCGCGGGCGCAGGCGCCTATCAGCGGCGGCTGATGGGTATTTTCGGCCTCGTCTGGGCTGCGGACGCCATGCAGGTTCTGGCGGTCGGCTTCACTGCCGCTTCGATTGCCGCGAGTTTTGGCCTGACGGTGCCGCAGGCCCTGCAGACCGGGACGGCTTTCTTTTTCGGTATGCTTCTGGGCGCTGCCGGTTTCGGGCGTCTGGCGGATCGTTATGGCCGTCGACGTGTGCTGATCATCACCGTTGCCTGCGACGCTGTGTTCGGTGTGCTTTCCGTCTTTGCGCCGGATTTCGCCATTCTCCTTGTCCTGCGCTTTCTGACCGGGGCGGCCGTGGGCGGTACTCTGCCGGTGGACTACGCGATGATGGCCGAATTCCTGCCGGCGAAAAATCGGGGGCGCTGGCTGGTCTTTCTGGAAGGTTTCTGGGCGATCGGCACTCTGATCGTGGCGCTCGCCGCCTGGGGCGCGAGCCTTGCCGGCGTTGCTGATGCCTGGCGCTACATCTTTGCGGTCACGGCCTTTCCTGCCGTTCTCGGCCTCGGCCTACGGTTCCTTGTGCCGGAATCGCCGCTTTTCCTGATGCGCTCGGGTCGGTCGGAGGAAGCAAAGGCGGTCGTCAACCGCATGCTGGTGGTGAATGGCCGCGCGCCGCTCGATGCCGGAACCGGGCTTTTCCAGCCCGATGTCACCAAGGGACAGGGGATATTTTCACCGGCGCTCAGACAGCGCAGCATCATGATCCTAGCCATCTGGTTCCTCGTTTCCGTCTCCTACTACGGCGTATTTACCTGGATGCCGGCGAAACTGGCGGGTGACGGTTTCGGCTTCGTGCGCGGTTACGGTTTCCTCGTGCTGGTGGCTCTGGCGCAGATCCCCGGTTATGCGCTTGCCGCCTATGGCGTTGAAAAATGGGGCCGCAAGCCGACGCTGATCGGTTTCTGCCTGCTGTCGGCACTCGGTTGCCTTCTCTTCACGCTTGCCACCGGCGGCGCGATGATCGCCGCCTCGCTTCTCATCATGAGTTTTGCGCTGCTTGGCACCTGGGGCGCGCTCTATGCCTTTACGCCGGAGCTTTACCCGACGGAGTCGCGGGCGACTGGCATGGGGGCGGCAGGCGCCATGGCAAGGCTCGGTGGCCTGCTGGCGCCATCATTGCTGGGCTATGTGATCGCGCAGGGCTTCGGCGTCGCAATCGGCATTTTTGCCGGGCTTTTGGTGCTGGCCGCCATTGCAGCAACCATGATCAATGCCGAAACGCGGCAGGTGGCACTGACATAGGCTGCGGTAATGTGGAGAACGGCCTGACCCTTTCAGTTCAGACCGTCCTGCTTTTTGCTCTATAGGGTCGTGTAGTTGACCGGCAGCCAATCGTAATTGGTGCTGTCGGTGCGCACATGGCCTATGCCGGGGAAGGCGATATGGGCGCCGGCCACCAGATATCTGCCTTCGACTGCCTGCCGGAATGCCAGATCGCGCGCAATGATGGCGGCGTTCTGGTCGACATCGAACTCGATGGCGACATCCGGCTCATCGAACTGGAGGATGTCGCCATGGGTGATATCGCCCCAGAAGACGATTTTTTCCCCTTCGCTTTCAACCACGATACCGCTATGGCCCGGTGTATGGCCGGCATAGAGGATTGAGCCAAGGCCGGGAACGGGTGTGGCATTATCCGCAAATGTCTGGAACTTCCCGGCGTCGATATAGGGCTGGACGCTTTCCTTAGCCTCGACATAACCCTTCTTCAGCGCTTCGGGTGCTGCTTTGGCCTTTGCCTCGTCAAGCCAGAAGGCGGCCTCGCGCTCGTTGACGTGCAGCGTCGCATTGGCAAATACACGTTTGCCCTCCGCTGACAGCCCACCGGAATGGTCAGTATGAATGTGGGTGAGAATAACGTCGTCTATATCGCCGGCCTTGTAGCCGGATGCTTCTATGTTGGCGACGAGCTTGCCGAGGGACGGGCCGAGATAGGTACCCGTTCCGGCATCGATGAGCACCAGCCTGTCTTCTATGTTGACGAGATAGGCATTGACGGAGGTGGGCGTCTGTTCTGGCAGGAAGGCATCCTGCAGGGCTTTACCCGCATGTTCCGGTGTTGTGTTGGTGTAGATTTTGGCAAGCGGCAGGGCGATGACGC
>Ga0209070_100744_pt1 | contig 11321 bp, 7 predicted proteins | sample SynthPrep_5_END__FD_187205 | JGI IMG/M metagenome (GOLD analysis project Ga0209070, IMG submission 187205) | Synthetic microbial communities from Ohio, USA - SynthPrep_5_END_DS10_MetaG (SPAdes) (version 2) | ecosystem: Engineered > Bioreactor > Aerobic > Activated sludge | place: USA: Ohio... | reverse complement strand
TAATTACCAAAATCAGCAGGCCACCAGTCTTGCGAGGTGGTTAGCAGTTTATCAATATCTTGTTTTACTTTTGCCAGGTCCAAGCTGCTAAAGGCTTTGCCATAATCAAAGTCAGGGCCATAGGGATTAGAGCGAATGTCGTGGGCGCGTAGCGGGGATAGATCCAGCTGATTTGGCCACCAGAATTGATTGTTTCTGATAGCGCCTACTGCCGCACTACCAGAGCCCATAGCACCTTGTGGCTTGCTCATTTCTGCGCTGCTATTGGCAAATGCAGAGCCTGATGCCAATAGCAGGCTCATCATGCCTGCCAGTAATGTTTTATTAAATCGTTGTTGCGTCATTGTAGTCTCCTTCAAAACCTTTTGGTAAAAGCTCGGATTGTTACCAATTAACCCCAGGGTCTATTGCGGTTTGTATAGAGGATATAAGGGTTTAGTTAAGGGCACGGCTATAGCCGCACTGTCTTAAATTAGTAACAATACAAATAGTATAGGAAGTGGCTGATAGTTTATTGCGAATAAAATGGATTGAGTTAAGTGGTAAAATCGATAAAGGCCAGCAGTAGCAGCAAAGCGTTCTTGCGTGAAAACGTTATGTATGTCGATTTTTTAGACTATATATTGCGCTAAATAAAAAGGGGCTGCGTGCTAAGCCCGCGCCCCTTTTACACCGAGAGAAAATTAGAAGCGGTAGGTTAAGCTAAGATCAACGGTTCTTGGCATAATGTAACGGCCATTTGGAGCAGCTGGATTACGTGGGTCGCCTTCTGTAACACCGGCTTTATCGGTCAGGTTAGCCACGGCAAACTGCGCTGTCAGGTTGTCGGTGACATCAAGTTGTAAGCCAACATCCAGCTTGGTGTAACCCGTTAAGGTCACCGTATTGGCATTGTCGCCATAACGATCCGAGACACTAGACACAGTGCCATAGAGGGTGGCATCCATATTAGCCAGAGCAAAACCATAACTTGGCGTTAGACGCAGTTGCCATTTAGGCTGGCGCATGGCCTGGTTACCAATAACCAGCGGGTCGGGATGATTGCTGATTTCTGTGTCTTGTACCGTGGCGTTTAAATTCAACATAAAACCGTTATTGGCAATGTAGTTGGCATCTATCTCTACGCCTAATGCTTTAGTGGTTAAAATTTCTGCTGGGGCCCCCGGGCGGGTAACGAAGACTTCACCCTCTACTTCATTGTAAAAGCCGGTGATATACAGGCTATGATTACGCTCAGCCCATTTATAACCCAATTCATACTGGCTGACTTCTTTAATCAGTTTGTCACCGGCGATAAAGGCGTCGAAATTATCTCTAAAATCGTCAAAGTGTGGCATTTTATTGCCCTGATTGACCCGGGCAAACACCCCCATATTCGGCTGCCACATATAGTTGGCACCCACTGTCCAGGCGATTTTGCTTTCATCATAATCTACGGCCTTACTGATGCGGCCGGTTAAGCCTTCATCTACGGTATAAACTATTTGATGATTTTCACGGCGGGCACCGGCATCTAAGCGTAATTGCTCGTTAACCTGATACTCGACAGCAGCATAAAATGCCTGGGTATGGCCATCGCCACTGGCATTGATATCATAGTTCCAGCTACAGCTGTCCTGGTTATCATTACAGGCCAGTCCAGACAATAACTCGCCACCTTTTTGCAGTACGTGCCAGGCCTGGTTGCCGATAGACCACCAGTCTTTCACGCCATAGCGAGTTTGATACAAGCCCAATGTATAGGTGGCATTGTCAGTGCGATGACTTAGCGCTAAGTCATTGGTAAAGGCATTAATGTCTTTTAATACCACCCAACGGCCAATTTGCTGCACAAAGGTCTCGTCGCCATAGCTATTGCCGGTAGCGGCCCCTGTTACGGTTTCATTTGCGCCGCGAATATCACCCAGTCTGGCGGCACCGCCTTCTGGCACCAAGCCTAAGGTATTTGCCTGACCACTCAGATGGCTAAAGCGGTATACCAGACGCCAATCATCGGTAAGATCGAGATCAACAGTACCACCAGTAATGCCGCCTTTCCAGCCACGGCCATCGCCGAAGTCGTAGCTGGCGGTTTCACCATTGGGGCCATAGGCAATGGTCGCCTGGCGGTTCAAAGGGCCAATTTGGGTAAATTTATTATCAATACCGTCGATATTCAATGGTACCGGTAAGTGCCAAACACCATGATCATCGGTTTGCCGGGTATAGATATTAATGGTGCCGTTATCCAGTTCTTTGGTAATGTTTAAGGTGAACTGATGGCCTTTTTCTGAGGTGAAACCGGTTTCGCGTGGCCCTTCCGACTGATTAATATAGCCGCCAGCCATAAAATATAAGCGGTCGGCCAGCTTGCCGCTGATAACGCCATCGATACGTTGTTGACCATAGTTACTGGTACTGTATTTCACCAGGCCTTCGGTTTGGTCGCTGCCTTCTTTTAACACAAAGTTAGTGGTTAAACCGGGTTGACCATGGCTAATCACCGGATTAGCACCACCACGCAGCGCTTCCATAAACTGGATGGTTTCATCTAAACGAAAGATTGAGGAATTCTCTAAAAACGACAGGGTAGAAGGCGGATAAATAACAGCACCGTTTAGCTGCAAACTTAAAAAGGGGGCATCGCCTGTGCTGGGGAAGCCGCGGACAAACACATTGGCACCAGCCACACCGCCGGAGCTTTCAGCCCAGACTCCGGGGACAACCGTAAAGAGTTCCGCCGTGCTTTTCGGCGCTAGTTTCGTAATATTGTCGGCTGATACACTGGTAATAGCATAGCTTTGATCTACCCGTAAGCCCGACATACCACTGGCTTTACCGGTTACCACAATTTGTTCGATTTGATTGTTTTCTTTGCTTGCGACGGTGTTGGTGTTATCGGTGTTTTCTGCTGCAACTTGCGCGACTACTGGCAAACTCATGGCCAATAGCACCGCGCTAGTAATCTTATTAAGCGGTAACCTCATGCTAAAACTCCTGGTCTATCCTGTTGTTAGTTTTGCGGCATTGTTATAAAAAATTGTGCCGTTCAAAATAGTGTGTGTTGACATTCTGTTTAGCCATCGAACCGCCTTAAGGCGAACAATATCTAAGCATAAAACGTGAACGCGTTCTAACATTAGGATAGTTTGCAATCGATTGCAATAGGGTTTTTGATCTTTTGCATACGATTGCAAAAGAATTATTTATGACTTTTAGCTAAAGCTATGCTGATGCTAAGCACATAGCATTGCGGCAACTAAGTTGATAGGGCATTATGGCAACCAAGGATTTAAGTTTAGATTGAATAGGTTAACTGTGGTTAAAGAGTGTGCAAAAGTACTGACGCTGGCAGATATTGCCCGTTTGGCAGGGGTGTCGGAGTCAACGGCTTCGCGGGCCTTGCGGGATAATCCAGTGATTAATGCCGCTACCCGGCAAAAAGTACAGCAAATTGCTGCTGCTCATCAGTTTAAAGTGAATGCGACTGCGCGCAGTCTGCGTACGCAAAAAAGCCATACTATCGCGGTGATCATTTTATTTGACGCCAAAACCCAGCAAACGATCACCGATCCCTTTTTATTGGATATTTTAGGCGTTATAGCCGACGAGTTAACCCGTCAGGGTTACGATATGCTGCTAAGTACCAGTAAAACCACCGACAAAGACTGGCGCAGTTATTATTTTGATTCTAAGCGTGCCGATGGGTTGATTGTAATAGGGCAGGGCGAGCACGATGAACGGGTGTTGCAGTTGGCCGACGCGGCGGTACCTTTTGTAGTGTGGGGCGCCGCGGATAGTGATGAAACCTATCCGGTTATTGGCAGTGACAATCGTCAAGGCGCCAAATTAGCGGTTGAGCATTTGCTAAAGCAAGGCTGTAAGCGGGTGGCCTTTTTGGGCGATATTCGTCATACCGAAATTGAAATGCGTTATTTAGGTTATCAGGATGCACTTAGCCAAGCTGGATTGCAGTTAGAGCCTAAGTTGCAATTAAATACTGACTTCACTGCTCAGGATGCCTATATCAAAACACAGCAGGTGCTGTTTAATGAATTATCGAGTTCGGCCGGCTCACTGGATGCAATTTTTGCTGCCAGTGATGCGATTGCCATGGGCGCTATGAAAGCAATGCTGGAATACGGCGTGCAGATACCGCAGCAACTTGCCATCGTCGGTTTTGACGATATTGCCATGTCGGCTTACTGCACACCATCGTTAAGTACGGTCAAGCAGGATACACAAGCTGGTGGCAAATTGCTGGTGTCTACGTTGTTGCAGCGGATTGCCGGTAAAATTGTGCCTTCAGCACAGCTACCGGTGCGTTTACTTTGCCGTCAGTCCAGCTTGCGTTTGCTTTAAAGTGTTAGTAGCGTAGCAATATCAAGCGCCTCGATGTTGGGGTAAACCCTTAGTGCCTCGTGTAACACCTCCGCATCACCAATGCCAATCGCTTGCATACCTGCGCTGTTGATGGCGCTTACGCCAGCCGCTGCGTCTTCAATCCCCAAACACTGAGCGGGGGCTAAGCCCAAACGCGCCGCGGCCTGCAGAAAAATCTCCGGATCGGGTTTGCTGGCTTTAACTAAGGCCGCGTCCGCGATGGCATCAAACTCGTTATAAATCCCCAGCCGTTGCAGCACAAAGTCGGCATTTTTGCTGGCAGAGGCAACTGCCAATTTAATGCCCCGTTGTTTTAATGCGGTAAATAAGGGCCTCACTCCGCTAAACAAATCCGCTTCGCTCATATTGGCAATCAGTTTTAAGTAATGCGCGTTTTTTTGTGCCATTAACTGCTGCTCTGTTGCGTCATCAACACTGAGTTGGCCTTTTGCTAAGATAAGCCGCAAAGAACCAAGCCGATCAACGCCTTTTAGCTGTTCGTTATCTTGCTCGTTAAAGGCAATACCCAAAGAATGCGCCAACGCTTGCCAGGCCTGAAAGTGATAGTGAGCGGTATCCGTTAGCACACCGTCTAAATCAAAAATAACGGCCTTGATCATAAGGTTGCTCCTTGGCTGATGGTTATGGCTTGGTCATGCAGATACAGGGTTAATGGGGCGCCACTAATAAGCTGGCAGCGAGCTTGTTGCCCTTGTACCGTAATTTCCAACAAGCGCTGTTGATAATGCAGCCTAAAACGCAGCTCGCCCAGCGCCTCGGGTAGATTAGGGGCTAAAAATAGTCCTGCTGGCCGTACCCGTACTCCAGCAAACCCTTGCACTAAACACAGCCAGCTGCCGGCCATACAGGCGATATGGACGCCGACCTCGGTATTGCCATGATGGTTATCCAGATCCATGCGGGCGGAGTCGCCAAAAAAGTCTTGAGCCCGCTTGATATCCCCTGTTTCTGCAAAGGCAATACTGTGAATACAGGCCGATAAGCTGGAGTCGTGGGTCGTTAAGGGTTCATAGTAAGCCAGATCCCGGGCTTTTTGTGCCAGGTGTATTTGGTCATCTAACAGCACATTGGCCAAGACAGTGTCGGCTTGTTTTAATACCTGGTGCCGGTAAATTACCAGCGGATGGTAATTGAGGAGCAGCGGGTAATGCTCTGCTGGGGTATTGGCAAAGTCCCAACGTTTCTTTTGTAAAAAGCTATCGTCCTGTGCGTGGATGTTAAGCTTACTATCAAAGGGTAAATACATCTGTTCGGCGGCTTGTTGCCATAAGCTAAGCTCTTGCTCTGAAACAGCAAGTGATTGGCATAGCTCGGTTTTATCCTTTAAAAAGGCGTAACAAAAGGCCAGTTGTAGTTTAACCATAGCATTAGTGTAGTAATTGTTATTTACTATAGCGGTGTATTCATCTGGACCGGTAACTTGATGGATCTCAAAACGATGGTTTTGGCGCTCGTTAAAAAAGCCCAGATCCAGCCAAAGTCGGCTGGTCTCAACCAGCATCTCAGCGCCCATCTCCATCATAAAAGCATGATCAGCGGTTGCCAGATAGTAACTGCGAATGGCATAGGCAATAGCTGCATTAATATGATATTGCGCTGTGCCTGCCGGGAAATAAGCCGAGCATTCTTCGCCACCTATGGTGCGCCACGGGTAAAGTGCACCCTGATTATGTGACATCTGACGCGCCCGCTGCCGCGCGGCGTCTAACTGACTATAACGATGTGCCAGCAATTGTTTGGCCAGTTCAGGCTGTAATAAGCTCATTACCGGGATCACATACACTTCGGTGTCCCAAAAATAATGGCCATCGTAACCCGGGCCGGTTAAACCTTTAGCGGCAATATTACTTTGACCATTGCGGCCGGCCGACTGTGCCAGGCTAAAAAGGTTAAAGCGGATCCCTTGTTGCATGGCCAGATCGCCATCAATGCTAACATCTGCACCTTGCCAGAAGCTTTGCCACCATTGTTGTTGCTCGGTAAGCAAGGTTGCGAAACCAGTGCTGCAAGCCTGTTGTAAGAGTGATGCCGCCTGCTGTGTCAGGCGGCTGTGCTCACTCGTTGCACCAGCATGGCAATAAATAACAAACTTGTGCAGCTGTTGCGGTTTACCCGCAACAAGTTGCAGCTGATAGTGTTGCTGTAACAGGTTAGCGGCTTGTTCATTTGGGGTAAGGCAGCGTGCGTCTGGTGGCAGTAAGTCTTGCCAGATGGCTGCAACCAAGGTGCCACTGCCTTTAGCACTATGCAGCATCTGTCCGCCGTTGTGGCTCAGCTGCTGTTGCATCAAACTTAAGGTATCGGCAATGGACATCTCGCCCACCCGCGGATCTCCTGCTTTATGGTAGCCAGGGTAACGCGCATCCAGTGCACTGAAAACATCTAAGGGGCCACTAAAATTCACCGCGGTAATCGTTAGCTCAATGGCCAGTAAATGGGCATGTCGTTGCGACACAAAACGTTTACTGTGTATTTTTAGTTGCTTGCCGCTTTGGCTTTGCCACAGCCAGTCGCGCTCTAGTACACCCTGGAGCATATCCAGTTGCCGCTGATGGTTAATGGCACCATGAATATCAACGCTTTCACCGTCTAATACTAATTTCAGCACTTTGCCATTCGCTACCTGCAGCATTTTGTGGTTATTTTCTGCAAAAGCATGGGCGCTCTCGCCATAAGCAATAGGCTCACTGCTAAAAACACCATTTAGATAAGTCCCTTCACAGTGGCTGACACCCGCCGGCGCGCCTTCCTCAAAGCTGCCCCGGCTGCCTAAATAACCATTACCTATACTGAGCAGGGTTTCTTTTAACATATAGTGCGCTGGCTGATAGTTCAGATCGGGCAGATGCCAGGGGGCCAGAGCCAGAATATGTGGCGTGGCAGAGGAGGATGTCGCTGTCATAGACTCACCTGTCGGTTTGCGGATTTTAGTTTCTGTTAAACACTATACAATGATTATTTTGTCAATTGCAATCGATTGCAATTATATTCTTGCTCGGTGTATAGTGCATTGACAAGTGCTGAAAAAAGCCGCAGCAATGACAGGGCTGTGGTAAGACAAACAACAAGCGCCAACAACGATAAGAGCAAACTACTATGGCCATATTTCGTATCAAGCTAAGCTTAATCCTGACCTATTTTGTTTTTGCAATCCTGCTAAACAGCGTAGGGACAGTGATTTTACAAGTGATTCATACCTATCAAATTACCAAAGAGGCCGCCAGTGTACTGGAGGGCTTTAAAGATATTCCGATCGCGGTCGTTTCATTTTTAATTGCCGCCTGGTTACCCCGTTTGGGCTACAAAAATGCTATGGCCATAGGCGTAAGCTTAGTGATAGTAGGCTGTTTAGCTATGCCGCTACTACCTGCGTTCTGGACAAGTAAGTTGTTGTTTTTACTTGTTGGTGCCAGCTTTGCGCTAGTAAAAGTATCGGTTTACGCCAGCATAGGGGTGATTACCCAAAATCAGGCCGAGCATGCATCTTTACTCAATACCATTGAAGGGTTTTTTATGCTGGGCGTGTTAAGCGGTTACTGGTTTTTTGCCTATTTTATGGATCCGCTACATCCCGCATCGGATAGCTGGTTGCAGGTATACTGGTGGCTGGCAGGGCTAGCAGGGGTTAACTTGTTATTGTTAATTAGCACGCCGTTTCCGGTATTAACGCTGGCGCCGGCGAAACATGCTGCTGCAGACTTTCTGGATATGCTGCAATTAGTGTATCGGCCACTGGTATTTGTGTTTGTACTCTCGGCGTTTTTATATGTGTTAATGGAGCAAGGCATAGGCAGTTGGTTACCTACCTTTAATAATGAGGTCTTGGGGCTGCCGAATCAGTTAAGTGTGCAATTGACCAGTATTTTTGCTGCAAGCCTGGCACTGGGCCGCTTACTGGCTGGCGTGGTACTTAAGTATATTAGTTGGTATTTGCTGCTAAATATTTGCCTGGCGGGTATGGCGCTGCTGATTGTCTTAACTTTGCCTCTTACGCAGAATATTCAATTAGCGGAGTCATTAACGCTGCTTAATGCGCCTTTAGCAGCCTATTTATTTCCGCTGATTGGTTTATTTATGGCACCGGTTTACCCGGTGATTAACTCAGTTATTTTAAATGCCTTACCTAAAGTCAAGCATGCTGCTATGACCGGGTTAATCGTGGTGTTTTCAGCCTTAGGTGGCACTACGGGCTCTATTATAACCGGCTTTACCTTTGCCAAGTTTAGCGGCCAAACGGCGTTTTATTTTACCTTGTTACCGCTAAGTTTGCTGGCGCTGAGCCTTTACTTGCTTAATCAGTTAAGGGAAAGCAAGGCTGTCTAGCTTTCGCTAAATATTTATTCTCAGTTGCTTTTGCGGCATCATTTAATCGCTATCGATGATGCTGCAAATATTAGGGCAAGTTCAAATGCCTACCACCATCCAGCGCTAAAATGCGGCCGGTAATGTAGCGGCTGTTTAGTAAATATAAAATACTTTGTAATACCTCGTCTGGGCCGGGTTCTATCGCCATTAGCGATTTTGCCAGCGCTTTTTCACGATACGCGGCATCGTCACTTTCATTAAACATTAACAGGGCCGGTGCAATGGCATTCACTTTAATCGTGGGAGCGAGTTTGCGCGAAAGTGATAACGTCAGGTTTTCCAGTGCGGCTTTCGAAGCGGCGTAAGCTTGGTGTTTACTACTGCCAACACTGGCTACAAAGTCCGTCAGGTGAATAATATCGGCAGTGTTACTTGCAGTAAGTTGGGGCAATAAAGCACGGTTTAACAGGTAAGGCGCCCTAGCGTGAATATGCTGCATGGCATCAAATATTGCAGCATCTTGCTCTAATTGAGTTAAAAGATTTACCGTAGTGGCGACCGGGGCTAAAGGTAAATCTGCCTGCCAGCTGGACGCGTTATGGATAATGGCACGTAGGGCAGGATAGACCGCTAAGGCTTCAACAAACCCAGCAATATCGGCCAACGAGGTAAAATCTGCTTTAATACAATGGGCACCCGTCTCATACAGGGCCGCTATACCCGGTGAGTGTTTTCGGTAACTTACTACCACCTGATAGCCCTGTTGCAGTAGCTGATTGGCACAATATAAACCAACGCGTTGGCCGCCGCCGGTGATAACTATCACCTCTTTCTGTTGTTGCTTTGATGTCATAATCCAGGTGCTATTAGTGAGTGGTTTGCCTTATACGGCGGGCAAGCTAACACAGATCGGCCACAACAGAAGCTGGTTAGTCTTTTGCTTCGTCCTATATTTTCTTTAGTTGATATAGCGCATATTACTTAACAATACCGCACGCCCTCAGCACGCGGTTTGATGTTATGCTCGTTATAATACAACCGAATAATTTACTCACCTTATGCTGGATTGGTTTCTGCTTGCGTTATTTTTCTCCGCGTCTGCCTGTTTAAGCCCCGGCCCCAATAACGTTATGTTATTTTTGTCAGGTATGAATTTTGGCGTAAAACGCAGTTTGCCGCATTACTATGGTATTTGCTTTGCGTATCCATTGAAAATTTTACTGGTGGGCTTGGGCATTACCAATTTAGGGATCTGGTTACCTTATATTGTGGTGGTCGCACATATTGCCGCGATTATCTTTCTTATTTGGTATGTATTACAGGTGGTGCACGTTACCGATCCACGTTATATCAAGCACGACAAACCTATGACATACCATGAAGCAGAGCTATTTCAGTGGCTAAATGTTAAGGGCTGGGCTGTTGCCATAACCGCCAATACCTTAGTACCTGCGCAGGGCGAGCTCGCGCCCGCTTACTACTGTGTATTACTGGCATTAACCTTTATGTTAGTGAGTTTGCCGGTTTATCAGCTTATTTTATGGTTAGGGGTTTGGGTCAGACATACTCAGAAAATGTATCATCTCAAGCTGTATATTAATAAACTGGCGTCATTTTTATTAGTCGGATCGGCATTATTCTTATTATACGAAGAAGTCTCAGGCCAGTTTGTTGAGTTTTTCTAAGCCACACTAAAGTTATAACATTATTGAAAATAACCTTAGTAGCTTTTTAGCGTTTGGGTTGGCTGGCATAAAGTTGCTTTAGCTCTGTGGTTAAAAACCTGAATACCGGACCCTGGCTAGCGCCTTTACTGTAAATTAAGTCTACGGGTACCGACCAGGTAGCATGATCAAATGCAACTTGCATTGCACAGAGCTGGCCGCGCGCAAGTTGCGACTCTACCATAAAAAGCGGTAAATACGCCCAGCCGACCTGGCGGTTAACTAAGGCAAGTACGTTGTTATAGCTAGAGCACCACCAGGTACTGGAGGCTATACTTAATAATAACTGCGATTCCCGTTTTTCTCGGCCCCGCACGGCTATTTGCCGGTAAGGTAGCAGCGCGGTCAGGCTAATCTCCTCGGCTTTAGCAAGTGGATAAGCGTGATGACAAACTGCCACATAATCAATATTGCCGACATAACAAAAATCAGTTTGTTTAGCGGCTTCAACTTCGGTAAACATAATGCCTAAATCAATCTGACCTTTCGCCACATCCACCGCAATATCGGTTGATGGCAGTGATATCAGCTCTATTTCCACGGTAGGGAATTGCAGTTCCAGTTTACGTAAAACATCATAAACCGCTGGCAGGAGCAAGCCATCATCCACGGCGAGGGTTAAGCGGGTTTCTTGTTGTTTGTAGATCGATTGTGCGGTTTTTTCCAGTTCGTCAGCCTGTATTAATAAGCCTCGCGCTAAGCGCAGTAAGCGTTCACCTGCCGGGGTGAGGGTAGGGCTACGCGATGAGCGATCAAACAGCACGACGTTTAAATCCAGCTCTAAGGTACTGATACCATGGCTTACTGCCGACTGTACTTTGCCGGTTTTACGGGCGCAGGCCGAGAAAGAACCCTCATCGGCGGCAATCACAAACATTCTCAATTGTTCTAAACTTAACATATGAAATT
>Ga0209070_100743_pt1 | contig 11343 bp, 13 predicted proteins | sample SynthPrep_5_END__FD_187205 | JGI IMG/M metagenome (GOLD analysis project Ga0209070, IMG submission 187205) | Synthetic microbial communities from Ohio, USA - SynthPrep_5_END_DS10_MetaG (SPAdes) (version 2) | ecosystem: Engineered > Bioreactor > Aerobic > Activated sludge | place: USA: Ohio... | reverse complement strand
CTTGCGAAAAGCGCTCTTTCGGTGAATGACAGGGGCATAAGATAAAAAGGAAGGCCAGTTTCATGGACGGCGTCACAGTCATCGAACATCCGCTGGTGCGGCACAAACTTACCATCATGCGCAAGAAGGAAACCTCGACGGCCGGCTTCCGCCGCCTGCTCAGGGAAATCTCGACGCTGCTCTGCTATGAAGTGACGCGCGACCTTGAAATGACGATGGAAACCATCGATACGCCGCTCGAAACCATCGAGGCTCCGGTGCTTGAGGGCAAGAAGCTGGTTTTCGCCTCCATCCTGCGCGCCGGAAACGGCCTGCTGGAAGGCATGCTCGAGCTCGTGCCGTCTGCCCGTGTTGCCCATATCGGTGTCTATCGCGACCACGATACGCTGGAGGCCGTCGAATATTACTTCAAGGCCCCGGAAAGCCTCGATGCGCGCCTCATCATCGTCGTCGATCCCATGCTGGCGACCGGCAATTCCTCCATCGCTGCAGTTGAAAAACTGAAGGAGCGGGGCGCAAAGAACATCCGCTTCCTGTGTCTGCTAGCCGCACCCGAGGGCATCAAGAATTTCCGTGAAGCACATCCCGATGTGCCGATCTACACCGCCGCGATCGACAAGAAGCTGAACGAAAAGGGCTATATCGTTCCCGGTCTCGGCGATGCGGGCGACCGCATGTACGGCACGAAATAAGACCGTTCATCATCGTTTAACCGTTTGCGCCATTCGCCGCCCCGACAAGCGGCGAATGGCTTTTTCTTTTAAGATTTCAGCATGTTTTACGTCTATCCTGCCCAAGGATAACCCTGCCCTTTCAGGAGCGACGATTTGCTGACGCGCACAATTTTTCTGCTTATCGGCCTTTCGGTCAGCGCCACGCAAATTCCGGCGCTGGTGGAAAAGTTTCAGCCGCGTCCGGCCGCTGAAGCTGAAAAAGCTGAAGTGAAATCCGAAACCGCGAAGCCCGAAACCGTTTCGCTCGGCGGTGGCGTCAATTTGAAGGCGGATGCTCGCGGCCATTTCAACGCCGCCTTCCGCATCAACGGCAAATCTTTCGACGGGCTTATCGATACCGGCGCCTCCATGGTCGCCATCAACGAGACAATCGCCCGGCGACTGGGTTACGGCGTCAACAGCCTCGATTACAAATATGCGATCTCGACCGCCAACGGCCAGACCATGGCAGCCTATGTAAAGCTCGACCGGGTGGAAATCGGCGCGATCCGCGTTCAGAATGTTGACGCCATGGTGCTGAAGGACAATGCGCTGAGCAACATGCTTGTTGGCATGAGCTTCCTGAAACAATTATCGTCTTTCAAGGTATCGGGTAGCGAAATGCGGCTGGTCAGGTAATTCGCTCGATAATGGGCGCGCCGATCTCTGGGGCTCTGTCAGCAATCCCGTAGCAGGCCGTAATCCTTTTGACGGCAAGTTCGGCTTCGTCCCTGGACGCCGCATGGACGCTGGCGATGGGCTCGCCTTTTCCCACCTTTGCGCCAAGCGGCAGGATATCCGAGATACCGACGGAAGGATCGATCGTGTCCGACGGCTTTCTTCTGCCGCCGCCAAGCTCCACAACGACCATGCCGAGATCGCGCGTTGCACAGGAGGCGAGCCAGCCGCTGCGCTCCGCCAGCACCGGGAGAATGACCGGTGCGGACGGCAGGTAGTGCGACGGATGCTCGACGAAATCCGAGGGCCCACCAAGTGCCGTCACCATTTTCGCAAAGACTTCCATGGCCCGACCGGAGGAAAGAGCGGCCTCAGCCAGCGCCTGACCGTCATCCAGAGTGGCGGCCTTGCCAGCCTGCACCAGCATTTCCGCAGCAAAGGCAAGGACCACTTTTTCAAGACGTGTCCCCGCCTTGCGGCCAGCCAGAAACTCCAGGCAATTGACGATTTCAACCGCATTCCCTGCGGCATCGCCAAGCGGCTGGTTCATGTCGGTTATCAGGGCGGTTGTCGGCAGGCCTGCGCCATTCGCCACATCGGCCAGTGCGCGGGCGAGATTGCGGGCATCCTCCACACCCTGCATGAAGGCGCCGTTGCCCACCTTCACATCCAGAACCAGCGTCTGCAGCCCGGCCGCAAGCTTCTTCGACAGGATGGAAGCGGTGATCAGCGGAATGGAATCCACCGTCGCGGTCACGTCGCGAATGGCGTAAAGGCGCTTGTCTGCGGGTGCGAGATCGCCCGTCTGGCCGATGATGGCGCAGCCGACCGTCTTCACCGTCCGGCGAAACAGCGTCTCGTCCGGCATGACGTTGTAACCGGGGATCGCTTCCAGCTTGTCGAGCGTGCCACCGGTATGGCCAAGGCCCCTGCCGGAAATCATCGGCACGGCAAGACCGCAGGCGGTGACGATCGGAGCGAGCATCAGGGAGACATTGTCGCCGACGCCGCCGGTCGAGTGCTTGTCCGCCACCGGCCTGCCAATATCGCTCCAGGACAGGACGTCGCCGCTGTCGCGCATGGCGAGCGTCAGCGCCACCATCTCGTCACGGCTCATGCCACGAAAAAACACCGCCATGGCAAAGGCGGCAGCCTGGCCTTCCGATATGCCATCCTTAGAGAGCGCCTCTATGAAAGCGGCAATCTCCTGTGGCTCAAGGGACAGGCCATCGCGTTTGCGGCGGATGATTTCCTGCGGAATCAAGCTCAATACCCGCTGGCGGCCTTGGCGGGCTCACCGCCGGCCAGCACGTTCAGCACATCATCGAGAACGCCCGAAGCGCCGAACCGGAAGGTGGACGGCATGGCCCAGTTGGGCGCCATGATGGTTTCCGCCAGCCTGAGGTAAAGCGTGGCGTCTTCCACCGTGCCGATGCCGCCAGCGGGCTTGAAGCCCACCTTCTGCCGGCTGTCGCGGATCGCCTGCAACATGATGTCGGCTGCTTCCAGCGTGGCATTGATGGCAACCTTGCCGGTCGAGGTCTTTATGAAATCGGCCCCTTCGGCAATGGCGAGTTCGGATGCGCGACGGATCAGCGCCTTGTCCTTCAGCTCGCCGGTTTCGAGAATGACCTTGAGAAGCACCGGCGCGACGCAGACCCTGCGCACGGCGGCCACCATCTCGGAAACAGCCGATTCATCGCCTGCTATGAATTTACGATAGGGAATGACCAGATCGATTTCATCGGCACCGTCGCGGATCGCCGCTTCGGTTTCCGCAACCACGGTCGCAACATGCAGATCGCCCGATGGGAAATTAACGACCGTGGCGATACGGATCGCATGGTCTTTTCCGAAAGCGGCACGTGCCTGCGCGACGAAACGCGGCCAGATGCAGATTGCGGCGGTGTTGCCATATTCGGTGTGCGCTCTCTGGCACAAAGCAGCAATCTGCTCGGGCGTGCAATCTTCCTTGAGGTTGGTCAGGTCCAGCAAGGACAATGTGAGGGCAGCCGCTTCGCGCGGACGCTGGAGTTCCATGGTCACGCTCCTCCTGCGATCATTTCCTTTAAGATAGCGGCAAGCCTCTTGCCGCCTATGGGAGCCATATCCTTGGTTTCTTCATGGCTCAGCTCCGCGCCGGTCATGCCGGCACCGTAATTGGTAATAACCGATGCGGCGGCAACGCGCATCCCGAAAAAGCGGGCGAGGATGACTTCCGGCACGGTGGACATGCCGACGGCATCGGCCCCCAAAAGCCGCGCCATGCGGATTTCCGCTGGTGTTTCGAAGCTCGGGCCGGAAAACCACATATAAACGCCGCCGAACAGAGGCACCGTCGCGCGGATGGCGGCATTGCGCATGGCGAGCATCAAATCCGGATCGTAAGCCGTGGTCATGCCGACAAAGCGGCGGTCGCTTTCTTCGCCGATCAGCGGGTTCATGCCGGAATAATTGATGTGATCGGTGATCTGCATGACCGAGCCGGGCGGCATATCCTGCCTGACCGAACCTGCCGAATTGGTGAGGATGAGCGACTGCACGCCGAGCCCTGCGAGCGCCTCGATGACCGGACGCATGGCGGCCGGATCGCCCTTTTCGTAGAAATGCACCCGGCCGGACAGCATCATGACAGGCTCGCCGCCGAGATAACCCGCAACCAGTTCGCCCGCATGGCCGGAAACGCCACCGGCGGGAAAGCCAGGGAGATCGGCGTAGGGCACACGGATCGGATCGCTGACTTCCTCCACCAGCGATCCCAGGCCGGAACCAAGGACAATGGCGACACGCGGCATCAGGCCGTTCAGGCGTTCCACCAGAATATCGATCAAACCATCCGTCATCAGGGCAGCTCGGTCTTGAAGACGGATGGCAAAAGCTCTTCCATGGTCATGACCTTCTGGACGCCGGTTTCATCACAGAGATAGATCCTCGTCTCCGGCGAGGCGAATTCGGCGATCTTCTGGCGGCAGCCGCCACAGGGCGTGCAGAGCGGCAGCTTTTCGGCGATGACGGCGACTTCGCTGATCTTCTTTGCCCCGCCCATGATCATGGCGCTGATGGCTGATGGTTCCGCGCACCAGCCCTGCGGGAAGGAGATGTTTTCGATATTCGCGCCCTTGTAGATTTTGCCGTCATCAGCACGGATCGCTGCGCCGACCGGAAATTTCGAATAGGGCGCGTAGGCAAAGGCCATGGCCTCCACCGCCGCCTCGAACAGGGCATGGGATTCAGGGTGGGCGGATTTGGAGTCGGAGGACATAAGCTTAACGCTCCTTCGCATAGGCAACGCCACCGGCCTTGGGGGGCTTGGCAACGCCGATGAAACCGGCAAGCAGGATGCAGGTCAGAATATAGGGCATGGCCTGGAAGATCTGCACCGGCACTTCACCGATGCCAGGCACGGATTTGCCCTGCATGAAGTTGGCGAAAGCATCCAGAAAACCGAAGAGCAGGCAGGCGAACATGACCGGCACCGGCTTCCATTTCGCAAAGATCAATGCCGCCAGCGCGATATAGCCCTTGCCGGCCGACATGTTGGCGATGAAGGCCGCCGATTGCGCCACCGCGAGATAGGCGCCTGAGAAACCGCAAAGGAAACCGGCGACGATGACCGCGCGGAAACGCATCCATGTGACCGAAATGCCTGCCGTATCGACCGCGCCCGGGTTTTCACCCACCGCGCGCAGGCGAAGGCCGAAGCGGGTGCGATAAAGCACCCACCAGGACAGCGGAACCGCCAGAAAGGCGAGATAGGTAAGGATGTTGTTGCCGGAAATGACATTGGCGTAGAGCGGGCCGATGAAAGGCACTTCGCGCATCGCATCCGCACCGGGCAGGATGATCGGCGCAAAGCGGCCTTCGGACGGCAATTGCGGCGTGCGGCCGCCCTGCCCGAACCATGCCTGCCCAAGAACCACCGTCAGACCGGCGGCGATGAAGTTGAGCGCCACGCCCGACACGATCTGGTTGCCACGATTGGTGATGACGGCAAAACCGTGGATCAGCGAAAACAGGATGGAAACGGTAATGCCCGCCAGCAGACCCGCCCATGGATCTGCCGTGAGATAGGCGACGCAGGCGGATGCGAAGGCCGCCGCCAGCATCTTGCCTTCAAGACCGATATCGAACACGCCCGCGCGTTCGGAAAAAAGCCCGGCAAGAGCCGTGAACAGAAGCGGGATGGTCAGGCGGACGGTCGAGCCGAGGATGCTGACCAGCATATCGAAAAAATCCATATCAGCTCACCCCTTTGCCAAACGCTGGTAGATGCGGACGACCGCCGGCCGATACATATATTCGAGAGCACCGGCGAACAGGATCACCAGACCCTGGATCACCACGATCATCTCGCGGGTAATGTTCGGCATCTCAAAGGAAAGGTCAGCGCCGCCCTGATAAAGAATGCCGAACAGCAACGCCGAGAAGATGATGCCGAGCGGGTGGCTTCGCCCCATCAGCGACACGGCGATGCCGACGAAGCCCGCACCACCGACGAATTCCACCTGCAGGCGGGCGGAAGCACCCATGACCGGGTTCAGCGCCATCATGCCCGCCAGACCGCCGGAAATGAGCATGGCGATGATGACGGTGCGCGCATAGGGAATGCCGGCATAAACGGCTGCCGATGGGCTGACGCCGAGCGTGCGCATCTCGTAACCGAGCTTGGTGCGCCAGATCAGCACCCAGACGAGAAAACACATGACCAGCGCGATGAGGAAGGACACGTTGAACGGTGCCGGCCCGAGCTTGAGGCCGAACAGCGCCATCAGCCAGTCCAGCTTCGGCAATTGCCCACCTGACAGAAAGGTGCGCGTTTCCGGCGCCATCTTGCCGGGCACGATCAATACATTCACCAGCAGATAGACCATCAAGGCCGCTGCAATGAAGTTGAACATGATGGTGGTGATGACGACGTGGCTGCCGCGCTTGGCCTGCAGCCAGGCTGGAATGAAGGCCCAGGCCGCGCCGAAAAGCGCGGCACCGATGACGGCGAAAGGCATCGTCACATACCATGGCACGTAACGGTCGAGCGCCAGCGCCACCAGCGCGGCACCCAGACCGCCAATATAGGCCTGACCTTCGGAGCCGATGTTGAACAGGCCGGCATGAAAGGCGACTGCGACGGAAAGGCCGGTGAAGATGAAGCTCGTCGTGTAAAACAGCGTGAAGCCGATGGCGTCACCACGGCCGAGCGCGCCTTCAATGAGCAGACGAAGTGCTGCCAGCGGGTTTTCACCGATGGACCAGACGACGAGGCCGGAAATCAGAAAGGCGGTGACGACGTTCAGCAACGGCAACAGGCCGTAGCTGATCCAGTTTGGTAGGGGTACGGAAGCGGTACTCATTCATGCCTCATGCGGCGATGCCGGCCATCATCAGGCCCAGCGTCTGTTCTTCGGCTTCCGCCGTTTTCTCTCCAACGACACGCCCGGCGAACATGACCATGATCCGGTCCGAAAGGGAACGGATTTCATCGAGCTCGACCGAGACCAGCAAAATCGCCTTACCGGCATCGCGCATTTCAATGATGCGGCGATGGATGAATTCGATGGCGCCGATATCCACGCCGCGGGTCGGCTGGCCGATGATCAGCATCTTGGGGTCGCGTTCGATTTCGCGGGCCACGACGATCTTCTGCTGGTTGCCGCCGGAAAAATTGGCGGTCTTCAGCTGCGGGTTCGGCGGACGGATATCGTATTTCTCGATTTTTTCGACCGCATCCTTGCGGATCGCCTCGGGGTTTAGGAAAGGCCCTTTGCCGTAACGCTCGTCATGGTGATAGCCGAGGATGGAGTTTTCATATTCTTCGAATTTCAGCACCAGACCCATATGGTGCCGGTCTTCGGGGATATGCGCGAGACCGAGCTCGCGCAGAATGGCCGGATCGGGACGGTCGACCTTCTGCCCGGCAACCCATATCTCTCCCGAATAGGGCTTGCGGATGCCCGCAATCGCTTCGAGAAGTTCGGACTGACCATTACCCGCCACACCGGCGATGCCGACGATTTCACCGGCGCGGACATCGAGAGAGACATCATCCACCATGGTGACGCCGCGGCTGTCCTTGACGGTCAGATTGCGGATGGAGAGGAGAACCTCGCCCGGGGTCGTTTCGCCCTTTTCCACCCTGAGCAGCACGCGACGGCCGACCATCAGTTCGGCCAGTTCCTCGACGCTGGTTTCGGAGGTCTTGCGGGTCGCCACCATTTCGCCGCGGCGCATGACGGAGACGGAATCCGTGATCGCCATGATCTCGCGCAGCTTGTGGGTGATGAGGATGACGGTCTTGCCCTGGTCGCGCAGGACGCCGAGGATCTTGAAAAGGTGATCGGCCTCCGCGGGTGTGAGAACACCGGTCGGCTCATCGAGGATAAGAATTTCCGCGCCACGATACATGGCTTTGAGGATTTCGACGCGCTGCTGCAGACCGACCGGCAATTCCTCGATCACCGCATCGGGATCGACTTCCAGCCCGTAATCGTCCTCGAGACGCTTCAGCTCCTTACGCGCCGCCGCCCGGCCCTTTGCGAGCGATGCACCGCCTTCCGCGCCGAGCATGACGTTTTCCAGCACGGTGAAATTTTCCACCAGCATGAAATGCTGATGCACCATGCCGATGCCCGCATTGATTGCCGCCTGGCTGTCACGGATGACGATCGGCGCGCCATTCACCCGGATTTCGCCGGCGTCGGCCTGGTAAAAACCGTAGAGGATCGACATCAGCGTCGATTTTCCGGCGCCGTTTTCCCCGATGATGCCGTGGATCGTGCCCTTGGCAACGGTCAGATTGATATTCTTGTTGGCGTGAACGGCACCGAATTTCTTATCGATGCCCACGAGTTCGATTGCTGGGTCCATATTCAAACCGAAACCTCTCCGAAGGCTGGATATGAAAAGGGCGCAAGATGAAAAATCATCATGCGCCCCAGTCACATATCATATCATTTCGGGCAGGAATTGTCCGCCATATAGTCATGAACCTTGACGGTGCCGGCAATGATGTCGGCCTTGGCCTTATCCACGGCGGCGGTCATTTCCGGCGTGATCAGGGCCTTGTTGTTGTCGTCGAGGGCGTAGGCGACGCCGTCTTCCTTGACGCCGAGCGCAACGATGCCGGGGGTGAACTTGTCTTCCTTGGCATCCTTGTAGGCATTGTAGACGGCCAGATCGACGCGCTTGACCATGGAGGTCAGAACCGAGCCCGGATGCAGGTGGTTCTGGTTGGAATCGACGCCGATCGAGAACTTCTTGTTGTCGGCCGCGGTCTGCAGCACGCCGATACCGGTCGCACCGGCTGCCGCGTAGATCACGTCAGCGCCCTGGTCGATCTGGTTCTTGGTGAGTTCACCACCGCGCACCGGATCGTTCCAGGCAGCACCCGTGGTGCCGGTCATGTTCTGGAAGACTTCGATCTTGTCGTTTGCAGCCTTCGCGCCCTGCGCATAACCACAGGCGAACTTACGGATCAGCGGAATATCCATGCCGCCGATGAAGCCGACCTTGCCGGTCTTGGAGGCCATGCCGGCCAGAAGACCGACGAGATAGGAGCCTTCGTGCTCCTTGTAGACGACGGAGCGGACATTCGGCAGTTCGACGACGGAATCGACGATGACGAACTTGGTATCGGGGAATTCGGCTGCGACCTTTTCCATGGCCGAGGTCCAGGCGAAGGACACGGCGACGACCGGATTGAAGCCCTTGCTGGCGAAGTTGCGGATGGCCTGTTCGCCCTGCGTGTCGCTGGTCGGTTCAAAGTCACGGTACTCGATGCCCGTTTCCGCCTTGAACTTTTCAGCGCCGGCCGCAGCGGCTTCATTGAACGACTTGTCGAACTTGCCACCCGTGCCATAGACCAGCGCCGGCTTGATATCTGCCGCGAGCGCGGAAGCCGACATTGCGGCAAGCGCAAAAAGTGTCAGAAGGGATTTTTTCATTGTGCAGCCCTGTTGTTGCAATTGATATTTTAAGGGTCCTCCCGCAAACCCGTTGACCGGGAATGTCTGCGGAACCGCCAGCCGTTTCCCCGGCTGTGCTTGGCTCATATCCTTGCATGGCTCAATGAAAAATTCATCCGGTTTTTTTGACCCGGTGGAAAAACTTTAATCTGGCGTTTTTTTAGTCTTTCCACCGGTGCGACGTGCAAAAAATCTAGTCGATATTGCAGCTTACGCCCGTTCCCCTGAGGCCGCAGTAGCCACCCGGGTTCTTGGCAAGATATTGCTGATGATAGTCTTCCGCGTAATAAAACGTTTCAAGCGGTCCGATTTCGGTGGTGATGGCGCTGCCGTGACCCGCCGCCTCCAGGGCCTCCTGAAAAGTATCACGCGCCTTCTGCGCCTGCTGCAGCTGGCCTTCCGTGTTGGCATAAATGGCGGAACGATAGGTCGTGCCGACATCGTTGCCCTGTCGCATCCCTTGTGTCGGATCGTGCTCCTCGAAGAATATCTTGAGCAGACCTGACAGCGAGATTACGGCCGGATCGTAGACGACCTTGACCACTTCAGCATGGCCCGTCTGGCCGGTCGTCGTCTCCTGATAGGTGGGATTGGGAGTGAAACCGCCGGCATAACCGACCGCCGTTACCCATACGCCCGGCGTTTTCCAGAACAGCCGCTCGGCACCCCAGAAGCAACCCATGCCGAGATAGATGGTTTCAAAACCATCGGGATAAGGTCCCTTCAGAGGTCGACCATTGACGAAATGGGATTCCGGCACCGCAAGCGCCTCTTCGCGGCCGGGCAAAGCCGTCTCTTCGGTCGGCATCGTCGTCTTTTTTGAAAGCGTATCGAACAGGAACATTCGGTCCTCCGTGCGGCAAGCTCCGCCGCGTCTCGTGGTTCACATCCGCGGGCGCCAACCCTCCAGGCCTCCAGAGGCAGGCCGACAAAGTCAGGCCGGCAAACGCCTCATCGCCTTGTATCTCCTGTAACCGGCCATCCAGCAAAGCAGGGACAACGCGAGGAAAAAAGCGAATGCGGGCAATGCCGACAGGGCATTTTCAATGAAGCGCCACGCTTCAGGGTGAATATAGTGCGCCAGGGCCGCTTCCACCATGGTGCGTGAGGCAGGAAGAAGATAGTCCCAGACGGACAGGATGCCGGTAATGTTGACCGAGGATGTGGAAACCGAGCGGATCGAATCCAGTACACCCATGAAAACCGCCGCAACGAGGAACAGAAAGCTCAAAAACCGCAAAAAAGCTTTCATCAGGGACACCTCGGTTACGGCCCGTCGTTTCGACAGCCACATTTTGACAGATACATTGCATCGATAAAGGCCGGAAAACCGGTTTGCAATCGCATCCGAACGCAGGAAATTGCCGACAATTCAAAAAACTGTCAGATTCGTGTTGATCCCTGCGAATTCATCGGTATATATCGCGCCGTTCCAGTGATTTGCATTCTTCCAAACATGCAGATTTCAAAAAGGACAGGTGGCCGAGTGGTTTAAGGCGCACGCCTGGAACGCGTGTGTGCGTGAAAGCGTACCGTGGGTTCGAATCCCACCCTGTCCGCCATTTCACGCCAGCCGCGAGACAATGGACCGAACCCTCGTCACGCCAGAGGCGTGCCGCCTCTCCTCATTGACGATATAAGATCATGCCGGCGTGATGCAGGACGTCGCCGATGAAATCGCCATCCGCGGTAAAGCCGGTGTCGTCCCAATATTCGATGTGCGTGCCAGTAACTTCGTAGCGTCCTTCATAGGCGCGCTCGCGTGTCCCACGCGCTTCGACGTAGCGGCCATTGGGGAGAAGCTCGTGTCGGATACGGTTGTCCTCAGTGACCCAGAGGCCGACATAGGGGTGGTTGGCCTGCAATTCTTTTTCCTCGGCTATCGCGGGTTGGGCCAGAAGCGTTGCTGCGATAAGGGCTGCAAAGCTGCGCATGGTCGAACTCCTCGTTTCATATGTTGGTGGTGACAGTTAAGAGGACGACCGCCGTTACGG
>Ga0209070_100741_pt1 | contig 11445 bp, 8 predicted proteins | sample SynthPrep_5_END__FD_187205 | JGI IMG/M metagenome (GOLD analysis project Ga0209070, IMG submission 187205) | Synthetic microbial communities from Ohio, USA - SynthPrep_5_END_DS10_MetaG (SPAdes) (version 2) | ecosystem: Engineered > Bioreactor > Aerobic > Activated sludge | place: USA: Ohio... | reverse complement strand
GAGCGTCTCCGTCGCCCAAATGCCGATGCCAACGGCGCTTCCGGTGAGAGAGAATATTGCGATGCTTGCTAATATTATCTTTTTTTGAATCGACGCCATGGGGTCGTTCCCGCTCCGTTGGTTATACTGCGGGAAAATAATAGAACGTGCTTAAGAAATGATCTATTTTTATGATGGATTTGATAAAAAGCAAAAAAGGCCGCAATTTGTATTGCAGCCTTTTCTATATTAGAGATTTATACTTTTAATTCGCTCTTTTCAGCGCGTCGCCGAGGATCGAGACGATGTCGTCGAAATGGGATTTCTCCGCGATCAGCGGCGGCGAAAGGGCGATAATGTCACCGGTGACGCGGATGAGCAGCCCGCGCTCAAAGCAATCCGTGAAGACCTCATAGGCGCGCGCGCCGATGGCGCCGTCGCGCGGCTGCAACTCGATGCCGGCGATGAAGCCGATGGTGCGGATGTCGATGACGTTCGGCAGGCCCTTCAGGGAATGGATGGCGTCGTGCCACACGTCCTGCATTTCGGCTGCACGGGTGAAGAGCCCTTCGTCGCGATAGATGTCGAGTGTGGCAATGCCGGCGGCGCAGGCGACAGGATGGCCGGAATAGGTGTAGCCGTGGAAAAGCTCGATCTGGCTTTCCGGCCCGTGCATCAGCGCATCGTGAACCTTGCGGCTGGTGAAGACCGCGCCCATCGGGATTGCGCCATTGGTGAGGCCCTTTGCGGTGGTGACGATGTCAGGGGTCACACCGAAGTAATTGCTCGCAAAGGACGAACCCATGCGGCCGAAGCCGGTGATGACTTCATCGAAGATCAGCAGAATGCCGTGCTTGTCGCAAATCGCGCGCAGGCGTTCCAGGTAACCCTTCGGCGGCACCAGCACGCCGGTGGAGCCGGCGACTGGCTCAACGATGCAGGCGGCGATGGTTTCCGCGCCATGCAGGGCAACCAGCCGTTCCAGATCGTCGGCAAGCTCGGCACCATGCTCGGGCTGGCCCTTGACGAAGCTGTTCTTCGAAAGATCGTGGGTGTGACGCAGATGGTCTGCGGGGATTTGCGGGAAAACGCGGCGGTTGTTAACGAGGCCGCCGACGGAGATGCCGCCGAAACCGACACCGTGATAACCGCGCTCGCGGCCGATAAGTCGGCTGCGGGTGCCCTGGCCGATGGCGCGCTGGTAGGCAATGGCGATCTTCAGGGCCGTATCGACCGATTCCGAGCCGGAGCCGGTGTAAAATACGCGATCAAGTTTTGCACCTTCCGGACCCGGCGCAATTTCCGCCAGCCGCTCTGCAAATTCAAAGGCGACGGGGTGGCCCATCTGGAAGGAGGGCGCATAATCCATGGTGGAAAGCTGGTGTTTCACGGCGGATGCGATCTGCTGGCGGCCGTGGCCGACATTGACGCACCATAGCCCAGCCGTGCCGTCGAGAACCTGGCGGCCGTCATTGCTGGTGTAATACATGCCCTCTGCGCTCGTCAGCAGGCGTGGATTGGCCTTGAACTGCCGGTTGGCGGTAAATGGCATCCAATAGCTGTCGAGTGAGGTGGAATTGGATCTGCTGGGGTTATCCATAGTGGCTCTCCTGTTCGGTGCCGATGATTGAAAGCTATTTTCCGGACTGAACAAGCCCTTTTCTCGCTGTGGCCAAGCCATTGAAAATGTTATAGGCGGAGAGGAGAGTTTTCGATATTTCGAACAAGGGCAACGGGGGCTACTGCATGTCGGTGGATATAGGCGGGCGTTTGCGCCATTTGCGGCTGCGTCACAATATTTCCCAGCGTGAATTGGCAAGGCGCGCCGGTGTCACCAATTCGACGATTTCCCTGATTGAATCCAATACCTCCAATCCGTCCGTCGGCGCGCTGAAGCGTATTCTCGACGGCATACCGATCGGTCTTGCCGAGTTCTTCGCCTTCGAGCCGGAGACGAGCCGCAAGGCATTTTACCGCGCGGACGAACTGGTCGAAATCGGTAAGGGGCCGATATCCTTCCGGCAGGTTGGCGATAATGTTTTCGGCCGCAGCCTGCAGATCCTCAAGGAATGTTACCAGCCGGGCGCCGATACCGGCAAGGTGCCGCTGGTGCATGATGGTGAGGAAGGGGGGATAATCCTCTCCGGGCGTCTGGAAGTGACGGTGGACGAGGAGAGGCGGGTGCTTGGGCCGGGCGACGCTTATTATTTTGAAAGCCGCAGGCCGCATCGCTTCCGTTGCGTCGGACCCGTGCCCTGCGAGGTCATCAGCGCCTGCACGCCACCCACCTTCTGATTCCCGGGTCTTTTACCCGATATGGCACCAGGCGGACGTCCGGCCTATCTTGGTAGAGACAGAATCTCTGCCGAAGCCGGAAGATTTTCGACGATTGGTCGGGGCTTTGACAGGAATTTTTGCCATTGTTTCGCCACTTTTGCGCCGCTCTTGCAATTTTTCCATCGCTTTTTCTTGGCAAACACAAAATGCCAGACAGAAAAATCCCGGCTAATATGTCAAATTTTATATGCATTGCCGCAATCTTGCTGCGCCGCAAAAAAATTTATTAGTCTGTTACACGCATGGCTGTTCTTGGCGTTCCTGTCTCATCTCACCAAGTCATAAGAAACATATAAGAAAAGACTATCCGGGGTCGAAAACCCTATACATGCGGGATGGACACCCATGCTCTGGGAACATGGCCATCTGCACATTTGTTTCTTTTTTATGCAACCGTTAATATTGCCCGGACGTTGATCGGGCGCTCACGCAAGAAATCGCATAGACGGTCATAGGCAATGTGCCTTACAAAAAATCCATTAGCATCAAATTCAGAACACAGACTTGTTATCTCCTTTAGACGGAAAGACGCGCCTCCGGGCACCGACCAATCGCAAAACATAAATGGAGTTCTCTCTATGAAGTCCGCGACCCAATCGGCTGAACAGACACTCAGCAGCTCCGAAGACTTCGATGTCAGTTTTCCTATCGGGGGCATCGCAAAACGTAGCTTCGATATGACATCGGCTGCACTTGCGCTGCTCATATTCAGCCCGCTTTTCCTGTTGATCGCCGCGCTGGTGAAATTTTCCGACCCTGGCCCGATCTTCTACGGCCACCGGCGTGTGGGACATAATGGCCGCTATTTCCATTGCCTGAAATTCAGGACGATGGCGATGAATGGCGACGAGATGTTGCGCCAATATCTTGCCGCCAATCCGGAAGCCGCCGAGGAATGGCGTGCTACCCGCAAGCTCAAGAACGATCCGCGTGTTACGGCCGTTGGCGCCGTGCTGCGCAAGCTCTCCCTTGATGAACTGCCGCAGCTCCTCAATATCATCCGCGGCGAAATGAGCGTGGTTGGCCCGCGCCCGGTCGTCGATGAAGAGCTGAGCTACTACGAAAGCGCTGCCGCTTATTATCTCAGCACCCGTCCGGGCCTGACCGGCCTGTGGCAGATCAGCGGCCGTAACGACGTCTCCTACAAGACCCGCGTGGCCTTCGACACGCAATATGTGCAGAACTGGTCGATGCGACAGGATGTCTTCATCATCGTCAAGACCATTCCAGCCGTGTGCCTGTCACGCGGAAGCTACTGACCAAAATTGAGTTCGGTTTTATCGACCTTCATTTCGACACGCACCCTGACCGGGATCCCAAGTCCGGTCTTCGGGTGCGTCATTGGTGCTAATCATACTGGCCGCTTTTGCGGCGCTGCGCAACCGGCACCGTCCGGTTGCTCTATCGCCTGATCGCCCGCGTGGCGATCCGCAAACAGGGAGTTTCCCGATGAACGGCCTTTTCGCCGCCTCCAATCGTCCGCTTGCCAAAAAGACGGCCGGACAGACCCTCACCGCACTTTTGCTTGCCGCAACCGTCGCTTTCGGCGCGCCGCTTTCCGCAATGGCTGCTGACGGTGGCCAGTACAAGCTCGGCACAGCCGACAAGCTGCGCATTCGCGTCGCCGAATGGCAACCGGCCGATGGCAGCATCCGCAACTGGGATGTCATCAATGGCGACTATTCCGTCGGTCCCTCGGGCTCCTTGTCTCTGCCCTTCATCGGCCAGCTGGAGGTGGCGGGGAAAACACCATCTGAAGTCAGCGAGGCGATCGGCGCCCAGCTTCAGAGCAAGTTTGCCCTTCGCAACCTGCCATCGGCCTCCGTCGAAATCGCCCAGTTCCGGCCGATCTTTTTGAGCGGCGACGTGCAGACGCCGGGCGAATATCCATACGCCGCCAATCTGACAGTGCTGAAGGCCGTCAGCCTCGCCGGCGGCTTAAGGCGCTCTGATGCAGGCCAGCGTTTCGCCCGTGACTTCATCAATGCGCGCGGCGATGCCGCGGTCTATGACAACCAGCGGGCAAGGCTGCTCGCCCGTCAGGCGCGTCTCGTTGCCGAGGTCAAGGGTGATACGACCATTGCCAAGACGCCGGAAATGGAAAAGATTACCGAGATCGATACGCTTCTCGCGAGCGAAAGCGCGCTGATGAAGTCCCGGACCGAGCGATATACGCTTCAGCTCAAGGCGTTGACGGATCTGCATGCGCTGTTGCAGAGCGAAGTCGAATCCCTGAACAAGAAATCGGAAACACAGAACCGCCAGCTCCAGCTTGCCAATGAGGACCGCGACCGCGTCAACCGGCTGAACGAGCAGGGGCTTGCCCTGTCGCAGCGGCGTATTTCTGCGGAAGAACGGGCGGCGGAGGTGGAATCCACCCTGCTCGATATCGATACGCAGTCGCTGCGCGCTAAGCAGGACATCAACAAGGCGACGCAGGACGAGATCAACCTGCGCAACGACTGGGTGGCGCAGCGCTCCAAGGAATTGCAGGATACGGAAGCGGAACTCGACAAGCTCAATCTGCAGCTGACCACCAGCCGCGAATTGATGTCGGAGGCGCTGGCGCAATCTGCCGAGGCGATCCGTTTCGACCCATCGGGAAAATCCGCGACCATCAGCTACGTCGTGGTGCGTGAGGAAAACGGCAAGCCGAAGGAAGTGAAGGTGGATGAAAATGCCATGCTTCAGCCAGGCGACGTCATCAAGGTCTCGTCCGAAATCCTGATGCAGTGAGGTTTCCATGCGGATCGCCAAATCGGCGCTGATCGATCCCGAACGCAATGAAGTCTACGGAATGGCGGCAATCACGCTGTCATTCTTCGTTTTCGCCTATTCGTCGCGTTTCGGGCAAATATCGGTTCTCGCCTATTATGGCATGTGGTTGCCGCTGGTGGTGGTCAACTACCGGCAGGTGCTCGGCAATTATCCGCGTTATCTGTGGATCTTCGCCTTCGGCATACTGACCGTGCTGTCCAGCTTCTGGTCTGAAGCGGCATCGGTGACCATGCGCGCCTCCATCCAGTACATGACGCATATCGTCTGCGCGCTCATTGCCATGCGGGTGATTTCCATCCGCACACTGACGCGTGGCGCGTTGATCGGCATCGCCGTGGTGCTGCTGTATTCGCTGCTGTTCGGCATCTATCTCTTCGATGCGCTTGATGGCACCTATAGTTTCGTCGGCGCGTTCTCATCGAAGAACCAGCTTGGCTTTTATGCCTCGCTCGGCGTCATTTTTGCTGCCTCTTCCGTCCTGGTCCTCAAACAAAGGGGCATCTGGCTGCCGATTGCGGGTGTCACCGGGCTTTTATCGGCCTATAGCCTCATCGCGTCGCAATCGGCCACATCCGCCATCACAACGGCCGCCGTGGTCGCCCTCATCATCGGCTTCATCCCAATCGGCATGCTTTCACCCGCCAACCGCAAGATGACCTTTTTCGCGCTTGGCGGTCTTGGCGCATTGCTGGTTGTTGCCTCCCTGCAATTCGGCCTACTCGATGCCATTCTCGGCATTTTCGGCAAGGATTCGACGCTGACCGGCCGTACCTATCTGTGGCAGCAGGGCATAGAAGCGGCGAAACAGACGCCCATTCTCGGTGTCGGCTATCAGGGTTTCTGGGTGGTGGGTTTTGCCGATGCCGAACGTTTGTGGAACGACTTCTTCATCACGGGCCGCAGCGGCTTCCACTTCCACAACACCTATATCGAAACGGTGGTGGAGAACGGCATCGTCGGCATGGTCCTGCTCGGCATGGTGCTTTATGGCACGCTGCTTGGCCATCTGCGCTCGGTCCTGATGCGAAAGAGCGATCCGCAGGGCGTCATTCTCTTCGCCATTTGCGCGCTCTTTGTCGTTCGCTCCTTCGTGGAGATCGATATCATTTTCCCGTATCAGATCGGCTCGTTCCTGCTCTATTTCGCGGCCGGAAAACTGTGCCTTCCGGCGAAAGCTGCGCGGGGCAGCGTGCACCTGACGGGCGTTCTTGGCGGTTTCTCTCATCGTCATTCCCGCCTTGAGGCTGAATCCAGCCAGCCCAAGTCGTCGGGCTGAAACAACTCGTCTTCGCCGCGCGGACGCGCGTCGGCTACATCCCGGCCCAAGGGCGCAATGACGGAGAAGAGGTGGTTCTAAAGATAGTCCGCCGAGACATGCGGGCTGGCGTGGATGAAGCTCCACATATCCTTGCTGACCTCGACAATATCCGCGATCGACTTTTCGAGGTGCTCGATTTCCTTCTCGTCCATGCGTTCGACCTTGCCGTAACGAACCTTGCTGTCGTCCTCCACCAGCCGCATCAGCTGGGTGCTGGCGATTTCGCCCTTTTCGTCGAAGGAATAGATGCAATGATTGTATTTGTTGCGCGTCTTCGCTTCTTTTTTCAGCCGCGCCATGATGGAGAGAATGGTCTTGCGGTCCTTCGCGTCCGTGGACGGAAGCTTCGCCAGGCGCTCAATGAGATCCATGCGCGCCCGCGTGGTGTTGAGCGTCAGAAACACCACGATGGCCGCTTCCTTCTCCACTTTCAGGAGATGGACGATCAGATAGATCATCAGGCTTTCGGTGTTGGTCCACACGTAATTCAGCCTGCCGACCAGCAGCAATACATCCGACATTGCCGCCATGCTGCTTCTCCCGCCCCAACGAAATACATTGAGCCATCATATGCTGATTGCTGCGGAAAAGACAGTCTAGGTTACTGATATTTATTCATCTTTCCTTGAAGGCGCGGGACATGCTGTCAGAGATCGGCTTGGTCAGATATTCGAAGAAGGTGCGTTCCGACGTCTGGATCAGAACGTCGGCCGGCATGCCGGGCACGGGGTGGAAATTATGAACCTTGGCGATCTCTTCGTCGGGAACCTGCACGCGCACGATATAGACGTCCTTCACCTGCAGGCCGGCATTTTCTTCGATACTGTCGGCGGAGACGTAGAAGACCTTGCCGTTCAGAACCGGTGTCGTGCGGCGGTTCAGCGCCGAGAGACGGATCGCGGCGGTCTGGCCTTCATGCAGCTGGTCGATCGAGGTTCTGAGAACCTGTGCCTCAAGGATCAGGGGAACATGAGCGGGCAGGATTTCCATGATCGGCTTGCCGGTGGTGATGACGCCGCCTGGCGTGTGATAATAGGCGCGCACAACGGTGCCGTTGACGGGGGAGCGGATGACGGTGCGTTCCAGCACTTCGGCGGCACCGCGAACCTGCTCGCGCACGCTGTCGAGATCGGACTCAGCCGTTTCGAGCGCGTCGAGCGCGGCCTGCTTGTTGGCGTTGACGGCGATGACAGCTTCCTGCTTGAACTTGGCGATTTCCGCCTCGCTCTGGTTCATTTCGCCAGTCAGGCGGGCGATATCACCCATGGCATCGGCAATGGCGCGCTCCAGCGCCAGCATGTCGGTCTTGCGGATAACGCCGTCCTTGGCGAGCTTTTCCTTGGAGTCACGCTCTTGTGTCAGAAGCGCCAGCTGCCGGTCGAAGGACTGTTTTTGTCCATCATAGCCGGTATAGCGGAATTCCAGCGACCGGATGTTCTTGTCGATCAGGTTCAGCTGTTCCTCAAGTTTTATGAGCTTGCTGTGGAACACGATGTTCTGGCTCTGGATGATTGAGTTGATATCCGGATCGCCGGCTTCCTTCATGACGATGTCAGGCACCTTGAAGCTTTTTTCGCCCTGTGCCTCGGCGCGCAGGCGCACCACGATGGTTTCCAGGCGAAGCCGCCGCAGCTGCAACATGCGCTCATTGGCAAGTGCCGTTGTCTTGTCGAGCGTCAGGAGAACGTCACCTTCCTTGACGGTATCGCCCTCGCTCACCATCATTTCCTTGATGATGCCGCCTTCCAGATGCTGGACGACCTTGTTGTTACCGGTGGCGACGAAGCTGCCCTGGGCGATAATGGCGGAAGAGAGCGGGGCGGTGCCGGCCCAGAATCCGAAGCCGCCGAAGGAGGCGAGCAACACCGCAAGACCGATGGAACTATGCAGGCGGATGGAGCGTGGCACCTCGCTGTACCATTCAAGCTGGCCCTGGGGTTTGACTTCGACGATGGCGTTTTTCTTCTTGAACATGACGATCCTCAACCCTCGATCTGCGGGGACTGGCTGCTCGGGCGGCCATTGCCGGACAACGCTTTCAGCACATCCATTCTTTCGCCGAACATGGCGACCGATCCGTCTTTCAGCACCATGATCTTGTCGACGCATTGCAAAAGCGCCGGACGCTGGGTGATGGTGACGGTGGTGATGCCCTGTTTCTTTGCGTGCAGCAGCGCCTTGGCCAGTGCCTGTTCGCCCTGCGTGTCGAGATTTGAGTTGGGTTCGTCCAGCACCACGAATTTGGGATCACCGAAGAAGGCGCGGGCAAGTGCGATGCGCTGTTTCTGCCCACCGGAAAGCGGTGCGCCATCGGCGGCGACCACGGTTTCATAACCCTGTGGAAAGCCCGCGATCAGCTCGTGCACATCGGCCAGCACCGCTGCCTCATAGATCTGCCGGTCCTCGATATCGTCGCGCATGCGGCAGATATTGGCCTTGATGGTGCCCGGGAAAAGCTGCACGTCCTGTGGCAGATAACCGATGCTTTCACCGAATTGCCGCTGGTCCCAGTTGCGCAGGTCCATGAGGTCGAGGCGGACATTGCCTGACGTGGGGAGGATGGAGCCGACCAGCATCTTGCCAAGCGTCGTCTTGCCTGAGCCGGAATTACCGATGATGGCGAGCGATTCCCCCTTTTTCAGCGAAAAGGAAATGCCGTTCAGGATCACCTTCTTCTGCGGCGGCGGCACGAAGAGGATACGCTCCACATCCAGGCGTCCTTCCGGGTTGGGCAGGCGCAGGCGTGGGAAGTTTAGCGGCGAGCTGATGAGAAGCTGCTTGATGCGGCCATAGGAGGCTGCGGATTTGTTGAACTGGTGCCAGCCTTCGATCGCCCCTTCGATGGGCGCAAGGGCACGGCCGGAAATGATGGATGCTGCGATCACCATGCCGCCGGTCAGTTCGCCTGATAGCGACAGATGCGCGCCCCAGCCCAGGAGCGCCACCTGGGTCATCATGCGGGCGGCCTTGGAGACGCCTGAGAACATGATGTTGCGATCCTGCGCCGCCACATGCGACTTCAGCGATCCGGCCGTTTCGCGGCCCCACATCTTCACCGCTTCGGGGATCATTGCCAGCGCATTGATGATCTGCGAGTTGCGCGACATGGAATCGAGATGGAAATTGGCGCGGCTCAGATAGCCGGAAGCTTCGGCAAATTGTCTCGCGGTAAAGCGCTGGTTCAGCCAGGCAATGATGAACAGCACCGCGCAGCAGACCATGATGATGATGCCGAGATGCGGATGGACGAGATAAACCACCACGATGAAGAGCGGCATCAGCGGCGCGTCGAGGAAGGCGATCAAGGTGCCGGAGGTGAGGAAGGAGCGCAGTTGCTGCAAATCCTGCAGGATCTGGTAGTCCTTGCCGCTGCCATGCAGGGAGGCGCGGGCGGCGGCCGAAAGGATGGGCGCACCAAGCTGGACTTCAAGCTCGACGGCGGTGCGCATCAGGATGAAGCGGCGAATGGCGTCCATGAAAGCCTGCAGCAGAACCGCGCCGAGCACGGCGACGGTCAGCATTATCAGCGTATCCATCGAGCGGCTGGTCAGCACCCGGTCCGATATCTGGAAAAGATAAAGCGGAATGGCGAGCAGCAGGATGTTGATGGCGATGGTAAACAGCATCACCACCACCATGTTGCGGCGTACGGCGGCAATACCCTTGGCGAGACTTGCGGCGAAATTGATCGGCTCGCTGCGCTTGTGGAACCCGCTCTGGCTTCCGCCGCCGCCGCCACCGCCGCCGCCATTATCCGTCGGCTCCTTGCCGTTGCCGCCACCACCCGTCACCGGCCGGCGCTCGTTTTCCCGGATAGGCCCGTCATTATTGTCGATGGTCTTGACGAAGGGCAGGTCGGTATTGTCGACTTTCGCTTGGGGTTCGAGCGGGGAGGCGGGCTGCGGATCCTGTTGCGGAGCCGGTCTTTCCGGCGGAACGTCGCGCAATTGCGCCGGTTGTTCCGTTCTCGCCAGCGGTTGGGAAAGAGTTCGTGGGGGAGCAGCCTCCTGGGAGGAGGGAGTGTTTTTCGCCTGTTCTGCGCCGGATAATTGGCGAAGGTTCTCAACGGCTTCGTTGATGGCCGAAATGCAGGCATCGGTTAGCTTGCTGTCTTCCGCATCCTGATCCAGCGGCAAATCCAGCGAGCGCCCGTCGGCAATGGTTTTTCTTGAAATATGATCCATTTTTTATCGGTCCCCTGGTGATCTTGCGGTAACTGCGGTTTCGGCGGGACGTGGGTTTCCCGTCCCGCTTGCCAAAACCTAGGCAGTGACCCCCTGCATGACGTCGGCCGAATGCGCGTTCGACCATGACAGGTCGTGACCGGCATTGATGACGCCATCGGATTCGTTCTGGATGGTGGCGGGATCATCGTGAAGAAAGGCGATGACCTCGTTCGCCAGTTGGCCGGGCTGAGCCGGATGCGACGTATCGTTTTCGATAATGCCGCCCTGAATGAGGATGGCATCGGAATAAAGGCCGCCGGCAACATAGGTGGTGGAGCCGAAGCTGTCGTAGTCGACGATCTGGGCGAGATTGACGACAGCGTTGCTGCCGGTGTCGATATGGACGGTCGCATCCTGGTTGTTTTCCAGAACCTTGGCCGCGGCCTGGGTCACATCGTCGGAATCACCCAGCACGCTCACCTGTTTGATGATGCTGACGTCGTAAAGATTGCCGGTGATGTAGAGAACATTCAGCCCCTGATAGCCGGCAAAGTTGGCGTCGTGGGCGAGCGCTTCCGGCATGTTCGGGTCACGCTGGTTGATCGCGTTCACCGTCTGGTTCATGTAGTCGGGCATGGCTTCGAAACGATCATTGCTGCCGACATTGTGGATGGAAGCATCGTTCCACAGAAGGTTATTGCCGGATTGGATCGTCGCGCCATCAGGCGCATCGGGATTGGCGCGGGCCCAGTCATTGTCGTAAAGCACGGCGATCTGGCTGATCAGGTTCATGTCCAGCACATTGCCGCCGACGATGATCAGATCATATTGCATGCCGATGCCGAGGAAATTGGCGATGTTCAGGGC
>Ga0209070_100740_pt1 | contig 11511 bp, 12 predicted proteins | sample SynthPrep_5_END__FD_187205 | JGI IMG/M metagenome (GOLD analysis project Ga0209070, IMG submission 187205) | Synthetic microbial communities from Ohio, USA - SynthPrep_5_END_DS10_MetaG (SPAdes) (version 2) | ecosystem: Engineered > Bioreactor > Aerobic > Activated sludge | place: USA: Ohio... | reverse complement strand
CTGCACGGCGGGTCCCAGCATCGAACCATCGCCTATCGACACCTTTGCGGAATCCAGGATCGTGCAGCCGGTATTGAGATAGACGTTTTTACCAAGGGTGATGTTGAAGCCGTAGGCACAATGAAAAGGCGCTTCAATAAATACCCCTTCCCCGCTGGCGACGAAAAGCGCCCCAAGCAATGGCGCCATGGCTCCGCGCTCATCCGGCGGCATGGTATTATGCTGGTGAACCGCACGCCGGGCACGGGAACGCAGCACATCCAGCTCGGCATCCATGCAGCTGTACCATTCGCCTGCGGCCATTTTTTCCCGCTCGGTCGGCATAGTGTTTCTCCCCTTCAAAATGCGTCGATGAAATGCTTAGGCAGGCGTCGCGGCAGAACGGCGACGATATCGAAACGCAGCGAAAATCGCCCTGCATCCCTGCGCCGGGACAGCCAGAGATCGGCCGCCGCCCGGATGCGCTGCTGCGAACGCCAGCCGACGGCGTCGACGGCGCCTTCGCCTGATGATCGTGCCTTGACCTCGACGATGGCGATGACATCCCTCTTGCGGGCGATGAGATCGATTTCTCCGAGCCGGGTACGGTATCGAATGGCGAGGATGCGATAGCCTCTCAACAGCAGATAGAGCGCGGCCCAATATTCCGCAGCATGGCCGCGTCGCTCGGCCTTTCGTCTCTTGTTGTTTCGCCCGTCAGCGGCCATCCGCGTCCTTCATATCCAGCAGCCGCTGATAAAGCTCCTTGCGCGGCAGGCCTGTCAGTTTCGACGCCTCTGCAGCGGCCTTGGCAGCAGGCATCGTCGTGACGAGATCCTTCAACAGCTTCTCGACGTCCTCGATATCGGGAATTTCATCATAGGAGGGGGGCTCCACCAGAAGCACGATCTCGCCCTTCACCACGCGGTCGCCATCGTAATAATCCGCAAGTTCGCCCAGCGTGCCGCGACGGAACTCCTCGAAAGTCTTGGTCAGCTCGCGGCAAACCACGGCGCGACGGTCGCGGCCGAGCACTTCCGACGCCACCTTCAAAGAGGTGCCGATGCGGCGCGGCGATTCAAAGAAGATCAGGGTGGCCGGGATTTTCGCAAGTTCGGCAAAACGGTCGCGCTTGCCGCGATCCTTCACCGGCAGGAAGCCCGCGAACAGAAAGGCGTCGCTCGGCATGCCCGACCCGACAAGGGCGGCAAGCGGTGCCGACGCGCCCGGCACAGGAACGACGCGATGGCCGGCCTCAAGCGCAAGCTGACCCAGGCGATAACCGGGATCGGAGACAAGCGGCGTTCCGGCATCCGACACCAGCGCCACGGACTTTCCAGCCTCAAGCGCCGCGATGAGCTTGGGACCAGCCTCGTTTGCATTATGCTCGTGATAGGCGAGCGGGCGCGTGCGAATGCCGTAACGTTCGAGCAGGATGCGGGTGACGCGGGTATCCTCGCAGGCGAGAACATCGGCGGATGCCAGTGTTTCCAGGGCCCTGATGGTGATGTCACCCAGATTGCCGATGGGTGTGGCGACGAGATAAAGCGCCGGTTCCAGCGGCCGTGCCGGAATAGAGGCAGTGCCGATCCTGAAGCCCTTTATTGCCTGTCCTGCGTCGCTGTTCGTTGTTTCTTCCGTCACACGGCTTCCAATCATTCCGGCCGATCATTCCCGGCCATCCTCCATTTTCGCCCCTTTATGGGCAATAGAAAAGCGGCGAACAAGGTCCACGGGCGGCCATAGCCTGTGGATCATGCTGTATAGCAGCAAAATGACCGGCGGCAGATGCACTCGGCTCTTGCATTTTCTGCAATAACTCTGCCATTTTGCCCGTCCACATTATCCGGCTTTTGGGCCGGTCAAGACTCTTCTTATCGATCCGGCGGTGGCCGGTTCGCAACGGTTGAAAGCGGTAGCGTCCATGCGTATTACTCTTGAGCGGTCGAACCTTCTTAAATCGCTGAACCACGTTCACAGGGTTGTCGAGCGTCGCAACACGATCCCGATCCTGTCCAACGTCCTCTTGCGCGCTTCCGGCGCCAATCTGGACATGAAGGCAACCGACCTCGATCTCGAAATCACCGAAGCGACACCGGCCATGGTGGAGCAGGCAGGCGCCACCACCGTGCCGGCGCATCTGCTTTATGAAATCGTGCGCAAGCTGCCGGATGGTTCCGAAGTGCTTCTGGCCACCAACCCTGATGGCTCGACGATGACGGTTGCCTCCGGCCGTTCGAAATTCTCGCTGCAATGCCTGCCGGAAACCGATTTCCCGGATCTGACCGCCGGCACCTTCAGCCACACTTTCAAACTGAAGGCGACCGATCTGAAGATGCTGATCGACCGGACGCAATTTGCGATTTCGACCGAAGAGACGCGTTATTACCTGAACGGCATTTTCTTCCACACCATCGAAAGCAATGGCGAGCTGAAGCTGCGCGCGGTTGCGACGGACGGCCACCGCCTGGCGCGCGCCGATGTGGATGCGCCCTCCGGTTCCGAAGGCATGCCGGGCATCATCATTCCGCGCAAGACCGTCGGCGAATTGCAGAAGCTGATGGACAATCCTGAACTGGAAGTCACCGTGGAGGTCTCGGATGCGAAAATCCGCCTGACCATCGGCTCGGTCGTTTTGACCTCGAAGCTGATCGACGGCACCTTCCCCGACTACCAGCGCGTCATCCCCACCGGCAACGACAAGGAAATGCGCGTCGATTGCCAGACCTTCGCACGGGCCGTCGACCGTGTGTCGACCATCTCTTCCGAGCGAGGCCGCGCCGTGAAGCTGGCGCTGACAGATGGCCAGCTGACACTGACGGTCAACAATCCGGACTCGGGAAGTGCGACGGAAGAAGTGGCTGTCGGTTACGACAATGATTCGATGGAAATCGGCTTCAATGCCAAATATCTCCTCGACATCACCTCGCAGCTTTCCGGCGACGACGCGATTTTCCTTCTGGCGGATGCTGGCTCGCCGACGCTGGTTCGCGACACCGCCGGTGACGATGCGCTTTACGTTCTGATGCCGATGCGCGTTTAAAGCGCCTCGATTTTCTTCAATCCAATCAAAAACGCCGGTGGATCGCTTCATCGGCGTTTTTTGATTCTGTGCAGACGACTTTCGAGCCGAATGTGAATTTTTCCAATTACGACATTTTGCCTTGTTTTTGCGCCAAATGGGATCAACAGTACGTAACCGTTTTTTGACAATGACCAAAATGTATCCGAGGGGAATTATGGCACTTAACCTGAAGCAACGCCTTGAACAGAAATTCGAGGAAGAAATCCGTTTTTTCAAGGGCATGGTCAGCCAGCCAAAGAAAGTCGGAGCCATCGTCCCGACATCATCCATCACGGCGAAAAAAATGGCGAGTGTCATCAATCCCCATTCCGGTCTTCCAGTTCTTGAGCTCGGGCCTGGCACCGGCGTCATCACCAAGGCCATTCTGGCGCGCGGCATCAAGCCGGAAAACCTGACTGCCATCGAATATTCGACGGATTTCTACAATCAGCTTCTCAGAAGCTATCCGGGCGTCAATTTCGTCAATGGCGACGCCTTCGATCTCGATGCGACGCTCGGCGAACACAAGGGCCAGATGTTCGACAGCGTCATTTCCGCCGTGCCGATGCTGAATTTCCCCATGGCCGCCCGCATCAAGCTTCTCGACGAATTGCTGAAACGCGTGCCGCACGGCCGCCCCGTCGTGCAGATTTCATACGGTCCCATTTCCCCGATCGTCGCGCAGCCGCATCTCTATCATATCCGCCATTTCGATTTCATCGTGCGCAATATTCCCCCAGCGCAATTGTGGACCTATACGCGGGCCTGATCACACGGCAGAATGGGCAAGGCCGTCATTTCCCGGTCGTGACGGATGGTTAGGTTCTTGATTTACCCTTTCCATCGCCATTGAGGACCGATTTTAATGCATGCGCTCTACATCACCCATCCCCAGGTCAGGATCGATCCGACGGTTCCGGTTCCCGAATGGGGACTGTCGGAAACGGGCGCCCAGCGGGCACGCGAGGCGAGCCGGCTGCCCTGGGCGCATGCATTGCGGCGCATCGTTTCCAGTGCCGAAACCAAGGCGATAGAGACCGCCCGCATCCTTGCCGAAACATCCGGTGCTGAGATAGAGATCGTCGAGGCGATGCATGAAAACGACCGGTCGGCCACCGGCTTCCTGCCGCCACCGGAATTCGAAAAGGCAGCGGACTGGTTCTTCGCCCATCCTCAGGAGAGTTTTCACGGCTGGGAAAAGGCAATAGATGCGCAAGCGCGGATCGTCAGCGCCGTCAAGGCCGTTCTCGACCGGCACGATCCCCGGCAGCCGATCGCCTTTGTCGGTCACGGCGGCGTCGGAACACTTTTGAAATGCCATATCGAAGGCCGCGGCATCAGCCGTAGCAAGGACCAGCCGCCCGGCGGCGGCAATCTTTTCCGCTTTTCCATCGCCGACTTTTCTCTTGCAGCCGCGTCCCCCACATGCGACTGGACGGCAATGGAAACATGGCAGGGATAAGACAATGACCGCGCGCGAAAAACTCATCGTCGGGCTCGATGTTCCGACTGTGCAGCAGGCCGAAGACATCGTTTCGAAAATCGGCGACGAGGTTCTGTTCTACAAGATCGGTTATCAGCTGGTTTTCGCAGGCGGTCTCGAATTCGCGCGTGACCTTGTCCAGAGCGGCAAGAAGGTCTTTCTAGACATGAAGCTGCTCGATATCGACAACACCGTCGCCTCCGGCGTCGAAAACATCGCCCGCATGGGCATGTCAATGCTGACCCTGCACGCTTATCCGAAAGCCATGCGCGCCGCAGTCAAGGCTGCCGAAGGCTCCGGCCTCTGCCTTTTGGGTGTCACCGTGCTGACCTCGATGGACGACACCGATCTTGCCGAGGCCGGTTACGCCTCGGATGCCCGTTCGCTCGTACTGCGCCGTGCGGAACAGGCACGCGAGGCGGGCATGGGCGGCATCGTCTGTTCGGCGGAGGAATCGACGGCGGTGCGTGAAATTCTGGGCCCCGACCTTGCCGTCGTCACACCGGGTATCCGACCGGCCGGTTCCGAGGCCGGCGATCAGAAGCGTGTGATGACGCCTTTCGACGCCATCAGGGCCGGTTCGAGCCATCTGGTCGTCGCCCGCCCGATCGTCAGGGCGGAGGACCCGAAGGCGGCGGCCCGCGCCATTCTTGACGACATGCTGCGCGCCAGCTTTCCGGCCAATCAGTAAGGACAGGAGAAAACGAAATGGCAAAGGGATACTGGATCGCCCGTGTCGATGTGCGCGATAGTGAGCGCTACAAGGACTATGTCACGACGGCAAAGCCGGCTTTCGAGCGGTTCGGCGCCAATTTTCTCGCCCGTGGCGGCGCTTTGACCGAGCTGGAAGGTAAGGCGCGTGGGCGCAACGTCATCATCGAGTTTCCCTCGGTGCAGCACGCCATCGATTGCTACAACTCCCCCGAATACCAGGCCGCGGCCAAAATCCGTCAGGAAGTCGCGGATGCGGAGATGATGATCGTCGAGGGAATCTGACAGACGTCAACCGCATTTCCAAAACTAGCCTCGGGCCCCGCGACAACATCTCTTCCCGCGCGCGCGGCTTTGGGCTAAGAGACTGAAAAACGCTTTATCGACAGCTTCTGAGGAGCCTCCCATGACCTTGGCCAACCTTCCACCCCTCGTCACCGTTTTCGGCGGTTCGGGTTTTGTCGGCCGGCATGTCGTGAGAATGCTCGCCAGGCGCGGTTACCGCATCCGCGTGGCCGTGCGCCGTCCCGATCTTGCCGGCTTCCTACAGCCGCTCGGCAATGTCGGTCAGATTTCCTTTGCCCAGGCAAACCTGCGTTATCGCGATTCCATCATCAAAGCCGTTGAAGACGCCGACCATGTGGTCAATTGCGTCGGCATTCTGACTGAAAGCGGCCGCAACACCTTTGACGCCGTGCAGGAATTCGGTGCGAAGGCCATTGCCGAAGCCGCCCGCGATGCAGGCGCCACGCTGACGCATATCTCCGCCATCGGTGCGGAAGCGGGTTCGCCGACCGGTTACGGCCGCACCAAGGGTCGCGCCGAAGCCGCCATCCATTCCGTCCTGCCCGGCGCGGTTATCCTGCGTCCGTCGATCATTTTTGGACCGGAAGACGATTTCTTCAACAAATTCGCCAAGATGGCGCGCGGCCTGCCCTTCCTGCCGCTGATCGGCGGCGGAAAAACGAAGTTCCAGCCGGTCTATGTCGAAGATGTCGCCGAGGCTGTCGCCCGCAGCGTGGATGGCAAGCTGAAGCCCGGCGCCATCTATGAACTCGGTGGTCAGGACGTGATGACGTTCCGCGACTGTCTCGAGGCAGTTCTTGCCGCAACCTACCGTCAGCGTCCTTTCGTCGACCTGCCGTTCGGCATCGCCTCGATGATCGCCAAGATCACCTCAATGATACCGCTCATCACACCGCCGCTGACGGTCGACCAGGTGACCATGCTGAAAAAGGACAATGTTGTTTCCGCTGATGCGGAAAAGAACGGCCTGACGCTGGAAGGTATCGGCATTACCCCCGTTCGCGTCGCTTCCGTCCTGCCGTCCTACATGGTGCAATATCGCACGCACGGCCAGTTCTCCAATGCGGGAAAAGCGGCCTGAAGCCTGCCGTTGGCCTTAACGATCGAAACGAAAGCGGGAACCATTCCCGCTTTTTGTTTTTGCGCAATTCAATCGCAACCAAACCGCTATTGGCGCATTTCCCCCTCAACTGCAGGGGAGGTGCACCATCGACTAAAGATGTTTTCAGAAGCCGGGTAAAAGTTAACGGCCATCTGGCCTCCACAAGCAAGCGTGGCACAAGCGCAACTGTGGAAAAGACTTCGCATTAACCCGGTATTCAGCAAGCCGCTTTATTGATAATGGCCACATTCCAAACATATCCAGAACCCTCACTTCACACACGGCGGCGTAATCCGCGCGAACGAACGTCTGAAAGGCAATAATAAAATGGGCAGATCTATCGCACTCTTTTTTGCGTGTGCGGCTTTGGTGGTTCTGGCGGGTTCTTTCATGGCGCCGGGCACGGTTGCAGCGGGCAAGAGCGGTTGCGCTCCCGCTTACGGCGTCGACCCCTGCGCAACGGCTTCGATCAGCACGAACTGATCGGCCTTTAGAAGTTTCAAAGAAAAAGCGCCTCCGGTTCTCCGGGGCGCTTTTTCGTTTTCAGCCGACCATTGAAATGAACGGCTATTTCTAAATCGGCTCAACCAAAGACCAGAAGTGCCACCAGGCCAAGCGAGCCGATGACGATGCGCCACCAGGCAAAAGGCGCAAAACCCCTTCGCGAGACGAAGTCCAGCAACGAGCGAACGACAAAGAGGCCGGAGACGAATGCGGCGATGAAGCCGACGGCAATCAGCGCGCCATCATCGAAACTCAGCGCGTCGCGGTTCTTGTAGAGATCGAGAGTAAAAGCGCCGAGCATGGTCGGCATCGCCAGGAAAAACGAAAATTCGGCGGCGGAGCGCTTGTCGGTGCCCATCAGCAGCGAGCCGACGATGGTGGCACCGGACCGGGACGTGCCGGGAATCATGGCAAGGCACTGGAAGAGGCCGATCTTGAAGGCAAGCGATGGCGGATAGTCCATGATGTCGGTATATTTCGGTTTCAGCGGCATCCGGTCGACCGCGAGCAATATGACGCCGCCTATAATCAAGACGACGCAGATGAGCATTGGCGTTTCGAACAGCACCGTCTTGATGAAATCATGCGCCAGCGCCCCGATGACCGCCGCTGGCAGGAAGGCGAGAGCGACGGCCAGCACGAAGCGGCGCGCCTTCGTACTTGTCGGCAAGGCGAGCGCTATCGACACAAGCTTTTGAAAATACACAAGAAGGATGGCTAGGATCGCGCCGAGCTGGATGAGGACGGCAAAGGTATTTCCAGGCGATTTGAAGCCGAGGAAATGGCCGGCCAGGAGAACATGCGCCGTTGAGGAGACGGGAATGAACTCCGTCAGACCCTCGATAATACCCAGCAGAAGCGCGCTGATGATCGATTGGTCACCCATGAGGTATCCTTTTTTTCAGGGGGAAGCGGCAATGGAAAGCAATTGCGTTAAACTTGTTTTAAAGTAGCCAAGCTCTTATAGCGTCTTGATGAAGCGAAACTGAAAAAGTTTTCCGGCAAATGCCGATCATGACAACCAATCGTAAAAATTGAGTACCGATGCCAACTCTCTATCATTCTCCGATGTCGACCGCATCCCGGTTCGTTCGTCTGATCCTTTCGGAATACGGGTTCCAGACCGATCTCGTCGAGGAGCAGCCGTGGGAAAGACGGCGGGAGTTTCTGGCGCTCAATCCGGCGGGCACGCTGCCGGTCTATCTGGATGATAATATGCGCTCCCTCAGCGGGCCTTATGTGCTTGCCGAGTTTCTCGACGAAACGCACGGGGTCTTGAAGCGCGACAGGCGGTTGCTGGCGGAAGACCCGTTTCAGCGCGCGGAAATCCGCCGCCTGACGGAATGGTTCCTGCAAAAGATGGAAAACGACGTGACCCGGCCGCTGGTGCGGGAGCGCGTTTATAAATTGCAGATGACGGCCGCGCAGGGTGGCGGACCACCGGATTCCAAGCTTCTGCGCACCGCCCGCAACAATATCCGCCAGCACATCAAATATCTGGAATGGCTGGCGGGTTCGCGCACCTGGCTTGCCGGCGACCGGCTGAGCTATGCCGATCTTGCCGCCGCCGCCGGCGTTTCGGTGCTGGATTATCTCGGTGAGATCAACTGGCTTGAAGCACCCATTGCCAAGGAATGGTACCAGCGGCTGAAATCGCGCCCGTCCTTCAGGCCGTTCCTCAGCGAGCGCATTCCGCGCCTTGCCCCCTCCTCCCACTACGCCGATCTGGATTTCTAGGTTCCGGTCTTCCGGTTATTTGCTGCGGCGTGCACCAGGCATATATATGTCGCAGAATAACCTGCAGGAGAAACGGCTATCGACGTCGCCAGCGACAAGCAGCGGATACGCGCACGCAAACTGACGGATTTCGTTCGTCAGGAGGCGCTTTCGCTCGGCTTTGATCTCTGCCGCATCACGGCGCCGGACAGCATTCCGCTTGCACCGGAACGGCTGAGGCAGTTTCTCGACAAGGGTTACCACGGCACAATGGCGTGGATGGAGGAGACCGAGGCCCGCCGGGCAGAGCCGAAAACGCTGTGGGGTGACGTGCGCTCCATCGTCATGTTCGGGCTCAATTACGGTCCGGAGGAAGACCCGCGCGGCGTACTTTCGAAACCGGACAAGGCGGCCATTTCGGTCTATGCCCGCAATCGCGACTATCATGACGTTATCAAAGGGCGGCTGAAGGAAATCGCCACCCGGTTTGCAGCGCGCGCCGGCGAGGATGTGAAGGTCTTCGTCGACACTGCCCCTGTCATGGAAAAGCCCCTTGCCGCAGCAGCCGGCCTCGGCTGGCAGGGCAAGCACACCAATCTGGTGAGCCGCACCCATGGCTCCTGGCTGTTTCTCGGCAGCATGTTCACCACCGCCGATCTCTGTCTTGATGAGGCCGAGAAGGATCATTGCGGTTCCTGCCGTGCCTGTCTGGACGCCTGTCCGACGGCTGCCTTCCCCGCTCCCTATCAATTGGACGCTCGCCGCTGCATTTCCTACCTCACCATTGAGCACAAGGGGCCGATCCCGCACGAATTCCGCCCGATGATCGGTAACCGCATCTATGGCTGCGACGATTGCCTTGCCGCCTGTCCCTGGAACAAATTCGCGGCCAGTGCGTCAGAGATGAAATTGCAGGCGCGCGAGGATTTGAAGGAACCCTCGATCGCCTTCCTGCTCACGCTTGACGATGCCGCCTTCCGCAGCTTCTTCAGCGGCTCGCCCGTCAAGCGTATCGGCCGCAACCGTTTTATTCGCAATGTCCTGATCGCGGCGGGCAACTCCCGCGACCGGCAATTCCTTGAGCAATGCAAGGCGCTCTCTGAGAGAGACCCTTCGCCGGAGGTGCGTGGCATGGCCGCATGGGCCTTGTCGCGGCTTATGGACAGGGAGGAGTTCCGTACATACTCTGCCACGCGCGCACCGGAGACTGATCCGGAGGCGGAAATGGAATGGCAACTGGCAGAGGCGTGAACCATGCATGTGATGATTTTCGGCGCGGGATATTCAGGCAAGGCCATCTCAAACGCGCTGAAAACCCAAGCTTCGACTATTGCCGGCACCACCCGCAGCAAAGACAAATTCTCAAGCCTCACCGCCGCAGGCATGACGCCCTTTCTCTTTGACGGTGCGCATCTCAATGACGAGCTCATCACTGCCATGGGTAATGTCACGCATCTGGTGCAATCCATTGCACCGGGCAAGGAAGGCGACCCTCTGCTTGCACTGCTTGGCGATGATCTGAAAAGGCTGCTGCCCAATCTGAAATGGCTGGCCTATCTTTCCACCGTCGGCGTTTATGGCGACCATGACGGCGCCTGGGTAGATGAGGATACACCCTGCCGCCCGGTTTCCGCCCGCTCCGTGGAGCGCTCTGCCGCCGAGACCGCCTGGACTGCCGCCGCTCAAAAGGCGGATGTGCCGCTTGCCACCTTGCGTCTCTCGGGAATTTACGGCCCCGGACGCAATGCCTTCATGAACTTCGAGAAAGGAACGGCGCGAAGGCTGGTAAAAAAAGATCAGGTGTTCAACCGCATCCGGGTCGAGGATATCGGTGCGGCCCTGGCCTTCCTGGCGCTCAGAAACGAAAGCGGCGTCTTCAATGTGACGGATGACGAACCCGCTCCGCCGCAGGATGTGGTGAGCTTCGCCGCCACCCTGATGGACGTCGAACCTCCACCCGAACAGGCGTTCGAGACCGCCGATCTGACACCGATGGCCCGCTCCTTTTATGGCGAGAACAAGCGCGTTTCCAACGCCAGGATCAAGCGCCTCGGCTTCGATTTCGGCTTCCCGGACTACAAAATCTCGCTCACCCAATTGTGGAAAAACGGCCTCTGGCGGGGCTGAAAAATCCCCCGACGAAAAGCGATGAAAAATCCTTCCAAACCCGGTTTTGCGGATGGTTTTCGTCGCATTTCAGCCAATTAGGATTTTATTAACCAAACAAAAATCGCTAAAATCATAGTCATTAGAAAAATATTTCACTCACATTTCGTGAAGTGGATTCACGAAGCCGTGACTTGCAATAGCATTTCGATTGAGCGTTGATTCTGCATTATTTTTTCCGAATTGTGACAATGGGGGACAGGCGACGCCTTTCCGGCTAACGATCACGAATATTACAGTCTGTAACAGTTCGTGATTTGAGCTCAGCTTTTTTTCGCCATTTTTCCCTCGCCCTACAATCTCGCATCAAAAGGCGTTCAGGCCAGTTTATGGCCGTTTAGCAAGGGCACAAACAATCGGCGCGGGGCCGATTTTCAGGGAAGCACAGTTTGTTGAATATCCGTCGTATAACTTTCACCGCTGCAACTATAGCCGCCTGTTCCATCATCGCGCCTCTTCAGGCGAATGCGGCAAATGGTT
>Ga0209070_100739_pt1 | contig 11517 bp, 7 predicted proteins | sample SynthPrep_5_END__FD_187205 | JGI IMG/M metagenome (GOLD analysis project Ga0209070, IMG submission 187205) | Synthetic microbial communities from Ohio, USA - SynthPrep_5_END_DS10_MetaG (SPAdes) (version 2) | ecosystem: Engineered > Bioreactor > Aerobic > Activated sludge | place: USA: Ohio... | reverse complement strand
ACAAGGTATGATAAATTAGCCCGGAATTATGCAAGTACACTGGCCTTGGCTTGCTGCCTTATATGGCTGCCAATGTGGGTTGGCTGAATTATGAACAGCAAAGATCAACAGGCCCTAGTATTGCACAGGACTGAAGTGAAACCTGTTTTGGCCCAAGACTACCGAATCTGCTCGCGCTTTATGCGGTCATTACCGTCAATTGCTCTTCCTGTCTTTACCAATTCTCAGTCCTGTAAGCGGCAATCGTCGCTCGTCGGACAATTTCTTCAACTATTACCATTGTATAATGATCTATCAGTTGCTCAAGGCTTGGGGTTGCCTGGTTTTTATACTGGTTCGAATAAGTAAGTTTAAGCTCTACAAACGCTTGCTCCTGTAACCGACAGACAGCTCTTTTAGCTAACCGCTTGAACTCATCTTGATATGGATAATAATTTTGATGCCCCAAGTCCAAAATTTGTCGCTTTAATTCCAACCATAAATGCTTGTTTGGATACGTGACAGCTTTAATGGTTTCGCGAAGAATTTTGGCTTCAGTACGATTCATTTTTATTGGATACCTGCTTTTATATTTGCGAACAGACTTAATTGCTTGATGCACTATTAAATATCAACATTGCCCCGAAGCCCTTTAACCAGCATATCGTAGACAAAAGACGCTACGCCTTTGGCTACGGCATCACTCGACAAAACTTTAAGTGCCATTTTTTCATGTATACCCATGCTTTCAATAACCGCTTGGTTAACCGACTCTGGAAATTGGCCCAGCATAGCTTGCTCTTTGCTGTTGTTACGCACCTGATCCATTACAGCTTCGTTTTCTGATACCTTACCGGCCAGGGTGTGCAGGTAATTCACCATATCCTTTTCAGATAAGCCGTCTTCAGCAAACAGGTCGTTCATTCGCTCAATAATTTCTTTTAACAGCTCGGTTTTCGGATCTTTAGGTACGGCACCAGCACCTTCTTTACTTGGCGAAAGGTATGCCGTTGGCTCTTCACCTATTTTATGGCCCAGCTGCAAATCGACTTCACGCTGTTCATGCAGTCGGTAGTGCGTCATCATTACATCAGATAGATCAATCTCATCATCCAGTGCGTCCAGCCGCAATAATGGGTAAAGGTACTTAGCAAAGATGCTGAGCTTTTCTAAATCAAGATCGTTAAAATCGACAATCTGCGAGCTAAACTCGTAATAGCGGTAAAACGATAACAAGTCTTTTTTGAACACATCGAGAATATCGCGTGCTTCTTTGGCGTTTTTCACGCTGTTTTCAGCAAACTTAATGGCTTTGTCATTATTAGCGGCTTTGGCTTTTTGTAACTCTGCGCGCGCTATTTCCAGCACGTTTGTTGCTTCTTTGTAACGCAGTTTAAAGCGCTCTACCGCAGGTTTGCACAAGTTAGCCAGCTTAGCCTGGTTGGCTTGTTTAGCGTTGTAGGCATTAACAAAGGCTTCTACTTCGTACCACTGATAAATACCTACTTTGGCCAGCTTATCCATAATCTCGTATACGAGGTTAGGATCAGACACACCCGATAGCTCAGCTGTTTGATAATACACCTTAAACTCGGCCAACACTTCTTCCGGATCGTTAACAAAATCCAGTACAAAGGTGATGTCTTTGCCGCGATAGGTACGGTTTAACCGCGACAGAGTTTGAATACATTCAACCCCTTTTAATGGCTTATCAACATACATAGCCACCAGTTTCGGTTGGTCAAAGCCGGTTTGAAATTTATTCGCTACCAGCATGACCTGATAGTCGCTGGTATCAAAGGCCTTGCGCATATCACGGCCTTTTAAATTGGGGTTCATGTTGTTTTCAGTAAAAGGCGTGTCGGGCAAGTCAGGGTCGATAACCTCGCCTGAAAACGCCACCATAGCATTAATGCCCAGGTAGCCTTTGCTATTGACATACTTTTCAAACGCCAGCTTATAGCGCACGGCTTCTAACCGGCTGGATGTGACCACCATGGCCTTGGCTTCGCCACCCAGCAGGTGTTTAATTTTGGCATTAAAATGTTCAATAATGGTTTCGACTTTTTGGGCAATATTATATGGGTGCAAGCGTACCCATTTGGCCATTTTCGATGCGGCTTTTTTGCTATCGACTTCTCTGTCTGCTTCGGGTGCTTTATGGGCCAGTTGATACGCTACCCGATAACTGGTGTAGTTTTTCAGCACATCCAGAATAAAGCCTTCTTCAATGGCCTGGCGCATTGAGTAAACATGAAACGGCAATGGCTTGTTGGTATCACTGGCGGGCATGGTTGCATCGGGTCTGCGGCCAAACAGCTCTAGCGTTTTCGCTTTAGGGGTGGCAGTAAAAGCAAAGTAACTGATATTGCTTGAGCCTTTACGCGCCTCCAGCGTTAATTGCAGTATTTCTTCACTGTCTAAATCGTCTTCCCCCTCTAGTTGCTCAGCCATCAGCACTTCACGCAGTTTACGGGCGGTAGTACCGGTTTGGCTGGAATGTGCTTCATCAGCAATAACGGCAAAGCTGCGCCCGGCCAGGGTAGAGTCTTTACGAATGGCTTCTAGTACATGCGGAAAGGTTTGAATGGTCACAATGATAATGGATGTACCAGCTTTTAATTCACTGGCCAGCTGGCTGGATTTAGAACCTTGGGATTCTTCTTTGTTAACGCGTGCAATCATGCCCTCGTTGTGATCGAACTGATAAATGGTGTCTTGCAACTGGCTGTCGAGCACGGTGCGGTCGGTAATGACAATAACAGAATCAAATACCTTATCACCTGGCTGTTTTTGCAGCTCCGGGTGCGGCATAAAATAGTGCTTAGACGCCAGCTGATGCGATAACCAAGCAATAGAGTTTGATTTCCCTGAGCCAGCACTATGCTGAATTAAATATTTTTGGCCAGTGCCTTCAACATCGACTGTTTGCAGCAGTTTCGACACCACCGCCCATTGATGATAACGCGGAAAAATCAGCGTTTCTTTGGGTTTCAGGCTGCCGTCTGGCTGCTCCTGATCTTTTACTTCCAGGTGAATATAGCGGCCCAGAATTAACAGCAGGTTGTCTTTTTGGAAAATCTCGTTCCATAAGTATGCGGTGGCATAGCTGTCATCTGCCGGTACACTATTGCCCGCACCGCCGTCTGCGGTGCCCTGGTCAAAGGGTAAAAAGAAGGTTTTATTACCGGCAAGGCGGGTAGTCATGGCCACGTTGTATTGGCTTACGGCAAAATGTACCAAGGCACCGCGCTTAAAGGTCAGCAGTGGCTCAGGCTTTTTAGTAATAGGGTCTTTTGGCTGCCGGTCTTTCATGTACTGAATTTTGGCGTTATTCAACGCCTGCTTAAATTCAGACTTCAGCTCACAGGTGGCAACCGGTATGCCATTTACAAACAGGGTTAAGTCTAGGCGGCTTTTGTTGTCGTAAGGCGAATAAATCAGCTCTGGCACAACCCGCAAAATGTTTTGCTGGTAGCGCGCACTGGCAGCAGGGTTTAAATCATGGTCGGGTTTAAACGCACAAAAGCTAAACTTAGCACCACGGTCTTTTACCAGGTTACGTAGCACCCATAAGGTGCCATTGGCCTTTAAATCGCGCTCAAGCGATTTAAGCAGCGCTTCAGCAGTGGCAGTATCATTCGGAAAATGCTTAGCCAACTTGTCCCACTGCTCTGGCTGGGTAGTCTTAATAAACGCCAGTGCATCCTCAGGGTATAACGCTAGCGCTTGGTGATATTTTTTAGATTCACCAAGCAACCAGCCATTGGCAAGCATCTGCGTAATAATATCTAGCTGAAACTGCTGCTCTTTTACCGAAGATGCTTGGTTCATTTGTTAGTCCTTAACTTTCTTTTGTTTGTTTTGCTTCGAGTTTTTTTAATGCACCGGCCAAGTCTTTGTCTACTTGCGTTGGCTCGGCATCAATGACCCTGCGGTACTTGTCATACTCCACTTTGGCCTTTTGTTTGGCTTGCTCAGCAGAGATAGTGCCAGCATGGGTTAAAATTTCAAAATCACTTAGTTTTAAAAAGTCATCGAGTTTCTTGGCCCAATCGATCATGCGCATTAGCTTGCCACTGCGTGCCTGTAGCTCTGCAAATTCAAGATACGACGTAACTAACCGATTGAGGGTTTCGAGTTCTTGTTCGCTCAGGTAGTTTTTACCCACCACAACGTCTTTACGTGTTGGTGCTTTGCCTGCTGCTTTTCCGGCATGATTAGTTAGCCCTAAGTCGGCTTTATCGGCGCTGATGCGATTAAACACGACTTCGGCAGCGGTTTGACCATGCGCTGCCCAATGCATTTTGTTTTGTACCTGCGCAAAAAAATCCATGCTGGTTTGCGCCTTGCCATCGTAATCAATGCTAGTAGCATAAATGTCACACACTTTGCGCCAGAATATTTTTTCAGATGAACGTATGTCACGAATGCGGTTAAGCAGCTCATCAAAATACTGGCTGTTTTCGGGGTTTTTCAGGCGTTCGTCATCCATAACAAAGCCTTTTTGCAGGTACTCTTGCAGCGTTTTAGTTGCCCATTGCCGAAATTGTGTACCCTGTTTAGACCGCACCCTATAACCTACAGCTAAAATGGCTGTCAGGTTGTAATGAGCTACATCGCGCGATACCTGGCGGGAGCCTTCTTGCTGAACTATTCGGAAATTCCTAATGGTTAAATTTTGTTCAATCTCGCCTTCGTCATAAATATTGCGCAGATGCTCATTTATCGTTGGTACACTTTTACCGTAAAGCTCGGCAATCAGCTGTTGCGTAAGCCAAATATCATTGGCATTAAACAAGCACTCGACTTTGGCTTTACCGTCGTCGCTTTCAAACAGAATAAATTGCCCTTGAGGTGGCGTTAGATTGGTACTCATACATGCTCCATTTCTTGCTCAATTGACGGCTGCCAATTACGCACATCAATTTTGCCCGAGCTTTCAACATCAAACGTTTGCAGCAGTTTCGACACCACCGCCCATTGATGATAACGCGGAAAAATCAGCGTTTCTTTTGGCTTCAGGCTGCCATCTGGCTGCTCCTGATCTTTTACTTCCAGGTGAATATAGCGGCCCAAAATTAACAGCAGGTTGTCTTTTTGGAATATCTCGTTCCATAAGTATGCGGTGGCATAGCTGTTATCTGCCGGTACACTGTTGCCTGCACCGCCGTCTGCGGTGCCCTGGTCAAAGTGTAAAAAGAAGGTTTTATTACCGGCAAGCCGGGTAGTCATGGCCACGTTGTATTGGCTTACGGCAAAATGCACTAAAGCACCGCGCTTAAAAGTCAGCAGTGGCTCAGGCTTTTTAGTAATAGGGTCTTTTGGCTGCCGGTCTTTCATGCACTGAATTTTGGCGTTATTCAACGCCTGCTTAAATTCAGATTTCAGCTCGCAGGTGGCAACGGGTATGCCATTTACAAACAGGGTTAAGTCTAGGCGGCTTTTGTTGTCGTAAGGCGAATACACCAGCTCTGGCACAACCCGCAAAATGTTTTGCTGGTAGCGCGCACTGGCCGCAGGGTTTAAATCATGGTCGGGTTTAAACGCACAAAAGCTAAACTTAGCGCCACGATCTTTTACCAGGTTACGTAGTACCCATAAGGTGCCATGGGCTTTTAAATCGCGCTCAAGCGATTTAAGCAGCGCTTCAGCAGTGGCAGTATCATTCGGAAAATGCTTAGCCAGCTTATCCCACTGCTCAGGTTGGGTAGCCTTAATAAACGCCAGCGTATCTTCAGGGTACAACGCAAGCGCTTGGTTATAATGATTAGAGTCGCCCATTAACCAGCCATGCGACAGCATTTGAGCCAGGATGTCGTTCTGAAAGATTTTTTCTTGTGCTACATCTGTCATCTTAAATCCCTTTAAGCTTTTAGAAATCTGGCTACATTGTCAATCTCTGGAAAGAGAGTCGCCTCGGAAATTGAGATGTTAGCTAGTTCATTGATAACCTTTCTCTTAGCAGCTTTGCCAATTTCAATTCTTTGAATATCATCTGACCGAAAATTCTCTGGTATTCGAATTGAATCTGTTTTTTTTATGCCCATGCCGAAAATCAAAAAAGCTCCGCTCTGCTTAATTATTCTTCTGTTATCCAGTTTTGGCTTGACACAAAAAACACTATGTAAGTCCTCTTCTTTAATAAGATCCTCAAAATACGACTTTTCCGATTTAATTGCGTGCAAATAGCGCTTTCGGTCAGTTGCATCGTTGAAGTTAAAGTTACTACTAAATTTCGCTAAATTGCTCACTAAAGAAACAGTGTCACTGTTATAAAACTTGATTTCGTTATTAGGAATTTGAAAAATCAAAACCTCGCCATCTCTTGCGTCTTTTGATGTTCCATTTAAGCTGCAGCATGCGAAATAAAGTGCCACAAGTGGATTGCTAGTAATATCAAGTAGTCTTGTGGGAAGACCGTAGTGTTGCATTTTTACAAGGTGCTCAAATGCAGTTAAGCAGTTATGGAAATCTTCTGGGCACTGCATGATCATATGGTGAAACAAGTAATCTTCTTTATCTACATATTTCTCACCCAGTTCGTTATCGGGTATCGCTCTGAAAATGTATGGTAAAGCCAAATACTCTGTGTCAGCGTGACCTCTAAAGAACAGTGTGTGATCTGGTTTTCTATCAATACCTGCTATTTGTGAGATAAATCCAGATAAGTTCTTAATATTTACAGTGCTAGCCATTAGGTTTTGCACTCCCAATCTCTTAAATCAATTTTACCCGTGACTGCTGCGGAGATAAGTGCTGTTTTTCGCTCTAGCATTAATTTAATCGCGCTATCTGATTTCTCTACAAGCTTATTGATTAACAAAATTTTATTTTCAAGACAACCAAGTATTTCTCGTTGTTCTGGAAGTGGTGGCAAAGGGAACTTCATTGGTTCAATATGCTTGTTGTTTATTTGAGGAACAGTCGAAACATCGGCAATATCGCTCAGCCCTCGTAGTTTTAGCAAATGAGCAACGTATTCTGGCAATGCAATTTCTTTTAATTCCCACCCCATCAGGTTAGGGTCTATAAAGGATTTCTCTCTAACAATATTAACTTTATTTGTGAAGATAGCCGCTCCCCTTTTGGGGAATACTACATAATTTGATTTTGCTTTAGTTATCGATATCTTTGAACTCTCGACAAAATAATTTTTTTCAGCCAACTCAAATGAGTCAACTGATAAAGTTGATACTTTGACAAACGGAATGTCTCCAAAATTATTAATTAACTCTTCATTAATGGCTTCAGAACCAAATAATCTTCCTAAGTAACCACACTTTATTACTACCCAATGCTCCGGCACTTCACCCAACCATTCCACACCAGAGTCTTTCATCGGTGCATCTGGGTTTAGCCCTTTGGTAACAGCATGCGAAATAACCGCCTGGCGTTTTTCTTTTAATAACTCAATCAGCTTTTCTTGTTTAGCTATTAAGGTATCGATTTTTGCAGTTTCGTGATCGAGGAAGTTGGCTATTTTTTGTTGTTCACAGCTCGGCGGGTAGCACACTGTAAGGTTTTCTAAAGTACCCATTCCAATGTTTTGCTGAGTGCCAAATGTCCAACTGAGTTGAACTGATTTTTGAAAAAAATCTGAACGAAGGCTGTTTAGTAAGAAGTATGGATTAAATGAATCTTTACATCTCATAACAGCTAAGGGAGACCAGATATTAAAACGTATATCAGTTTCTACGATTGCAGTAATTCCGGTTGTTGCACCAGATTTAATCATGTAGACATCATATTTTTGTGGACTATATTTCTGACTAAAAATCACATCATCTTCTTCAGTTATAAAGCCTCTAATTTTATCAAAGTTTATGTAGCCCCCAGAAACTGCTTCTGCTGAAACAAATGGAATCCCTTCATCAACGAACGCTGGCGTCAAATGAGGGCCATCTGTAATCGGCGTTGATAATATGTGTTTTAAGAATGTAACCTCCCAATGAGATGGAATCTTGTCTAACCATTGGCTATTTGATTTCTTGTACTCCGGATAAGCTTGATAACGTTCCATTACGAATGCACCTCTTTCAGCAGTGCCATAATCTCCGCTGAAACAAGATCAAGATCCGCATCTATTTCTTCCAGAGCCCGTGGTGGCTGGTATACGTAAAAATGCCGGTTAAACGGAATTTCATAACCGACAATACCCACTAGTCCATCTTTAGCATCTGTTTTGCTGGTATCTATCCAGGCGTCTGGTACATGCGGCAGTACTTCGCGGGCAAAGTATTCATCTACTGATTCGGTAAGGGGTACGTTTTCGTTATCACGTAAATCGGGGTTGGCTTCAGGCTGGCCTTTGCTGGTGCAAACCTCTGCTTCATCGTCTTGTTCGGCTAAATGCTTAAGCAGCAACTTTTGCTGTACTGCACTTAGTTTAACGTCACCGGCTTTTTTCAGCTTGGTGTTAAGTTGCTTTTGAAAGCCATCCCGCGACAGTAGTTTAGCATCGGTAAAACTAGCCAAGGCCTGTAATACGGCCTGTTGCAGATTGGTATCCAACGCTTCCCAGGCTTTATCGGCCTGCAAGGCCGCAAGTTTGTCGGCATCTTTAGGGTAAACCGCCAATTTAAGTGGCCGCTCTACCGTGATGCGCCGATAACCAAAGGCGCGGTAGTCAAAGATTTTACTAAAGTCATTTTCAATAAACTGGCCGTAGGTTTTAACTATGGTTTCGATGCCTTGTTCGGTCAGCTCTTTACGTTTACTGCCCAGAGACTTACGCATGGCGGCGTAGAATATATTTTCATCATCGCCTTCAACCTCGCCACCACCGCTGCGACCTCTACCGCCGGTTTTAGCCCGCGCTGTCGCGGCGTTAATCAGCTGTACTTTGCTTTTTCGGGCTACATCTTTGTTATTTGATAGCACCCACACATAAGTAGAAATACCGGTGTTGTAAAACATATCGGTTGGCAGGGCGATGATGGCTTCCAGTAAGTCATTTTCCAGAATGTAACGGCGAATTTCACTTTCACCACTACCGGCACCGCCGGTAAACAACGGTGAGCCATTAAGAATAATACCAATGCGCGAGCCGCCGTCATGTTCTTTACCAGCCAAATCACGGGGGCGCATTTTGCTGATCAGGTGCATTAAAAACAGCAAAGAGCCATCGGATACGCGCGGCAAACCTGCACCAAAGCGGCCATCAAAACCTTTTTGTTTGTGCTCGTCATCAATGCTTTTCTGGATCTTTTTCCAATCTACACCAAAAGGCGGATTAGAAAGCATGTAGTCGAATTTATCGGCTCTTAGCTGATCGTTTGACAGCGTATTACCCAGTTTAATGTTGTCGACTTTCTGGCCTTTGATCAGCATATCCGCTTTACAGATAGCATAAGACTCCGGGTTTAACTCCTGCCCAAACGCCGATAATGCTGCTTTATCATTTAACTCGTGCACATACTCCATACCTGCTGACAAAAAGCCGCCGGTGCCGGCTGTTGGGTCGTAAATAGACCGTACCAAGCCAGCCTGAGTTAGCGCAGTGTCGTCATGGCTAAACACCAGCGAGGTGGTAAGGCGCACAATATCACGCGGGGTAAAGTGTTCACCGGCGGTCTCATTAGAGCTCTCCGCAAAGCGGCGGATTAATTCTTCAAACACCAGGCCCATATCATGGTTACTAATAACAGAGGGGTGTAAGTCGGTGTTAGCAAAGTTCTTCGCCACCTTATACAGCAAGTCGGCTTCGGCTAATTTGTCGATAGTATTAAAGAAGTCAAAGTGCTCAAAAATTTCACGGGCATTGGAGCTAAATGACTGCACATAGCTTTCCAGGTTACTGGCAACACCGGTCTCACCCAGCTTATTCAAATCCATCTTTGAGGTGTTGTAAAAGCTTAACTGCGCTGCATGCACCAGCAGTTTGTCTTGGGCTTCAAAGGGTATGGCCTTTACCGCTTCATACTTTTCCAGCACTTGTGGCTTGGTGGCCTCCAGCACGCACTCCAAGCGGCGTAACAGGGTGAACGGCAGAATAATGCGGCCATACTGGGATTGTTTGAAATCGCCACGTAGTAAGTCTGCAACAGACCAGATAAGGGCGGCGGTTTGGGAAAAGTTGTACGACATTGCGTAATCCATTTACAGTTTTCAGCTTCAGGGCGAAGCTTTTTTGTTATGGCTAAAACACTACCATAAATTCGGGAAATGGTACTAGGTTTTGCTGATGGCACAAGGCTGATTTCTCTCTACTGCTGATTAGTGATGAGCAACTGACCACATTAGAATTTAGCAATCCTTACTCCGGATTATCCAACTTACCCCCTCAGAAAGTTATTAGTTTCTGCATAATCAGCTTTTCTGCAAAAAATATTTTTTAGTTAGGATGACTCTAATGACATAAACAATTCAGGTTTGAATATGACTAATTTTTACAGCCCAACTACTCTGACTCTGCGGAATGCTAAGCCACAGAATGCAATTTTGTTTAGTTTTAAAAAGCTGAATCAGCTTCTGTTTTGTTATAAAAATAAATTTATGAACATAATTAATAACTTATTAAATTAGCCACTTAAAAGCATAAGTTATGAACTCAATGTCAGTTGAATGAGAACGCCTGGATACTCAGGTGCTTTAAAGAAGTCAGTTATGAGATGAACATATGGTATTTAGTCAAACAGCCCGTTTAATTCTAAATTTATTTGAAGGTCGCTCACTTTTAGATGCCGAGCCTATTGCAAAAGACTTGTTTGGTGTGTCGTTGCAGTCCGCAAAGCTAATTCCAGAATTTAAGCAACTGTTAGATGCAAACAAGATGGTAAACCTGTGCGTACTGGCAGATTTAATCGATTCCAAACGAAATGTAAAAGTGAAAGTAGAGGAAGATATTATGAATGAACTACAAGTATTGGAATTTGGTTTACTGAAGGGCCATCACACACCATTGATCCCCCTGGAGGTAGTATCCGAGACCTACTTGAGAATGAATGTTAAATCGGCCCAGGCAAAATTTAACAATGGTGAACTAAGAAAACTTGGGTTGGATGCTTTTCGTTTGGGTACATCTCAAAAAGCGCCTATATTCGTTTATGTGGGCGATCTGGCTAAGTTCATACTAACCCGAAGAAGCATAACCATATCAGAACTGCATCCTTTCTAGCCCCCTTCCCTTCAACAATATTTCATAGCATTTGCTAAACACATCGGCCTGAAGTTAACAGGCCTTTTTGCTTTGGGGTAACACCATAACGAGATGACTGTAATATGCTCAACAAGCATCTGACGCTCTATCAGCACCAGAAAGAATCCAGAGCATGCACCTCTACATTCCGCCTGCTGTAATGCCCCACTTTACATTACCGGATTTATCAGTATATTGCGTTATTGAGACAAAAACGGGGCCCAAAATCCACACAAAGAAGCACCCTGGATTGCAATTAATACTTTAAAAACAATGCACTGCAGATTAAGCCTATCCCGTCTAACATCGGTGCTACGGAGAAGCGCTGCGGTAAAATTTTAGTCATCAAAAAAATCTTCTCTTATAGCTGATTGGTGTTTAAGAATGCACCAAATAGG
>Ga0209070_100733_pt1 | contig 11851 bp, 12 predicted proteins | sample SynthPrep_5_END__FD_187205 | JGI IMG/M metagenome (GOLD analysis project Ga0209070, IMG submission 187205) | Synthetic microbial communities from Ohio, USA - SynthPrep_5_END_DS10_MetaG (SPAdes) (version 2) | ecosystem: Engineered > Bioreactor > Aerobic > Activated sludge | place: USA: Ohio... | reverse complement strand
GTCCATGATGCCTTCCGGCACCTCACGACCATCCCTGTCGAGGATTGCCGGATTGGTCATGAGATGACCGACATTGCGCACCAGCATCAGGGAGCGCCCCGGCAGAGTAAGCGCCGACCCATCGGGGGCCGTATAATAACGATCCGGATTGAGGCTGCGGGTGAAGGTCTTGCCACCCTTCGACACCTCCTCCGTCAGGTCGCCGCGCATCAGGCCAAGCCAGTTGCCATAAACCAGCACCTTGTCCTCGGCGTCGACTGCAGCAACCGAATCCTCGCAATCCATGATGGTCGTGAGCGCTGATTCGAGAAGGACATCCGAGATACCCGCCTTGTCGCCCTTGCCGATTTCTGTCGACGGATCGATGACGATCTCCGTGTGCAAACCATTCTTGCCAAGCAGGATGGTTGCCGGTTTTTCCGCCTCACCGGTAAAGCCCTTGAATTGCGCCGCATCCTTCAGTTCCGTCGTGCCCTCACCGATTGCAAGCTGCAATACGCCGCCGACAATCTCGAAGCCGGTCACATCCGACCATCCTGCCGTTTCGAGCGGGGCCGATTCGTTGAGGAAGTTCCGCGCCCAGGCAATGACCTTGTCACCGCGCTTGGGACTGTAGCCCCTGCCCTTTTCCGCTCCGTCGGCATCAGAAATGGCATCCGTTCCGTAAAGCGCATCATAGAGCGAACCCCAGCGGGCGTTCGCAGCATTCAGCGCATAACGCGCATTCATGACCGGAACGACGAGCTGCGGGCCAGCAACGGCGGCAATTTCAGGGTCGACGTTGCTCGTTTCCACCTTGAAGTCGGGGCCTTCCGGCAGCAGATAACCGATTTCCTTCAGAAAACCCTCATACACATCGAAATCCGTCGGTGCGCCGTTCTGCCGGTACCAGCCATCAAGCTTTTCCTGCAAGGCGTCGCGCTTGGCGAGCAGCTCACGGTTTTTCGGGGAAAGCTCGTGGACGATGGCTGAAAAGCCCTCGAAAAAAGCCTCGCTGTTCAGGCCCGTGCCCGGCAGCACCTCATCCGTCAAAAAGGCATGAAGCCTGTTATCGATGGAAAGACCGAATTTATCCGTGCGGCTCACATGCGCCTCCATTTTAACTTGAGGGCACAGAGTGGACGCTGAGGCGGCCGCTCGTCAATTGCGGGAGACAACCAAATATTATTTCCATTTTGGAAATAATGCAGGAGATAATCGCCTTTTCCTACAAAAGCGCCTGCAGGTCCTTGAGGCGGTCATTCACCAGCCAGCCGTAATAATTCTCTTCCGGCAACAGGGGCTGTTCCCCGCCAGCGGCGCGCTGGCGGTTTTTCTGGGCGAGCGCCGCCGCACGTTGCTGCGAGCCGCCGACATTATAAAGCGTCGAGGTTACGCCCGGATTTCTGGTGATGTCCATGTCGGCAATGGATTTATAGTCATCGATCGATCTACGGATGGATGCCGCCATGAAGGCCAGCGAACGGTCGGGATCCATGATCGCGGTATAAACGGCTGTGGCGTCATTCTCGTCCAGCTTCTCGTAACCGGACGTTCTCGACACCATGTCGGACAGCATCAGTGCCGTCAGCGGATTGATCTGGCCGAGACCGAAAGTCTGTCCTGCATAAAAGGGCTGGAAGAATACGGCGCTGAAACGATTGTTCGGATAGGCAACGCCATCCACCGTCTTGCCGCGGAAGCTGTCGTCCCAGACGTCTTCCCGACAATTCCAAAGGCTGTAGGAGTCCTTTTTCGACTGGCATCTGGAAAATTGCGAATGCGTCAGAAACTGCGCAATGGTTTCGTCCTTGTAGCCGAAACGGAAGCTGTTGCCGGCATAGGAAGCCGCCTTGACGTAATAGGATTGCAGGCGGTCATAGGCATCGACATTATAAGTATGCTCACCAACGATTGCGCCTATCATATGGATCGGATCGATACCGTAGCGCCCGGCCGTCGACTTGATCTTGCCGATCAGCGCCTTGTCGGAGGACAGGAGGTCGATCACTTTCTGGTATTTGCGCTCGAAAGAGGTGTTGGACGCCTTGGTCCTCTTTGCGGAAGCGCCCGGGACGCCCGGCTGTTCTGCATTGCGATTGCCCGGCGGAACGACCGTCGCAGCCTCGGCAAAGGAAGACGAGACGACGGTGAACGTCAAAGCAGCGGCAAATGCCAGAAGAGTTTTGCGCACGAGCGAATGCCTTTTCTCAAGCCTGCGGTTTCCCTGGCGACATATGCGGGAAAACCGGACCATTCCACCAAAGCGGTTCCAACCGGAATGCAGCCCTTCCATAAACAAAATGCGGGCTGAATGCGAGACAAGGCAGATAAAATAAAAGAGTGCGGCAAATATGGCCGCACTCTCACCTCTTTGATCTGAAGAGTCTTCAGAGAATATAGCGCGACAAATCCGTATCGGCAGCAAGATCGCCGACATGTTTTTTCACATATTCCTGATCGATCTTGACGGCTGAACCACCGCGATCCGGTGCATTGAACGAAATCTCGTCCAGAACACGTTCCATCACGGTCTGCAGGCGGCGCGCACCGATATTCTCGACCGACGAGTTGAGATGAACGGCCACGTCGGCCAAAGCATCTATCGCATCGTCAGTGAAGTCGAGATCGAGTTCTTCCGTCGCCATCAGCGCCTTGTACTGGCGGATGAGGCTTGCTTCCGTCTCCGTCAGGATACGGCGGAAGTCCTCCTTCGTCAGCGGCTTCAGCTCCACGCGGATCGGCAGACGACCCTGAAGCTCCGGCAGAAGGTCGGAAGGCTTTGCCACATGGAACGCGCCCGATGCGATGAAGAGCACGTGGTCGGTTTTCACCGGTCCATATTTCGTCGAAACCGTCGTGCCCTCGACAAGCGGCAGAAGATCACGCTGCACACCTTCGCGCGAGACGCCGGCACCCATGCCACCGTCACGGGCAGCGATCTTGTCGATCTCGTCGAGGAAGACGATACCGTCATTTTCCACCGACTTCACCGCTTCGCGCTGGATCATTTCATTGTCGAGCAGCTTGTCGGATTCGTCGCGGACAAGATCGGTATAAGACTTCGAAACCGTGGTGCGCACCTTCTTGGTACGTCCGCCCATGGCCTTGCCGAACATTTCCGACAGGTTAAGAACGCCGATATTGGCGCCCGGCATGCCGGGAATTTCAAAGCCGGGCATGCCCGATCCGCTGTCTGCAACCTCGATGTCGATTTCCTTGTCGTCCAGTTCACCATCACGCAGCTTCTTGCGGAAGCTTTCGCGGGTGCCGGGCGACGCCGTCGATCCGACCAGTGCGTCAAGCACCCGTTCTTCGGCGCTGGCATGGGCCTTTGCCTGAACCTCGGCACGCTTCTTTTCACGCACGAGACCGATGCCGATTTCGACCAGATCGCGGATGATCTGCTCGACATCGCGGCCGACATAACCGACTTCGGTAAACTTGGTCGCCTCGACCTTGATGAAGGGCGCGCCGGCAAGCTTGGCCAGGCGGCGGGAAATCTCCGTCTTGCCGACACCGGTCGGTCCGATCATCAGAATGTTTTTCGGCATGACTTCGTCGCGCAGGCTCTCATCGAGCTGCTGGCGGCGCCAGCGGTTGCGCAGCGCAATGGCGACCGCACGTTTCGCATCATGCTGGCCGATGATGTGGCGATCGAGTTCCGAGACAATTTCCCGGGGAGAAAAAGTGGTCATTCTGTCCTCTCGGCTTTCCTGTTCCGACCGGCCTTTCTGGCCCGGCCCACAGGACCCTTGGGTGAGAAATGGGGTGGAATATGCTTACTCGGCGTCGAGAGTTTCGATGACGAGGTTATGGTTGGTATAAACGCAGATATCGGCGGCGATATCGAGCGACTGGCGCGCCACGTCTTCTGCCGACTTGTCCGTGTCCATCATCGCGCGGGCAGCCGCAAAGGCGTAGTTACCGCCCGAGCCGATGGCGATCGCGCCGTGTTCCGGCTCCAGCACGTCACCATTACCGGTGATGGCCAAAGTGGTGGATTTGTCGGCCACCAGCATCATGGCTTCGAGGTTGCGCAGATATTTGTCCGTGCGCCAATCCTTCGCGAGCTCGACGGCTGCGCGCATCAACTGGCCGGGATATTGCTCGAGTTTCTTTTCGAGACGGTCGAGCAGCGTGAAGGCATCCGCGGTCGCACCGGCAAAACCGGCAATCACTTCGCCCTTGCCGATGCGGCGAACCTTGCGGGCGTTGCCCTTCATGACGGTCTGGCCAAGGCTTACCTGACCATCGCCAGCCATGACGACCTTGCCGCCCTTCCTGACTGTAATAATCGTTGTCATCAAACACCTGTCTGCCCTGCCGGGCCTGCTGTTAACGGGCCGGCATCCGGCCCTTCTCGAGTTCTATGTAAGTTTGCTTTTCACGATTGCAATCTTGGGCGCCGTGCACCGTTTTGCGCAAGCCAGGCAAGACGATGGAACAACTGGATATTTGTGTCCCGTGCTGATAAGGAACGGCAACATTTTCACGGAGCGGCCACAAATGGCAGAACGTAAAGGCGAGATTATCCGCAAGACCAACGAAACCTCGGTTTCGGTGCGCGTGGATATCGACGGCACCGGCAAGTCGACAATTTCCACCGGCGTTGGATTTTTCGACCATATGCTGGACCAGCTCAGCCGCCACTCGCTGATCGACATGGACATCGAGGTCAAGGGCGACCTGCATATCGATGACCACCACACCGTGGAAGATACGGGCATCGCCATCGGCCAGGCCATCGCCAAGGCGCTGGGCGACCGGCGCGGCATTACCCGTTATGCCTCGCTCGACCTCGCCATGGATGAGACGATGACCAAGGCCGCCGTCGATATTTCCGGGCGTCCCTTCCTGGTCTGGAACGTGAATTTCTCCGCACCGAAGATCGGCACCTTCGACACCGAGCTGGTGCGTGAGTTCTTTCAGGCGCTGGCGCAGAATGCCGGCATCACCCTGCATATCCTGAACCATTACGGCGCCAACAACCATCATATCGCCGAAACATGCTTCAAGGCCGTTGCCCGCGTTCTTCGCGCGGCAACCGAGATCGACCCCCGGCAGGCAGGCCGCGTTCCCTCGACAAAGGGCATGCTGGCCTGACCGCCAAAGCTGTCAGGAAGCCCATGACAAGCTATCTCGTTCTGGAAGCCCCCAACGGGCCGGACAGGGATCATAAAACGACCCGCTTCATCGCAGACCGTTTCGTCTGGCTGGCGCTGATTGCGCCCTGGCTGTGGCTCGCCCTGAACCGGTTGTGGCTGGCGGCCGCCATTGTTTTCGTCGCCATCCTTCTGGCCGGTCAGGCATCGATGTTACCCGGGTTTGAACCGGCCGGCATTCTGTGCGGTTTCGCCATTGCCCTCATCACCGCACTGGAAGGACGCAATTTTCTCGTCCGGCACCTGATCGGCAAAGGCTGGAAGATGACTTCCGTCATTTCCGCCCCTGATCTTTCGAGTGCAGAGGAAATATATTTCTCCGACCTCACCGATACCGCAACGACGGAACAGCTGTCGCAGCCGGTATGGACCCCTGCGCCGCAAAGGAGCGGCGACAAAAACTTCGTCAACGATCCCGCCGGATCGTTTCTTTTCGACTTGAATGGAAGGCGCTGACATGCGTGTCGCGATCATCGACTACGGTTCGGGCAATCTGCGTTCGGCCACCAAAGCTTTCGAGCGTGCCGCCCGTGAAGCAGGCATCAGTGCAACCATCGACCTGACCGACAGGCCGGATCACGTCGCATCGGCGGACCGCATCGTTCTGCCTGGTGTCGGTGCCTATGCCGATTGCCGTGCAGGCCTCGATGCCGTTCCCGGCATGCATGAGGCGCTCATTGAAGCCGTCGAGAAAAAAGCCCATCCCTTCCTCGGCATCTGCGTCGGCATGCAGCTGATGTCCTCACGCGGTCTGGAAAAGACCGTCAGTGCCGGGCTTGGCTGGATCGAAGGCGACGTCGTGGAAATGACGCCGTCCGATCCGGGCCTGAAGATTCCGCAGATCGGCTGGAACACGCTGGAAATCCGGCATGCCCACCCGCTATTCGAAGGCATCAAGACCGGCGCGGACGGGTTGCATGCCTATTTCGTGCATTCCTATCATCTGGCGGCAAAACATCCGGCGGACGTGATCGCCACCACCAATTACGGTGGCGCGATGACGGCTTTCGTCGGCCGTGACAATATGGCGGGCGCGCAGTTCCACCCGGAAAAAAGCCAGACGCTCGGCCTTGCCCTGATTTCCAATTTCCTGCGCTGGAAGCCCTGACATGATTCTTTTTCCCGCAATCGACCTTAAAGACGGCCAGTGCGTTCGCCTGAAACTCGGCGATATGGACCAGGCCACCGTTTATAACGAAGACCCCGGAGCACAGGCCAAGGCCTTCGAGGATCAGGGTTTCGAATGGCTGCATGTCGTTGATCTCAACGGCGCCTTTGCCGGCCAGACAGTCAACGGCGAGGCGGTCGACGCCATTCTGAAAGCCACGAAAAACCCGGTGCAGCTTGGCGGCGGCATCCGCACGCTCGATCATATCGAAGCGTGGCTCAGCCGTGGGCTTGCCCGTGTCATTCTCGGCACCGTGGCGGTGCGCGACCCGGTTCTGGTTATCGAAGCCTGCAAGCGTTTCCCTGGTCAGGTCGCCGTCGGCATCGACGCCAAGGGTGGCAAGGTTGCCGTGGAAGGCTGGGCGGAAGCCTCCGAACTCGGCGTCATCGAACTTGCCAAACGTTTCGAAGGCGCCGGCGTCGCCGCCATCATCTACACCGATATCGATCGCGACGGCATTCTGGCCGGCATCAACTGGGCCTCAACGCTGGAACTGGCGAATGCCGTGTCGATCCCGGTCATCGCCTCCGGCGGCCTCGCCTCCATCGAGGACATCAAGCGCATGTTGCAGCCCGATGCTGCAAAGCTCGAGGGTGCTATTTCAGGTCGTGCGCTTTATGACGGGCGCATCGACCCCGCCGAGGCGCTTGCTCTCATCAAGGCTGCAAAGGAGGTAAACGCATGACCCTCAAAGCCCGCGTTATCCCATGCCTCGATGTGAAAGACGGCCGCGTCGTCAAGGGCGTGAACTTCGTCGACCTGATCGACGCCGGTGATCCCGTCGAGGCGGCGAAGGCCTATGATGCGGCGGGAGCGGACGAACTCTGCTTTCTCGACATCACCGCTTCGTCCGACAATCGCGACACGATTTTCGACGTCGTATCGCGCACCGCCGACCATTGCTTCATGCCGCTCACCGTCGGCGGCGGTGTCCGCGCCGTCGCTGACATCCGCAAGCTGCTTCTCTGCGGTGCCGACAAGGTCTCGATCAATTCCGCAGCGGTGAAGGATCCTGATTTCGTCGCGCAGGCCGCCGACAAGTTCGGCAACCAGTGCATAGTCGTCTCGATCGACGCCAAGAGGGTTTCGAAAGACGGGGAAGCCGACCGCTGGGAAATCTTCACCCATGGCGGACGCCAGCCGACCGGGATCGATGCCGTGGAATTCGCCGTCAAAATGGTTGAACGCGGCGCCGGCGAATTGCTCGTCACCTCGATGGACCGCGATGGCACCAAAAGCGGATACGATATCGGCCTGACACGCAGCATTGCCGATCAGGTTCGCGTCCCCGTCATCGCCTCGGGCGGCGTCGGAACGCTTGATGATCTGGTGGCAGGTGTGCGTGATGGCCATGCCACCGCGGTGCTTGCCGCTTCCATCTTCCACTTCGGCACCTATTCGATCGGACAAGCCAAGACCTATATGGCCGAGCATGGCATCCCCATGCGTCTCGACTGATTGCAGGAACCTCTTCCATGAGTGCATTTTCCCTTTCCGATCTGGAGCGCATCGTCGCGACACGCGCCGCCGCCTCTCCCGATGAATCCTGGACAGCCAAACTTGTTGCGGCGGGTCAGGAACGTGCGGCTAAAAAACTGGGCGAAGAGGCGGTTGAGGCCGTCATCGCCGCCATCGCGAAAGACCGCGACGGGCTGAAAAACGAGGCCGCCGATCTGCTTTATCACCTGATGGTGGTGCTGAAGATTGCCGACATTCCGCTTGCCGATGTTTTTGCCGAGCTGGAGCGCCGAACCGGACAGACCGGGCTTGCGGAAAAGGCAGCGAGGCCGACATCATGAACGTCAAGGCAGGCAGCGGGGAGAGAGGCATGCCGAGCACACTCGATCATTTCCGCCCGGATGAATATTCGCCCTACCACTTCTTCAGCTCTGAAGAATGGGCGAATTTTCGCGCCGACACGCCACTCACCCTTTCCGCCGACGAGGTGAAAAGGCTGCGTTCGCTGGACGACCCGATCGATCTGGACGAAGTGCGGCGGATCTATCTTTCGCTGTCGCGCCTCTTGTCATCGCATGTGGAAGCGTCGCAGCTGCTTTTCGAACAGCGCAACCGCTTCCTGAATATGGCGGACGTAAACAAGACGCCTTTCGTCATCGGCATTGCCGGGTCGGTGGCCGTTGGCAAATCAACAACGGCGCGTATCCTGAAGGAGCTTCTGGCCCGCTGGCCCTCCAGCCCGAAAGTCGATCTCATCACCACCGACGGGTTTCTTTACCCGAACGAGGTGCTGCGGCGCGAAAACCTGATGGAGCGCAAGGGCTTTCCGGAGAGCTACGATATCGGCGCTTTGCTGCGTTTCCTCTCGGCGATCAAGGCGGGCCAACCGAATGTGAAGGCCCCGCGCTATTCCCACCTGACCTATGACGTTTTGCCGAACGAATTCACTGTCATCGACCAGCCGGACATCCTGATCTTCGAAGGCATCAACGTTCTGCAATCGCGCGACCTGCCGGCGGGCGGGCGGATCGTACCGATCGTTTCCGATTTCTTCGATTTCTCGATCTATATCGATGCTGACGAGGACTTCATTCACAACTGGTATGTGAACCGGTTCATGAATCTGCGGCAAACCGCGTTCCGCGACCCGAATTCGTTCTTCAATCGCTATGCATCGATCAGCGAGGAAGCAGCACTCAGCATTGCCGAGGGTCTCTGGCAAAACATCAACCTGAAGAACCTGCGCCAGAACATCGTGCCCACGCGACCGCGCGCCGACCTTATCTTGCGCAAGGGAAAGAACCACCTGATCGACACGGTGGCGCTTCGCAAGCTGTAAAAGATGCCGCGCGAGGCGGCATCTCCACTGCAGCGGTTAAAAGCCGTTATTACGCAAGGTCTGGAATACGCAGGACCTGACCGGGATAGATTTTATCGGGGTGAGTCAGCATCGGCTTGTTGGCTTCGAAGATGATGTTGTTCTTCGCACCATTGGCCTTGCCATATTGCGCTTCGGCGATCTTCCAGAGATTGTCGCCCTTCTTGACCGTGTAGAAGACGGGTTCTTTCGCCGGCGCTTCGGCGACCTTCAGTTCACCCGCCTCGACCTTGGAAATGCCGAGCGTATTGCCAACCGCGATGACCGCCTTTTCGAAAACCGACTGATCGGCCACTTCGCCCTTCAGAACGACCTTGTCGTCCACCACTTCGACCTGAACCTTGTCCGTGCCGAGATCGTGGGAAGCGAGTTCCTTTTTGACCGCTTCGACATCGGGGGCATCATCACCACCGCCGATACCAAGCTTCTTTCCCGCTTCCTTGATGAAATTGAACAGACCCATAGCACCCTCCTTGGTTGTAGGGATGCTTACCAGACGATATTTGAGGCTCTATGACAAGTGCGAAACATTTCGCCGTCTGCCGCCTATTCGCCTGACGGTTTGCCACGCATTTTCTTCACGTCCGAACGTCCGGACTTTGCCTTGAGGCGGCGCTCGACCGAGCCTTTGGTCGGCTTGGTGGCCTTGCGCACCGGTGGCGGCGGGGCGGCGGCTTCAAGGATCAGTTCCTTCAGCCGATCACGGGCATCTTCCCGATTGCGCTCCTGGCTGCGAAACCGGCTCGCCTCGATCATCAGCACGCCTTCTTTCGAAACGCGCCGGCCGCCCAGCCGCAGGGCGTTTGCCTTTACCCGGTCTGGCAGGGAAGGTGAATTGGCGATGTCTAAAAACAGCTGGACCGCCGTCGAGACCTTGTTGACATTCTGGCCGCCGGGACCACCGGCCAGCACGAATTGCTCCGTCAGCTCCCAGCCGGCGATGGTAATACGGTTGCTGATGTAAAGCGCGTCGCTGGCCATGATCTTTCTCCGCGCCGGTGATGCCACAGATCACAAAAAATGAAAACAGCAGGCCAAACGAAAGAACCCGGCACAAGGCCGGGTCCCCTCCTCCTCATAAATGAGGCTTCATTCATTCAGCCGCGAGCAGCAGGCCAGGTGCAGCGTCGCGAACCTTGCTGTCCACATGATCTTCGAACTTGGTGAAGTTCGTGACGAACATGGAAACCAGCTTCTTCGCCTGCGCATCGTAAGCTGCACCATCGGCCCAGGTCGAACGCGGATCGAGGATCGCGCTATCGACGCCTTCCAGCGACAGCGGCACGGCGAAGCCGAAATTCGCATCGGTGCGGAATTCGGCACCCTTGAGCTCACCGGTAAGTGCCGCCGTCAGAAGCGCGCGGGTCGCCTTGATGGGCATGCGCTTGCCGATGCCGTAAGCGCCGCCGGTCCAGCCAGTGTTGACCAGCCAGCAATCGACGCCATGCTTGCCAATCAGCTCACGCAGCAGGTTGCCGTATTCCGCCGGATGGCGCGGCATGAAGGGCGCGCCGAAGCAGGTGGAGAAGGTTGCTTCCGGTTCAGTCACGCCTTTTTCCGTGCCGGCAACCTTTGCGGTGTAACCGGAGAGGAAGTGGTACATGGCCTGTTCCGGCGTCAGACGCGCGATCGGCGGCAGCACACCGAAAGCATCCGCCGTCAGCATGATGATCGTCTTCGGATGGCCGGCAATGCCCGTTTCCGATGCATTCGGAATGAAGTGCAGCGGATAGGCGCTGCGGGTGTTTTCCGTCAGCGAATTGTCGTTGAAATCAGGAACGCGGTTTTCGTCCAGCACGACGTTTTCGAGAACCGTGCCGAAACGGCGGGTCGCGGCATAGATTTCCGGCTCGGCTTCCGCCGAAAGCTTGATCGCCTTGGCGTAGCAACCACCTTCGAAATTGAAGATGCCATGCTCACCCCAGCCATGTTCGTCGTCGCCGATCAGCGTGCGCGACGGATCGGCCGAAAGCGTGGTCTTGCCGGTGCCGGAGAGACCGAAGAACACGGCGGAATCACCCTCGGGACCCACATTGGCCGAGCAATGCATCGGCATCACGCCCTTGGCCGGCAGAAGGTAGTTCAGCACCGTGAAGACGGACTTCTTGTTTTCGCCGGCATAGGAGGTGCCGCCGATGAGGACGAGACCATTGGTGAGATCGCAGGCGATGACAGTTTCCGTACGCACGCCGTGACGGGCGGGATCTGCCTTGAAGCTCGGCAGGTTGATGATGGTCAGCTTCTGCTTGAAGCCCGCCAGTTTCTCCTGCTTCGGGCGGATCAGCAGATTGCGGATGAACAGCGAATGCCAGGCAAGCTCGGTGACGACGCGTGTTGGCAGCGCGTTTTCCTCATCGGCGCCGCCGATCAGATCCTGCACGTAAAGTGTCTTGCCGGCGGCATGGGCCAGCATGTCCTGGCGCAGCAGCTCGAAATTTTCCGGCGACAAAGGCTTGTTGTTGTCCCACCAGATGGTGTTCTCGGTGGAGGCATCACGAACGACGAACTTATCCTTCGGCGAGCGGCCCGTATGCTGACCGGTGACGGCGCGCAGCGCACCATCGATGGTCAGTTCAGCCTCGCCGTTGCGGATCGCCTCTTCGTATAATTCGCTCTCATTGAGGTTATAAAAGACGCGGGAGGCCTCGCCCAGTCCGAGTTCCGCAACTCCATTGGCAGGATTATGAACCCCAAGCTCGTTCA
>Ga0209070_100731_pt1 | contig 11902 bp, 9 predicted proteins | sample SynthPrep_5_END__FD_187205 | JGI IMG/M metagenome (GOLD analysis project Ga0209070, IMG submission 187205) | Synthetic microbial communities from Ohio, USA - SynthPrep_5_END_DS10_MetaG (SPAdes) (version 2) | ecosystem: Engineered > Bioreactor > Aerobic > Activated sludge | place: USA: Ohio... | reverse complement strand
ATGAGCCCGACGAGCTACCAGACTGCTCCATCCCGCGTCTGTGGGTCGGCATTCTACAGCCAGAAGCTTGGCTGTCAACCGCTAATTGCAAGAAAAGTGTTTTCAACTCAGATGCTTAGCGTTAAACAACTGTTAGACTTCCTAGCTCCAGGCCAGGCTGGACGAGGCTTACGAGGGTGTTGTGCGCAAGATAATCCACGTCGACTGCGACTGCTTCTACGCCGCCATCGAGATGCGTGACGACCCGAGCCTGGCCAGTCGTCCGCTGGCCGTCGGCGGTTCGGCGGACCGTCGCGGGGTAATCGCCACCTGCAACTACGAGGCGCGTGCCTATGGTGTGCGTTCGGCGATGTCGTCGCGGCATGCGCTGAAGCTGTGCCCGGATCTTCTGATCGTCAAACCGCGCTTCGAGGTGTACCGCTCGGTCTCGCGTGACATTCACGGCATCTTTCGTCAGTTCACCGACCTGATCGAGCCGCTGTCGTTGGACGAGGCGTATCTGGATGTCAGTGACTCGCCGCATTTTGCCGGCAGCGCCACGCGCATCGCCCAGGAAATTCGCCGTCGTGTGGCGCAGGAGCTGCACATCACCGTGTCGGCTGGCGTCGCGCCGAACAAGTTCCTGGCCAAGATCGCCAGCGACTGGCGTAAACCCAACGGGTTGTTCGTGATTACCCCGGATCAGGTCGACGATTTCGTGGCGCAGTTACCGGTGAACAAGCTGCATGGCGTCGGCAAGGTCACGGCTGACAAGCTGACGCGCTTAGGGATTCGCACCTGTCTGGATCTGCGCGACTGGAACAAGCTGGCGCTGGTGCGCGAGTTCGGCAGTTTCGGTGAGCGCTTGTGGCGCCTGGCCCACGGCATCGACGAACGTGCCGTGCAGGTGGACAGCCGCCGCCAGTCGTTGAGCGTGGAGCACACCTACGATCAGGATCTGCCGGATCTGCAGAGCTGCCTGGAGAAACTGCCGGCACTGCTCGAGGAGATGAACGGCCGCCTGCAGCGTCTGGACGCCAGTTATCGACCGGACAAGCCTTTCGTCAAAGTGAAGTTTCATGATTTCACCCAGACCACTCTGGAGCAGGCGGGGGCCAGTCGGGATCTGGAAAGCTACCGGCTATTGCTGAGCAACGCTTTCGCCCGTGGCGACAAGCCGGTGCGCCTGCTCGGGGTGGGCGTCAGGCTGCATGATCTGCGCGGGCGGCAGGAGCAGCTGGAGCTGTTTGCGTAGCCCGGATGCAATCCGGGAGCTCCTTGCGCGCTATCTCTCGATGCTCCGCTCTGACCTTTATAGGAGTGACCGGGCGGCACGCTGATTCAGCCGCGAATTTCGCGGATAAATCCGCTCCTACAACCCTGTGCAACAGCCAGCTCGATCATGGCCTTCGGGCTACCGCCCCGGATTGCATCCGGGCTACGCCGTCACTGCGGCCAGAGGCGAATCGGCTTGCCGCTGGCCGGCCACAGCTGCAACTGGCCGATGTCGTTGAAGTCCCAGCGTTGCACTTCAGTCAATGCCGCGAGGAAGCGCTGTTCCTGCTCCATCAGTGAGGGCGCGCACATCTTGCGGGTGCTGCCCGGGGCTTCGAAACGGACGGCATCACCCTTTAGCGTGTAGCCGGCGAACCAGTGGTTGCAGCCGGCGTGCCCGTGAGCACGACCGTCCGCGGCAAACGTGACGGTCAGGTGGCTGCGGTCGATCAGCGGGCTTTCGCCGATCCATTCCACTTGGTAGCTGCGTTCGGTTTCCAGTTGCGGTGCGTCGCTGGCGCAGCCGGCCAAAGTGGCGGCGAGCAGGGCGAGGGGCAGGGCGCGTTGCATGGTGTCAGGCCTCCTGGCAGGTGCGGCACAAATGGCGGCCGGCGTCGTTGCGCCAGCCCAGTTCGGTGATACGAGCCTCGGCGGCCGGGGCTTGTGCGGTTTTGCCCAGGGCGGCGTCGACGGCGAATTCGAAATCCAGCTGCTTGCCGCAGCTGTCGCAGTTCACTTGCCAGTTATGAATGGCCAGCTCCTTGAACTGCGGGCCCTTGCACACGGCCAGCCATTGGCCGGGCGGGTTGATCAGGTGGCGAACCTTCTCCACCTCCAGGCGCATGTGCAGGTCGCGGCTGCCCTTGAGGGTGACCAGCAGCACGTCGTTGGCCTGGATGGAGCCGCCGTTGCCGGTGACCTGGTAGCGGCCCGGTGCCAGTGCGCGGCACTCGGTAAGGGTGTGTTGCGGGTTGAGCAGGGAATAACGGAAATCGTGTTCGGCCATGGGTCCTCCAGATCAGCCGGCATGCTATCACGCGCCGGCCTTGACCTCATTGCTCGGCTGGCCGGCGAGCCAGGCGGCGATGTTGTCCAGGGTGGTGCGGGCGATGGCGTCGAGCGCCTCATGGGTGAGAAAGGCCTGGTGTGCGGTAACGATGACGTTGGGAAAACTCAGCAGGCGGGCCAGGGTGTCGTCCTGCAGCGGCAGGTCGGAGTGATCCTCGAAGAACAGCTCCGACTCTTCCTCGTAGACATCCAGGCCCAGATAGCCGAGCTGGCCGCTTTTCAGGGCCTTGATCAGGACGGGCGCGTCGACCAGCGCGCCGCGGCCTGTGTTGATCAGCATCGCGCCACGTTTCATCTGAGCCAGACGTGCGGCATCTATCAGGTGGTAGCTGTCGTCGGTCAGCGGGCAGTGCAGGCTGAGGATGTCGCTGCTGGCGATCACCTCTTCGAGTGGTGCCTGGCGCGCGCCGAGCTCACCGAGCCCGGTCAGCGGGAACGGATCGTAGATCAGCACCTGGCAGCCGAAGCCGTGCATGATGCGGGCGAATACCTGGCCGATCTTGCCGCCTCCGACCACGCCGACGGTCTTGCCATGCAAGTCGAAGCCGGTCAGGCCATGCAGGGAAAAATCACCCTCGCGCGTGCGGTTGAACGCGCGGTGGATGCGCCTGTTGAGGGCCAGCACCAGGGCCACGGCGTGTTCGGCCACGGCATGCGGTGAATAGGCCGGTACTCGCACCACTGGCAGGCCGAGGCGCTGCGCCGCTGCCAGGTCGACATGGTTGTAGCCGGCCGAGCGCAAGGCGATCAGACGCGTGCCGCCGGCCGCCAATTGTTCGAGCACCGCTGCCGACAGGTCGTCGTTGATGAAGGCGCAGACCACGTCGTTGCCTTTGGCCAGCGCCACGCTGTCGCGGGTCAGGCGCGCTTCATGAAACTGCAGGTGCCAATCGGACGAGCCGCTGGCCGCCAGGAAAGAGTCGCGGTCGTAGGTTTTGCTGCTGAACAGGCAGATACGCATGGCAGGTCCTCAGGCACTTTGTGCCGCTGCTTCGGTCAGGCGCTCGATCGCTGCGTCCAGTTCGTCCAGGGCGCGCTGGGCCTCGGGGTCGTCCTGTTTGAGCAGCGTCTCGCTGCGTTGGCAGGCCATACGCAGTTGCGGCACTCCGCAGTAGCGCGTGGCACCGTGCAGGCGATGCACCCGCTCGATCAGCGCTGTGCGTTCGCCAGCATCGCGAGCCTGGCGGATGGCCTGGCGGTCACCGGGCAGACCGGCCAGCAGCATGCTCAGCATATCCGCCGCCAGATCGGCTTTGCCCGCGGCCAGGCGCAGTCCTTCTTCGGCGTCGAGTACCTTGGGCTGCGACTGCGGCGCAGCAGCCGGGACCACCCTGTTGTTCGGCTGGTTGCGCAGATTCAGCCCCGTCCACTTCAGCACCACCTGGGCCAGTTGGCGCTCGTTGATCGGCTTGGTCAGGTAGTCGTCCATGCCGCTCTGCAGCAGGGCGCGCTTCTCGTTGGCCAGGGCGTGGGCGGTGAGGGCGATGATCGGCGTGGCGCTGCGGCCCTGTTCGCTTTCCCACTGGCGAATCGCTTCGGTGGCTTCGCGGCCATCCATGCCGGGCATCTGCACGTCCATGAACACCAGGTCGAAGCTACCGTGCTGTACCGCTTCTATAGCCGCGTAGCCGCTGTCCACGGCGGTGACCTGAGCGCCGAGGTCATCGAGCAGGGTTTGCACCAGCAGCAGGTTGGCCGGGTTGTCGTCCGTGCAGAGGATTTGCGGCCGGCGCGTGTTGCCGATGGTGACCGACTCGCTGGCCGGGCGTTGCGGGCTGACCATCTCCACCAGCGCCTTGTACAGTTTGCGTGTGCAGGCTGGTTTGGCCTGCAGTTGGGCGTAGGCATCGGGCAGCGATTCGTGAAACAGCCCCAGTTCGGTGGTCGGGCACAGCACCAGGGCCTTGCAGCCGAGCCGGTCGAGATCCTCGATACGTTGGCCGAGGGTGTCGGGCGGTAGCTGGCTGGCGGTGATGCCAAGAACAGCCAGGCTCAGCGGGTGTTCGCGATTCTGCTGCTGGCTCACGGCATCGAAGAGTTGGCCGGGGTCGGCGAAGCTTTCCACCTCCAGACCGCAGTCTTCGAGCTGGTGGGCCAGCGCCTGGCGCGCCAGCTCGTGGCTTTCCAGTACGGCCACGCGGCGGCCTTGGAGGGCGGCACGCGGCAGGTCTTCGGCGTCGTCGCGGGCCTTGGGCAGGGTCAGGGTGATCCAGAACTCGGAGCCTTCGCCCGGGGTGCTGTCGACGCCGATCTCGCCGCCCATCCGTTCGATCAGGCGCTTGGAAATCACCAGGCCGAGGCCGGTGCCACCGGCCTGGCGGCTGAGCGAGTTGTCGGCCTGGCTGAAGGCCTGGAACAGCGCACGCAGGTCTTCATCCGACAGGCCGATGCCGGTGTCCATCACGCTGATGCGCAGTTGTGCGCTGTCGGCACTTTCATCCTCGACCATGGCGCGCATGACGATGGTGCCTTCGCGGGTGAACTTGATCGCATTGCTGACCAGGTTGGTCAGCACCTGCTTCAGGCGCAGTGGGTCGCCGCGCAGAGCCAGCGGTGTGTCGCGGTAGATCAGGCTGACCAGCTCCAGCTGCTTTTCGTGGGCCGCGGGGGCGAGGATGGTCAGGGTGTCCTGCAGCAGATCGCGCAGGTTGAAGGGGATGGATTCGAGCATCAGCTTGCCCGCTTCGATCTTGGAGAAGTCGAGCACCTCATTGATGATGCCGAGCAGGCTGTCGGCGGATTTCTCGATGGTCGACAGGTAGTCCTGCTGGCGCGGGCTGAGCTCGCTCTTTTGCAGCAGGTTGGTGAAGCCAAGGATGCCGTTGAGCGGGGTGCGGATCTCGTGGCTCATGTTGGCCAGGAACTCGGACTTGATGCGGCTGGCTTCCAGGGCCTCCTTACGCGCGAAGTCCAGCTCGATGTTCTGGATCTCGATGGTTTCCAGGTTCTGCCGTACGTCCTCGGTGGCCTGTTCGATGCTGTGCTGCAGTTCTTCCTGCGCGTTCTGCAGGGCTTCGGCCATGCGGTTGATACCGGCGGCCAGCTCATCCATCTCATGGCTGCCCAGCGGTGGCAGGCGGGTTTCCAGGTGGCCGTCCTTGAGTTGGGCGACACCGGCCTTGATCTCGCGCAATGGCTCGTTGATGCTGCGGCCCATGCGCAGGGCAAGCAGGGCGGTGACGGCAAGGCCGCCGGCGATCAGCAGCAGGCTGGCGAACAGGCTGCGGTAGCCGCTGAGCAAGGTGCCCTGATGCGAAAGCTCCAGTTCGACCCAACCGAGCAGCTCCAGTTGGCGATCCTCAGTGAAGTCGTCGCTGAGCACCAGGTGCTGGTCGTAGACCGGGAGCAGAAAGCGCGTGGCGTCCTGGCCGCTGAGCAAGCTGATGCCCGGCTGACCGCCGGGTGACGGGTTGAGCATGCTGGGCCCGGCGTGTGCCAGTGAGGCGCGCTCAGGGGTGAGAAAACCCACCGCACGCACATCCGGGTGCTCCAGTGCCTGTTGAGCGATGCGCTCGAGTTTTTTCAGGGCTTTCTGTTCCAGCGCGGGGGCCGCCAGGGGCGCCAGGTGTTCGACCAGCATCTCACCGCGCTGCAGCAACTGCGTCTGCAAACCGGACAACTGCACCCAGGTGAAATAGCCACCCAGTACCAGAGCCAGCAGGCTGGTGGGGAACAGGGTGAGCAGCAGCACGCGGCCTTTGATGCCTAGATCCTTGAACACGACGTTCCTCCTTAATGACATCTGGGCAGTGTAGCGATTCAGCGCGGCGGAATCTGTAGATGAGCGATTGTCGTTTAATAGGTAGAATTGTTCTCATTCTGCCTGTTCGGTTTCTCTTCATGAATGCCAGCTCTGCTTCTCCAGCCCGGATCCTCGCCGTCGAGGACGACCCTCTGCTTGCCAGTCACCTGCAGTCTCACCTGATGGCCCGTGGCTTCGACGTGACCCTCAGTCATGACGGTAGCGATGGGTTGCGCTTGGCTGAGAACGAGGATTTCGATCTGATCCTGATGGATATCCTGCTGCCCGGCACCAACGGCCTGGTGGCGCTGCAGCAATTGCGCCAGCGCTGCAGCGTGCCGGTTCTGCTGATGTCCGCGTTGGGCGATGAGCAGAATCGCATCGCCGGTTTCAGTCAGGGCGCCGACGATTATCTGCCCAAGCCCTTCAGTCTCGGCGAACTGAGCGTTCGAGTGGATGCGATTCTGCGGCGTGTCGCCTATGAGCGTCGCGAGCCGCAGTCGGGTGCAGAGGGCAACGGCTTGCAGTTCGACGAGGGGCGTTGCGATGTGGTTTTTCGTGGCACCTGGGTCGGCCTGACGCCCAGCGAATACCGGGTGCTGGAGCTGCTCTGGCGGCACCGGGACGAGGCGTTGAGCAAGCCCTTCCTTTATCAGCAGGCGCTGCGCCGCGCCTACGCCCAGCACGACCGCAGCCTGGACATGCACGTCAGCCACATTCGGCGCAAGTTGCAGGGCGTCGGCTATGAGGCGACGCGTGTCGATACCGTTTGGGGCAAGGGCTATATCCTGACGCAGGCCGGGGCATGAACCTGCCGGGGCGGCACTCACTGCTGTGGCGGCTGGCCGGCGCATTGGCGCTGTTCTGCCTGCTGCTGGTCAGCTTGCATGTGGATGTGGGCCGCGAGCTGATCGATGCGACCTCCTATTTGTCCGAATCCACCAGGCAGACGCTCAAAGGCTATGCCCGGGAGGCGGAAACGACATGGCGCGAGGAGGGCGCACCAGGCGTCGATGCCTTCCTGCAGCGGCTGCAGGAACGTGAGCAGATCTGGGCTGTGGTGGTCGATGAGCACAAGGATTCGTTGTCCTCGCAAGCCTTGACGGCCGAGCAGGCGCAGCGCCTTGATTTCGTGCGCAGGTTGGAGTTCCCGGTTGGGCGACCAGGTGGCACACCGACTTTTTACATTCCTTTCAGCGACGGCAATGCCCGGTTGGTCATGGAGTTGCCGCAGCGTTTGAACCCGCGCAAGTACAACGAGCTGTGGGAGTTGCTGCTGCAGCGCGTGCTGCCGGCCATTCTGGCGGTCGTCGTGGCCGTTCTGCTCTACCGCCTGCTGATCGCGCCGCTGGCGATCCTCAGGCGTCAGGCCGCTGCGCTCAGCGCTGGCGACCTGTCTGCCCGGCTCGGGCCGCAGGTGACGCGGCGCAAAGACGAGTTGGGCGAGCTGGCGCGATCCTTCGATCATATGGCCGAACGCCTGCAGGGCACCGTGACGTTCCAGCGCCAGCTGCTGCGCGACCTGTCCCATGAACTGCGCACGCCGTTGGCCCGCTTGCGCGTGGCGGGGGAGAGCGAGCAGGACGTCGAGGCCCTGCGTCAGCGCCTGGCGCGTGAAGTCGAGGAAATGGAAAAGCTGGTCGGCGATGCGCTGGAGCTGGTCTGGCTGGATACGGAAAGACCCAGCTTGCCGCTGGAAGAAGTGGATATCGTCAGGCTCTGGGATGTGCTGCGGGAGAACGCCGGCTTCGAGACGGGCTGGCCGATCGAGCGCATGCCCTGCGAGCTGCCGGCCGACTGCCGGGTGCTGGGCAACCTCAACGGTCTGGCGCAGGCGCTGGAAAACATCCTGCGCAATGCCATTCGCCACTCGCCGGAAGGGGCAGTGGTACGCCTGGCCGGACAGCGCGAAGGGGACCAATGGCTGTTATGGATCGAGGACCAGGGGCCGGGTGTCGCCGAGAGCGAGCTTGAGACCATCTTCCGTCCTTTCACCCGGCTCAGCGCTGCCCGTCCGGGTGGTGATGGCTTCGGCCTGGGGCTGGCCATTGCGCGCAGCATGATCGCTACTCAGGGCGGTTATCTGTGGGCAGAGAATGCCGCGCCTGGGCTGCGGCTTAAGCTCCGCCTGCAAAGTGTATAGTTCGTAAATTAGATTTACTCTCAAATGTAAATTCTTACTATTTGCGTCTGACCCAACAGGGCCGGCAAATAGTGGCGCTTCTTTTTTCCTGGTGCTCGCTCTCGATGGCGTGTTGTCCATCCGAGGCTTTGCCACGGCCCTTTCGATTGGTTTTGACCATTGCATGCCGGCTGCTTCCGCTGACCACGGCGGAGCATGCCGCCGATGTTGCGAAATTGGTCAGCCGGCGAAGCCTATGTCCGGGGAGTGCAGGGTTCGAGTTCCTGTGCAAGACGGTCGCTGGAAACAAGCCGACAACTCGACTCACCTCGATCACTGGGAGCAATCCACATGTCACTGAACCCGCGACGTCTCGCTGTATCGTCTCGGCCTCGATTCAAGCAAACCCTATTGGCAGTCGCGCTGGCTTCGCTGGCCTGCTCGGTTGCTGCCGACGAGAAGTCCAGGCAACTGGAACTCGGAGCGGTGGTCGTCACCGCCACGGGCTTCGAGCAAAGCGTCAAGGACGCTCCCGCCGCCATTACGGTCATCTCCGCAGAAGAGCTGAAGAAGCGCTCCTATACCGATGTGACCGACGCGCTGAAGAATGTGGCAGGTGTGCAGATTGCCGGTGGCGGGGTGGAGCGCTCGATCCAGATCCGTGGCATGACCTCGGGCTATACGCTGTTTCTGATCGATGGTCGGCCGATGCAGGGCAACGACGCCTTCGGCCTTAACGGTACCCAGAACGGTACGCCGATCAACTTCCTGCCACCCATCGAGGCGATCGAGCGCATCGAGGTCATTCGTGGCCCGGCGTCGTCCCTGTATGGCTCCGATGCCATGGGCGGGGTGATCAACATCATCACCAAGAAAATCCGCAACGAGTTCGCCGGCAGCATCACCACCGAGTACAGCCTGGCCGACAGCGCCAACAAGGTGAACGAGGACGGTTACCAGACCAGCGCCTATCTCAACGCGCCGCTGATCGAGGATGTGCTGGCCTTGCAGGTCAACGGTTCATTCCTGCACCAGGACGAAAGCCATTTCCTCGGCGGTGACGACAGCGCTGCCTCCGACCCCAGGTACAGAAGAAGCAACCTGGGCGGCAAGCTGGGCTGGAACATCGACGAGCAGAACCTGGTCACCTTCAACTACAACGAGGCGCTGCAACGGCGTTGGGCCAATCCGGGCAAGAGCATCGACGTGGCCGATGAGCCGAGCTACAACGAGTCGATCCTCAAGACCTACGCCATCACCCACGAAGGGCGTTACGACAACCTGCTGCTGGATACCTACGTCAACTTCGACACCTCGGAGAACCCGACCCGGGTCAACGCCAATACCGGCAATGGCATCGAGTACAACGTGCTGACGGCCAACGCCCAGGCGACCTATTTCCTCGGCTCCCATGCGCTGACCGGTGGCCTGACCCACAAGTACGAGGAGCTCAAGGACGGTGCCAGCAGCGGCCTGCGTCCGCCGGTCGTTCCAGTTGCCGATGCCGTGGTGGAGATGGATCGCTACCAGAACTCGATCTTCCTGGAAGACAACTGGAGCCTGACCGACGACCTGTCGCTGACCCTCAGTGCCCGCTATGACGACAACGAGGCGTTCGGCAGCGAAGTCAGTCCCAAGGTCTATGCCGTCTATCACCTGACCGAGAACTTCACCCTCAAGGGCGGTGTGACCTCCGGTTACAAGGCACCTAGCCTGCGTCAGGCCGCAACCGATTTTGGCTCCACCTCGAGGGGCGGCGTCATCATCGGCAACCCCGAGTTGACGCCGGAGACCAGCCTCAACCGCGAGGTCGGCATCGGCTACGAGAACGTCGATCTGGGCCTCAACACGACCTTGACCGTCTACCAGACCGACTACAAGGACAAGATCAACCGCACTGGTCGCGTCTGCGAGCCGAACGTGCCCTGCGTGTACAACGGCGCCACCTACCCGGCGCACCAGTTCGGCTACACCGCCTACGAAAACGTGGACGAGGTAGAGCTGAGGGGCGTGGAGTTCACCCTCGATTACCAGCTACTCGACAACCTGATGTATCGCCACAGCTACACCTATACCCGTACGGAGCAGAAGACCGGCCAGTACAAGGGCGAGCCGCTCAACGACATGGCCAAGCACATGTTCAACGTCTCGCTGGACTTGCAGGCAACGGAGAAGCTGAACCTCTGGACCCAGCTCAATTACCGGGGCGAGACATCCGGGCGCTGGCAGACCGGCACCAGTGGTGCTTCCACCAATGGCGTGACCTACCCGTCCTATACCTTTGCCGACGTCGGTCTGGTGTACAGGCCGACCAAGGACCTCAGCCTGAAGTTCGGCGTGTACAACGTCACCAACAAGGAAGTCACCACCGACGATGACTATGCCTACAACCTCGATGGCAGGCGGTACGTGTTCGGCCTGACTCAGAACTTCTGATCCGCAGCACAGCTTCCAGGCTGCCCTGGAGCCCTTCCGGGTGGCCTTTGCCGCCAGCTCCTGGCGCGCTGCTGCGGCATTCCCGAACACTCAAAAAGTGAGGAAAGCGATATGACGCTGTTCAAGCGTACCCTGATCAACCTGTTGCACCTTGGCGCGCTGATGTGCGCCGTATCGGCCCAGGCCGCCTACCCGCTGGTGATCGAACATGGCCAGGGCAAGCTGACGTTGGACCAGGCGCCCACGCGCGTCGCCGTTTTCGATCTGGGCGTGCTCGACACGCTCGATGCCCTTGGCATCGCCGCTGCTGGCGTGCCGCAGATGGCCGGGCCGGCCTACCTGAAAGCACACTACGCAGGGCGCGAGATCGTCAATGTCGGCACCTTGTTCGAGCCGGATCAGGCGGCCCTGGAACGGCTCAAACCTGACCTGATCATCATCGCCGGCCGCTCCAGCAATCAGTTCGAGACGCTCTCGGCGCTGGCGCCGACCATCGACCTGAGCATCGCGCCAGACCACTTTCTGGCGGGCGTGCAGGGCAATCTGCAACTGCTGGGCGAGATCTTCGACAAGCAGGATCAGGCTACGCAGCTGCAAGCGCAACTGAACAAGGCGCTGGCTGCCGTTCATGCCAAGTCCGCCGGCCTGAGTTCGCTGACGCTGTTCACCGTCAATGACGCGCTGATGCTGCATGCGCCGGGCGAGCGTTTCGGCATGCTCAACGAAGTGCTGGGCACTCGCTCGGTGGTCGAGCCGGTGGACCCGGCGAGCGTTGCGCAGGGGCGCCCGGCGCCGGATTCACCCGAGGCCAGGCAACTGCGCGAGCGGCAGCAGGTACGCCTGGAGGCGGCGTTGAAAGAACAGCCGCAATGGTTGGTGATCCTCGATCGTGGCGCGGCAACCGGCGGCGAAGGCAAGGCCGACGAGACGCTGGGCAAGCATGCCGGTATAGCAGCCAGCAAGGCCTGGGCCGATGGCAAGGTGTTCTACCTCGATCCGGCGACCTGGTATATCGCCACTGGCGGCTACCAGGGGCTGATGAGCACCCTGAAGGATTTCGCCGCCGCGCAATAAAGAAATGGCATGGCCCGGATGCTGTCCGGGCCACCATCAGACGATCCCGGACAGCATTCGGGTCGAGGCTCGATCACGCCCTGCAACCGATCATGGCGTGATGAAGCGACGGGTTCGGCGTATCATGATGCCCCTTCGCGTCAGTCTGGATTCGAGCGACCCATGACCCTGCAATTCCCCACCATTGCCGACTGCATCGGCAATAC
>Ga0209070_100722_pt1 | contig 12115 bp, 21 predicted proteins | sample SynthPrep_5_END__FD_187205 | JGI IMG/M metagenome (GOLD analysis project Ga0209070, IMG submission 187205) | Synthetic microbial communities from Ohio, USA - SynthPrep_5_END_DS10_MetaG (SPAdes) (version 2) | ecosystem: Engineered > Bioreactor > Aerobic > Activated sludge | place: USA: Ohio... | reverse complement strand
CTAAATGGAGAGCCCCGGGCCTACGCGCGCTGACCCGATGCAACTAGAGGCAGGGGTCCCTTTTGGGAGCCGATAAGGGGTCCCGTTACGACGCCGATTGACACTCAACGACGCGTATTTCACGCAAACCCTGCTTCCAGCCTTTATGGACGATTGCCCAGACCTGACGGCAAAGTGGGATGTGGTATATGACGCCCGAGGCCATCTCGTGGAGCCGCACACGGACCACAGCCTGGCGCTTGGAACCATCCATGTGCGGGAATACCTTCAGCGCCGGCCGAGGCAGGAAGCTGGAGCGCTTATCAGCACGACCGCTGGGCTTCACCCGACCATCGGCCCTGGTGATCGATATGGAGCCGTCCTGTTTCTTGAGAAGGAGGGCTTCGAACCACTTCTCCGCGCTGCAAGGATTTCAGAACGGTTTGACGTGGCCATCATGTCGACCAAAGGCATGTCGGTAGTCGCTGCCCGCGCGCTGATCGATCGCCTTTCCTCGGCAGGCATTAAGATACTTGTCGCCCACGACCTCGATATGGCGGGCATCCGCATTTTCGGAACGCTCGGCACGGATAGCAGCCGATATCAGTTCTCGCATCGTCCAGATGTCCGGCGTCTTGGGTTAACGCTCGATCAGGCCGATTCGATGAACTTGCAATCCGAACGTCAAGAGGTTCAAGGCGATCACGCGCGTATCCTCGAAGGGCTTCGCAACCATGGCGCCAGCGAAGGCGAACTGAAGTTTATTGCATCCGGCCAGCGCGTAGAGCTCAACGCCATGCCATCCGACCAGTTTGTGGAATGGATCGAATCCAGCTTACGGTCGAACGATGTGCAGAAGGTCATTCCGCCGGCCGCTACGGTTGAACAGCAGGCTAGGCATATACTGGGCCTGCGTCATCTGAAGCGGTCCGTCGCTGATCTTGAACGCGAAGCGCGGATTCATGCCGCCAACGTAGCGCTGCCATCAGATCTAGACAGCCGCATGCGATCGGCCTTTGAGAATGACCCTTCGTTGCCATGGGAAGACGCCCTTCGTCGCGCTCTGGATGGTGTCGCCTAAATGAGCCACGGCGAGCTATTCACCCCACAGGAGTTGGATAGGTGTGATGGACTAGGCATCGCGCCTATCCTCATGCGCCACGATGAGATCATTAACTTGAAGATGGCCGTTCATGTGACCGGCCGGAGCGAGCGGACGATCAGGGACTGGTGCAGGGACTTCGGAATAGGTGTGAAGGCTTGCCCAGGCTCACCGCTGCAAATATCGGCACCAGCCCTTGAGATGGTCAAGCATGGTGACTTCGCCGCGCTCGAGCTTCTACGCGAAGGCAATCGGCAGCATCCCCGCGTGAAGCGGATATTCGACCACCTTGGCCTCCCCTTGTAGCCCGAAACGTCGCGAAAATCGGTAAAAGGTTGCCGCACCCTTCCAATGCCCAATAGGTGAAAACCGTGGCCTAATGCATCTCGAACACGAGATCAGGAGGTTACGGTTATGTCCATCGTCGCCAAACAGCGAAAGCAGAAAGACCCGATCGTCAACGTGATGTTGAACGGCGGCCGGGTCACGTCGGGCTTCAGAACAGCCCTGTTCGCCGCTGCCAGCCGCGCCGGCGTTTCCGTCAATGAATTCGTGCTGACTGCTGCTGCTGAAAAGCTCTGTGCTTCTGGCAGCCGGTTCTCTGGTGTCTTCGAGCCGGGTGATATCCCGCATAACGTCCAGAGCGCCGCATGAGCAAAAAGAGCCGCGCCATCCGCAAAGAGATCAAAGCCTTGGAGTATCAGGTTGAGCAACTGTTCGATCTAGTCGGCCGGCTGACCGAGAACCAGCGAAAGCTCATGAGCCATACCCAAGGCATCCCTGAAACGGTTGGATCAGCGGTCGGCGGCGCGGTGGCCGGAATTCTCGCAATCACTGAACGAAACCAGGCGGCGCAGGATCATGTGCGCGTCGATCACTAGAAGGAACTGCAGCAATGGCGAAATCCGAAATTAGCGAGCCCGTTCTCAACCAGCTGACGGATGTCATCGCTGACATCGTATCCAAGGCGGTCGATGAAGCGATCGACAAACGGCTTAACTCGAATGGCACCCTGACCAATACCCGCAAGCCTGGCACTGGCTTTAAACTGCCGAGGGCCGAAGGCTACAAGGCGCCGGAGGGCGAGTGATGTCAGCACCAATGAAACACCTGTCGGTGGCGGAGATAACGGCGAAGCTTGCCGAGATTGCTGAGAAGGAAGCGGCACACAACGCGCGCGACTTCGACGCCGAACTCCGCAAGGTTATGGTCGAGGGCGGTGACATCGACGCCCTTGAGAACGCGCAGCTGGATGCTGAAAAGCAGGCTCGACGGCTTCGTGTCCATCGGTCGGCGCTTGAGGCCGATCTGCCGATTGCGCGCAAGCGAGAGGCCGAAATCGTTATCAAGGAGAAGCATGACGAGCATGTGGCCCTACGGCCAGAGGCGGCGAAATCTGCTGCCCGCGTCCTTGATGCGTGGAACAAGCTGATGACAGCCATGGATGAGTGGGAAACCTATCGTGAGAAGTCTGGGAAGATCAGCGAGGAGATATACCGACTCTGCGACGATCAGGGCGTTGAGTTGCCTGAGATGGGTAAATTCATCAGCAAGAGCATCCACGCCTTGGCGCCTAAAGCGCACGACGATCTAGCCGACCGGCTAAACAGTTCGATCGGGGAGACGCTGAACGTCGGTCGATACGTTCGAGGCTATCACGTCGATGGCTAAGAATGGTGGCGCCGGAGGAGTTTTCGTCTTTCGCCTCCGGCGCCATCGCTAACGATAACCGTCTTTATCAGGAGCACTCAATTGGGTGATTTTGCGCAGTTGATCCTCACAGCCGATAGTCGAGGGCTTGTCTCGGGCGAGCAAGCTCTAGACCGTCTCGCGGCGACCGCCGAACGGACGGAAAATCGCACCGGGAAAGCCCTAGAGAAGGTTGGCAAGGCTGCAAACGACGTAGGTAAGCAGAGCGCCTATGCAAGCCAGGGCTTGCGTATGCAGGCGATGCAGCTTTCACAAGTGGCGCAACAGGCTTCGGCAACGGGAAATTGGCTGCAGGCGGTGGCCATTCAGTTGCCGGATCTCGCTTTAGGATTTGGCCCTATCGGCATCGCCGCCGGCGCAGCTGCTGGGGCGGCACTCTCGTATTATTCGAGCATCATCAACGATGGTGAGGCTGCAGAGCAAACCCTGTCCGCCCAAGCCGATCTGATAGCCAGTGTTGCTGAGAATTGGGGGGACGCTGTTCCGGCGCTCACCGATTACGTCAACCAGCTGAAAGAGGCCAAGAAGGTTTCTGATCTTCTCAACGCAACTGACAAATTGGCTGAAAAGTCTTGGCAGGGAGCTAGGGATGAGGTCAAAAATCTCAGCGTTGATATTGGTGCGCTAACAACTGATTTGATGGCGGCCGGCGCATCAGAGGACACCATTTCCAGATTGCAGTCGGCTTTCGCGGACGTGTCAAAGGCCGTGAAGGAAGGCAGAGACGATGCCGACGCGATGAAGGAAGTCCAGGACGCGCTTGCAGATGCGTTCAATCAGACTGGCATACCCGCGATAGGAGACTATCAGGACGCTTTCGAACGGCTGTCCCAGACGATTGCTGGGGCCATGCGTCAAGCAACGGGGTTCAAGCAACAGGCTGTGGAAGCACTTGGACTAGGGAAGTCACCATTAAACCCGCTGTCGCCTGTCTTTTCGGAGAACGGTAAGATGTACACGGGCGACGACTTCACGCCCGCCAATCCGCCTACGCCTGAGAACCGGCCGAAGATCGAGCTAGAAGGGCTCTATTGGGAAAACCGCAGTAAGGGCGGCGGGTCGCGCCGCGTCGAGCGCATTAGCAAAGAGCAGCGCGAAATCCAGAGCCTTTACGACAGCACGAGGACGGCCGCTGAAAAGTACAACATCGAGCTTACGCGGCTTGATGAGCTACACGAAAAATTCGGCCTCGACACCGACACCTACAGCCGTGCCATCAAGCAGCTTAGCGACGACTATTACGCATCTTCGGAGGCAGCCAAGACGCTGGCCGAAAAAACAGAATACTACAAGGACGCAACCAGCGACCTTTTGCATGATGTTCGGTCGGCGCTGTCTGACGGCAAAGTCAGTTGGGACGAGTGGGCCGATATCGCCCTTAACGCGCTCGATAGAGTGTTGGACAAACTGCAAAACTCCTTCATCGATTCAGCTTTCGAAGCGCTCGGTGGAAAGAGCAGCGGCGGTGGCGGCGCGCTGCTTGGCAAACACTTCAACCTCAATTTCAGGAGCGCGCTATGAGCATGTTCTATAGCCTATGCATGAATGACCGGATCGAGCTTCTGACCGATGGAGCATGGTATTTAGATGACGGGACGATAATCGGCATCGGTACCAAAGTGCGCCACTCCGCTTCAAAGCCTCTGTGTGCGACCGGCAGAGGCGCAACCGATGTGGTCAAGAAATTCACTCTCTTGGTAACGACCATTGCTGACTTTTCGCCGTCCGTCGATCATGCCATCACTGAGATTGCATCTCGACTAGGCCAAGTGTGGGAACGGCGCGATGAAGCGGTCCAGAACCATGCCGAAATCCTGATTTCGTGCATCAGTGAAAGCCTGGGACCGACAAACCTCTATTGGTGCTCCAGCAACGCGTTTGGTCTACTGGAGCCATGGGTTCTTCACAACGTCGGACACGAGATCGGCGGTGGCGGTATCGTCACTGACGAGGCGTTGAAACTTGCCGGCATCACGCCGCAGCGAATGGCAAAGGAAGGTTTTGCTCCCTTGTGCGCGGAATTGTTCGAGCTTTGCAGAAGGGAAAAGGGCATAAACCCGATGAAACCGGAGAACCCTCCGCTCTACGGAATTGGTGGTTTCATTGAGCACACCGTCGTTTCCGCGGCAGGAGTGACCACGACCAAGATCAAGGAATGGCCCGACGAGATCGGAAAGCCGATCGACCCATTCGCTTCCATCAAGCTGGATGCTGCCGAATGACTAGCGATAACGGGAATTCTCAAGAGCAACAGAAGCGCGAGAGGCAGGAGAAAATCGACCGGATTATTCGCCTGTCGGCCGGCGAGACAATGGAGCAGATCGAGGCCAATCCCAAACCGGAGCACGAGATTACCCCTCGTGAGCAGGCGGCTGTTGACGCACTCCTGTCCTCTCCCGACGAACTGCCAAAGTACACTGACGGCGGCGCGTTGAAAATCATCTGCTTCGACCATCCATCGCAGGAGGTGGCTGGCGCGGTGGTGATGCAGGCTTTCGGCGTCACCGATCAGCGGATGTTCAACGGCCTCATTCGGCAACTGGTGAACGCGGTTTCGAAAGGCAACAAGATCGATGCTGACGAACTCAACGCTGCTGTTGCGATGGTCGCAGGCATTGCCCCGCGCGATCCATTGGAAGCAATGCTGGCTGTCCAGATGGTTGCTGTCCAGTTCAGCAGCATGAGGCATACGAGGTCTATGCTGACCTGTGACACAATCGATCAACTCGACATTCAGGAGCGTGTCGTCAACAAGCTAATGCGGACCTTCACAAGCCAGATGGAAGCGCTGCGAAAGCATCGCAACGGCGGTAATCAAAAGGTGGTTGTTGAGCATGTCCACGTCCACAGCGGAGGCCAAGCCATCGTTGGTAACGTGACCCACGGGGGGCGGGGTGGAAACCAAAAGGGGGTGCAATCCCATGAACAGCAAGATTTATCCTTACCAACGCGCGCCGCGGTGCTCGGCTATGTCGAAGCGGACCAAGTGCAGATGCCAGGCGCCAGCGGAACGCGGCAAGACGGTGTGCCGGTTTCACGGAGCGCGCGCCGGAGCGCCAAAGGGTAGCAAGAACGGCGCGTTCAAGCATGGTCGGTTCACCTGCGAAATGGTCGAGGTCCGCAGGGAGATTGCCGAGATCGGGCGTCAGCATCGCGACATGATGGCGCTTCTTTCAGGTGGCGGCCGGTAAAGCATGTGTAAAGCAAATCAAAACAGAAAATGATGATATTGCACTGAAGCATCAACGCCTGTTATACATCAGCCAGCGACCACGGATGAACTGGCGCAAAGAATTGGCCGGCCTTCCGAGGTGACGGCCTTTCTTTTTGCCTGGAGTTTCCCATGATTACTGAGATCGAAGTCGAAGGCATCGGCACCATGCGGCATATGAACGCTTTCCAGATGCGGAGAGCATTGCGCATTGCCGACAGACAGAATCGAGCCATTGCAATGGCAGCATTTGGCATCGGATTGACTGTGCAGGAGTTCAAGAGGCTCAGTGCCGATCAGCAGCGCCTAATCTGGGATGCTCACAATCGCCTCACAGCGCCCGGTGCTGGCGCGCCCAGCAGAACAACGACGGAACAGGCGGCAAGGCCTCCACGCGCATGGCAGAGGCTGTCAGAGGCCGAGAAGGCAAACTATGGTCGGCAGCTGCTCAACGTCAAAGCCTCGCTGCCGCATGGTCACTTCCGGCGATGGGTAGAAGATAAGAGCGGTATCACATACAGCCAGGCGCAACGGTATATGAGCGCTGCACGAAGCAGCGCCTCTTTACTCAGCGGCTTTGAAAAGGTCGCTTGCTGAAGATTTCTCATTGATGGAGAGGATAGGTATCCTGTTTTCAGGTGGGATGCCGTAATTGTCGCAAGGTGTTGTCAGAGCGCGGTAAAGGGCTTGTGCCAAATATTGCTTGGTAGTTTCCTTGGCCTTCTGCCCTGGCTCTGCTGTGAGCTTCAGTGCCGGCCCCTTTTGCATTTCCACGGTCACGTTGAGGCCGTACTCAGTTTTTGAGGACGCTAGCAAATCGGTCTTGTCGGCAAAGAGATTGCCATCCACAGAGCAGAACTTGCCGTAGGAGATCAGACCTTTTTCGGATATCGCCAAGTCAGCTATCGCGTAGAGACCTCGTTCCTTGCGGAGCGCCTCTGCCGTCTCATCGATGTTAAACTGTGCCAAGGCTGGTGAAACGGACACCAGCAGCGCCAAGCTTGCCAAGACCTTCATTTTTCGTCCCTCGTTATACAACTTGTAGTGATGGCAAAATCTGGCAAGGTGAGCCGATTGTCAATCTGACGACATAAGCAATTTCCGGTAGCGATAATGACCCTTATCGTGAGCAATTACAGAGGCCTCAATGACGATCGGCATACCCAAGCATCACATCGCCCTGACAGATGAGGAACGCGAAATATTATCGCGGATCGACCTTCGCATCGAGCTACCGAACAACGTGGACGGCCATGAGGTTTATCTGGCCAACTGTGAGCCGATTATGGCTCTTCTAAAATCCTTGTCAGCCCGTTCAGGCATTCCAGAACGCAGGCTTGCCTATTGGACTGATCCAAAATTCAAGCCAGGCAGAACAAAAGGCTCTCTCAGAGACCTGTTTGCAAGGAACGGTTCATCTGGGCGGGAAGCCTATACGCACCCTCACTTCTTGCCCGTGCTTCGGTTTTTCCTCTTCGGTGCCGATCTCCCGCCAGCTGCAATCGAAGCTTTCGAGGCGCAAGTAGGAAACCCGAAATGGTTTAGCGGCAGCGACATATTGGGGCTGACCAAGAAGACAAGGGCAATTGTGCGGGATTTTAATCTTCGCCACCATGACGATGAATTCTTCAAGCTCGCGATCGACAACGGACTGAACCACTCGAACGCGGAAAGCGTCCGTAAGGCGGCGGTGGAGGCATCAAGGAGATAGCGGAATTGAGCGTGTCATCGATCGTAAACGTGTTGGCAGATTTGGCTGCAATCGTAACTGCCGGGATTGCGGTAGTTGCGTGGTTCTCTTTCAAGCACAGGTCGCGGGATCAGCAAGAGCGTCTCGAAAACTATCTTGAGCAGGTGATGAAGGAAGCTCAGGCCAACCCAGCAGAGAGCGGAGAAGGCATGAGGTCTGTCATCCATGTCATGGCACACCTCTACATGACGGAAAGTCAGGTTTACGATGCAGCTTTCTCCAGCAAAAAGATCAAGTCCTGGCCCAGAACAGGTAAAGATGGCGTAGCTGATCAGGTGATGTTGCAATACAATCCCAAGCGGCGCGCCAAGGATGGCGTTTAAAGGAAGCCATCCCCAGCATGATCCTTGAACCGGTCCGCACGCCGAACATACGTTTCAACGGTGCGCGGGTCGCGGTGCCTCGTCACTTCCATAATACGAGATATGCTTGCCCGGTTCTCTGCAGCCGAGGTAACGAAGCCCGCACGCAGTGAGTGACCGGATAGGCTCGCAACATCGAGGCCGGCAGCATCGGCATACTTCTTGACGATCAGCGCCACCGCTTGATCCGTCAGCGTCTCTGCCGTCAGGCGATCGCCACGATTGAAACGGCGGAAGATCGGGCCCGAGGTTATCTCGGCCGCCTGAAGCCATTCCTTGAGCCTGTCAGCGGGTTTCAGCGCCTTGCCGTTGAGGATGGCAACCGATTGGCCCTTCGCCTCCTGGTCGGTCTTGGACTTGGGCAGGAACACATCCACGCCTTCATCGCTGAACGTCAGATCCTCGACGGTGATCGCCACAAGCTCCGATCGACGGAAGGCGCCAGCGAAACCGAGCAGCAACAACGCCTTGTCACGCTTGCCCTGGAGGCTGTCAGCGTTGATCCTCGCCATCATGGCGTGAATGACATCAACCGTTGCTGGAGCCTTCTGGCGGGCTGCTGTGCCCAACGTGCGGCGTATGCCCTTCAGGATGGCAGCCACGCCTGCATTGTCGGTCGGATTGTCCAAACCAGCGCCGCGGTGAAAGAAGCGAATGGCGGCCAGCTTGCGGGCGATTGTTGGCACCTTCTTGCCAGCGTCGGCCAGAAATGAGGCATAGTTCGCCACTGTCGCAGCGTTCGCCGGCAGATGCGATCTGCCTCGCTCAGCGCACCAGCCCTGAAACTCTTGCCAATCGCTCTTGTAGGCTCGCATGGTGTTGCTGGACAGCGCAGCGCGGCCATAGTCGAGCGCAGCGTCAGAAAGATCGGAGACAGCCTCTATTCCCGGCTGTGAGGAGATCAAAGTAAGTGCCGACACGTTGCCGTCTCCCTAAACAGTGTTGATCCAGAAAATCCATCGAGGAATGAAGCATGAGGCCGCGCTGTAATTGTCGACGTAACAATGTGCCTGCATGCCATACCCTTTGGAGGCCATACACGCCCGCCGGTACTCGGTGGCGACATTGGCAGGGGAAATGTTCTTCTCGATTATCAGCATCGAGCATTCCGCATTCGATTGCTCGGCGTTGGCAGACGACCACCAGAAGACGAGGAGAACCAGCAAAGCCAGAGCCAGTAGGCCGCCAATCAAGAACACTAGACCCTTTAGGGCTGTTGTTAGCATCTCGCGCTTCCCCGCCGATAGCTATTGATAATCGGGTTTCCCGTTACTCTGTCGAGCGGTTCAGCTTCAGGCGCGCACCTGTATATTCCCCGTTGGTAATCTCGACGCCATGCGCCGCATAGGCCGCCTTGATCTTATCCTTAGTCGCCTCTGTCGCAGTGCCAGAGGTCTCGAACCTGTGCACGGTCGAGAAAGCGATACCGGCATTGTCTGCCAGCTCTCGAACGGACCACTTCAAGATCGCCCGAGCCGCTCTGTTAGCCTCTGGTGTCAGTTCAGCCATGCTGTTTTCTCCGAAAATGAATACACTTGTATTTAAATGCTTGACGTTCACTACGCTTGTAGTTATGAATACACCTGTAAGCAAATCATAACAAGGGAAATCGAACGATGTCACGCAACACAGTTAACGTCCGCCTCTCCAGCCTCTTCACCAACCCGGCTTTGAAGGCTGCCTTCGAACGTGCCGAGCGCGACAATGGCGCGGCTCTGGTTGTCCCGGCTCCTCGCGATCCGCAGTTGACCGGTGGCGCTGCTCTCGAACTCGCATAAAGACCGCCTCCCATTTTAGGGAGTGACAAAACCCTCTCGACAATTTGGAGAATGACAATGCCGAACAGCACCGTTCCGGCCACCGCCGAAGGCATGCCCAAATTCGACCGCGCCGCCATCATGGCAGATGCATGGGAGCGTTACCGTTACATCCGCCGCCAATACTCTGCCAAGCAGATCGAGCGCGGCATTGTGGACGCCTCGTTCTCAGCCTGTCTCAAGACAGCATGGCGCATCGCCAAGCAGCGCCGCGAGGAAGCCCGCCACGCTGCGAAGGTGGCCAAGGTGATGGAAACCCCTGCCGGTGACCGTCTCCGCGCTCTCCAGTCCGCTCTGGCCGATACCAATTACCTGTCACTCCGATACAGCGCCGCCGCTCGCCGCGCTGCCATCAAATCCGAGATAGCCGCCCTCACGGCGCACTGACCGCACCAACCCGACAATCAGGAGACACCATCATGCCGAATACGATTCCGGCCGCTGGCGAAGCCATGCCAAAAACTACCAGGCGCGCTTTCCTTGCTGGCGTAGCTGTCGCCGCCATTCCAGTCTCTGTGGCCGTTACAGCCACTCAAGTCCAAGCTTCCGGGCTGACAGCGCTCGTGCAGAAGCACAAGGAAGCTGTCGCAGCTGACAGGGCCGCATGGGAAGCCATGTCGGACTTCGATGATATGCCGGAACTGCAAGCGCGGCCTACGTTACGCGTTCAAGTCGGTCGAACCCTGATGGGGAAGAACGACGCCGGCGAAGACGTATGGAAGCTTAACTACGTCGCGTCGGAAGGTGCTATTCGCGAGGTTTTCGAAAAGCACGACCAGTGGGCACCGGGCCGGATGTTCCACGGCTCGCAGCAATGGGTAGCTGATCGGCGCGCCGCGCATTACCGGCTTATGGAAGAAAAGCTGGAGGAGCTTCGCGCCATCCGTGCCGAGGTAAAGCAGATCGAGGATGACTGTGGTTACACAGCTGCATTAACCGAAGCCCGCCGCCTCTCATCTATTGTGAAGGGTATCGAGGCTGAAATCATCGCCTACGTGCCGACGACGTTCCAAGAAGCTATCGATAAAGCCAACTGGTGCGTTTGGGCATCCAAAGACGACTACTGCTACCTCTACGACAGCTACGAGCTTTCAGACGTTCTGACGGATGTCTTGGCGTCGATCGGGAGGGCCGCAGCATGACGAACTCCTCTCAAGCACGGCTCCAGCTGCTCGATATCGTGAACATGATCGACATGGTCAAAAACATGAACATGGCGCTGCACATGGCTACTGCCGATATCGGGAACATGGAGAAGACGAACGCCTTGCAGTCGGTGACCGACGAGATAGAGAACCGCATCTGCATCATTCTGGATCATATCGAAGACTTGCGGGGGATACTCCCATGATTGCGACCGCCGAAAGTCTTCAAGCCCGACGCGCCGCTCTCGAAGCCAAGATCGAGGAACTTATAGCCCTGCTGGACTTTCTCGACGGTGACGAGAACCTGGAGCCCTATCTATCGGACACCGACCCTGAGGACGGCGACAGGGAAGAAGACGACGACCCGGAGCCGGAAGAAACAGACCAGAACGGCGACGAGCAGGATTGCTGCCACTCCGAGGACGAGTGGCGGCCGTTCAGCGGTGCATTGCAGTTTGATGGATCGGGCAACAGCATCGCACGCAGCATGATGCGAGAGCGGCGTAGGAGGCAAGCATGAGCACTGTTGTCTGTTTCCCCGCTCATCGCCAGCGCAGCGAGATCAAGCGTTGTGCCGGCAATCTCGACCGGCTGCATGGAGAAGCCGCAAGCCGATACTGGCGGGAGGAAATGCGCCTCCTTGCCGCCCGACTGTCAGCGATCGGAATGTGTGAGGCCGAGGTATCGAAGCAGGCTCTGCTCTTCACCGGTGCCGTTATGGAGGAGATGCAGCGCGCCTATGCCGAGCGCGCTATTACAGCAGAATGACAGCACATGACTGCGTGGCGATTCTTTTTCTCGCTGACGCTAAACTCAGCGCCGCATGTCGCGCGACATGTTGCATGGACTCGCCGTAGCCAAAAGGAATCTCCCGCAATTGAAGGGAATCAGATTGCAACACGACGCAACACGAAATCCCACAATCGATGTGAGGTTTTGACTGCAAGCATTTGATTTTATTGGTGAAATTTTTGGAGGCCTCGCCCGGAATTGAACCGGGGTACAAGGATTTGCAGTCCTCTGCGTCACCACTCCGCCA
>Ga0209070_100719_pt1 | contig 12238 bp, 9 predicted proteins | sample SynthPrep_5_END__FD_187205 | JGI IMG/M metagenome (GOLD analysis project Ga0209070, IMG submission 187205) | Synthetic microbial communities from Ohio, USA - SynthPrep_5_END_DS10_MetaG (SPAdes) (version 2) | ecosystem: Engineered > Bioreactor > Aerobic > Activated sludge | place: USA: Ohio... | reverse complement strand
ACGTGAATACCGCGCTGATGCCGGAGCAGCACGTTTGGCTGGCGCTGGCAAAATGGTCAAAGCCCTTGAGCGCTTAAAGTATAACCACGAGAGCCGGTTGGAAGGGAGCATGATGGCTTTTGGTATATCCGGTAAGAAAGCCAAGTCAGAGCTATTTTTAAGCCATCCACCATTGGAGAAGCGTATCGCGGCGCTGCAAAACAGCCGTCAGTTTTAATACGCAGTATACTTGAAAACTGCAAAAACTAAGGCCCCAATAGGGGCCTTGTTTAAAAGATACATACACTCCATCAGCAAGAAAAAACTACAAACTTTATCCGTGCCTAATCACCTTTATTTGTTTTATTGCGCTTTTGTAACCACCGCGGAAAAAACGCAAGCATAGCCGCTAACAGGGCAATAAGTAGTAACGTAAAAGCAATTTGATATGCAATAAAGTTAGTCACCTCGGTAGATACAAACCAACTAGCAATTACGCCACCGAAAAATAATAGTATTCTGGCGATAAATCCCATCCTTTTCCCCTTTAATTAATTGAGACTATATATTGGATACTAACTTTCAGCGTCACGCTTGATGTAAGTTGCGATACCTGCCATACAAAATTCGGTTAACCTTTTTGCTTGATCTTCTGCTGAGCAAGAATATATAGCGGGCATATTTTTTTTTAATAACTCAGGCTTCACAGACCAGGGACTGGATATTGTTAAGCAAGCAATCAGCGCTTCTTGTACTTTCGGATCCGCTGGTACCATACCTAGATGCCTGGCAACAACCTCTTTCATTATGATAAATCGGGGGCGGATAACATTTTCTTCAAAAGCCTCTGCTACGCCAGACGGCATAAATGCTTCCCTGATCAACAACTGATATTGCCAAGCTCCGCTGTGGACTATCGTATCGTAAAACCGGTTGTATAAAAAACCTGCAAGCGCATCTTTTGCTGATATGCTCGGTGAGGTCAATTGCTCGAAGCTTGCCGAGGATGAAATAACTCTTTCCGCCTCCATTAACACTTCATGATATAAACCTTCTTTACTACCGAAATGGTAATTAACGGACGCCGGGGTCACACTGGCCACCCAGCAAATATCTTTGCTGGAAATTGCTTGATAACCATGCTCAGCAAACATTATGCCAGCATGCTTAATTAACAGTGCCCGAGTATGATTGCCATCGGTACGATTTTCTCGTTGGTAGTTCTTGTTTTTTATCTTCGTCATTGCTCTATTCTGTAAATTTAAATGAGCTATTATTATCAATATTTAACAAGGCTTTGGTTTTTTAAAGCACTATATCGATTTACTAATCGCTAAGCTCTGATTTTTATATTAAAACTAATGGTTAATAGTTTTAAACGCTATTTTATCCGCATGGTCATACATTAAGTGGCAAGTACAAGCTGCTTAATGCGGATGCTCCAAGTAACACAGCACCAAACTGGCTAACATATTGGCTATACCGAAGACCCACCTTAGTGTGTCGAAATTTTGCCCCTAAAAAAACAAACACATAGTAACAGGGTAAGCTGACAACCAAAAAGCACACCCCCACAACTAGGCTGGCAAAAAACCTCTCTGTACCATAATCAGGAAGCAACGAACCCGCACTAAAAGCGATTACCCAGCCTTTGACATTTAGCCACTGAAAAAGTGAAGCCTCGCGATACGTTAAAGGACGCCGCTGTTTATTAGTAGATGTTGGTACGCTAACTAATAAATTTAAGGCATACAATAGCAGAAACAGCGAACCACCTAACCTGACAAAAAAACTTATCATAGGGAAATGTGCCGTTAATTCGGTAATGCCCAAGCTAATTAATACAATCTTTACCGGATACCCAAAGCAAACCCCAAAATAATGAGGTAAGGTAGGTTTCAATCCAAAATTAATGGCAGACAGTACCAACATAATGTTATTCGGGCCAGGGCTAAGACAAGCCGCCATAGAAAATAACGCTATTATGCCTAACCATTCCAGCATTAAATGCTCCTACAGAGGCTAAAAGTTAAATAGCATAACACCCAGCCCGAGGGTGTTTTGTCTATGATTGTAGTCCAATAAGGTTTCGCCATAACCTGAAAAAAATTGAAGGTGTAGCCTCAGACTTTCTGGATTTGAACGACTTAGTGGATAAGTGAGATCCAATTGCCAGGCACCACGGCGGTGATTGTGCCAATTTAAACGTCTGGTTATCGTGGCTGAGCCAGGGCCCGGAACCCAGGAGAACGATACTTCTGATGAACCGATATAGCGTGTGAGGTCCGGGTTATCGTCGTCTTCTCGTTTTTCTTTAATACGTCTGTTGGTTTTAAGGAATAACCCGAATTGTTCATGCTCTAATGCTAGTGCAACATAATAGCGGTTCCAGCTTCTGGACAGCGGTTCACTCTGCCCATTAGATTGGTGCACGAAACCCAGTTGTACCATGTTTATATTCCAGCCGAAGGGGAGCGGCTGTAAATAATTTAACGTAGGGATCACGTAAATAATTTCAGGTTGGTAATCTGTACTTCTAAATGGCGCGGAGTCTTCACTATTCCATACTTGCCAGAGTGATGTTTGTGTATAGGCAAACCAAAGATCGGCATCTGGCAGCAGCACGTTTTCAAGCATTTTTGCACGCAATGATAACTGAATTTTGGCTTCATGAGGCTTATAGTTTTCTTGTAGATCTGCGGCACCTAAGGTAGGCGTTGTCGGTTGCTTGTTAATATTGGAGCTGTAATGATAGGGCAACACAAAATTAGCTTGGTAGGTTCGGACCGTATAGGTACCGCGTTTGTCCTCAGGTGATAATTCCCACAAACTTCTGAGCACCGAACCAATATCTGTTAATTCGACTGCCTGCGCCGATTCTTCGGTGCCGGGTAAGTCAATAGTAGATCCGGTCAGAAACCAATCGTCGTAACATTGCAGCCGTTTAATATCAGCAAGGTTTTTGCAGTGTTCCTGAGCATAAATGCTGGTTGAAAAGATAGCTGTTAGCAAGGCCAATATTGCTTTAATCATGCTGTTTCCCCGTATTTTATAGAATTATCCCCAATTGGCAGCACGGCATTGCATCTATTGTTAGCGCTTTTTCTGATGCGGCATAGTCTACTATTTTCGTCTGATGTTGAGTGTACAAGCTATAGATTAAATTTAAATTTAAATTTAATCAATGAGTGGTAACGGAAAAAACCTTGATAAGGGTTAGATTCTGCCGTTGGTTGACTGGCTTTTTGAATGACTAAAGTGAATGGCTTAGCAAAAAAATCAAATAAAATAAATAAGTTAAATAGGGTTCTGTATTTTTATAGGTTGCCATGAATAAAATTCAGTGTGCTTATGCATTGGTAGAATTTATGAAATGTGTTGGATATCGATCTTTTATTGTCGGGTTGTTTTGGATCAATAATGTGATAAATTAAATTTGAATTTAAATTTTAAATTGTTATTGTGCTATTTATATATTCCGAAACTGACTACCGGCAGCGGGTTTGCAGTTTACGCAAGTTGTTAATTTTACGTTTGATAATTAACTTTACTGGATCTGAGTTTCCACATCCCAAGGAAAGCAAGGTATGCATATATCTAAAAATATTCTAAAACTGCTCGCTGTTGCAGCTGCTATTATCATTGTCGCAGTTTTGCTGGTGCAGAAATACTGGTTTTCTGAAACAACAGCTAACGATATCGCTACAGGTAACGGTCGGGTTGAAGCAACAGAAATTGCTATTTCAGCTAAAAATGCTGGCCGTGTCCGGGAGATTTTAGTGAATGAAGGGGATTATGTCGCAGCCGAACAGGTGGTGGGTTATATCGAGTCGGAAGCACTCATTGCACAATTGCAGCAAGCTGAGGCTCAGCAGCGACAAGCTGTAAATGCAGTTAGTACCGCATACAGTCAGCTAGCACAGCGGAAAAGTGAAAAGGCAGCATTGGTTGCGGTACTTTCCCAACGCGAAGCTGAGCTAACAGCGGCATTAAGCCGCTCTCGTCGCACGAGTTCCCTGGCGCTGTCTGGTGCTGCATCAAAACAAACTGCAGAAGATGATGTTGCTCAACTGCGAAGCGCTGAAGCGGCTGTTGCCGCGGCAAAAGCCCAGATAGATGCAGCTGACTCTGGTATTGCGGCGGCAGAGGCGCAAATACAGTCGGCGAAATCTGTTACAGAAGCGGCAGAGGCCACAGTAAACCGAGTAAAAGTAGAACTACGGGATAATGTGTTGAAAGCACCACGCGCCGGACGGATCCAATACCGAGTCGCTCAGCCAGGTGAAATTGTCGGCAGTGGTGGTCGCATACTGAATATGATTGATCTGACTGATGTTTATATGACCTTTTTTCTACCTGCTGCACAAGCCGGACGTATTGCGATAGGTAGTGAAGTGCGGATTATTCTGGATGCGGCGCCACATGTTTCTATTCCGGCGCAGATATCCTATGTAGCTGATGTTGCTCAATTTACCCCAAAAACGGTAGAAACTGCCAGCGAACGTGAAAAATTGATGTTTAGGGTGAAAGCTCAAATTCCCCCTGATGTATTGCAAAAACATATCACTCAGGTAAAAACAGGTTTACCTGGCGTAGCCTGGGTAAAGCTAAGTACCGATGCACAATGGCCTGCACATCTCCCTGAGCGAGTTACGCCATGACTGTCGCTCGAATCAAACTAGTAAGCCTGCACTATGGTAAAAATCAGGCACTGAAAAATATAACGCTTGAAATCCCATCTGGCAAAATGGTGGGGTTACTTGGTCCGGATGGGGTAGGGAAATCCAGTTTATTGTCGCTACTGTCTGGTGCAAAAAAGATACAGGCTGGGCAGATAGAGGTGTTAGATGGTGATATGAGCAGTAAAGCGCATCGCGACAAAATTTGCCCTCATATTGCTTATATGCCGCAGGGGCTCGGTAAGAATTTATATCCTACCTTGTCGGTGGAAGAAAATTTACAATTTTTTGCCCGTTTGTTTGGTCACTCTACTGCAGAGCGTCGTCGCAGAATTGACGATTTAACTAAATCAACAGGGCTACATAAGTTTCTTGACCGCCCTGCGGGTAAATTATCTGGAGGCATGAAACAAAAGCTTGGATTGTGTTGTGCACTAATCCATGACCCGCAATTTTTAATTCTGGACGAACCGACGACAGGTGTAGATCCACTCGCCCGCAGTCAGTTTTGGCAGTTGATTAGCCGGATTAAACAAGACTATCCGCAGATGAGTGTGGTTGTTGCCACCGCCTATATGGATGAAGCTGCCGCTTTCGATTGGCTGGTTGCCATGGATAATGGTGAAATTCTAGCTACCGGGACTCCAGAGGAAATACTTGTCCGAACCTCATCATCTTCGTTGGAAGATGCCTTTATTAAACTTCTACCGGAAGAAAAGAAACGTGGCTACAAGCCAGTCGAAATAACACCTCTTAGCGGAGATACAACTGATATCGCTATTGAAGCAGAGAGGCTGACGATGCGTTTTGGCGACTTCACTGCCGTTGATAATGTCAGTTTTCGTATTCGTCGTGGCGAGATTTTTGGTTTTTTGGGATCAAATGGTTGTGGTAAATCTACTACGATGAAAATGCTTACCGGCTTGATACCAGCAACCGAAGGTAAGGCTTGGTTATTTGGTACGGAAGTCGATCCCAGAGATATCAACACCCGTAAACGCGTTGGTTATATGTCACAAGCGTTTTCATTATATGGTGAACTGACAGTAGTACAAAATCTGGTGTTACATGCCCGGCTGTTCCATGTTGCGGAGCAAGATATTCCTGGCAGGGTAGCCGAAATGATCATGCGTTTTGATTTAACTGCAGTGCCAGATGAACTACCGGAAAGCTTACCTCTTGGTATCCGTCAGCGCTTGTCATTGGCTGTTGCTATGGTACATAAGCCAGAGTTACTGATCCTGGATGAGCCGACCTCTGGCGTTGACCCTATTGCCAGGGATAATTTTTGGCGCTTGCTGACTGCTTTATCCAGGCAGGATCAGGTGACTATTTTTATTTCTACCCATTTTATGAATGAAGCCGAACGTTGCGACAGAATGTCGATGATGCATGCCGGAAAAGTGCTGGACAGTGATAAGCCTGCGCTACTGATGCAAAAACGCGGTAAAACAACGTTAGAAGCGGCCTTTATTGATTACTTAATTGAAGCCAGCGGTGACAGTCAAGCAGCAGAGCCTGAAATAGTTGATGTTACGACACCAGCCAAGAGCAAAGTGTTGACCTCGCCAAAACAACTTTTTAGTGTCCAGCGTATGCTCAGTTACATGTGGCGCGAAGCGTTAGAGTTACGCCGCGATCCGGTAAGAAGTACCCTTGGCTTAGTCGGATCACTCATCCTGTTATTTGTAATGGGTTTTGGCATCAGTATGGATGTAGAAGATTTACGCTATGCCGTATTGGACAGAGATCAAACGGTATTAAGCCAGAATTACACCCTTAGCTTGTCGGGATCCCGATATTTCTTAGAACAGGAGCCACTACGAGACTATGCAGAGCTTGATAATAGAATGCGTAGTGGCGAGCTTGCTTTAGTGTTGGAGATACCGTCTGGTTTTGCTAGAGATATTGAACGGGGAACCCCCACTTCGGTTGGAGCCTGGGTAGATGGCGCTATGCCACAACGGGCCGAAACAGTTAAAGGTTATGTACAAGGCATACATCAACATTGGCTGACGGAGCAGGCCCGTCTGCGAACTAACAATAGCGTGAGTAGTGCCGTAGGTATAGAAACTCGTTACCGCTATAACCCTGATGTGCGTAGCCTGCCAGCGATGGTGCCCGGCATTATTCCGCTGTTGTTACTGATGATGCCGGCAATGCTAACGGCGCTGGCAGTAGTGCGGGAAAAAGAACTGGGCTCTATTCTCAACTTGTATGTTACCCCGGTAACAAAAATAGAGTTTATGCTAGGTAAGCAGTTACCCTATGTTGCTTTGGCGATAATCAATTTTTTGTTAATGTGTTTGCTGGCTGTTACTTTGTTTGAGGTGCCCATTACCGGTAGCTTTATCACCCTGCTGTTTGCAGCTGTTTTATATTGCATTATTGCTACAGGCTTGGGGCTTTTAGCTTCAACGATTACTAAAAGCCAGATAGCGGCTATGTTTTTTGCCATGTTAGCCACGATGATCCCAGCAATACAGTTTGCCGGGTTATTGGATCCGGTATCTTCAATGGAAGGCGCTGGCCGCCTTATTGGCGAGCTTTACCCTGCGACTCATATGATTGACATTAGCAGAGGTGTTTTCAGCAAAGCGCTTAATTTCAGTGATTTGTATCATTCGTTTTTACCATTGGTACTGGCAATACCCGTAATTCTTACTGCGGCGGTGTTATTGCTGAAGAAGCAGGAGCGTTAGTATGCGAATATTAGCTAATATTTATCGCTTAGGGGTGAAAGAACTCTGGAGTTTAAGGCGTGATAAAATCATGCTATTTCTGATTTTCTATACCTTTACAATATCGGTTTATACCGGAGCCACTGCTATGCCAGAAACATTGCATAAAGCCCCGATAGCGGTAGTTGATGAAGATGCTTCACCACTTTCTGCCCGAATTGTATCGGCGTTTTATCCGCCACAGTTTAACATCCCCGAGTTAATTTCTCTGCAGCAGATGGACCCTGGAATGGACTCAGGCCGTTATACTTTTGTGGTTAATATACCACCTAACTTTCAAAGCGATATTCTAGCTGGGAACATAACCAATATACAGCTCAGTACAGATGCAACCCGAATGAGTCAGGCATTTAGCGGCAGCGGTTATATTCAGCAAATTATTATGGCGGAAATCAGCGAATTTTTGCAGCATCAGCGCGGCCTGGCGTCAACCCCTGTAGATCTTGAATTAAGGGTTAGGTTTAACCCCACGTTGGAAAAGGTGTGGTTTGGCTCCGTCATGCAGATTATCAATAATGTGACGATGCTATCGATTATCCTGACTGGCGCCGCCCTGATACGAGAGCGTGAACACGGTACCCTAGAGCATTTGCTGGTAATGCCTGTTACACCCACAGAGATTATGCTGGCAAAAATTTGGTCGATGGGCGTTGTAGTGTTGTTTGCGGCCGCGTTTTCTTTGACTTTTGTGATTCAAGGCGCTTTAAAGGTACCAATTGAAGGTTCTGTCATGCTGTTCCTGCTGGGCGCTGCTTTACATCTGTTTGCAACAACGTCATTAGGTATTTTTATCGCAACCCTGGCTCGGAATATGCCCCAATTTGGCATGCTGATGATACTTATCTTATTGCCGCTACAAATGCTCTCAGGCGGTTCCACGCCAAGAGAAAGCATGCCTGATGTAGTCCAAAATATTATGTTGGCTGCACCCACCACTCATTTTGTTAGCCAAGCGCAGGCTATTCTTTATCGTGGTGCCGGCTTGGATGTTGTTTGGCCCCAATTTCTTTGGCTAGTGATTATCGGCAGTGTTTTATTTGCCTTTTCGTTATCACGTTTTCGTAAAGCTATCACGCAAATGGCGTGACCAGCTATCTGCTAAGGCCAGCATCCGTTTATTTCTTAGTCTTAATTTATTTAATGGCTGCAGTGTCTTCTAAATCGTCGAGCAGGATACGCTTAATCTCTAAAATAGCCGCAGCGGTTTCCTGAACACTGTGGCCAGAGACAATAACTGTTTCAGATACCGCTTCAGGCAGGTGAGCGCTTTGGTAGGGAACTAAGCCATCATCACTGTCTTCTAGCTTTCCATCAGAGTGCGTTCTGGCAATGATAGAGTGATAGTTCACTGTCGAAGATATAGGGAGCGTCGCAGCAGCCAAAATGAAGTCATCATCCGCGTTTAAGTTATCAACACTATTGGGGAGGTAAAGCGGTTTTTTTTGACTTAAGGCGGGATCATCAGCGCTGCCTTGAAGCACATCAGCAAAATCTTCGAGAATAGTTAACGGCAGTTTGATCATGCCTGCGACAAAACGGCCTAATCTTTGTCCTGCAAAGGGAGTACCTCGGTGAGGTGCGGCAATAAAGATTGCCCGAGACACTTCAGGCATAGGAGAGAATTTTAATATTGGGCCTAAGCGCTCTTCAATGCGCTGCAGCTGTTTGGGTTTGAACTCAACATCCTGGAGCAATTCGTGCATTAGGTTGTCACTAGACGAAACCATTAGCCGCGCTATAACACCGCCCATACTGTGGCCCATAACGACCATGTTTTTTGATGCTGTCGCCGAACCTTGTGGATCATAATGATGAAGCACTGCATTGATAGTATTGCGGATCTCGAAGTGATTAATCGGGATAGGAATATTAGTGGGGTAATATACCTGCCACACCTGAAATTTTTTGCGCAGTATTTCATCACCCATTATTTCATTTGCCACGTTTACCCAAGCTTCAGGGCTACTGGCCAGCCCATGGATCATTAAGATAACCCTTCGGTCCGGATCATATGGCTGCATCAAGTATACATGTGGTTTGTCGAAGTTTTGCTCACGGCCCAGTAAGGTACGTATCGACTGCCGGGCAAAACCCGCATGAGCCAGCCACAGCCCATAGCCTGCGGTAAAGTGTCCGGCTAAAGGGATATGTTGCTCGTATAGCTGGGTAGCAAAGTACCGGTAAGGATCATACACCGCGAAAGTCACTTCAGTAGTGGCTAAAATATCTGCAAGGGAATCACTTTCAAAGCGCAATAAAGCGGTAACAACCGGGTACGGCATCTCGCTCCAGGTCGGTCTGGCTGCAACGTGATCTTTGCTATCGCTATTTCTGGTTAGAACGCCAGCATTAGTTTTCACGCTTCGGTCAGCAACCAACTCTGCACCAAAACCATCGCGTCGATACTGACTGCGAAGCCCCGTAAAAGCTAGAGAGGGAGCGGCAAATAAGTTATGGATCGGTTGCTCACTTTGCGCAATATTGGTTCCTGACAAATCTGTTTTGATTAACCAGCCACTCATGGAAAATGGGGCGATGTCAGAACTGACATTACTACTCTGTCCATGCGCTTCAAACAGAATGGTAGCCGTCTCTTGCACGGCTAAATTGTAATAATCACGTACCTGAGTTTGCCTGTCTTCAAATGCTCGCTCTCCGGCAGAGCGGTTAGTAAAAAACAGATAAGCATAAGCATAGCGGGCAGCTTGCAGCCAGGCATGCAGACGTGCTTCGGCGGCTGTTGTTTGCGATGTTGACAGCGCCTGCTGCACCCACAGTTCTGACAAAGTAGATAAACGTCTTTCATCATTAATGCCGCTTGTTTGCAGCAGTGTGGCAATGCATTCATGGCCCGGGTTATCTAAATTGAGACAGGCGCTAACATCTAATCCAGCTACTTTTATCGTCTCTATAGAGGCCGCACTAGGTCTGTTGCTGGTAAGCACATCGCCCCGTTTAATTCTGATGTACTCGTCAGTATTCATTGAGCGAACGGCAACCGGGCTATCGAACTGCTTTAGGGTACTGCAGGCATTAAGTAAGGCTGAACACAGCAGGATAAAAAATAGCCAGGCAAGTTTGTTAAAGCCTAAGGTCATTACTAATCCTCTTTGGAAATTGCGGCTATATCAGTTCTGATCGCACGGGAAAAATTGGGATCTTCGTTGGCTTGTTGCGCGCGAACATTAATATAACCCGAAGTTTGTAACTGACTATAGCTATAACCTGGTATTAAAGCGCCCTGCTCATAAGCATACTCGGCAAAATGGCCTGACAACAAAAGCCGGTAATCTAGGGGTATACCTGGTGCAATCTGGCGGGCTAGATCAAACACAATGGTTGTACAATTGCTTGTTAGGGTATTGTAAAACTGCGGTGTGGTGCGCAGTGACTCTGCCGTTGTCAGGTAACCCAAAAACAGGGTACGAAGTTGCTGCGGGTTTAATGCCAAAGGATACAGATAAACGTCCTCTTGGCGGGCATTACTTCTGGTTAGGATAATGTCTCGTTCATCTGCTGCAATAATCACTTGCTCAAATTGTCGGAAGAAACCGCCTATGGCGGAAAAGGACTCATGCCGCTCTTTGCGGATCTCTAACGAAAAAACCAGCTGTTGGCCGTTATCAAAACCAAAGGACACCAGAGTATGTGCAATATGCGGCCCCATCCAATAAGAGAGAATCAAATCGGCCGAAACCAACTGCTCTAAATTGTAGTGGCGGGTTTGCCAGTTTGCTGTGTAGTCGCTTTCACTACGCCATTTGAAATTACGTACATTATACAGCGTAACCTGGTTACCCTGCATCTCCGATTTAAGCAAATAAGCAACATCATCAGCCCAGTCACGTTGATGAGAGGGGGTAACAGTTTGCCACCAAATGAGTAATATTGCGCCTAAGAGCAGGTAAGCAATCAGCAAGTTGCGCATTCTTCGCCGATATCTATACCCTAGCGTTATTACACAAGCGATACCTAAGACACTCCAGCATGTCAGGACAAACAAGCTTACAGCAAAAGGGAAATCATATAATTGATACCATAGCGCCAGGCTTCCACACGCCGTTGAGATTAAGAGTATCAAGCCAACTAGCAATCGCAACATAGAGATATACATAGAGTTTCCAAAGTTATAGCCAACACCATAGCAACGCAGCTATGTCTAAACCAGTATCTTCGAGACCAACCAGGGGGGCTCGCAACCTAAATAGTTAATCTGCATATTTAAGCCAACAACGGCTTTGGCTTGACATGCTAATTAAACTACGATTAAATTTCGGACTGACTGGTCAGTCCGAAATTTATCTTAACCAAATAGAGTGATATATGAAAGCCAAAATTAATGAGAGTGAACCTAAACGGGTACACAAGAGTGCCGGGCAACGAGAAGATGAGATTCTGTTTGCCGCGTCACAAGTTTTTGCTGATCGCGGTTATCAGAGAGCCGATGTTCAAGCGATTGCTGATCTGGCGTGTGTTGGTAAAGGCACGGTTTATCGCTATTTTTCAACTAAAGAAGTGTTATTTAAAGCGGCGATGCATTATCAGTTGAACTTACTAGTCAGTCGTCTTGAGGTCGTGCGAGATAACCATCTTGAGCCGCTGAGCCGGCTTTATGAAATGATGCGAGTATTTCTTAAGTACTTTGACCAGCATCCTGAAACAATAGAACTTTTTGTACATGAGCGCGCCGAGTTTGGCCGTGAAATTATGCCGATATATTTTCAGCTAAAAAATGAAGAATCTCATAAATGGTTGTTTATTTTCGCCGATATCCAGCAACATTACCCAGTAAGACCTGAGCTGAGCACGGAAGAGATGTCTTCACTGTGTGGTGAGTTA